>Ga0307312_10000281_pt1 | contig 22556 bp, 18 predicted proteins | sample ER_DNA_202_FD_194489 | JGI IMG/M metagenome (GOLD analysis project Ga0307312, IMG submission 194489) | Bulk soil microbial communities from the East River watershed near Crested Butte, Colorado, United States - ER_DNA_202 | ecosystem: Environmental > Terrestrial > Soil > Floodplain | place... | reverse complement strand
GGACGATCGACACGGTCGCGCCGACGATCACGCTCAGCACCAAGCCGCCGAACCCCTCGAACGACGCAACGCCTACCTTCGCCTTCACCGCCGACGAGCCCACTCCGGGCGGCTTCCAGTGCAAGCTCGACGCCGGGGCCTTCGCCGCCTGTCCCAGCCCGACCACGCTGAGCGCGACCGCCGATGGGCTGCACACCTTCACCGTGAGAGCGACCGACGCGGCCGGCAACCTCGGGCAGACGAGCTACGCCTGGACGATCGACACGGTCGCGCCCGCCCTCTCGCTCACGGCGAAGCCGCCGAACCCGAGCGGGGTCTCGACCGCGCATTTCGAGTTCGGCGCTACCGACCAGACGAGCGTGACCTATCAGTGCCAGCTCGATGGCGGGGCCCTCCAAGGCTGCACCTCGCCGAAGGACTACTCGGGGCTCCCGAACGGCACACACACCTTCACCCTTAAGGGGACGGATGCGGCAGGCAACTCGAGCACGACGAGCTATACCTGGCTGGTCGACCTTGTCAATCCACTCGTGACGATCGCAGATAGGCCGCGAAACCCGACGAACCAGACTGGCGCGAGCCTCAGCTTCAGCTCGAACAAGAACCCGAGCACGTTTCAATGCCAGCTCGACGGTGAAGCCTTCTCGACCTGCACGAGCCCTAAGACGTACGGTCCGCTTGGCGAGGGTTCGCACTCCTTCTCCGTCAAAGCGACCGACTTGCTCAACCACACGGGGCCGACGGCGAACTTCTCATGGGTGATCGACCTGACGCCGCCCCCTGCCCCGTCGGTCGGCAGCGGCCCGGCGAACCCGACGAACGAAACCAACGCGAGCTTCGTCTTCTCCGACAGCGAGGTCGGGGTGACCTTCGGCTGCCAGCTCGACGGCGGCGCCTTCTCGGCCTGCACGAGCCCGGCGGCGTACTCGGAGCTGGCCGCCGTCGCCCACACGTTCGCGGTGCGCGCGACCGACCCAGCGGGCAACACCGGCGCCGCAGCCAGCTATGGCTGGACCGTCAAGGACACCACTGCGCCGGGAGACGTCAGCGGCCTCAAACGGACCATCGGCTACCGAATTCTGAAGCTGGCGTGGAGCCGTCCGCCGGATGCTGACTTCGACTACGTGCGGGTCCTCGTCGCGAAGGGCTCGAAGGGGGCAAAGGGGCAGCCGCGAACGCTGGTCTACAAGGGCACCGGCACGCGCTACACGAACAAGCGCTTCCAGAACGGAACGTACTATCGGTACGCAATCATCAGCTACGACCACGCCGGCAACGCCTCGCGTGGCATCCCCGTGGTCGTGCCCCCCAGCGCCCTTCTCAGCTCGCCGAAGGACGGCGTCGTCGTTCACGCGCCGCCGCGCCTCGTCTGGGCCGAGGTCGCGAAAGCTACCTTCTACAACGTCCAGCTGTACTTCGGCGGAAAGAAGATCCTCAGCGCATGGCCGAGCGCCTCCAGGCTCGGTCTGAAGCGGAGCTGGTCCTACTCGGGTCGCTTCTTCCGACTGAAGAAGGGGACGTATCACTGGTACGTGTGGCCCGGCTTCGGCCCGCGCTCGAAGAGCCGGTACGGTCAGCTGCTCGGCCAGAGCGCATTCACGGTCCGCTAGGCCTAGGGGGACGGGGAGCTCGTCTTTGCCCGCGCCCGGCTCCGTGTTCGAGACTCCCCCAACTCATGCGTGGTATCTCACTCCTTTCGGCCCCGCGGGGCTTGCCGCGAGGAGACCTCTTGGTTCCATGACCCCCCTTTGAGAAGACGATGAGTTCGAGAGCCTGGTCGAAGTTCCAGGCGCGTGCAAGAGTTCACCTGTGGGAGAGAGAGCGGCTGTGGGAGAAGAAGCCATAAAGGGAGTGGTAGTCGTTCCGCTCGCTCGGATCCCGGACGAACGGGGGACGATCATCCACATGCTCAAGTGCACGGACGAGCACTTCCTGCAATTCGGCGAGATCTACTTCACGACCATCTACCGCGACGTCGTCAAGGGCTGGCACAAACACCGGGAGATGACGCTCAACTACGCGTGCATCTTCGGTCGCGTCAAGCTCGTGCTCTACGACGAGCGAGAGGACTCGGCGACGATGGGCACGCTCCAGGAAATCTTCCTCGGGCCGGATAATCATCAACTCGTCGTCATCCCGCCTGGTGTCTGGAACGGATGCAAGGGGATGAGCGATCCGTTCGCGATCATCGCCAACTGCTGCACCCATCCGCACGACCCGTCACGAACGACGCGCCTCGACCCCTTCGGCAACGACATTCCCTACGACTGGGAAATCAGGCACCGCTGACCGAAGACCGACGCCAGGAACCAGCACGAAAGCGATGCGCACGTCGTTTACAATCGGCCTTAATGCACGTCCTTTCGAGGGAGAGGGGGAGAGCGACGTGAAGGCTGTGATCCTTGCCGGCGGCTTCGGAACGCGCCTCACGGAAGAGAGCGTCGTTCGACCGAAGCCCATGGTCGAGATCGGCGGGAGGCCGATCCTCTGGCACATCATGAAGATCTACTCCGCACATGGAATCAACGACTTCATCATCTGCTGCGGGTACAAGGGCGCGGTCATCAAGGACTTCTTCGCCACGTACTTCCTGCATACGTCAGACGTGCGCTTCGACCTGCGGACGCAGTCGATGACGAAGCTGCGCGACAATGGGATCGAGCCATGGACGGTCACGCTCGCAGACACGGGTGAGGCAACGATGACCGGCGGACGGTTGAAGCGGGTGGCGGAGTACGTCGGCAACGAAACCTTCTGTCTCGCGTACGGCGACTGCGTGGCCGACGTAGACATCCGCGAGCTGGTCGCATTCCACCGAGAGCAGGGCGCCCTCGCCACGCTGACGGCCATCCAACCGCCGGGCCGTTTCGGCGCCCTGGTACTTGGCACCGAGGAGACGAAGATCACGACGTTCCACGAGAAGCCGCAGGGCGACGGCGGCTGGATCAACGGCGGCTTCTTCGTGGTCGAGCCGCAAGTGCTGGACTACATCCCCGACGACTCTACGGTCTGGGAGCGCCGGCCGCTCGAGCGGTTGGCCTACGAGGGAGCGCTGGCCGCCTACAAGCACCGAGGCTATTGGCAGAGCTTGGAGACGCTCCGAGACAAGATGGTTCTCGAGGCCGATTGGAAGTCGGGGAACCCAGCCTGGAAGGTGTGGTGACGGCGCCGGCCCGGCCAGCCAAGATCCTCGTCACCGGCAACATGGGCTACGTCGGTCCGAGCGTCGTCGCTCGGCTACGCGAGTCGTACCCGGACGCCTCCCTGATCGGCCTGGACGCCGGCTACTTCGCCCACTGCCTCACGGGCTGCTCGGCAATGCCGGAGCGAAGCCTCCACTGCCAGTACTTCGGCGACGTGCGTTCGATCCCGCCCTCACTTCTGGACGGCGTCGACGCGGTCGTTCACCTCGCGGCGATCTCGAACGACCCGATCGGTAACGCCTACGACGACGTCACCTTGGAGATCAACCATGAAGCGACGGTTCGTCTCGCGAGCGAGGCGAAGGCGGCGGGAGCGCGCTCCTTTGTGTTCGCGGGAAGCTGCAGCATCTACGGCGTGAGCAGCGACGCCGTCGCAACCGAAGACTCACCGGCTCAGCCGCTCAGCCGATACGCCGAATCGAAGTGGCTTGCCGAGAAGGGCCTCCGGGAGTTGGTGAATGACACCTTCATCGTCACGAGCCTCCGCTTCGGGACGGCCTGCGGCATGAGCGACCGGCTGCGCCTCGATGTGGTGCTCAACGATTTCGTGGCATCGGCAATCGCCACCGGGACCATCACCATCCTCAGCGACGGAACGCCGTGGCGCCCGCTCATCCACGTTGCGGACATGGCCCGCGCGATCGACTGGGCAATCGCCCGCGATCGCGAAGACGGCGGTGCCTTCCTCGCTGTCAATGCTGGATCGGACCAGTGGAACTACCGCGTTCGCGAGCTTGCGGACGCGGTTGCGCGCGCAATCCCCGACGTAGACGTCTCTTTCGTTGGCACGGGCGGGCCCGATCGCCGCTCCTATCGCGTCAGCTTCGAGCGCTACCAGGCACTCGCCCCTGATCACCAACCGGAAGTCGACATCCGTATGGCGATCGAGGGGTTGAAAGAGGGACTCGAGCGGATCGACTTCGCCGACGCGGAGTTCCGCTCTTCGCCGTTCATCAGGCTTTTCGTGCTGGAGGGGCTACGTGAGCGGGGGCTCGTCAACGATCGTCTCGAATGGACGGCGCATGTCGATGCCTACGCTGGCGCACGCTGACGCCGAGCAGGCAGTCCTCCGACGCTGTCGCTCGTGCGGCGAGCGCCTCAGCCACGTCTTCGCAGACCTCGGGAACTCCCCGCTGGCCAACGCCTACCTGACCGAGGCGCAACTCGAGCAGCCCGAGGCCTTCTACCCGCTGCGCGTCTACGTCTGTCAGGGCTGCTTCCTGGTTCAGCTGCCGCAGGTCGTGACGCCCGCAGAGATGTTCAGCGACTACGCCTACTTCTCGTCCTACTCAGAGAGCTGGCTTCGACACGCGCGCGCGTACGCGGAGCAGATGATCGAGCGCTTCGGTCTCGACTCCAGGAGCAAGGTCGTCGAGATCGCGAGCAACGACGGCTACCTCCTCCAGTACTTCAAGGAGCGCGGCGTGCCGGTGCTGGGCGTCGAACCCGCCGCCAACGTCGCTGCGGCCGCGCGGGAGGCCGGAATCCCCACCCTCGTCGAGTTCTTCGGTCTCGACACCGCCGACGAACTCCGCGCGTCGGATGAGGAAGCGGACCTCCTCGTTGGCAACAACGTCCTCGCGCACGTGCCAGATCTCGCTGGCTTCGTCGCGGGGCTCAAGCTCCTCCTCAAGCCGGGTGGCGTCGTGACGCTGGAATTCCCTCACGTGCTCCAGCTGATCGAGAACGGCGAGTTCGACACGATCTACCACGAGCACGTCTCGTACTTCTCGCTGATCGCGGTCGAGCGTCTCTTCGCTCAAGCCGGGCTGGGGCTGTTCGACGTCGAGGAGCTGCCAACGCACGGCGGCTCTCTGCGCGTCTACCTCCGGCACCCAGGGGACACTTCGAAGCCCACCTCACATCGCGTCGAGCCCCTGCTTGAGCGCGAGCGAAAAGCCGGTCTGGAGCGCCTCGAGACGTACACGAAGTTCGATGAGCGCGTGCGTCTGGTGAAGCGAGACCTGCTCGACTTCCTCATCGGCGCAAAGCGGGAGGGGAGGTCAATCGTCGGCTACGGAGCGGCTGCGAAGGGAAACACGCTCCTCAACTACTGTGGAGTCCGCGGCGACTTCGTCGACTACGTCGTCGATCGCAGCCCTCACAAGCAGGGTCTCTTCCAGCCCGGGACGCATCTACCCATCCTCGCCCCCGAAGAGGTCGAATCGACGAAGCCGGATTACCTCCTCCTCCTCCCCTGGAACCTGAAGGACGAGATCATGGAGCAGATGAGCCACGTGCGAGCCTTCGGCTGCCGCTTCGTGGTCCCCATCCCGCACACGACGGTCTACGGGTAGCGGGGAATCTGGCGGTGGCAGGGGTCGAGTGGGAAATGCTCCCCACGGCTGACGCGGTCGGGAGCGAGATGCACCGGCTCATGGCCGAGCTCTACCCCATCTGCCGCAGCTTGACGGGTGACGGCGTCCGCGAGACCTTCTCGATTCTCGGGCGCACAGTGCCCTTCGAGATCACCGAGATCCCCAGCGGCACGCAGGTCTTCGACTGGACGCTTCCGCGCGAATGGAACATTCGGGACGCGTGGATTTCAGGCCCCAACGGCGCGCGCGTCGTCGACTTCAACAGCTCGAACCTGCACGTCCTCGGCTACAGCGTCCCTGTTCGTGCGCGCATGCCGCTCGGCGAGCTGCGAGAGCACCTCTTCACGCACCCGCAAAACCCCGATTGGATCCCGTTCCGAACCTCCTACTACCAGGAGAACTGGGGCTTCTGCTTGAGTCAGCGGCAGCTGGAAGAGCTCCCCGACGGCGAGTACGAGGCCGTCATCGACTCCTCACTGTCCGACGGCTCAGTTGCCTACGCCGAGGCTCTCGTCCCCGGCGAACTCGGCGACGAAATGCTCATCTCGACCTACGTCTGTCACCCCTCGCTCGCCAACGACAACCTCTCCGGAGTCGTGCTTACGGCGACCCTGGGGAAGTACCTGCGACCCATGCGCTTGCGCTACTCCTACCGCTTCCTCCTCGGTCCCGGAACGATTGGCCCGCTGTCCTGGCTGTCGAAGAACGAGGCGAACGTCGACCGTGTAAAGCACGGGCTCGTTCTCTCCTGCGTCGGCGATCCGGGGTCCCCAACGTACAAGCAGAGCCGGAGAGGAAACGCGGAGATCGACCAGGCGGCGGCGAACGTCGTCCAGGCGGCCGGGGGCAAGGTGATCCCATTCGAGCCTTGGGGCGGCGACGAACGCCAGTTCTGCTCGCCGGGGTTCAACCTTCCGGTTGGAGCGCTGAGTCGAACCCCCGCCGACAGGTTCAGCGGCTACCACAGCTCCGCGGACAACCTCGAGTTCGTTCGGCCGGAATTCCTCGCGGACTCGTTCCGACGGTGCCTGGAGATCGTCGACGTGCTGGAGACGAACGGCCGCTACCTCAACCTGAATCCCAAGGGCGAGCCGCAGCTCGGCAAGCGGGGGCTCTACCGAAGCGTCGCCGGCGGCTCGAACACCGAGGCGGCGCTCCTCTGGGTGCTGAATCTCTCGGACGGGGAGCACACGCTGCTCGACATCTCCGACCGCTCGGGCCTCGCCTACCCCGCGATCCGGGAGGCTGCTGAGACACTGCGAGAGCACAGCCTGCTCAAAGAGGCCCAGGTCCGATGACCGCCCCAGTACGTGAGCAGCCGCTCGTGAGCGTGGTGACGCCCGTTTACAACGGAGCTGAGTACCTCGCGGAAAGCATCGAGAGCGTCATCAACCAGACGTACCAGAACTGGGAGTACGTGATCGTCGACAACTGCAGCACCGACGCCACGCTCGAAATCGCCCGTGGCTACGAGGCCAATGACCAGCGCATCCGCGTCGTGGCTGCGGACGTTTTCGTCGGTCCGATCGAGAACCAGAACCGCGCTGTGCAGGAAATTGCCCCCGAAAGCATGTACACAAAGGTGCTGCACGCGGACGACTGGCTGTTCCCCGAGTGCCTGGAGCGCATGGTCGACCTCGCCGAGCGCAACCCCACGGTCGGCGTCGTCAGCGCGTGCCGCCTCGAAGAGACGAGAGTGACGCTAGATGGCCTTCCGCACTCGATCAGCGTCCTCCCGGGCAGGGAGATCGCTCGCTCGACGCTGCTGGCCGATCCCTACCCGTTCCTCTTCGGTTCGCCGTCGTCTGTACTCATCCGGAGCGACCTGATCCGCGCGCGCCATCCCTTCTACAACGAGGACAATCCCTGGAACGAGGACACGGAGGCCTGCCTCGAAAGCCTCACGGACAGCGACTTCGGCTTCGTGCACCAGGTGCTCACCTTCTCCCGTCGCCCCGAAGGCTCGCCCTTCTCGCAGCACACTCGTGTGGGCGCCTATCTGCCCGGAGAGATCAAGCTGCTGGCGAAGTTCGGACGCACGTATCTCACCAAGGCCGAGTACGAGCGCCGTCTCGCTGTTCTGCTGGCCTGGTACGGGATCTTCTTCTTCAGGAACCTCGGCAAGCTCGCTGATCCCGACTTCCGAAGCCACCACCGCACCGCGTTACGCGAGATCGCGCCTGCAACCAGGCTTCGCGACGTGTTCGCGGGCGTACGCCTCCAACTGCTGCGGATGCGCGAGACGGGCCGGCTTCGTTCTCGCCGACGCTAGGCGAGAGGGATCGACGCGAGATCGACGCCGACCTCGGCACCCGCGAACTCACGGTGCGCACTCTCGGCGAGCGCTTCGTCCGACTCCTGAAGCGGATTGATGTGGATGAGCACGAGCCGCTTCGCGCCCGCTTCCCGCGCGATCCTGCCGGCATCGCCTCCCGCGGAGTGATTCCCGTCGTCGCTGGTCGCCTGGGCATACCACGCGTCGTGGAGGAGTGCCTGGGTTCCTGCTGCGAAGCCGATGTTGCCCGGATCGGGCGCCGTGTCCGTGCAATACGTGAGCACGTCCCCGATCCGTAGGGCGAGGGTCGGCGTGGCATGCAGGGGCTGGATCCGTGTGCTGATCGAGAACGGGCCGATGTCGACGTCGTCCTCGATCTCACGGACTGCGCTCGCGGTCTCGGCAAAGGGAGCCGAGGAGAAGGGCTCGCCGAGCAGCCGTCCGAGGAGAGACCGGGTCGACTCACCGCCGAGCAGCTGGCCGGCCCCCCAGATGGTCGGCCGTTCGGGCAGCTCCAGGGCGGGCAGGTAGCCGAGGCCGACGACGTGGTCGAGATGGAAATGGGTGAGAACGATGTCGACGCTCTCCACTCCGTCAAGCAGCTCAGGGCGCTCGACGAGCCGCTGGATACCGGTCCCAGCGTCAATGACGAGAGCGCGTGATCCCCCGCGGATGAGAGCGCAGCAGGTCTCGCGCCGACTGGTCGGGATCCAGCCACCGCTGCCCAGCACGATTCCTTCCATCACGACGAATAGCAGGGGAAGCGCCGGCTTCCCCTGCTACCGCAAGCTAGACGCCCACCCCCGCCGGCGCCGGGGTGTCGTACGCCTCGATCAGCTCGTCCGGGACGTGCTCGAAGTCGCTGACTCGCAGGTAATCACCCATCGTCGTCCCTGTGCATTCCGAGTCGATGTTCGGAGCGCCCCGTCGGTCGGCGGCATCGCCGATGTGAACAGTCCGGAAATCAATGCTGAAGCGTGTCTTGTCTGACGTGTTGGGCACGCTCGAGTGCATCTGCGCGGCAGAGAAGATGATGAGCCCGCCCGGTTCGCAGATCGGACGGATCTGGGGATCGAGCTCGATGTCCTCCTCGGGCTTTGGTTGCACACGAGTGTCGCTCTTGACGTGCTTGGCCGCCTCCTTGCGGCTCGTGGCGTTCCAGACCGCGTAGTTGTACGAACGCGAACTGTTCTTGATCGGCGTGTACCAGTACCTCGGATGGAAGGCGAGGCCGTTGTCCGCGGTGATCGGGTAGATCGGGAGCCACCAATTGAACTGACACTGGGGCGCCGAGTACCAGGTGTCACGGTGTGGATGGAAGGCGTAGGCGATCCCGCTCGTCAGGTAGCCGTGTGCTGTCGAGCTGCGCATCCGCGGCACGTCGAAGTACACCTCCTCCGGATCGCATCCGAGGTCGGTGAGCATCTCCTGGATCAACCGCTTGGACTCGGGATCGTGGATGAACCGCGGCTTCAGGTCGGCGAGCAGAGCAGCGTAGTCCTCGACCTCCATCTCTTCCTGGGCGGTTTCCGGGTCGTGCGGAGCGAACGCCTCTTCTGCCATTTGCCGCCCGAACTCGCAAAGTGCACTGGTTGCGGGTCGAGGCGAATACACGAAGAGGTCGCCGTCGTAGAGACGCTCACGACGGGTGTCGTCGGGCGCCGGCGAGTCGACGTAGATCGCGTGCATACTCGAAATCTCCTTTCCCCTAGGGATCTCAGGTTTCCCGGCCAGCAGTCGCTTGCTCGAGAGCCTCCTTTGTACCAATGTCCAGCCAAATGTCGGAGAGCGGAACGGCGTAGAGCTCGACGCCATTCTGGCAGAGCGAATCGAAGAACGAACCCGGCCACTCCTCACGCTCGAGGCCAACGAGCGCGCGCACCCTTGCGGCCGCGCAGCCCCAGATCCAGCTCGAGGGCGGATCGGCGGGCTTGATGTGGATCCCGGTGATGCGGCCGGAGCCGTCGAAGCTGATCACGTCGGAGCGTTCGAGGTCCGGAGTCTCGAACAGCCCGAGCGCGATCTCCCGGCCTCCCTCGACGGCCCGAACGAGCGGGACGTAGCCGTCCTCGGGCTCCCAGAGCGTGTCGGGCCACCCGATCAGCACGATGTCCTCCGGCGCGAGCCCCGCCATGCCGGCGACGAACGACTCGCCGGGCGTCGCAGGGTGGGCGAGAAGGACCGTGGCGCCTATCTCTTCCGCGTGCGCGATCACGTCTGGCTTCTCGGGCCGAGTTACGACCCGAACCTGTGTGCAGCCGGCGCGGCGCATGCGATCGATCACGTAGTCCATGACCGGCCGCCCATCGATCGGCAGCATCTCCTTCGAGCACGGTAGAGGCTGGAGACGAGTTGCGTACCCGGCTGCGGCGACAACACCGGCGATCGTGCTCTCCCGCATCAGGGCGGAGGCACCATCGCAAGCTCGACCGCCGGATGCGGCTCGGTCCCGGTCACCGCATCGCGGTAGCGTTCGGCCAGCTTCGAGAGAACCGGCGTCTCGGCCGGAAACGGCCTCTCGTCGAGCGACGGAACGAGCGTGATCTCCGTGAGGGTGCCGGTCAGGCCGAGCTCGTCGGCCACGTAGAGCTCGGTCCGTTCGATCGGACGCCGCACGAACTCGATGGCGAGAGAGGCGCCGATCTCGGCGAGGACATCCGCAGTGATGCTCTCCATAGCTCCCTCCGAGGCCGGCGGGGTGCACACGCGGCCGTCGCGCACCATGAGCACGCAGGCTGCGGTCGACTCGGCGACTCGGCCGTACTCGTTGAGGAGGATCATGTCCTCGAAACCCCGGCTGCGCCCCTCGATCCGCGCCAGCCTCGCTACTTGATAGTTCGCGCCTGTCTTGATCCGTGGAGGCATAGCGAGGTCGGGAGCACGCCTCCAGGTGCTGACGCCCATCGTGATCGGAGGTGGCGGTTCCTTCTCCTGCTGATAGCCGGTCAAGACGAGGTCGGCGCGGGTGTTGGCTCCGTAATGCCCCTCGACGACGAACAGCGTGGCACGGATGTACAGGTCCTTGTCCGGAGTACGAAGCGCCTTCGTCAGCTCGAAGCACGCGGATTCGAACTCATCGTACGAGAAGCTCACCGGGATGTAGAGGAGGCTCGCCGACTGGTTGAGGCGGGCATAGTGGCGCCCGAGGTGGACGAAGCCGAAGCCCCCGTCCTGCTGCCAGTAGCCCTTGAGTCCCTCGAAGACGTTGAGCCCACGGACCACCGCCTCTGTCGAGACGTGGAGAACGGCTTCGTCCCACGGTCGCACCTCGCCGGCGAAGAAGACCCAGTCAGGCTTCTGCAGGCGCAACGACCCGGGACCGCTCGACCACTTCGTGGGATCGGCGTGCGTGCTGGCGACGGACTTGCTCACGCGCTGATCCTAGCTTCGCTCCGTAGGAAACTCAGCCGCCGCGGAAGCTGATGCGACGGATCTGGCCGATGTTGAGCGCGACGTAGTAGAGGTTCCCGTCCGGCTCGAACTCGAGCTCGACGGGGCCGGCAGCCTGGGCCGCGAGGTCCGTCGGCTGAGCGCTGTAGCGATCGTCCGACTCCCGGGTGAGGAACTTGATCGAGCTCTCTTCCCAGTCTCCGAATACGTAGGCGTCGTGGAACTGCGACGGCCACGTTTTGCCCGTGTAGAAGGCGCCTCCTATCACCGTTGCTCTGGGGTAGGCAACCAAGGGGGCCTTGACCGCCGCTTTCCCCTTCGCATACAGCTTCTTGCACATGGCCTGCCGCTTGTAGAGGGGGCTTCGAGCGGTCCCCTCGTAGCAGGGCCAACCGAAGTTGAGGCCCGGCTTGTCGACGACGTCGACCTCCTCCGTGAAGGTAGAGCCCACATCGCCGATGTAGAGCTGGTTCGTTCCCGGGCGGAGATTGAAGCGGAACGGGTTGCGCAGCCCATAGGCCCAGATCTTCGAGCGGGCGACGTCCGCATCCCCCGTCCAGAAGGGATTGCTCGGTAGACCCTTCCCCTCTGGCGAGACGTGCAGGATCTTCCCCGAGAACGAGTCGAGGTTCTGCGACCGCAACGCGTTGCTGATGTAGGCCTTTTCGTTGCCGCTGCCGTCGCCGGTGCTGATGAACAGGTTGCCGTCGGCATCGAATCGAATCGCGCCCCCGGAATGTGAGTAGTCAACCGGGATGCAGTCACTGCCCGGCGGGTGGTCGTTGCACGAGCCCGTGTTGATCGAGCCGAGGATGACCTTCTCGCTCTTCTTCGAGATCGAGTCGCCGGTCATTGTGAACCGCGCTACCCGCGCGGTACGGATTCCGTCGCTGTCGGGCTTGTCCTGCTGGTCGTCGTAGCTGTAGAGGAGGTAGACGTGCCCTGTTCGCCTGAACTCGGGACTGGCCTCGATGTCGAGCAGCCCGCGGTCGCTCCATTCGTCCACCTCGTGGCGGAGATCGAGAATCAGCCTCGGCCTGCCTCCGGGGCGTACCACTTTCACGAGCCCGGACTTCTCGGCAACGAGCAGACGCCCGTCCGGCAAGCGAGTGAACGACGTCGGCAGCTTGAGCCCGGAGACCACTGTCTTCTGGACGAAGTCGTGGGGCAGCGACGTCTGGCCGGTTCCCCTGTGCTCGAGATCCCCGAGAATACGGTACGGCTTGGGGAACATCCCCCCGATGACGGGGAGGTTGTAATCATGGCAATTCCACGCGAGCTTGCAGCCGACCGCCGCGGACCCTCCACCACCAACAAGAACGAGGGCAACCAGTGCCAGGACCGGCCAGCTCAGCAGAAATTGTCGCGCCGTCCGAGCGGTCACCCCGGCATACTAGTTAGCACCGCGCTGGGGAGGCCGCACTGCGTGAACGGGCTATCGCGCTCGCTCCCCGCACCTTCCACTCAGCCTGAAACTCGATACCACGCGGCGCCGCGCGGCAAGGGCGTTCCGGCCAGTACGCCGACGAGCGCATCGCGACATGACGCGAGGAGGGTGTCGTCGGGGGTGTTCGCGGCAGAAAGAGCGGTTGAGTCCTGCAAAGGTGGGCTCACGCCCACCAGCGTGAGACCACGCACGTGCACGTCCGGGTAGAGATTCATCTCGGCCTTGCGCCCGAGGCCCTCGCCGGCGAGCACGACGGTCCCTAGAGCGGCGATGCGCCGGGTGGCATCGACGATCACTTCGGGATCGCCGGTGGTGTCGATGACGATGCGGGGCTGTTCGGTCGACCGGCCGTTTTCCGAGGAGCGGTGCCCGAGAAGCGCCCGCACTTGCAGGGCGATCAGGCCGCTGCCGACAACCTCGATCGAGTCGCCAGAAACGCCCTCGACGGCGGCTACCGCCGCCTGAGCAACGGCCAGTAGGACGAGGGTCGCCGCCGTGTCGGCGTCGAGGGCGCCCGGCATCCGCACAGGACGACCGCCGCACCACGCGAGCTCGCCGTCAGCGGCGACGAGCGAGGGAACCTCGCCCGAAGAGACGGGCAGCCAGTCCCGGTCGACGTAAGCGACCGACCCCGGAGGTAGCGCCGCAACGAGCACGACGCCGGTCCTTTCGACTTCAGCTCGAATCAGGCCCGGGCCTCCTGCAGGAGCGCGGCCGGGCTGACGCTGTGCCCGGCCTCGCTGGATCGATAGGCAGCTTCGATGAACGCCTGGACGGCTAGCCCGTCCGTGGCGTCGATGTCGGGAGACTCGCCACGGTCGATGGCGGTGGCAAGCCGGCTGAAGTAGATCGCTCGGATGTCCGCCGGAGGAAGGCGGCCAAACGTCTGCCAACGGTTCGTCCGTAGTCCGTCAAGCGCGCGCAGTGTGTAGACCAGCGGATCCGGCTCGACGGCGATGTGGCCGTCAGGCCCCCAGAGACGGAGCTCCGAAGTCGGCCCCGATCCCCGTAGAGCAGCCGTACCGAACAGCGATCCCAGCGCTCCATTCGCGTAACCAACGGTCACCGAGACCGCGTCCTCGACCTCCGCAGTGGCCTCCGCGACTTGTGTTCGGGCAGTCACGACGTCCGCCTCCGCGCCGGTGAGGTAGCGGACGAGATCGAGGTAGTGCGAGAGGTTCATGATCAGAACGCCGCCGCCGGCCTGCTCGCGCGAGCTGCGCCAGTCCGAGTGCGCTCGCCCGGAGAAGCCGCCGACCCAGTAGGACGACGGCTTGTCCATGAAGAAGTTCAACAGCACGCCGGCGAGCTCGCCCAGCGCTCCGGCCTCGATCAACCTCCGCGCGACGACCATTTCGGGCTGGTAGCGATGGGGAAAGCAGACCGAGAGCACCACCCCGGCGCCTTCCGCAGCGCGGACGAGCTCGGCCCCGGACTCGAGGTTCTCGGCGAGAGGTTTCTCGACAACGACATGCTTACCGGCGGCCGCCGCCTCCGCGCCGAGCGGGCCATGCAGATGGTGCGGCACCGAGAGCACGACGGCGTCGACTCCGTCGTATCCTAGAAGCGCGTCGCTCGTCGGCGCGACCTCGGCGCCGTAGGTTCGCGCGACGTCTTCCGCGAGTGCGCCGGCCGGGTCGTAACAGGCGACGAGCTCCACGTTCGGTGCCGCCTGGATCGCCGCCGCGTTCTGCACGCCGATGTCCCCGCAGCCGAAGAGTCCGATGCGCAATCTGCCCGACGCTCCCGCCAAGGGATCGGTGTGGTCGGCGAGAGAGACTCGCCGACCACGGCGACCCTTCGGAGGCAGCGGCCGGCGACGGACGTCCGTTCCCCGGCCGCTCAGCTCGGGCAGTCGCCACAGACGCCCCTTGCCTATTCGCTCTTCGGCAGCAAGACGCGTCCAATCGAACCGCGCACCGACGATGTCCCGCGCTCCTGCCAGCCGCCGGTAGAAGGCATCCGCCTCGCGCGGATCGATCGTCACCTCAAACAGGTCGGACACCGACAGCCGGCCGGCAGCAAGCAAGTCGAGAAAGGCCTGGGCCTCTCGCTCGTACATGTCGATGCCGGTCAAGCGAGACTCGTGCCCGAGCGTATCCACGTGGGCCCCGATGAGCCGCAGCCGTTTGGCACGGATCGCGTCGAATGGGACATCGGCAGTCACGCCTCGCGGGGAGCCAAGGAGGACGACGCGAGCACCTGGGCCTGCCGCCTCGACCGCCAACGCGAGAGCCTCCGGATCCCCCGTGGCCTCGATGACAATGGACGCAGCGAGCGCTTCGACCTCCGCCCTGTCCGCGTCCGCGACGAGGAGGCGGGCGCCCCCCGCCTGCGCGATCGCCTCTTTCGCGCGCGACCTCGCAACCATGGTCACCGGCCCCGCTCCGGCAGCCGTTGCGATTCGCTGTGCGAGGGCACCTACAAGGCCGGCGCCGATCACACAAACCGGTTGTCCGGGTTCGACGGCGGCTCGGCGGACGCCTTGTCCACAGATCACCCCGAGCTGCACCGCCGCGGCCGCCTCGACGGGGACGCCGGCGGGAACGCGATGCACCGAGCTCGCGGGCGCTGTGACCACCGACATGTGCGGCACGCTCCTCACCGCCACGAGGTCGCCTGGCTGGGCCTTGGAGACATCGGGGCCTGCGGCCAGCACCACCCCCGCGGCCGAATAGCCGGGCCGGTGAGGGAATCCGACGCTCGTGTTCGGCAGCCTGAGGTACTGAGCGCGCTCCGTGCCGCTGCTGACCACGCTCGTCAGCACCTCGACGGTGACCTCCCCGTCTCCCGCATGCGGCACCTCGACGCGGACGAGCTCCGTCAGTCCGGGCGCGGGCCACGCGACCGCGTGACCTGACAGCAAGCGCGTCCGTCTCTTCAGCGCCTCGGATCGAGCCTGCAGCCACCACCACGCCTCACGCTTCGCATCGCGAGTCATGGCCGGGGAGTGGCCGAGCTTCGCCAGGCCAACGTTGGCCTGCTGATTGAGGAACTTCTTGACTCCCGGTCCCCGCCCGCCCATGAGCGCAAGAGATTAGCTTCGGCGGGCCGATTCTCCCTCGGCGCCAGACGGCCGCGCAAGTCGTCCGCTCGCATCAAAAGTCGAACCGCTCCGATCCCGCCGGCGTGATTCAGGTCTGGTCGAGATGCACTGCCGGCAGCTGAGGCGAACCTTCGCTGGTGTTTGTTGCCGCAGGCGTTGAATCGCGATCCTGTACACGTCGAGTGTTTGCTCGACCATCCGCTCAACGGTGTAGTGAACGAGCACTCGCTGCCGCGCGGCCTGGCCGAGCCGCTGGCGAAGGCTCTCGTCGCGTAGGAGCGCACGGATCGCTTCTGCCAGCGCCCGAACGTCCCCGGGCGGAACGAGAAGCCCGTTCTCGCCCGATCGGCGCACAACCTCGGGAATGCCGCCGATCTCCGAGGCGATCACCGGCACGGCGCAGGCCATCGCCTGGGGGAGCACGACCGGGGCCGCCTCGGCTCGCTCGGTCGGGAAGAGGAACAGGTCTGCCGCTGCGAGGTATTTCGCTACGACCTCGTGCGGCTGCGCGCCGGCAAAGATGACTCGTTGCCCGAGTCCTAGCGAACTGGCGAGTTGCTCGAGCGGTGTGCGCTCCTCCCCGTCGCCCACGACGATGAGCGTGGCCCGGGGAAAGTCGGTCCCCAGCGCACCGAGCGCCCGAACGGCGTGGTGCATCCCCTTTTCGACGTTCAGGCGGCCGGCGCAGACGAAGAGAGGCCAATCATTAAGGCCGAGCTCGGTCCGCACCTGCTCACGGGGCCGTGGACGAAAGAGCTTCGCATCGACGCCGTTCGGGACGAGGTGACCTAGTTCGCCTTTGAGTAGGGCACTTCGCCGGGTGTCCTCGAACTCTCGTCTCGACGGAACAATCCACTCACACGGGCGGAACCGGTACCAGTGGCCGTATTGGAGCCATTCGCCGGCAAGCCACACGAGGCCCTTCGCTTGGCGTACCTTGGCCCGCGCATCCCCGGCCTGCGCCCGAGCTAACGCGGCTCGCGCGAGCGCGATGCCGTTGCCCTGGTACTTGGCGACAAGCGGCACGTACCGATGGATGCCCTGACGAACGAGGCCGATTGCGCTCGCGGACTCGCTATGAATGACGTCAAACGGGCGCTCGGCGTGGAGACTCAGAAACGCCTCACGCGATCGGGGAAGCCAGCCCGGATCCCGCCGCGGTAGCCATGGATGATGGTGGGCGGCGTCGGTGTAATGCCAAAGCGCGCCGTCTCGTTCTTCCTCGAGAAGGCCCCGGGGGTGACGAGTTGTCACGAGCTCGACTTCATGCCCTGCGGCCACAAGACCTTTTGCCAGCGATCGCGTATGATCCTGCATACCGCCGATGTCGTGACCGGCAACGGTGACGATGCAGATCCGCACGGGCCGAGGATGTTAGCCCGAGCGACCCGGCTCGGTCGGTCGCCCATACTGCCCAACGCACAGCGCCTCCCCTCTCCGCTACGCATCCCCACGTCCAGCGCCCTCGTCGAGCTCGCCCGGCAGCAACGAGAAGAACACGGCGTCCTCGCGGCACCCGTCGACCACGTGGTACGATCGGAGGACGCCTTCGCGCCGAAAGCCGCTACGCTCGGCCACTCGCTGCGACGCCGTATTCTCCGGAGACGTCGCGAGCTCGAGCCGCGCGACGCCGGGTTGGCTCAGCGCCCACCGCGATACCAGCCGCAGCGCGCGCGTCGCGCGTCCCCGACCGCGGCCCTCCGGCAGCAGCCAGTACCCCAGCTCGACCCGGCCCGCATCGCGCTTCTCGACCGTGGCGAGGCCAAGGCACTCGCCTCCTACGTCGCAGATTGCGAAGGCGGCGCCTCTTCCGGCGGCGGGCGCCTCCCGGTAGCGCGCGAAGTACTCGTTCGGCTCCGTCTTCAACAGCGCGAATCGCCGCCGGATCTCTGAATCACGCGCCGCCCGCTTGATCGCGCCGAGGTCGCGCCTGTCGATCAGCCGCAACTCGACGAAGCCGTCGCTCAGCGACGGGTTCTGCGAAGAGAGCGCCGTGCCGAGAAAGCGGAGGCGGCGTCGGACGCGCCGCGCCGCCGAAGCGACGACGGGCGGGAGAACGGCGCGGAGAAATGTCTTCGCCCGCCCCACGCGACCATCATACGGAGCCCTCCAGTAACCATGCCTCGAAGCCTCTGCCCGGCCTGACCCCGCATGTGACTGGCCCGTTCCGGCCCTTCTGTCGGCCGCTCGCTGAGGACGGGCTTTTTGCCGTTGAGTCAGCTGTTTGCGCATCTCGAGCTAGGTCACTATCGTGATCGCGATGGGCGTGCGCCCGCCGGGGAGAGGTGTCGCGGCTGCGAGCTAAGCTGGCGCTTTTCGGTGGCGGCGTGGCGGTTTTGACCGGCGTCGTACTTGCCGTTGTCGTCGGCTGCCAATCGAGATCGAGGCCGTCGAAGCCTGCTACCAAGGCAGCCCAGGTTCCCTCGGGCGACTGCAACGACGGGGCCGTGGCCGGACGCCATGACTTGACGCTCTCGTTCGACGCCGAGCCTGCCTACTGTGAGTTCACTTCGATTCAGTCCGGCTTCAAATGTGTGAATGGGGTGGTCGACCAATCGGCAACGATCAAACCGCCCTCAGCGGCATTTGTGCGCGACGACTCCCCGGGCAACGTGCGGCACGGAAAGTACTCGGCACGGGTCGTGCTGAACCCGGGCGAGCACGCTCCCTATACCTGTCGCGCCGAGGCCGTTGGCGCGATCAGGGGGGGTCTCGGTGAAGGAGAAGGTTCAGAATCGTGGTGGGGCTGGTCCTGGAAGTTGCCGGTCGGATGGCGGGGCACGGACTCCTGGGGGATGCTGTTCGAGTTCATTCCCTACGGCCCCCGCTGGCCCTCGTACGGCATGTTCAACTTCGACGCGGCCACGAAGGACAGCCTCAGACTCGGCCTCCATACCGGTCTGACGCCGAGCCCCGGCTCGAGCTCGTTCAACGCGGCCTACGAGAAATGGGTGACCCTGCTCGGCCCGAGCGCACCGAGGCCGATGGTCTACGGCAAGTGGCTCGACTTCTATATGCACGTCGTCTGGCACAGCCGCACGAGCGGAGTGCTCGAGATCTGGTACCGGGTAGACGGCGAGCGGCGCTTCACCAAGCTCTACTCGGACGTCCCGGGAGATGGAGCGCTCATCCAGGTGCCGCCGCATCCGACCCTGCTCTACAACACTGCCAACGGAGCCCCCGGAGAGGATGGGAATCCCGGAGTAGGGCTCGACGGAGGCTTCTACCGCGCCAATACGAGCTGGACGAACGAGTACTGGTGGGACGGGATGAGGCGGCGCCAGAGCGAGGCGGCGATCCTGGCCGGGTTCCCGAGCCCTCCACCGCCGCCTGCGGCTCCGCCCCCACCGCCGCCTGCGCCTCCAGCGCCGACACCACCTATCACACCGCCGGCCGAACCGCCGGCCAGGCCTTCACCGCGCCTAGCAGTGAGAGCTGTTCGTACCAATCGACCCCGAGTTCGCGACCGTCGCCGCGGGAGCCCGCCCTCGCGTGCTCCGTCGATGCCTACACCGTTGAAGAGGATTTCACGGCACGCGGCCTCGAGAGAGCGCTCCGCTTGTTTTTGGCTGCTCCGTGGCTCGCTTGGAACGTCTCTGATCTCCTTTCCGAACCGGGGGGCCGCCGCACTGGGTTGGATTTGCGCGATGCCTCCTGCGCTCGGAGTTCGCGCCCGCGGCATCGGGGAACCCAAAACCGGGGAACCCAAAACCGGATAGTGCTTGTTGCTCGCACCGGACGATCACGCGGCCGAGCTCAAGCGCTCCAGTAGCTCGACGTACCGCCGTGCGCTCACCGGCCAACGGTACTCGTCGTAACGCTGCCGCGCAGCCAATGCACGCGCCTCGGCAGCATCGGGAGCTGCCGCTACCTCGCGCAGGGCCTCGCCTAGCTGATCGGCGCTGCCGGCGCGGAAGAAGCGCACCTCTTGCGGCGAGAAGTACTCGCGGATCGCCAGGAGGTCGGCCGTCACGATCGGCACGCCGAGGGCGGCGTACTCAAAGAGCTTTGTCGGAATTGCCGCTTCGTTGCGCTCGATCGGGAGATTGCAGATCACCCCGGCGGAGGCGGAACGCACGCGCTCGAGCACCTCTCGCTGTGGAAGGAAGCGGCCACTCATGTGCACGCGTTCGGAGAGGCCGAGCTCGCCGACCCGCGACTGCACCGCCGGAAGCGCATCTCCGTCGCCGTAGATCTCGAGGCTCAGGTCAGGCACCTCTCGTGCCGACCGAGCCGCGGCCTCAACTAGCAGCTCAACCCCGTAGTGCGGCGTGATTGTTCCGTGGTAGACAACGCGGAAGCCGTTCCGCTCAGCGGGCGGGGCAGCGGCCGGGAGGAGCCGTTCGTCGACGCTATTGAGGACGACTGTGATCTTGTCCGCCGGCACGCCGCGCGCTTTGAGCGCGCGCCTGTACGGCTCGTGGACGGTGATGACACCGGTGGCGAAGCAAGTAGCGAGCCGTTCGACAAGCCGCAGCGCCCGCTCCATCGCGGGAAGACCATTGCACCCTGCAAAGCGCATCGCGAAGAGCTCAGGCGCAAAATCATGGACGTCGAAGATGACGCCCGCCCCGAGTAGCCTCGGCGCTAGCGCAGCCAGCATCAGGAAATCCGGCGGGTTGTGGACGTGAATGACCTCATAGCGGCGGCGCGCCGCGAGCGCCGCAACCTTTGCTGTCGCGAGCGCGGTGAAGACAAGGTACTCGCGCGCGACCGCGAAAGCCCCGGCGCCCCACTCGTGCGACAACGGCAGCCGGAACACGGCGACGCCGTCCACGATCTCCTCGGCGGGCTCGCCCGGATAGCGCGCTGCCACAACGTCGACTTGCCAGCCAGCATCGAGCGCGGCGAGGGCCTGGGCCACGACTCGGCCTTCGCTGAGCGGATATGGCCCGTGCACGAGCATGCAGAGCCTGTGCGCGCGTTTCAGGAGGCCGCCCTCGCTAATACGGTCTCATATAAGGCGACCGTCCGCTCGGCGACCCGTCTGCGGGAGAGCCGGTCGACCCGCTGCCGGAGCGCCGGATCGCCCCCGCACTCGAAAGCCCGTAGCATGGCGTCGGCGAGAGCAACGGGATCGCGAGGGGCAAGCGCACATCCGGGAAGGCCAGCCAGAAGTTGGGGGAGATCGCCGACAGGCACAGATACCACCGGCGTCATGCAGGCAAGCGACTCCTTGATCGAGACGGGCGAGCCCTCGAACTCGGACGTCATGAGCGTTACGTCGACGGCGTTCATGACCTGGGCCACTTGCTCGCGCGAGAAGCCCTCGAGGCTGACCGGCATTAGGTCAACCACCCGCTTGCGTGCCTCTCGAACGACCGCGTCAAAGAGACCAACACCCTTGTCTGGGTTCTCACGCGCTCCAGGCAGCAGGACATAACGGCCTCGCTCGGGCCAGCCGAGGGACGCGCGTGCCTCGTCCTTCGACCGCGACTGGAAGAGCTCGAGGTCAACGCCGGCGGGAATCACGTCCGCGCTTGGGCAGCCCAGGCGTCGGGCGCCATCCCTGCTCACGAAGACGGGCGTGCCGAGCCTTGCGACAAGCCATGAACACGCAGCTTGCCAGCGGATACGAGTGTCGCTTCCGTGAAATGTGACCACGGCAGGCACGCGCCGCTGGCCAGTCGCCAGGACCCCAGTGAGGCCGTAGTGGGCGTGGACTAGGTCGAAGCGCCCCAAGCGGAGGGCGCGCCGGAGCTCTAGGCCGGCCCGGGCGTAAGCCTGCTTGCGCTGACGGCCGTCGAAGGCGAGCACCTCGACGTCTACGCCGAGCGCACGCACGTCCTCGACCAGATCGCGAACGAAGCAGCCCGCCGAAGGGTCGGCCTCGGTTGGGTACATGTTCGTAAGACAAAGCACATTTACCCGACGCTCTTGGGGGTTTCTCAGGCGAGACGCGTCGGCGCATTGCGCGTGCACGCGGGGCTTAATGGCCCCAGCCGCCGCGGGTATGGAGAGGCCCGAACCCGGGGGAGATCCCGAGAAGAGCAGCGAGCATGGCTCGGACGAACACCGCTACGGCACCTGGAAGAAGCATTCCGCTAAGCCAGCCCGGTGAAGCCGCTTCGCTCGGGACGAACCACCATCGGAAGCACCATGAGAATCCAAAATGTCAGCAGCAGATCCGGCACAGTGAGGACGATGCCGGTGAGGCTGTTCACGACGAACACAAACCAGAGTGACACCGCAAAGAAGATGAGCTGACGCTCCTCCTTCTTCGCGCTCCTGAACCGCCGCCATGCTTCAAGAAGGTAGACCGCCAGCAACAGGATGAAGCTTCCGACGAGGAGCGAGCCCCCGCCCGCCCAGAGGTAGAGGAACTGGTTGTGCGGGTTCTGTTCAACGTCGTATTGCACACCCTTTGAAACGAACCTCACTGGTCGGCCGAACCCGACGCCGGTTACTGGTGCCTCGCGGACCTGGCTCCAAACCGCAGCGTAGGCGTCCAAGCGCCAGTTCGCAGTCGCGTCTGTGCTCGGGCTCGCCGTGATGCGGTCGGCGAGAGTCGGGAAGAGGCTCGGGTTGGCCTTCGGGATGACGAGGAGCAGGAGAACGAGAAACGGGGCGAATAGAGGCAGGAAAGCCGCCATACGCAGCCCGATGCGCCGAAAGGCCAGAAGAGATAGCGGCACAACAACGCTTACGAGCGCAAAGGTGGTTCGCTGGAAGGTACTCACGAGGGCGAAGGTCGCAAGCGCCGCCATCAGCAGATGCAGAGCCGTCCTTCCGACTCCACGGTCGCGATCGAGGTTGAGAAGCGCAAGCAAAAGCGCCCCCGCCATGAACATCGCAATGCTACCGCCAAGGACGCGCTCCCCTCCTGTCGACAGAGCGCCCGACAGCGCCTCCGATGTCCCCGTTGCAAAGCGGTAGA
>Ga0307312_10000279_pt1 | contig 22602 bp, 22 predicted proteins | sample ER_DNA_202_FD_194489 | JGI IMG/M metagenome (GOLD analysis project Ga0307312, IMG submission 194489) | Bulk soil microbial communities from the East River watershed near Crested Butte, Colorado, United States - ER_DNA_202 | ecosystem: Environmental > Terrestrial > Soil > Floodplain | place... | reverse complement strand
CGGCTTCACGAGGCAGGACGACCCGGTCAAGATCGAGCGCGACCTGCAGCGGCTCGTGCCGCGCGAGTACTGGGGCGTCTTCCCGCACCTGCTCATCTGGCACGGCCGGCGCGTCTGCATCGCGCGCAACCCGCACTGCGAGGAGTGCGTGCTCAGCGATCTGTGTCCGTCGGCGCGCGTCGAGCCAGAGCGACCATGAGCCCGCCGTCGTCGTCGTACGCCGGGAAGAAATCCGCGGTCACCGGCTGGGTGAGCCCGTTGCGCGTCCGCAGCTCGAGCTTCTCGCCGAGCCGGCGAACGCCCCATTCGCGGGAGAGCTCCGAGGGGTTCTTGCCGTCGTCCCAGCCGGACAACGAGAACGCCTCCATGACGTCCTTCCCGAGCACGTCCTTCTCCTGGTACCCGGTCAGCTCGAAGACGCCGCGGCCGACGGCGAGGATGCGCGCCTCTGCGTCGCAGACCACGAAGCCCGTGCTCGGCGCGGGGTAGTAGTCGTCCATCAGCTCGAACAGGAAGCCGAACCCGCAGTGGCGGCACTGCGGAGCCTGCTCGGAGAAGCCTTCGACGCCATCGATGTCGACCGAGCGCTGCTTGCAGTTGGGGCAGATGAACCAGGGCATTTCGCCGGATCGTAGCCACGCCCTCTAGGCTCGCGGCCGACCAACGATGAGCGCGTTCCTCCTGATCGCACTGCCGGCCACGCGGATCGCCTACGTCCTGCTCGCGCTGCTCATCGGTGGTGAGTCCGCCGGCATTCCACTGCCCGGGGAGACGGCGCTGATCACGGGCTCGATCCTCGCTTCACAGGGCAAGCTCTGGCTCCCGCTCGTGATCGCCGTCGCGGCCGCCGCGGCGATCGTCGGGGACAACATCGGCTACGAGCTGGGACGCCACGGCGCACGCCGCCTCCTCTCGCGGCCGGGTCGGTTCGAGGATCGGCGGCAGGCATTCCTCGAGCGCGGCGAGGCGTTCTTCGCGCGCCACGGCGGCAAGACGGTGCTGTTCGCGCGCTGGTTGCCGTTCCTTCGCGTGACCGCAGCCTGGCTCGCGGGGGCGAATCACATGCCCTGGCCGCGCTTCTTCGCCTGGAACGCGCTCGGGGGCATCTCGTGGGCGATCTCGGTCGGCGTCTTCGGCTATCTCGCCGGCCAGGTCGCTGTGCGGATCCTCCAGGACGCGGGCTACGTCGTGCTTGCGCTGATCGCGCTGGCCCTGGTCGGCCTGGCGGTCTGGTACGTCTTCCGACGGGGCTAGAGCCAGCGCTTGCGACGGAAGTACACGACCTGCCCGATCGTCGTCGCCAGGATCAGGAACCACGACCAGGCGTACCCGTAGTGCCAGCGGTACTCGGGCATGTGGATGAAGTTCTGGCCGTAGAGCCCGACGATGAAGGTCGGGACCAGGAGAATCGATGCAATCGAGGTCAGCCGCTTGACGACCTCGTTCTGGTCGATCGAGACGCGCGCCTGCTGGTAGTCCCTGGCGGCTGAGAGCAGGTCGCGCGCGTACTCGACGCCTTCGGCCGCGCGGAGCAGCTTGTCGTAGGTCGTCGCGAACTGCTGCTCGACCTCCCTGGGGAAGACCTCGCGCGTGAAGAGCGTCCGGCCCTCGATGTCGACCCGGCCGTCGACGACCTCACGCACCGCGTCTCTGGTCGGGGCAAGGGTCTTGCGGATGTGGAGCAGGTCGTGCCTGAGCTCCGCGATTCGTCGGCGTATCTTCTCAGCCGTCCACGTGTCGATGCCCTCTTCGAGCTCGTCGATCTCGTCGTCGACCGCGTCGATCAGGTCGATGTACCTGTCCGCGACGTCGTCTACGAGGTAGTAGGCGATCATCCCCGGCGCCTGCTCCTGCTCGATCGCGTCGCACACATTGCTGATGTGGCTCGGGTCGAACGGCGGCCGCTGACCCGGGGTCTTGCGGATCGTGACGATGCGCTCCCGGCTGAGGACGAAGTCGACCTCCTGGTAGTAGACGACGTCTTCCTCGGGCACCGCGACCGCAGCGAGCAGGAGGCCGAGCACGTAGTCGCCGTGGCTCTTGATGCTCGGCCGGAGGTTCCGGCCGTTCGGGTCGGCGGGCCGCGCCAGCTCGGCCCACGCGTCGGAGCGCAGCTCGTGCGGGACGTGCTCGCGCAGCTGCGCCTCGTCGGGGTCGAGCAGATCGGTCCAGGCGCTACTCGCGATCCAGCGAGCGTAGCTCGGCTAGACCGCTTCCGCGTGCGGAGCCGTCACAAACGGCTCCGCCTCTTCGGACGACAGCAGCCGCTCCGCGTCGAGCGCGGCCATCGCGCCGGTGCCGGCGGCTGTTACCGCCTGTCGGTACGTGTGGTCGGCGACGTCGCCGGCTGCGAACACGCCCTTGATGTTCGTCTCGGTCGAGCCCGGCTGCACTGCGAGGTAGCCGGCCTCGTCGTGGTCGAGTTGGTCGAGGAAGAGCTTCGTGTTCGGGTCGTGCCCGATCGCGACGAAGAGCCCGTCCGTCGGAAGCTCGGTCTTCTCGCCCGTGTTCACGTTCCGGACGCGAACCGCGTTGACCTTGCCGTTCTCGCCGAGCACCTCGTCGACGACGGCGTTCGTGATCCAGTCGATCCTCGGATTCGATCGCGCGCGGTCGAACATGATCGGCGACGCGCGGAACTCGTCGCGCCGGTGGACGACCGTCACCTTGTCCGCGAACTTCGTGAGGAAGATCGCCTCTTCCATCGCCGAGTCGCCGCCCCCGACGACGACGACGTTCTTGCTGCGGAAGAAGGCTGCGTCGCAGACGGCGCAGTACGAGACGCCGCGTCCCTGGAGCAGGCGCTCGGACTCGAGCCCGATCTGGCGCGCGCTTGCGCCCGTGGCGACGATCACCGCACGGGCGAAGTGCTCGTCGTCCCCGACCTCGATCCGGAACGGCCGTTCCGAGAAGTCGACCGCGGTCACGTCGTCGGTGATGAACTCGGCGCCGAAGCGCTCGGCCTGGCGCCGGAAGTCCTGCATCATCGCCGGGCCGAGGACCCCTTCCGGATAGCCGGGGTAGTTCTCGACGTCGCTCGTGATCATCAGCTGCCCGCCGAAGGTGATTCCTTCGATCACGAGCGGATTCAGGTTCGCGCGCGCAGCGTAGAGCGCGGCCGTATATCCGGCCGGCCCACCGCCGACGATGATCAGGTCACGCACGTCACTCACAGGCATCTTCTCCAAAGGTCGGGACCCATGGGGTCCACCAGGTTATTCAACGAATCGGATCACTCGAAACTTCCCCGACGGGCTCGCCGCACAGGTAGAGGATTCCGTCGCGCAGCTCGGCGGCCCGATGGGCATTGTGCCGTTCCTGGATGCCCGGCTTGATCAGGTGCACGACCTCGTGACCGCGGGCGACGAGAAACTCCGCGATCAGTCGCCTGTGGCAGCGCTGCCACGGAGTTTCCGCGCACATCAGGCACGGCCTGGGATGCGTCAACGCCTCGTTCAGCGCGGTGTGCCAGACCGTCGTGCGCATCCGAGCTGCGTAGCCCGCGAACTGGCCGAGACACGCGAACAGCTCCTCGCCCGGCTCGTTGCTGCGCAGCCCGCCGAGCTCGACTGCGTGCTCGTACGCGATGCCTACATCCGCGAGTGCTGCGGCCAGGGTCGCCTCGTTGAACTGCGGGTTGCGGCGCGACGAAGGGAATCGCCGGACATCGACGAGCGTTTCGACGGAGGCTTCTCGGAGGCATTCGACGAGCTCCTCGACCGGCCGACGGCCGTGCCCGATCGTGTGGATTACCTGAGTCACATGCGTAGAATCGCCGCTCTGACAGGAAAGGAATCGACATGGCCGAGACGGTGAGCTGGGACGGGCTCCGCGAGCTCGCGGAATTCCGGGCGGAGAAGGGTTGCGCGATCAGCTTCTACCTCGACCTCGATCCGAAGACGACTCCGACCGCCGGCGACGCCGCGACCCGGGTGAGTTCGTTGCTCACGGAGGGCGAGCGCCATGCCGAGGCGAACAACCGAGGGCTCACGCATGACCAGCGGGTCGCGCTCAAGAAGGACTTCACGCGGATCCGGGACTACTTCGCCGACGAGTTCCAGCGCGACGGGGCGCACGGCGTCGCGGTCTTCTCGGCCGGAATGGACAACGTCTGGCGGCCGCGCGCGCTCATCGAGTCGGTGCCCGATCGCGTCCGGGTTGGCCGGGAGTTCCACCTCGCGCCGCTCGTTCCGCTTGTCGGCCGCGGCGAGGGCGCCCTCGTCGCCTTCCTGGGCCGCGAGCGCGGTGAGCTGTTCCGGCTCCACTCGGGACGGTTGGAAGAGATCGTGGACCGCACAGACGACGTTCCCGGCCGCCACGACCAGGGCGGCTGGTCGCAGGCCCGATTCCAGCGCCACACCGAGAAGCTCGTCGCGGAGCACCTGAAAGAGGTGGCCGAGGAGCTCGACCGTCGCGTGCGCAGGATGCATACGCCGAAGGTGATCGTCGTCTCGTCGGAGGAGGTGCGCGCCGAGTTCGAGGAGCTCGTCTCGAGCGAGACGAAGAGCGCGATCGTCGGCTGGACGAGCGCCGACGCGCATGCCTCGCCGCGGGAGCTGCTCGACGTGACGACCCCGATCCTCGACGCCGCGCGAGCACGCCACGAGGCCTCGCTGCTCGAGCGTTGGCGTGAGGGTGCGGGACGGGGTGGTCGCGCTGCCTCGGGCTGGGCCGAGACGCTCGAGGCGGCGTCCGACGCACGCGTCGAGGTTCTGCTCTACGAGGAAGGCGCAGACCACGAGGCCTGGCAGTGCGCCGCGTGCGGACGGCTCTCCGCCACGGGCGGGCAGTGCCCGCTCGATGGGACCGAAACCGACCGGCGCGACGACGGGCTCGACCTCACCATGCACCAGACCGTCGCCCATGGCGGAACGGTGTGGGCGGTCACCGCGCACGAGGATCTCGGTCCCGTGGGAGGAGTCGGCGCCCTCTTGAGATACTGAGGCCGATGGCCTCGCTCGCACGCACGATTCTCGAAGAGCACCTCGTCCGCGGGGAGCTCGTTCCGGGCACCGAGATCGCGATCGCAATCGACCAGGCGCTGGCGCAGGACGCCACCGGGACGATGGCGATGATGCAGTTCGAGCTCTTCGGCCACGAGCGCGTCGAGGTCGAGACCGCGGTCGTCTACGTCGACCACAACATCCTCCAGATCGACTTCAAGAACCCGGACGACCACAGGTTCCTGCAGGCGATGTCCGCGAAGTACGGCGCCTGGTTCTCGCGGCCCGGAAACGGCATCTGCCACTACATCCACTGTGAGCGCTTCGCAACGCCGGGCAAGACGCTCGTCGGCGCCGACAGCCACACGACGCAGTCGGGGTCGGCGGGGATGATCGCGATCGGCGCGGGCGGCCTCGACGTGGCCGTCTGCATGGCCGGCCACCCGTTCGAGCTGCCGTGCCCGAAGGTCGTCGGCGTCTTTCTCGAGAACGAGCTGCAGCGCCCGTGGATCCAGGCGAAGGACGTGATCCTCGAGCTGCTCAGACGGCGAGGCGTGCGCGGCGGTCGCGGCGCGATCTTCGAGTTCACCGGGCCAGGCGTCTCGACGCTCTCCTACACCGAGCGCGGGACGATCGCGAACATGATCGCGGAGCTGGGTGCGACCGGCGCAGTCTTCCCGGCGGACGACGAGACGAAGAGCTGGTTCGACGAGCAGGAGCGCTCCGGCGACTTCACGGCGCTCGAGACCGGCGACGCCGAGGGCGACTTCGACGACGTCGAGCACATCGACCTCGCGGCGCTCGTCCCGCTCGTCGCGAAGCCGTCGAGCCCCGGCAACGTCGTCCCGGTCGACGAGCTCATCGGGACCCCGCTCGCGCAGGTCTGCGTCGGCTCGTCCGTCAATTCGTCCTATGAGGACATGGCGGTCGTGGGGTCGACGCTGCGCGGGAGCCGCATCTCCGAGAAGCTGATCTCGGCGACGGCGACTCCCGGCTCGCGGCAGATCCTCGACCAGATCACGCAGTCCGGGACCTACGTCGACCTGCTGACTGCGGGCGTCCGGATGCTCGAGCCGGCCTGTGGGCCGTGCGTCGGCATGGGCCAGGCGCCTCCGTCTGGGGCGAACTCGCTGCGAACCTTCAACCGGAACTTCCCGGGGCGCAGCGGGACGGCCGACGATAGCGTCTACCTCTGCTCGCCTGCTGTGGCCGCGGCGTCGATGCTCAAGGGCGAGATCGCCGATCCCCGCGAACTGACCCCGCCCGAGGTGCCGGCGCGCCCGTCCGCGCGGCCCGCTGTCGTCCAGGGTCACATCCTGGAACCGGTTCCTGCCGACGAAGCGTCGTCGATCGAGGTTCCGCGGGGGCCGAACATCAAGCCTCCTCCGGAGCAGAAGGAGCTACCGGACACGCTCGAGTTGCGTGTGTTGATCGTCGCGCCGGACGACATCTCGACCGGCGACCTCTCGCCCGACGGCGCGACGGTGATGGCCTACCGCTCGAACGTCCCGGCGATCGCCGAGTTCACGTTCCAGCACCGCGACCCGGAGTTCCCGCGCCGCGCGAAGGAGTGGGGCGGAGGCTTCATCGTCGCCGGTGACAACTACGGCCAGGGCTCGAGCCGCGAGCACGCCGCGCTCGCGCCGGCCCAGCTCGGTGTGCGCGCGGTGATCGCGAAGAGCTTTGCGCGGATCCACCGGCGCAACCTGATCGCCCAGGGGATCGTCCCGCTCCTGTTCAAGGACGCGGCCGACTACGACCAGGCCGAGCTTGGCCAGACGTGGCGCCTCTCCGGCCTGCAGGAGATCGCGGAGGGCCTCGACGACATCCCGTGCCAGATCGACGGCGACCAGGAGATCACGTTCACCCACGACCTGCTCCCTCGGGAGCGCGAGATCGTCGTCGCAGGCGGCTTGATCCGCTACCTGAAGCAAGAGCAAACAGCAGCAGCCTGACTCGCCTCGCACCGATCGCGCTCGTCCTCGGCCTGCTCGTCACGGGCTGCGGCGGCAGCTCGAAGTCGGAGCCGGCGACCGCGGATGCGAAGCCCTTCGCCGACTCGTTCGTGCACAGGCTCGTCGCGGCCGGGACGTGGGATGCAGTCGAGGGCGACGTCAGCCCGGAGCTGACCCCGCAGCTCCGCAGCTTCCAGGCCCACATCCAACGGGACGGGATCAAGCGCGTGAGCAAGGCGGGCGTGCTGCGCCGGGACTGCCCGTCCGCTCCGGCCGTCGACGCGGGCAAGGACTGCTTCGTCTACGTGATTTCAGGGAGCCAGGTCGTCCCGATCGGCGGCGTTCAGAAGTTGAACGCGCGCCTCCGACTCTGGGTCGAGCCATCCGACGGCACCTGGCAAGTCATCAACTACGACTACGAGGTGCTCCCGCCTTCCTGACCGGGAGAACGCCTCGACTAGGCAGCGTCGGCGCCGGGGAGCTCGTGCACCTCGGCGGGCAGCTCGGCCGGCGCCTCGCCTGCCTGCTCCAGCTTCGACTCGAACCGGCCCAGTCGCTTCTGCGCGTCCATGAACTTGTTCTGCGCGCGACCCACGTGGGTCCCGACCAGCTCGAAGTCCTCCTTGAACTTCCCGAAGTCGCTCTGCAGCCGGGAGCAGTACGCCATGACCTCCTGCGCGTGCTGCTCGATCTGCAGGCCCTTGAGCCCGAGCACGATCACCTGCAGGTACGCGGTCAGCGTCGTCGGAGAGACGGGAAGGACGCGCTTGTCGTGCGCGTAGGCGAGCAGCGCGCCGGTCTTCCCGCAGGCGAGCTCGTAGTAGATCGCCTCCGACGGGAGGTACATGAACGCGAAGTCGTAGGTCCCCTCATCGGGACGGATGTACTTGCCGGCGATCGCGTCCACGTGCGACTTCACGTCGCGCGCGAAGAGCTTCTCGAACTGCTGGCGCTGGATGTCGTTCTCCGCGCCGAGCATGCGCTCGAAGTTGTCGAGCGGGAACTTGGAGTCAATGGGCACGAGCCGGTCGACCTTGATCACGGCATCGACGCGCTCGCCGCCCGCGAACCCGTGCTGTAGTGCGAACGCCGTCGCCGGCAGCCGGTCGCGCAGCAGGTTCTCGAGCAGCAGCTCGCCGAAGCCGCCGCGCGCCTTCGGGGGGCGCAGCGCCTGCTCGAGGCGCTTGAGGTCGTTCGCGCGCGCCAGGATCTCCTCGTTCGCGCGGCCGAGCTCACCCAGGCGGCGGTGGATCTCACCCGCTGTCTGCGACGTGTTCTCGAGGCGGCGATCGAGCGTCGAGGTCATCGCCTCGAGGCGCCGGTCGACGTCTGCGTTGCGCTCGGCGAGCTGAGCCCCGGCCTCGGAGCGGAGAACAGCGAGCTCGGCGCGGAGCCTGCGCAGGAACCAGGCGGCGCCGACCGCGAAGGTGGCGAACGAGAGCAGCATGAGAACAGCGATCCACATGGGACTTGCAAACGGTAGAGCGGCCGTCGGACGTTGCTACCATCGCCGTTCTTGGCCAAGAAAGCCCGTACTCCGCCTCCGCCGCGAAGACCGGTCCAGGCCCCGAAGCAGCGAACCACTCCGAGGACGCCTACTGAGAAGCGCACGTTCCTCTACGTGCTCGCGTTCGTCGCTCTCGGCGTCCTGCTGCTCGGCGGCGTGCTCGCCGTGGTCGCGTTCGGAGGAGGAGGCGGCAGCAGCGCATCCGGTGGGCTGATCAACACGAGCTCCTGCACGGAGCAGCAGTTCCCGGGCCTCAGGCCCCAGCACATCAACAACCCGAACGCGAACGTGGACTACAACTCGTTCCCGCCCTCGAGCGGTCCGCACTACGCGCAGCCGGCGCCGTGGGGCATCTATCCCGACTCGATCAAGCAGACGATCCTCGTCCACAACCTCGAGCACGGCGGGATCGTCATCCAGTACGGGACAGGCGTCGGCAAGGACGACGTGCAGAAGATCCAGTCGCTGTACCAGGACGACCCGTACGGCCTGGTCGTCGACCCGTACGCGAAGCTGGGGAGCAAGATCGCCGCCACCGCCTGGAACGAGCCGGCCTACTCGCAGAACCAGGATGCGAACTTCGACAAGGTCGATCCGGGCCACGGTTTCGTCCTCATGTGCAAGTCGTTCGACAAGGGCGCCCTGTCGGACTTCCGGGACAAGCACCGGAACAAGGCGGGCGAGCGCTATCCGACCGTGAAGGACATGGCCCCCGGCCAGTAACTCGGCGGTACGCTTCTCCGGCCGGGGTGGCGAAACTGGCTATACGCGCCTGACTTAAAATCAGGTGCCCCCCTCGGGGGCGTGCGGGTTCGAGTCCCGCCCCCGGCACTCTCGCTTCCCTGACCGGCGTACCCTCCCGCGCGGCGGAGCCGCGTTCCGGGCACGCCTCGCGCCGCTGAGCGCCCTCCAACCGGCGGCCCGTGCGACCCAGCACTGTTTCCCCCGGCCTACGGGCGCTCAGCGACACGTCAGGCAACCGAGAGGGAGGGCATGATCTATTCGGCTGGCTCCTCGCACGGAGACTGTGTTCCGCGCCTTGTAACGAACCGGCAGATGCTGTAAGACCGGCTCCGAGGAAGGAGGGAGAGATGAAGCGAGCGATCTGGCCGGCCGGTCTTGCCCTACTTGCGCTCGTGCTCTCCGCGGCAGCCCCCGCGCCGGACGTTCGCGCAGCGCCGCCGCAGACCGTCCCGCACGGCGACGCGACTCGGCCGAGAGACCCGCTTCCGGGTGCTCTCCATGGCCGGGCGCTCGGCGGTCAGGCCCTGCGGCCCGGGGTCGCGTTCGACGGAACGAACTACCTCGTCGTCTGGACCGACTACCGCGAGGGTGACCCCAAGGTGTACGGCGCTCGCGTCAGCCCGGGCGGAACCGTGCTCGATCAGGACGGATTCGTGATCTCCGCCGCCGAAGGCTCGGAACCGACAGTCGCCTTCGACGGCACCAACTACCTCGTCGTCTGGAGCAACCAGGCTTCGATCATCGGGGCGCGCGTCGATCCGGGCGGGACAGTGCTCGATCCCGGCGGGATAACGATCTCGACGCGGCCCAACGTGCAGTGGGAGCCGACGCTCGCATTCGACGGGACGAATTACCTCGTTGCTTGGACCAACGCGACCGGCGGGACCGTCGATGTCTACGGCGCGCGCATGTCTCCGTCCGGGACCGTGCTCGACCCCGCAGGGATCGAGATCGCCGTGGACCCAGGATCCCAGTACTTGCCTTCGGTCGCCTTCGACGGGACGAACTACCTCGTCGTCTGGGAGGACGACCCGTGCCACCGCATCATGGGCAGGCGAGTCAGCCAAGGCGGGGTCCCGGACGGCGACGGTAGCTTCCTGATCTCGTATTGCAGCGTCCCCCGGGGGAAAGAACCCCGTGGGAAGGTCTGGATCCAGAAGATGGATCCTGCGGTCGCGTTCGACGGCGTCAATTACTTCGTGACCTGGGTCTTTCTCTACGGCGACGTCTCGGGGTATTACACGGACATCCAGGGTGCGCGCGTGACCCCCGAGAGGACCGTGCTCGACCCGCAGGGGTTCTACATCACCGGGGCGCCGGGAAACCAGTACGCGCCGTCGGTGGTCTTCGGCGGCTCGACGTATCTCGTCGTCTGGGAGGTGCCCGGGATCCGTGGGACCCGAGTCACGGGCGAGGGCTCCGTCCTCGATCATGACGGGATCGTGGTGTCCGCGTCTTCTGCTCAGAGTCCCGTGGACGCCTTCGACGGCACGAACTACCTGGCCGTCTGGGACAACCAGGTCGATATCTTCGGGACGCGCGTGAGCCAAGCGGGCGGTGTGCTCGACCCAAACCCAATCCAGATCACGACAAATGGTCCTCCTCCGCCGCCACCGCCGCCGCCGCCGCCGCCACCGCCACCGCCTCCGCCGCCTCCGCCGCCTCCACCGCCTCCACCGCCCCCGCCTCCACCGCCCCCGCCTCCACCGCCCCCGCCTCCACCGCCCCCGCCTCCACCGCCACCTCCTCCACCGCCTCCACCACCACCACCACCACCACCACCACCCCCGGTTGTTCGGTGCGTCGTGCCGAGGGTGATCGGCCTGATGCTTCGCAGGGCGCGCACGCGGATCCGCGCGAGGCACTGCTCTGTCGGTCGCATTCGCCGTGCTCGCTCCAGGCGAGTCGGCCGCGTAATCGCCCAGAGCCCGAGGCCGGGGAGGATGCTTGGGCGGGGCAGCAGGGTGAACCTGGTGCTCGGCCGCAGATAAGCACCGCGGTTCCCGTGGTGGCAGCAAGAGTGGCGAGTCCCGCCGAGACAGGCCGAGAGGACAACGCCGAAGAGAAGAACGATTAGGTCGGACAAGCAGGGAAGTCCAGATCGGCCGAGCTAGGCCGAGACCACACGGGGCGACTTAAAATCGGGTGTCCGCCTAGGGGCGTGCTGGTTCGAGTCCCGCCCCCGGCAATGAAAAGGGCCGCGACTGGTACTTGTGGTTCTTCGTGCTCACGAACCGTAGGGTTCCCGACTGAACACGAGGAGAGGAGGTCCGTTGCCCGAATCCGACAAGCCGCTCAGCTTCGAGCAACACATCAAGCCGCTCTTTCGGGACGGCGATCGTCAGGCGATGCAGTGGGCGTTCGACCTCTGGTCGTACAACGACGTCGCAGGAAACAGCGACGCCATCCTTGAACGCCTTCGCAACGGCACGATGCCGTGCGACGGCGCCTGGCCAGACGACCGGATCGCGACCTTTCAAGGCTGGGTCGAGGCGGGAAATCCCGCCTGAGACTGCTGCTCCAGACCGCGTAGCGACCGTCATGGTCGCGACACTCGGAGACTGACGGTTGCGCGTCGTCGTCGCCCTCGGAGGGAACGCGCTGCTTCGGCGTGGGGAGCCGCTGACGGCGGAGAACCAGCGTGTCAACGCGCGTATCGCCTGCAAGGCGCTGGCGCCGGTTGCACTCGAGCACGAGCTCGTGATCTCGCACGGCAACGGGCCTCAGGTCGGGCTGCTCGCCCTCCAGGGCTCGGCGTACACGGAGGTCGACCCGTACCCGCTCGACCTGCTCGGAGCGCAGACCGAGGGCATGATCGGCTACCTGATCCAGCAGGAGCTCGGGAACGAGCTTCCGCTCGAGAAGCGCCTCGCTTCGCTGCTGACGCTGATCGAGGTCGACCCGAACGATCCGGCCTTCGCCAACCCGACGAAGCCGATCGGCCCGATCTACGACAGGGACGAGTCGGAGCGTCTGGCCAGGGAGAAGGGCTGGGTATTCAAGCCTGACGGCGACGCTTTCCGCCATGTCGTCCCTTCGCCGTTGCCGAGGCGCATCTTCGGCGTCGAGCCGGTCGAGTGGCTCCTCGAGAAGGATAGCGTCGTCATCTGCGCCGGAGGCGGCGGCATCCCGGTCATGTACACCGAGGAGCCTGCTCCCGCGGGTCGACGGCTCGTCGGAGTCGAAGCCGTGATCGACAAGGACCTCGCGAGCGCGCTGCTTGCCAAGGAACTGCGCGCCGATGCCCTGGTGATCGTGACCGACGTCGACGCCGTCTATGTCGACTGGGGCACGCCCGCGCAGCGGGCCATCCGCCGCGCCACTCCAGGGGCGCTGGCCGGGGCCGAGTTCGCGGCCGGCTCGATGGGGCCGAAGGTGCGTGCCGCGTGCTCGTTCGTCGAAGAGACCGGCGGTCTCGCGGCGATCGGCTCGATCTCGGACACGCCGGGCCTGCTGCGAGGCGAGGCCGGGACGATCGTCACCCGCGACGCGAACGGACTGGAATTCGAGGCCTAGGAGGGCGCATGACCGTGAGGACCGAGCCGGAAGGGACAGCCACACGTCGAGACTCCGTTTGGCACGGGCGGACCGCCGAGGAAGCATGCTCGGAGCTCGGCGTCGACCCGGCGGCCGGGCTCGACTCGGCCGAGGTCGAGAAGCGGCGCGCGCAATACGGGCCGAACAAGCTCGCGGAGGCGCCGAAGGAGCCGGCTGGCACGCGTTCCTGCGCCAGTACCGCGACCTCATGCAGTACGTCCTGCTCGGTGCCGCGATCGTCAGCATCGTCGCGCTGCAGGAGTTCTCGACCGGCCTCGCGATCCTCGGCCTGAGGGTGCTCAACGCGGTCCTCGGCCTGAACCAGGAGGGCAAGGCCGCCGAGAGCGTGGCGGCACTCCAGAAGATGCTCCTGATCAGGGCGCACGTGCGGCGCGGCGGAGCGGCGGCGGACATCCCTGCAGAGGAGCTCGTTCCGGGCGACGTCGTCTCCTTCGAGGGGGGCGACAAGGTCCCGGCGGACGGGCGGCTGTTCGTGGCCGCGACGCTCGAGATCGAGGAGGCGGCCCTCACGGGCGAGAGCACGCCGGTCCTGAAGTCGGTCGAGCCGGTGCCCGGCGACAACGTGCCGCTCGGCGACCGTATCGACATGGCGTACATGAACTCCACCGTTACGCGCGGTCGCGGCGAAATGGTCGTCACCGCGACCGGGATGGCGACCGAGGTCGGACAGATCTCCGGGATGCTGAGCCAGGTCCAGGAGGAGAAGACGCCGCTTACGCGTCAGCTCGACCAGCTGACGGTCTGGATCACGATCATGGCCGCGGCGGCTCTGGCGCTCGTCGTTCTGATCGGGCTCATTCGCGGCGAATCGTTCGACGATCTCTTCCTCGTCGGGATCAGCCTCGCCATCGCCGCGATCCCGACCGGACTGCCCGCGGTCGTGACGACGATGCTCTCGGTCGGCACGCAGGCCCTGGCGGCCAAGGGCGCGATCGTGAAGCGGCTGCGCTCGGTCGAAACGCTCGGCTCGACCTCCGCGATCTGCTCCGACAAGACCGGGACGGCTACTCGACCGAGGGCAAGATCCTTCGGGTCGCTGGGGAGACGGACATCCCGCTCGACCCGTTCCTGACGCCGATGGCGCTCGCCAACGACGCCTCGGTCCACGACGGCGAGATCGTCGGCGACCCGACCGAGGCGGCGCTGGTGGTGCTCGCGGAGAAGGGCGGTCTGGACGTGGACGAGACGCGGCGTCTCTACCCGCGCGTGGCCGAGGTCCCATTCGACTCCGAGTACAAGTTCATGGCCACGTTCCACGAGCTCGAGGACGACGGCCGCAAGGTCGTACGCTGCTTCGTCAAGGGCGCGCCGGACGTGCTACTCGCGCGCTCATCGGATGCACGGGACGTGGACGGGACCGTGATCGCGATCGACGACTACCGCGGGCGTGTGATGGAAGAGAACGATCGGCTCGCGAGCGAGGGGCTCCGCGTGCTGGCCGTCGCCTCGCGTGACTTCGACCCGTCCTCGTTCGACGCCGGGGCTCCGCTGGTCGACGAGGTCCAAGAGCTCACGTTGCTCGCACTCGTGGCGATCGTCGACCCGCCCCGCAAGGAAGCGAAGGACGCGATCGCGGAGTGCAAACAGGCCGGGATCCGCGCGCGCATGATCACCGGCGACCACGTTACGACCGCGGGCGCGATCGCGGACCAGCTCGGCATCGAAAGCACTGCGCTCTCGGGCACCGACTTCGCGGCGCTGAGCGACGCCGAGGTACGACGAGCAGGTCGAGGGGATCGGCGTCGTCGCACGCGTGGCGCCCGAGGACAAGGTGCGCCTCGTCGAGAAGCTGAAGGAGAAGGGCCACGTCGTTGCGATGACCGGCGACGGCGTCAACGACGCTCCCGCGCTCAAGCGCGCCGACATCGGGGTCGCGATTGGGCATCACTGGCACCGAGGTGACGAAGGAAGCCGGGGACATGATCCTCACCGACGACAACTTCGCCACGGTCGTCGCTGCGGTCGAGGGCGGCCGGGCGATCTACGACAACCTGATGAAGTACGTCCGCTTCCAGATGATCACGCTGGGCGGGTTCATCCTCCTCTTCCTGGGGGCCGGCATCTTCGACGTGGCGAACGGCATCCCACTGACGCCGCTGCAGATCCTCTGGGTCAACTTCGCGATCGACGTCCTCTTGGCGATCGGGCTCGGCTTCGACGCGGCGGCGCCGGGCCTGATGCGGCGTCGGCCCAGGAATGCAAATGCGCCCGTCATCGACAGGCGGCTGGGGATCAGGCTCGGTCTCGCGGCTTTGGTCATGGCGGTTCTCGCGCTCGTGGTCGTCGCCTGGGGCGAGCACCGGTATGCGCTCGAGGTCGCGACGACGATGGGAATGACGACGCTCGGGCTGATGCACATCGTCGCCGCCCTCGAGGCGCGCGAGCCGGAGGAAACGATCTTCAAGCGCTACACGATCGCGAACCGGCGCTTCGTACAGCTGGTCGGCGCTGCGCTCGTGCTCTCGCTCCTCGTCACGACGCTCTCGCCTCTGCAGCGAATCTTCGATACCGAGGCGCTGACGGCCGCTCAGTGGGGGATCTGCCTGCTCGGCCCGATCGTCTATCTGGCGGTCATGGAGCTGGGCAAGTGGTTCGACCGGCGTACGGGTGAGGTTCGAGCCGCGCGGCTGTGGTCGCGACGTAGGCCAAACGCCGGCCTTTCTCGCAGAATCCGGCTGTTGGTCGTAACATCTGGCTCGTGAAGCGGGTCGCTGCCTCCTTCGTTCGCATGTCGCTCTGGAAGCGCGTAGTGCTCTCCACGCTGCTCGTGCTGTGCGCGGCGATCGCGCTTGCACCCTCCGCGGGCCCGTCGAAACGGATCCCGAACGGCGTCCGCATCGCGGGCGTCAACGTCTCCGGCCTCGACGCCGGGCAGGCGAAGCAGCAGATCGGCGCACGCTACGCGACACCGGTTCGCTTCAAGTTCGCACGCGAGCACTGGGCGGTCTCGCCGGAGATGCTCGGGATGAACGCCGAGATCGGGAACGCGGTGTCCAGGGCACAGGACGCGCGGAGCGGTGACGACATCGGCGTCAGCGTCGACGTGAACAGAGACGCCGTGAAGGAGTACGTCGCGTCGCTCGATCAGCGCTTCGGGATTCCGGCGGAGAACGCCGTCGTCGTCGGCCTCGTCGACGGCCATCCGAAGATCGCCGACTCGCAGTGGGGCCGCACCGTTCGTCGCCAGACCATGGTGCGCGCGATCGTGCGGATGCTGCGTACTCGCATCAGGCCGGAGCTGCCGGTCGTCATGGAGACGTTGAAGCCGTCCGTAGAGAAGAGCGGGTTCGGGCCGGTCGTGGTCATCAACCGAGGCGCAAACAGCCTGCAGCTGTTCAACGGCGAGCAGCCCGTGCGGAGCTTCCGCGTGGCTACGGGCCGCGCGCAGTACCCGACCCCGACGGGCACGTTCCGGATCGTCGACATGCAGATGAACCCGTGGTGGCGCCCGCCCGACTCGGCCTGGGCGAAAGGGCTGAAACCGATTCCGCCGGGCCCAGGGAACCCGCTCGGTACGCGCTGGATGGGGCTCTCGGCCCCGGGCGTCGGCATCCACGGGACGCCTGACGCGGCATCGATCGGCTACTCCGCCTCGCACGGCTGCATCCGGATGTACATTCCCGACGCGACCTGGCTGTTCGACCATGTGCAACTCGGGACGCCGGTCCTGATCGTCAACTAGTGCCCCGTCCAGTAATGCCGCCGAGGCTCTGGTTCGCGAGCACCAAGCCAGAGGCCGCACTCGCCCGCAGCCAAGGCGCGCAGCCTTGGTAAGGGCGAGGGTGGACTCTGGCGCCGCGTGATCGCGGGCCAGAGGTCGGCATGTATTGCTGGATGGGGCACTAGATCGCACTCGTAATCGCCCTCTTCCTGGCGGTCTTCGTCCTGCCGCGGGGGCTGGGGATCCTCGCGATCCTCGTCGGGATCACGATCGAGCTCGGCGAGGCGGCGTTCTGGATCCGGATCTCGCGCCGGATGCGGCCGCGCGTCGGGGCCGAGGCGCTCGTCGACGCGGAGGGTGTCGCGCTGACCGACTGCCGTCCGTCGGGTCGGGTGCGCGTACGCGGCGAGTCGTGGCGCGCCCTCTGCCGCGAGGGTGTCGACGCCGGCGATGCGGTCGTCGTGCTCGCGATCTCGGGGCTAACGCTCGAAGTGCGCCCTAAATAGACTCACTCTCGTGGCGCGGATCGACGAGATTTCGCTCGAGGAGCAGCCCCTCGAATGGGATACGCCGCTCTTTCGAACGGCAGTGGCGCAGTACGAGGAGGCGCTGACGCATGCGGACGTCGACGCGGGCGCCGCTGAGCGCATGCGCTATCCGGAGACCGCGGTCATGGTCAGCGTGCCGGTGCGGATGGACGACGGGACCTGGTCCGTCTTCCCGGGCTACCGCGTCCTGCACTCGAGTGTGCTCGGGCCTACGAAGGGCGGGATCCGCTACGACCCTCACGTGTCGCTCGGTGAGTGCGCCGCGCTCGCGATGTGGATGACGTGGAAGTGCGCGCTACTGCGGCTGCCGTACGGGGGCGCCAAGGGCGGGGTCCGCTGCAACCCGCGTGCGATGTCCGGCGACGAGCTCCAGCGGCTGACGCGGCGGTACACGATCGAGCTCCTGCCGGTGATCGGGCCGGAGAAGGACATCCCCGCTCCGGACATGGCCACGAACGAGCAGACCATGGCCTGGATGATGGACACGTACTCGATGCAGATCGGGTATGCGGTGCCCGAGGTCGTGACGGGCAAGCCGATCTCGATCGGCGGCTCTGTGTTCCGGAGCGAGGCGACCGGCGCGGGGGTGGTCATGGTCATCGACCGGGCGTGCCACCGGCTTGGGTGGAACCTGGCCGAGCAGGGCTTCGTCGTCCAGGGGTTCGGGAATGTCGGTGGCGTTGCCGCGCGTGAACTGGCGGGGCGTGGGGCGAAGCTGCTCGCGGTCTCGGACATCTCGGGCGGGGTCTACTCGCCCGGCGGGCTCGACTACTACGACCTGCGGACGTGGGTCGACGCACACGGGTCGCTGGCCGAGTACCCGGACGTCGACCACGTCTCGAACTCCGAGCTGCTCGAGCTCCCGTGCGACATCCTCGTGCTCGCGGCGCTCGAGGAGCAGCTGACGGCCGAGAACGCGCCGCGAATCCAGTGCCGGCTCGTGGCCGAAGGCGCCAACGGGCCGACGACGATCGGTGCGGACGAGATCCTCGCCGAGCGTGGGATTCCGGTGCTCCCGGACGTCTTGACGAACGCGGGCGGGGTCACGGTCTCGTACTTCGAGTGGGTGCAGGACCTCGGACGGCTGTTCTGGGATCGCGAGGAGATCCGTGCCAGGCTCGCTGACAAGCTGGGCGATGCCTTCGACCGCGTCTGGAATCTGTCCGAGCAGCAGGATCTGTCGATGAGGAGCGCGGCGCTGGTCGGTGCGATTCGCGAGGTCGCCTCGGCTCTCGAAACTCGGGGGATCTACCCGTGAGCAAGGTGCGCGAGGCGATGGTGCCGGAGCCGCGGACGCTCGATGCCGCGACGCCGGCGACCGAGGCGGGAGAGCTGCTCGCGCGCGAGGAGGTGCGGGCGGTCTTCGTCTCGCGGGACGGCCAGTTTCTGGGTGTGCTGACGCGGAAGACGCTTGTGCGCGAGGTCGTGGCGCCGGGCCTCGATCCGAAGACGACCACCGTCGGCGAGATCGCCGAGCCGCCGCACTACACGATCGACTCGGACATGGATCTCGAGGAGGCGTTCCGCTTCCTGGAGGAGCAGGACGCGGAGCGCGTGCCGGTGGTCGAGGACGGCCGGCTGGTCGGCGTGCTGGCGCGCGAGTTGGTGCAGCGCCGTCTGGCCGAGGACGAGCCAATGGAACCGCTCCAAGACACGCCGCCCGCCTAGCTTCCGGCGGCTCCGTTGGTCCGGTACCCCCAACCTCCTCCCCGATGCGATCGTATCGGGGGAAGGCGCACGTGTCTGTGCCGGACTGGCGCCGACTTTGGTCTGCGCGCTAGCAGCAGGTGTAGGCGCCCGGAGGCGCGTCGCCCTCGACCGGCTCGGGCAGCTTCGCCGCCTCGAGCGCGGCGCCGTCGAGGAGGTCGCGCTCGCTGACCTCGATCTCCTGCAATCCGAGGTAGCGCATCGCCTCGAGCAGGATCACCGCGCCCGCAACGATCACAGGCGCCCGCTCGGGCTCGAGCCCCGGCACCTCGCGTCGCTCGGCGAGTGGCAGCGCCGCGAGGCGTTCGAGTTGCGCCTCGACGGCCGCCTCGCTCAGCCGGTGCCCGTGCATCAGGTCCGAGTCGTACTCGACGAGGCTGAGATCGAGCGCGGCGATTGACGTCACTGTGCCGGCTACGCCCACGGCGTCCGTCGCCGACACCGCGTGCTCGGCGAGCACGGCTCGAATCGCTCCGCGCACCTCGGCAAGCTCCTCAGCGGTTGGCGGGTCCGAGCCGAGGAAGCGCTCGGTCAGCCGAACCGAGCCGAGGTTCGTGGTCACCCGCTCTCTGGACGAGACGAGCTCAGTCGATCCGCCGCCGACGTCGACGACGACCGTCCCGGGATCGAGTTTCCCGACGCCGCGCCGCGTCAGATCCGCCTCGTCCTCACCGCTCAGCAGGCGCGTCGTGAAGCCGTAGCTCCACTCGATCTCGCCAAGAAATGCCTCGCCGTTCTCGGCGTCCCGAACCGCACTCGTCGCGACGAGCAAGGCCCGCTCTGCGCCCAGCGACTCGAGCTCGCGCCGGTAGTCGGACAGACAGTTCCGGACACGCGCGATGGGGAACGGCAACAACCGACGGCGGGCATCGACGCCCTCTCCGAGGCGCGTGATCGTGCTTCGCCGCACGAGGGGATCGACCCGTCCGTCGACAACGTCCCCGACCAGGAGCCGCGTCGTGTTCGTGCCGAGATCGATAGCCGCTACACGCATCGTGATTCGCTCCGACGGTAGCGGTTGAAAGACGTCTCGGCCATGCTCCGTGCGGCAGCCGAGGCCGAGAGCACTGGCGGTATACTGAACCCACGCCGCGGGGTGGAGCAGTCAGGTAGCTCGCCGGGCTCATAACCCGGAGGTCGCAGGTTCAAATCCTGCCCCCGCTACTAGAAAGGCCCTGGAGACGGGGCCTTTCGCTTCTCCGGCGATTCTCTGCGCGCCCAAACTTTTGCCCAATTTTGCCCTTCGAGCGGTCAGGTGACAGAGCGCTCGGGCAGACGATGTTAGTAGCGGTCGTCTCGCCGCACCCAGTACCAGCCGCCCATTGCAATAACCAGCAGCAGGAAGACGGCACCGAGTAGCCAGCCCTGCCATCCGCCTGCGCGAATCGCAGCGACCCCGATCACTCCGAGCAAAACGAGGAAGCCGAAGCCACGGAACCAGTCAACGACGTAGCGGACTTGCTCGATTCCCTGTCGCTCGCGGGCCACACCCGACTGTAGTGCCGTACGCGCTCTCGGGGGACATTCCCGAACGCTGGCCCCAGCGCTCCCTAGCTCGTGCGCACCCGAGCTGTCTGCTCGACCGGCGGCTGCTGATTCTGGTTAGCCTCCGTCGGAGCCGACGTCGCCGAATACGAGAGAGGAGACCCCGTGGCTGAGCCAACCACCTCCGAGCGTGAGGTGCTGCCGATTCCGGACCGTCCGTACGACGGCCCCGTCTTCGAGGACGCGAAGGATCCGGCTGCGACGTTCCCGCCCATCGAGCCGCTGCGGCCGCCGGCCAGCGCGCCGAATGTCCTGATCGTGCTGCTCGACGATGCCGGCTTCGGCTGCTCGAGCGCGTTCGGCGGCCCCTGTCGGACGCCCACGGCCGAGCGTCTTGCGGGCGAGGGGCTCAAGTTCAATCGCTTTCACACGACGGCGCTGTGCTCGCCGACGCGAGCGGCGCTGCTCTCGGGCCGCAATCACCACTCGGTCGGGATGGGCGGGATCACCGAGATCGCGACCTCGGCGCCGGGGTACAACTCGATCCGCCCGAACACGTGCGCGCCGCTGGCGGAGACTCTGAAGCTGAACGGCTATGCAACCGCGCAGTTCGGGAAGTGCCATGAGGTGCCGGTATGGGAGACGAGCCCACTCGGCCCGTTCGACTCGTGGCCTTCGGGCGGCGGCGGCTTCGAGTACTTCTACGGCTTCATCGGCGGGGAGACCAACCAGTACTTCCCGGCCGTCTACGAAGGGACGACCCCGGTCGAGCCAGAGAAGACGCCGGAGCACGGATACCACTTCACCGAGGACATGACCGACAAGGCGATCAAGTGGGTCCGCCAACAGAAGGCGTTGATGGGAGACAAGCCGTTCTTCGCCTACTTCGCGCCGGGGGCCACGCATGCGCCGCATCACGTGCCTGAGGAGTGGTCGGCGAAGTACAAGGGCAAGTTCGACCAGGGCTGGGACAGGTTGCGCGAGGAGACGTTCGCGCGGCAGAAGGAGCTCGGCGTGATCCCGCCCGAGGCGGAGTTGACCGGCCGGCCAGAAGAGATCCCCGCCTGGGAGGACATTCCGGACGACCTGAAGCCCGTGCTGTCGCGCCAGATGGAGGTCTACGCGGGCTTCCTCGAGCACACCGACCATCACCTCGGTCGCCTCGTCGCCGCGCTCGAGGATCTGGGGGTCCTCGACGACACGCTCGTCTACTACATCATCGGCGACAACGGGGCGAGCGCCGAGGGCGACGTGCACGGCTGCTTCAACGAGATCATGAATCTCAACGGCGCCGGCGCGCTGGAGACAACCGAGTTCATGGCCGCGCGGATCGACGCGTTCGGCACTCCGGCGGCGTACAACCACTACGCGGTCGGCTGGGCGCACGCGATGGACACGCCCTACCAGTGGACGAAGCAGATCGCGTCGCACTGGGGCGGCACGCGCAACGGCACGATCGTCCACTGGCCGAACGGCATCAAGGCCAGGGGGGAGATCCGGACGCAGTTCCATCACGTGATCGACGTCGCTCCCACGGTGCTCGAGGCGGCTGGCCTTCCGGAGCCGACGACGGTTCACGGGGTCGCGCAGAAGCCCATCGAGGGGGTGAGCATGCGCTACTCCTTCGACGACGCGGGTGCGGCCGAGCGACACGAAACCCAGTACTTCGAGATGTTCTGCAACCGCGGCATCTACGACCGGGGCTGGACTGCGGTCACCCGCCACTCGACCCCATGGGTGTTCGTCGAGCTGCCGCCGTTCGCCGACGACACCTGGGAGCTGTACGACACGAACACGGACTGGAGCCAGGCCCGCGACCTCGCGGCCGAGATGCCCGAGAAGCTCGAGGAGCTGAAGGCGCTGTTCATGGAGGAGGCGCGGAAGTACAACGTGCTGCCGCTCGACGACCGGCGCGTCCAACGCTTCAACTCCGACCTCGCTGGCCGCCCGGTGCTGATCCGGGACAAGTCACAGCTTCTCTTCTCGGGCATGGGACGGCTGACCGAGAACGCCGTGATCAACATCAAGAACAAGTCGCACTCGGTGACCGCGGAGATCCAGGTCCCCGAGGGGGGAGCGGAGGGCGTGATCATCGCTCAGGGCGGCGCCTTCGCGGGCTGGAGCCTCTACGTCAAGAACGGTCGCCCGAAGTACTGCTACAACCTGTTCGGCCTGCAGCGCTTCTATGCCGAGGGCGGGGCGGAAATACCGCCCGGCGCGCACCAGGTGCGGCTGGAGTTCGCCTATGACGGCGGCGGGCTTGCCAAGGGCGGCACCGTGTCACTCTACGTCGACGGCGCAAACACGGGCGAGGGGCGCGTCGACGGCACCGTCCCGATGATCTTCTCCGGCGACGAAACCTGCGACGTCGGCTCCGACACCGCCTCCCCGGTCAGTGACGACTACACGGCCGAAAGCAGCCGCTTCACCGGCAGCATCGACTGGGTGCAAATCGACATCGCCGGCGCAGCCGAGGACGTCGACCACCTGATTA
>Ga0307312_10000278_pt1 | contig 22738 bp, 21 predicted proteins | sample ER_DNA_202_FD_194489 | JGI IMG/M metagenome (GOLD analysis project Ga0307312, IMG submission 194489) | Bulk soil microbial communities from the East River watershed near Crested Butte, Colorado, United States - ER_DNA_202 | ecosystem: Environmental > Terrestrial > Soil > Floodplain | place... | reverse complement strand
TTCGCGGCGTTGGCTGTGAGCGCGGTCAAGCGCCTCGCGCGAACGTCGTCTGGACGCGCTGCCCTGGTCGAATCTCGACCCGCTCGTGACGCGCGCACGGCGCCCGCGGCGTCACCTCCGCCGCACAGCCGCCGAACGGGATGGTCTAGCGCTCCGGTCGTCCTCGTGGATCGCCCACATCTCGCCGGCGCTGCGGATCCGCTGGGCGCCTGGGCCAATGGAGAGGGCCGGTCCCGCTGGCGCTGTCCAATTGGCGCGGCGTGCGGCGACGTAATGATGAGGGGCCGCACAGGTGCGGCGAAAACCACGAACGCTGGAGGCGCGATGGCTCAATACATGCTGCTGGTGTACCAACCGGAGGTCGACCCGGCGGAGCAGGCCGAGCGCGAGCGGGAAATGCCGATGTTCGTGGAGCTGCACCGCAGCCTGCGCGAGGCGGGGCTGCTGGTGGGCGTCCAGCGACTGCATTCCACGGAGAGCGCGACGTCGGTGCGCGTGCGCGGTGGAGAGACGGAGATCACCGACGGCCCGTTCGCGATTACCAAGGAGGTTCTGGCCGGCTACTACATCCTCGATTGCGCCGATCTCGACGAGGCACTCAAGCAGGCCGCGCGGGTGCCGGCCGCGCGCTACGGGACGGTCGAGGTGCGCCCGATCATGTCGGCCGAGGAGTGGTTGAACGTGTCACGCGAGGCCGGCGCCGACCTGCCCGACGAGGCGGTCAAAGACATGGCATGAGCGGCGGTGTTCACGCGTCCGACCCGGTCTCGGCCGCGGTCGCGCGCGCGTTTCGCGACGAGCGCGCGATCGTGCTGGCCACCCTGATCCGGCAAGCCGGCGACTTCCAGCTGGCCGAGGACGCGCTGCAGGACGCGTTCGAGGCGGCCGTGACGGCGTGGCGGCGTGATGGTGTTCCGGCCAATCCGGGTGCGTGGATCACGACCGCGGCGCGGCGGCGGGCGATCGACCGCCTGCGTCGCGACCGGTCGGTGGCGGATCGCGCCGAGCGGCTGGCCGAGCTGACGCGCCTGGAGGCCCAGGACGAGGAGGAGCTACCGATGGACGACGAAAGCTCGATCGTCGACGACCGGCTGCGGCTGATCTTCACCTGCTGTCATCCGGCGCTCGATATGTCGGCGCGCGTGGCGCTCACGCTACGGACGCTTGGCGGGATGACGACCGGCGAGATCGCCCGCGCATTCCTGGTCGCGGAGCCGACCATGGGCAAGCGGATCGTGCGCGCGAAGCGCAAGATCGCCGACGCGCACATCCCCTACCGGGTGCCGGCCGACGACGAGCTGCCCGACCGCCTACGCGGCGTGCTGCGGGTCGTGTACCTGATCTTCAACGAGGGCTACGCCGCCACAGAGGGCGATCAGCTAGTGCGCGGGGAGCTGTGCGAGGAGGCGATCCGCCGCGGCGAGCTGTTGTGCCGGCTGATGCCCGACGACGCCGAGGTCTGGGGACTGTCGGCCCTGATGCTGCTGCACGACGCGCGCCGGGCGGCCCGCGTGGATCCGAGCGGGCGCTACGTCGCGCTAGACGAGCAGGACCGGTCGCTTTGGGATCGGGGCCGGATCGGGGAGGGCCTCGCGAGGTTGGAGCGCGCCGTGCGCTTGCGGCGTCCGGGCGAGTACCAGCTGCAGGCCGCGATCACGGCCCTGCAGATCCAGGCCCCGGACGCGGACGCCACCGACTGGGCGCAGATCGCGGAGCTGTTCGGCGCTCTGGTCAGGCTCAACCCGTCGCCGGTGATAGAGCTCAACCGCGCGGTCGCCGTCGGCCTGGCCGACGGGCACGCCGCGGGCTTGGCGCTGCTCGAGCCGCTGCTCGGCGATTCGACGCTCGAGCACTACCAGCCGCTGCACGCGGCCCACGCCGAGCTGCTCAGCCGCGTGGGCAACGCCGCGGGCGCCGCGCGCGCGTACGAGCGGGCTATCGCGCTCAGCAGCAACGCCGTCGAGCGGGCGGAGCTCGTAAGGCGTCTGAGCGCGCTGCGCTGATCGAGTCAGTTGTAGCTGCCGCTGCATCAATCCCGCGCTAGATTCGAACCGAGTCCTGCGGGCCCTCGGGTTCGCGGGGCTCGACCTCTTTTGCGGAGCCAGGAAGGCGACCCCCTCTCGTTGAGAGAGGCGGTCGAACGCCGATGCGTTTCCAGGTCGCCGGCAAGCGGTAGCGTCGAGGGCGTTCCGGCGCGGAGGAGCGAAGTTGGCGGAGCGAATGATCGAAGCGAATGAGGTCGGGCTCTGTACGGAGTCGTTCGGCGATCCGGCGGACGCGCCGATCCTTCTCGTCATGGGCGTCGGCGGGTCGATGCTCTGATGGGAGGAGGGTTTCTGCCGGATGCTGGTCGACGGCGGGCGATTCGTGATCCGCTATGACCACTGCGACACCGGCCGCTCAGTCACCTATGACGTGGGATCCCCTGGCTACACGAGTTCCGACCTGGTCGCCGATGCGGTTGGCGTGCTGGGCGCCTACGGCGTTCCGGCCGCGCATGTGGTCGGCGTCTCAGCGGGCGGGGCGTTCGCGCAGCTGCTCGCGCTCGACTTCCCCGGCCGGGTGCTGTCACTCGCCCTCATCAGCACCTCTCCGGCGACACCGGGCGACCGTGAGCTCCCACCCCCAACCGAAGATTTCGCTCGGTTCGTGACAACGGCGACCGTGGACTGGTCGGACGCCGGATCGGTGATCGAGTACCTGGTCGACTACTCGCGCATGCTCGCGGGAGACCGGCGCCCGTTCGACGAGGCGGCGGTCCGCGAGCTCGTCCGTCGCGACGTCGAGCGGGCGCAGAACTTCGCGGCCACACAGAACCACAACGTCATCCCTGACGACGAGCGGTCGCATGAGCCCCTCTCCTCGATCGCGGTGCCGACGCTGGTCATCCACGGCACCGCCGATCCGATGTTCCCGCCCGAGCACGGGCAGGCACTGGCTGACGAGATCCCCGGCGCAAAACTCCTGCCGCTCGAGGGAGCCGGTCACGGCGTCGCACGAGCTGACTGGGAGGCCATCGCCCGGGCGATCCTCGAGCACACCGCCCGCACCGGCGTTCCAAACTGACGGACGAAGTGCCGCGAGCGAGAGTTGATCGCGAAAGCGGTCCCGATGTTCCGTCGTGTCCTATGGAGGTATCGGAGCCTCGCCACCGCGAGCCTCGGATCGGCGGCTGCGCAGGCTCTGTGGACCGAGGAGAAGAAGGTGACGCGATGACAGGGATGCGCCGGGCTTGGCAAGACTCATTGACCGTCCGCTCGAGTAGCGAGCGATCATTGTCGCGGCGCGGCGCCGGGCGTTAGCGTGCGGAGGTTAAGCCCTCGCCGGCGTCGTGATCCCTCCGCACAGGGAGGCTCATTGGCCTCACGCGCATGCACGCGCGCTCACTTGCGAGCACGTTTTCCAGGCCGCCAGTTCGAGTTCGGGGCTCGAGGCGCTGCTCGCCGGCCTTGAGGCGCGTCGCTCTCCTGCGTTCATTGCCCCGGCGTGCTCCGACTCCCCCGCTAGCGGTGCGCTTTCGGCCCGGACGTGCCGAAAGCTGCCGCGGGCTCGGCGGGGGTGCGGGCCGACATCACGATCACCGCAGTGGTTTCCGGCGAAAGGAGTGATTGCGATGTCGCAGCAGGGCCAGCTGATCCAGCTGACGAGAAGGGGTCGGGACGGAGAGCCCCTGTGGGCGTACCGGTACCGGGTGGGCGGCCGAGACTCGAAGCGAGTGCAACGTGGCGGGTTCGTTTCCGAGCGGGACGCGGCGGAGGCTCTGGAGCGGGAGCTGGAGCGGCTGCGGCGGGAGCGGCGAGTCGCAAGATCCCTCACGCTCGCCGAGCTGGTGGAGGTGTACCTCGCCCAGCACGACGTTGACCCGGTGACGATCGAGAAGCTGCGCTGGCTGCTTGGGAAGGCGGTTGCTGTCTTCGGCGATCGACCGGTCGGCGAGCTGTGCTCGCAGGAGATCGCCGCCTGGCGGATCGCCCTCTCATCCGGCTACCGGTTCGACGCCACGCAGGCGCTGCGGCAGGTACTCGCGCGCGCGGTGCTTTGGGGGATGATCGACGTCAACCCGGCCAAGCGCGGCGTCGATAACCCGTCGCCGCGGCGCAGGGAGCAGCGCCCGTTCGAGTCGTGGGCTGAGCTCGACGCGGTCGCCGCGAATCTGGAGCCCCGCTACCGGCTGATGGTGATCTTCGCGGCCGCGACCGGACTTCGTCCAGCCGAATGGCTCGCGCTCGAACGGCGCGACGTCGACCGAGCGGCGCGGGTCGTCTACGTCCGCCGCTCGTTCACGAAGGGTCGCTTGAAGTGCACGAAGACTGAGGCGAGCCGGAGGGCTGTGCCGTTGCAAGCGATCGCCCTGGATGCGATCGAACGCCAGCCGCCGAGTCCGAACAACCCGCTGCTGTTCCCCGGCGAGCGGGGCGGCTACCTCGACCTCCACAACTTCCGTGACCACCACTGGAAGCCGGCACAACTCGCCGCCGGGATCGAGCCTCTGCGCAGGATCTACGATCTCCGACACACCTTCGCCACCTTCGCGCTCCGTGCCGGCATCTCGACCTTCGATCTCTCTCGCTATATGGGAGCCAGCCTGACGATGATCGATCGGCATTACGGCCATCTCGCGCGCGACGGACGCGAGCACGCGATCCGCCTTCTCGACGAGCTCAGTGCCGGACAACGTCCACGGTGGACGCTGGTGGACGTTGCGTGGACGCCGGAGTCCGCGGTCGCCGCTAGCCGAGACAACGGGAACATCGGCTGAGCAGGTGAAAACCCGAAGCCCTCTGACGGACTCGAACCGTCGACCCCCTCCTTACCATGGAGGTGCTCTACCAACTGAGCTAAGAGGGCGGGCGACCTCGTACTCTAGCCCGGGATGAAGCCGGCTGTTTCGGAGGGTTACGCCGACTTTCGCGGCCACCGCACCTGGTATCGCGTTGCCGGCGAGCTCGGGTCCGGGGCCACGCCGCTCCTCGCTTTGCACGGTGGCCCCGGGTCAACGCATCACTACTTCGCTCCCCTCGAAGGCCTCGCGGCCGAGCGGCCCGTCGTTCTCTACGACCAGATCGGCTGCGGCGGCTCGGACCACCCGCAGGACATCGAATGGTCCGTAGACGTCTTCCGCGAAGAGGTCGACGCAATGCGCAGGCAGTTGGGGCTCGAGCGGATCCATCTGCTCGGAACCTCATGGGGCGGGATGCTCGCCCTCGAGCACGTGCTCTCCGGTGCGGAGGGAATCGTCGGCCTCATTCTCAGCTCCACGCTGGCGAGCGTGGATCAATGGGCGACCGAGCAGATGAAGCTCCGCGACGCGCTTCCGCCCGACGTCGTCGACGTCTTCGAGCGCCACGAACGCGCCGGTACCTACGACGAACCCGAGTACGAAGAGGCGATGGAGGCGTACTTCGATCGCCACTTCTATCGAGGGCCCAAGCCGCGTGCGGAGCTCGAGCGCATGAGCGCCTCCAAGTCCGTCGAGGTCTACCGGGCAATGCAGGGACCCAACGAGTGGACCGTCACCGGAGCCCTGCGCGGGTGGGACGTGCGCGACCGTCTCGGCGAGATCAAGGTGCCCACGCTCGTGATCCGAGGCCGCCACGACATGAGCACGGACCCGATCGCCGCAACGCTGGTGAACGGCATCAAAGGGGCCAAAGAAGTCGTGCTGGAAAACAGCTCGCACACGCCGGTCCTCGAAGAAACAGACGAGTACCTCGCAGCAATCAGCAGCTTCATGCAAAAAGTCGAAACGCTTTAAGCGAGCAGCGGCGGGCTCTGCCCGTCGCGTGACCGTAGTCAGAGAGCGGTGGGAAGTCATCATGGCCCGCGAAGCGGGCCGGACTTCCCAGCGTTATGGGGGCGGGAGGATTCGAACCTCCGTAGGCTGAGCCGACGGGTTTACAGCCCGTTCCCTTTGGCCACTCGGGCACACCCCCGGGACGAAGGATTCTAGCCGTGCTCTATCGAGAGCCTTTCCGCCGCCGTGCCGGGCTTCGCCCGCTGCGACCTTGGACGCTGCGGGCGCAGGAATCATGGCCGCGAAGCGGCCGGACTTTGTGGCGTCCCTGGCGTAGCCTTGTGCCGTGGAGCGCTATGACGTTGCGATCGTCGGGGCCGGCCCAGCGGGATCCACGGCGGCTTATCGCCTCGCACGCTCGCGCGCGCGCGTCTTACTAATAGACAAGGTTCGTTTCCCGCGGGACAAGCCGTGCGGCGGCGGCCTGACGATGAGGGCCGTCCGCCAGCTGCCTTTCTCGGTCGAGCCCGTGGTGGAAGACAGGATCACGCGCACGCGCTGCCGGCTGCGATACGGGCCGAAGATCGAACATGAATCCGCTCAGGTGCTTTGCCTGATGACGCAGCGCCGGCGGCTGGACGCATTCCTGGTGGAGCGGGCGGTGGCCGCGGGGGCCGAGTTTCGCGACGGTGTCCACGTCGCGGTCGACTCCGAGACCGAGTTGCGTGTCGACGGCCAACCTGTGGAGGTCGGCGCGGTGATCGGCGCCGACGGTGCGAACGGGATCACCGCTCGCTCACTCGGGCTCGGCGGCGCGATCGTCAACGGCGTCGCGCTCGAGGGCAACCTGCCTTACGAAGATCTTCCGCGCGGCTCGTGGCACGGGAGGCTCGTTCTCGAGCTGGGTACCGTGCCGGGGGGCTACGGCTGGATCTTCCCGAAGGGCGACCATGTCAACGTGGGGGTCGGTGGCTGGGGTCACCAGGGGCCCCAGCTGCGCCGCCATCTGCAGGTTCTGTGCGAGCACTACGGCATCGAGCTGCGGCAGCTCTCCGACCTACGTGGTCATCGCCTGCCGATGCGACGGCCGGCGACTGTGCTCGCCCGAGGCCGCGCTCTGGTCGTCGGCGACGCCGCCGGCGCACTCGACCCGGTCTCCGGCGACGGCATCTACGAGGCGCTTATCACCGCCCGGCTCGCCGCCGAGCACACACTCGAGCTGCTTCGCGGCGGCGCCGGGAGCCTCGAGCCCTACGACGCCGCGGTCAGGCGCGAGCTCGATCCGCTCGCGTCCGCGGGATGGGGAGCGAAAGTCGCACTCGACCGCTACCCGCGCGCCGTCTTTGCCGTGATGCGTCTTCCCGCCACCTGGCGGGTGCTCGAGAAGCTCATGCTGGGCGAGGTCTCCCATCCCGGGGAGGCCAGAGGGACCGGCCTGAGGGCGATGCAGGTGATCGAGACTCTCGGGCGCCTGGCCCGCAAGCCTCGGTCCGCCGCGGCCTAAGCGGCGCGAAGGCGCCGACTCGGCGGCGCCGTATAGAGGCCACGTGGGCTTTGCCCATGTGGCCGTCTAAACCATCGCGCGGTGTGCCATACGGGTTGAACCTGCCTAAAGCGACCGGAACGCCCTGCCGATGCATGGGTGCCCGCCATGGAGCTCAATCCCCTGCTCAAACGCGCCGTTGAACTCGGCGCCAGCGACATCCACCTGAAGGTCGGCCTGCCGCCGATCCTCCGGCGCGACGGCGCGCTCAGCCCTCTCGAGGAGTCCGCGATCTTGGTCGACCGGGACATGGAGGATCTGATCGAGCTGGTGGGGAAGCGCTCACCCGAGCGCCTCGAGACGTTCAAGCAGACGGGCGACCTCGACATCGCCTACCAGGACGACGATCTCCCGCGATTCCGCGTCAATGCCTTCAAGCAGCGTGGGCACATCTCATTCGCGTTCCGCGTCATCCCTAAGAACGTCCCCAACTTCGAGACGCTCGGCCTCCCGCCCGGTATTCGCCGCCTTGCCGAAGAGCACCGCGGGCTGGTGCTGGTGACCGGCGCCACCGGCTCGGGCAAGTCGACAACTCTCGCTGCGATGGTCGATCACATCAACCGGTCGCGGCAGCAGCACATCGTCACGATCGAGGACCCGATCGAGATCCTGCACAGCGACCACTCGTGCATCGTCAACCAGCGCGAGGTCGGGCTCGACACCACGGACTTCATGCAGGCCCTCCGGCGAGCACTCCGCCAGGATCCCGACGTCATCCTGATCGGCGAGCTGCGCGACGCAGAAACGGCGCAGACAGCGCTGCAGGCCGCCGAATCCGGACACCTCGTCCTCTCGACGCTCCACACCGTCGATGCGGCGGAGACCATCGGCCGCATGGTCGAGTTCTTTCCCGAAGGGAAGCAGCAGATGATCCGTTCGATCATGGCGGGTGTTCTGCGCGGCGTCGTCAGCCAGCGCCTCCTGCCTCGCATCGACGGCGGCCGGATCGCCGCGGTCGAGGTGATGGTGACCAACATGCGCATCGCGGATCTCATTCGCGAGAACCAGCCCGAGGCGATCACCGACGCGATCGAGGAGGGCTCGTTCTTCGATATGCAGTCCTTCTCCAAGGCGCTCATCGATCTCGTCGTCTCGGGCAGCGTCGACCAGGAGGTCGCGGCGAACGCCGCCACGAACCGCCACGACTTCCTGGTCACACTCGAGCGTGCGCTGAAGCAGCAGAAGGCCGACGTCGCGGCCGTGGAAAGGGAGACGAAGGCCCAAGAGGAGCAAGCACGCGAGCCGGAGCCCGAGCCTGCGCCTGAGCCCGAGCCCGAGCACGGGATTCCGGCGCTCCGTCTCGCCAAAACCGGGGACTGATGCGCCTCCTCGTCACTGCGGCCGTCGGCCTGACTTTGCTCGCCGGCTCGGCTCGAGCAGCGGGCCCTCCCGTGCTCGGCTTCTCCATCTCTTCCGGCGCGCAGTCCGGACTCCAGCGCGTCTCCTTGCCGAGCGCCGCCACGCCGAATGTGCCGGGCTCGATCTCGGTGCCCGTCTCCTTCACGTCTCCGCCCGCAAGCCCACAGCAGTTGCCGCTCTCGACTCTGCACGTTCTCTGGCAGCAAGCCGGCGCCGCGTATGGGATTCCTTGGCAGGTCCTCGCCTCGATCAACAAGATCGAGTCCAACTTCGGCCAGAACATGGGGCCGAGCTCGGCCGGGGCGGTGGGCTGGATGCAGTTCATGCCTTCGACCTGGCTGCGGTGGGGAGTGGACGCGGACGGCGACGGGATCGCAGATCCGTGGAATGCAACCGATGCCGTCTACGCCGCCGCTCGCTATCTCGCCGCCGCCGGCGGCCAGACCGACATCGCGCGCGGCGTCTTCGCGTACAACCACGCGGACTGGTACGTCCGCGAGGTGCTCGATCTCGCCAGGGTCTACGGCCAGGGCGGGATCACGCAGACGGTCGACCTGCAGCAGGTCCAGGCAAAGCTCGACGAAGCGCGGCGCGAGGTCGTTCGCGCCAACGAGCAGCTCCTGGCCGCACAGGACTCCGAGCAACGACTCCAGAAGGTTTCAAAGGGGCTGCATGAACGTGTGGGCGCTGCCGCGTTGCTCTCGGATCGTCTTGCGGCGGAGCGGCGGGCCGTCCTTTACGACGCCCATGTCGATGAGGCCCACGCCGCCACCGCGGCTGCTCGGGCGAACCTCGAGCAGGCGCAGTCGGCGCTCGCGAGCGCGACCCAGAGCGCCCAGGCTCCCTCGTTCGCGCAGGGCGTGGGGACGCTGATGGGAGCGGCCTCCTATCACGACAACTACGTGTTTCCCGTGGGCGGTGGACCGCAGCTCGTCTCCGTTGCCCATACGCATCACGACTATCCCGCTGCGGACATCGCCGCCCCGGAGGGATCGCCGGTGTACGCCATCTCGAACGCCGTCGTGCTGAACGCCTGGCACACGGCCGACCCGCGCTGCGGCATCGGCCTGACCATTCGCACGGAGGACGGGCTCGTGTGGACCTATTGCCACCTGGCTTTCCTCGAGCCTTCGGTCGTGGACGGGATCTCCCTGGCGGCCGGAGCACAGATCGGGCTCGTCGGCTCGACAGGGCACGCGACCGGCCCGCACCTCCACTTGCAGCTGCAGCCGCCGACCGAATTCCCGCAGAACCAACCCTGGTTCCAGAGCTTCGCGGGCAGCGCCTTCAGCTGGCAGGACGCGCCGACGCCGCTCGAATTGCCCGACGCCAGCCCGATCTCTCCCCGCGTCTTCTCCGTCGTCCCTGAGTCGAGGGATGCCGTCGTCGGCTTCACTCGTGGTGGGGCTTGAGTTCAAGCCGCTCCCTGCCGATTCGCGAAGCATGGCTCTGCGGATAGCCACCCGCTTGCCGCGCCTTGCGATCGTGGGCGTGGTCCTGCTGCTCGCCAGCGCGACGCTTGCCGTCGGCGCAGCGAAGCGCATGACCGCAGTCCCGGCGGGCGCTCCGGCGCCGGTCGCCGCCGCCACGCTCGTCGTTCCGGATCTGTCCGGCCAGGCATTCGTCTTTGCCAAGGGAACGCTCGAAGACACCGGGTTCGCCTGGCAGGTCATCGGCTCCGTGCACGGGTATGCGGCGAACAAGGTCGCCCGCCAGTCGCCCCCCGCCGGCACGCGCGTACGCGATACCGGCGCACCCACGATCTCCGTCACCCTCAAGCGCACCGCCTATGCCGAGAAGGGCAGTCCGGAGGACGTCTCTCCGTATGTCGGCACGCCCGTCCAACCCATCTCGCTCGCGTCGACCTCCGTCAGTCCGGCCGCGCCCGTTCCTGCCGCTCTCAAGGCGGCGCAGACGAAGCCGGCAACGAAGTCGGCCGAGCCCAAGCCGGCAACGCAGACGGCCGAGCCGAAGCCCGCAACGAAGACGGCTGGGCGCTCGCCCGCGTTCGTCGCGGCCGGCGCACCGACCGAACCATTGAACGAGATGCCGCTCGCCCAGCGCGCAGAGTTGCTGTCAGCGTGGCTCGGGGCGCATAGGAAGACCAGGGCCAACGTGCGCCACTACCTCTACCAACACAGTTGGATCGTCACCGGCGCATCGTTCGGCTGGTGGCACGGAGCCGAAGCGCTCCGGAAGCTGATCGCCGCCGACCGAATTGCGCAGCACCGTTGGGGCATCGGCAAGAAGAGCGAGCTCGTCGCCCGCAGAGCGCTCGCGGGCGTCGAGGCGAGAACCAAGTGATCAACCGTCTGCGCGCTTTGCGCCTCAGGGGAGAGGGCGGCTACAGCCTCGTCGAGATGCTCACGGTGATGGTGATCATGAGCATCGTCTTCGCCGGCGTCACGGCGGTCTTCGTCGCCGGTTCGAAGGCGCAGGCCGATCAGGACCGACGCTTTCAGGCGCAGCTCACCACCCGTCTTGCCCTGGACAAGATCCGCCGCGACATCCATTGCGCGAGCGACGTCACTCCGTATGCGACCAACTCCGTCACGCTCAAGATCACGGGCTGCAGCGGCGGTGACATCAGCTGGTGCACGGTCGCGGTCTCGGGCTATACGAACCGCTACGCGCTCTACCGACAGGCTGGGACGAGCTGCAGTGCGTCAGGGACCAAGATTGCCGACTACCTCACATCGGCAAGCGCCTTCCCCGCCTTCGCTCACACCTCCGGCTGCCTCTGTCTCGCCTCGCTCCGGGTGGACTTCACTGTGAGCGTCAAGAGCAGCACAACGGTCGACACCTACGACCTCGGGGACACCATCTACCTCCGGAACAGCACGAGGATCTGAAATGGCGCGACTGCGAAAACGGCTGGGAGAAGAGCGCGGGTTCGCGCTCGTCATCGCACTGGCCGTGACGGTCGTCTTCAGCATGACCGTCGTCACGGTGATCGAGTCTGCAACCTCGAACTCGCGCAGCTCGGACCGCTCGAAGGGCAGGATCTCGGCCTACAGCCTGGCCGAGGCGGGCATCAACAACGCCGCCTCGATCCTCGCCAAGAACAACGCCTACGACCAGCACGTCCTTCATCCGCAGGGAAGCTATTCCCCGGCGGATTGTGCGAGCCCGCCCGCCAACCCGACCGGCGCCGCCCTGCTGGGCAACACCTGCTCGCCCTACACGTGGAGCTACGACGGCGGAACGACCACGATGTGGGGCTGGCTCGACTCGAACACTTCGAACTGGACGATCACCTCGACAGGCTCGGTGCGCAACGCCTTCGGCGGGGTGGCAACGACGCGCACGCTCACCGCGACGGTGCATATTCGAGCTCAGGCATCTCAGCTGAATGTCGTGCCAGCCTGGAACTACGTCTTTGTAAAGGACACGACGCCGAATGTCTGCAACGTGACACTCGACCAGACTACGAGTCTGAGCTCGTCGCTCTACGTCGAGGGGAACCTCTGCTTCAAGAACTCGGCCGGCATCAGCGAGACCAACGCCGCCGACCCGGTCCTGCTCGAGGTGCGCGGAAAGCTCGTGTGGCTGAGCGGAGCGTCGAAGGGGGTAGGGCAGTCGTCCCCGTTGCAAGAGGTCACGTCGGCGAAGATCGGTGGCGGCTGCACCAGCGGCGCGGTCACCAACGCTGGTCATACCTGCTCACCGTCATCGCCGACGAACGACTACTTCTACGTCAAGTCCGGCGGTTACAGCACGAGTGCTCCCGCCATCAACGCACCGACTCTCACCTCCACCGATTGGGACGGCTATTACGCGAACGCGACGATCAGTCGTCTGAAGCCTTGCAATTCGGGCGGCCTTGCCGGAACGGCCTTCGACAACGACACGACTCGAAACACGAGCCTCCCCTCGACGTTCGTCCTGACATCAGGCTCGAACTACACCTGCCGAACCACGAACGGCAGCGGAGCCGTCGTCGGAGAGCTCGACTGGAACGCGTCCACACGAATACTCGACGTTCGCGGGACGGTCTTCATCGACGGAAATCTCTCCGTCGACGGAGTCGTGAAGTACCGCGGCGTGAACGCCGCCGGCAGCCATCCCGCCGGCGCGGACGGCTCGGACGGGACGGGCGGGCAGATGGTCATGTACGTCTCGGGAACCGTCTCGATGTCGAACACCGGTGTCTTCTGCGGCTGGAACAGCACCAGCGACACCTCGGCGTATTCGGGAGGAACTTGTGACTTCAACGCATGGACTCCGGCGAATTCGATGTTCATGTTCATCGCCGGCGGGGGCGTGACCCTCAGCCAGGGCTCCTATTTCCAGGGCGCGCTCTTCACGGCGGGGAACGTCTCGCTCGGCCAGTCCGCCCAGACAGAAGGCCCGATCATCGCCGGTAGCTTGACCCTCGGTCAGAGCGTCAAGATGAAGCCCCTTCCCGGGCTCGCCGATCTTCCGCTCGGCGCACCCGGTAACCCGAACACCTCGGGCGTGCCGGAAGCACCTTCGTACGGCGCGGGCTAGCACTGCAAGGAAAGAGGCATCCCTCAACCCAGGGACGGCGGGTGCCGATAGCAAGTACCGTGGATCTCGCCCTTGCTGCTGTTGTTTTTGCCCCTGCGCTTGCGCTCGGGAGCTTCCTGAACGTCGTCGCCGCACGCGTGCCGCTGCGGCGGTCGATCGTGCGGCCACCCTCGGCCTGCATGTCGTGTAGCCGGGAGATCGCCTGGTACGACAACGTGCCGCTCCTGTCGTACTTCCTGCTCCGAGGCCACTGCCGCCACTGCCAGGCGCGAATCCCGTTCCTCTATCCGGCCGTCGAGCTCGTCACCGCCTTGCTTCTCGCCGGCTGTGTGCTCGCGTTCGGACTGACGGCAAAGGCCGCGATCGCCGCATTCTTCTGCGCCGTGCTCGTGGCCGTGTCGGCGATCGACCTCGAGCACCGCATCATCCCCAACCGCATCGTCCTACCGGCAACGGTGGTCGTGCTTGTCGCGAACAGCGCGTGGGATCTCAGCCCGGAATGGGCTCTCGCTGCCCTCGCCGCCTCGGGCTTCCTCTTCGCGGCGGCTCTCGCCTACCCCGCCGGAATGGGCATGGGTGACGTGAAGCTCGCGCTGCTGATGGGGGCCGCTCTCGGACGCACAGTGTCTGTCGCCCTGATGGTCGGAATGCTGGCCGCTCTCGTGCCCAGCGTCGTGCTGCTCGTCCGCCACGGGTCGAAGGCCCGCAAGATGGGAATCCCGTTCGGCCCGTTCCTCGCGATCGGCTCGGTCGTCGCCCTCTTCTGGGGGCACGAGATCCTGTACGCGTACTTCTCGTCGTTGCGTTAGTGCTGCGCGCCTAGGGCTCGTCCGAGACGACTTGCGGGAAGCCGTGCCGGCAGCTCTTTGAGGACCAACCCTGCCCCGACAAGGACGAGTGCCTCTACCTCGAGCCAGTACCAGCCGAAGGAGACGGGATCGAGGGCCAGCCTCACGAGCGCGACTCCAAGCGGGGCGAGCCACAACGCATGCAAACTGCGGCGCAGTGCAAACGCGAGCGCGGCGCCTGCACCGACGGCGAGCGAAGCCTGCGCGAGCCTGAGTGGCCAGCCGAAGTGAGCGCCCGGCCCGACGATCAGGCCGATCACCGTTCCAGACGTCACTCGCCACTCGTAGTCGAACATCCGGAACGTCCCGGAAAGCGCGAACGGCGCGAGCATCGCGGCCACCACGGCCGCCTGGACGCAGGCCCCCGCCAGCGCGCGCGTCAGCCTCGGAGCCAGCACCAGCACCGCGACGCCGAGCACGCCCCACAACTCGAAGCCCGCGGACAAGCCGACGAGCGCACCGGCGGTCACCACTCGACCTTGGCGAGCCCAGAGGCCGGCGAGCACCCACAGGAGCGGAATGACCGCCTCGGCCGGATGGCCGTAGACGAACGCGATGTGCGTCAGGCCTGATGCGACCGCCAGCAACCCGACGGCAAGCCGGGCTCGGTTGGAGAGCCCGAGCCTGCCGAGTACATAAAGGAGTAGCGCGGCGACCCCAAGCTCGATCACGAACGCGAGTGCTCCCAGGTTGCGGACGGCACCGAACAACGCCAGCTGCAGAGGGCCCGACTGCAGCTGGGGGTCGGCGAAGGTGTCCGCCCAGCCCCCGGAGAGCAGCTGTTCGCCCTTGTGGACGAAGTAGACGAGGTCGCCGGAATCCGTCCCCCGGTCGAGGTAGGCGAGGCCGGCAGCCGGCGCGAGGACGGGTACCCACAGCCGAGCGAGTGGCGAACGCAGAAAGTCCCTCATCTAGGGCGATATCGGCCTATGGAGGGGTGAGGTTGAGGGAGCCGGGATCAAGGCATGGGCGGCTCCTGCCGATACCTCGAACGAGGGATACATGGACATCGAACGCCCACCGAATCTGCGCACTCCGGGCACCGAGCCCGGCCCTGCGACGTCGCCCGGCGGCTCGGGAATCGGCAGCCCTCCGCCGCCGATCAATGCGCTCGCCGAGCTCGTCGCGGACCTGATCGCCGCCACCGGCCTCGTCCCGGCGGACAAGCTGGCCCAGGTTCGGAGCGCCGCGGGGATGGGCTCCTTTGCGCACGCCCTGGTTGAACAGAACGTCGCTTCGAGCGAGGGGCTTGCCCGCACGCTTGCGGCCCGATACCAGATGCCGCTCGTCGACCTGGCTCTGACCGGCGTCCAGGACGAGGCGAGCGGTGAGATTGCACTCCACGTGCTCGAGCGACTCGTGGCCATTCCGTACGCACTCGAGGACGGGACGCTCAAGGTAGCTGTTGGCGATCCCGGCAACATCCAGGGGATCGACGAGCTGCGGCTCGCGACGCGCTACCCGCTCGACATCGGCGTGGCGGCCCGCGACGACATCTTCGTCGAGATCCGCCGTCTGGCCCGTGCCTCCGAGGCGTTCGGCGCGCGCGCCGCCGTCGAGGGCGAGCTGACTCTGGAAGAGGAGCTGGAGGAGGAGGCCGACGATCTCGAGGTCGACGACGGCATTTCCGACGCGCCGCTAGTCCGCCTCGTCAACTCCGTGATCTTCCAGGCCGCCGAGGATGGGGCCTCCGACGTCCACTTCGAGCCGCAGGAGGACGCGCTGCTCGTCCGCTTCCGAGTGGACGGCGTGCTGCACGAGGTTCAGCGGATCCCGAGGCGCATGATGCCGGGCGTCCTCACCCGTCTGAAGGTGCTCGCGAAGCTGGACATCGCCGAGCGGCGCAAGCCTCAGGACGGACGCATCTCACTGAACGCTGCAGCCGCGGGCCGCACCCTGGATGTTCGTGTCGCGACGCTGCCCACGGTCGAAGGCGAGTCGATCGTCATGCGACTGCTGGACAAGTCGAAGAAGGCGCCGACCCTCGAGGAACTGGGCATGTCGGACGACATGCGGGCGACGCTCGAGACGATGATCCGCAAGCCCACCGGCGCCCTGCTCGTCACAGGACCCACGGGCTCCGGTAAGTCGACGACTCTCTACGCAGCGCTGACCGAGATCAACCGGCCCGAGATCAACATCATCACGGTCGAGGATCCGGTCGAATACCGCCTCGGCGGCGTCAACCAGGTTCAGATCAACCAGAAGGCCGGTCTCACGTTCGCGACCGCTTTGCGGTCGATCCTGCGTTCCGACCCCGACGTGGTGATGGTCGGTGAGATCCGGGACGGCGAGACCGCCAAGATTTCGATCGAGGCTGCCTTGACGGGCCACCTCGTCCTCTCGACGCTGCACACGAACGACGCGCCGCAGGCGCTGACGCGTCTTGGCGAGATGGGCGTGGAGCCGTTCCTGATCGGCGCCGCGGTCTCGGCCGTGCTCGCACAGCGGCTGGCGCGAAAGCTCTGCTCGCACTGTTGCGAGATGTACCAGCCGTCCGTCGACGAGCTGATCAAGGCGCGAGTCTCCCGCGAGGTCGCCGCTGCCAGCGACGGGATGGTCTTCTACCGCAAGAAGGGCTGCCCCAGGTGCAACCAGTCCGGCTACAAGGGCCGGATCGGCGTCTACCAGCTGCTGACGATGAGCGAGCAGCTCGAGAGCCTGGCCGTTAGCAAGGCGAGCCGTGAGGACATCGAGCGCGCCGCGATCGGCGAAGGCATGCGCACCCTGTGGGACGACGGCCTCGCCAAAGTCGCGGCCGGTCTAACGTCCATCGAAGAGCTCGCCCGCGTCTCTATCTAAGCCGCAAGATCCGGCCCGCTTTGCGGGTCATGATGATCTTGCGGCTGAGGGGCGCTCAGTGAGCAGAGGCCGGCAAAGCCGGCCTCTGCGGCGGATGCCTATCTGGATTCGGACGGCTGGGAAGATCCGATCTGGCTGGGCCGTCTGGCCTCCAGGTGGGAGCGAACCGGGGCAGTATCTCTTTCAACGCATATGGCGTTGAAACCATATGACGCGAGGTCTCGTCCTCATTTGCGCCTGCTTGCTCGTCGTCCTGACCATCGCAGCCAGCGCTGCGCCTGCGAAGCGGGCAGATGCCTGCACGTGGGGCGCCTCCTCGATCGTCGTGGAGGAGGTCAACGGCCAGCTCGTCCAGAGCGAACCGGCGACGACGGGATGCATCCCTTAAGCCTTTCGCCGCGAAGGCGGGCCTTGCCCGACTTCGCTCGTGACCGAGCTCCGTTAGCCCAATCCCAGTGAAATCATCATGCCCGGCGAAGCCGGGCGGATTTCACTGGGCGTGGACGTCGCAGCCGAGGACCATCAAGGCCTCGACTGCTTCGGTCATGAAGGCTGTCGCCTGGTGGACGTCGGCGAAGGTGTACGGCCCCGGGCGGGTTGGCTCGGCGCTACGGCCGCCGGCCGGATAGACCTCAGCCTCGATGACACACGAGTCGCCGTAGTCCACAGCACGGAGGACCGCAACGGAACGGCCGTCACGGCGGGCGTGCCGGACGAAGAGCTCACGCGCTCCCGCAGCCTCGGGGGCCGCGTCCGTCATGCCCCGTGGGCGGCGTTCTGGGCAGCCTGCGCGACAGTCTCCTTGTCGGCGAAGCCATTGATCTTGGCGACGAGGGTTCCGGGCCGGGTGTAGACGAGAAAGCCAGGATCAGGGAGCAGGCCCAGCGTCTGCGTCAGCTTGCCGACCTGGGCCTCGCTGAGGACGTTCAGCCCGACGAATCCCACGCCCGCGATCCGTGCGCCGGCTCGCGCTTCGGCGAAGGCGATCCCGTCGACGTCCGAGTACGGGTTGTAGAGCGCCACAACCACGATCTGTTTGCGCCCCAACGCCGCCGCGAGCGGGTTGGGGAGGCCCGCCGCTATCGCGGCGAGGACTGCCGCAGGTTGTTCCGGCGCCTTCGGGGCCGCAGCGACGTGGGGCGTTGCCTTCGGCGTTGTTGCCTTCGGCTTCGTCGCGTGGCTCGAGTGCTTCTTCGGAGCCGCGGTCGTCTGCTTCTTCGATCCGAGCCCGAAGGGGTGGTGCTTGATTACGTGAGGGGTAGCAGCCGCCGTGCTCCCGCCGTGTCCGAGCGTGGTCATCCCACCGCCGATCAACACCGCAGCAAGCAGCGCGAGCAGGGCGGCATATCGGACCGGGGGCGAAAGCGCGAAGGTCACGGAATCTCTATCGGCAGCGAAAAGGAGTGACTTGAAAGACGAAGGGCGCGGTCTCCCGCGCCCTTCGAGCTTCGTGGACTGCTCCTGACTACGGGCAGAGTCCGGAGACGATGTCGGCGCCGGGGCCGGCCTTGTTCCAGGCCTTCGCGCCGACGGTGCTGTCGACGCAGTAGGTCACGGAGGTCGCCGTCTGGATGTGCAGCTTGGTCGGGACGATCGCCGAGTCGTAGGCCTGCAGCAGCGAGACCGTCATACCCGCATAACCGGCGGAGTTGGCGGTGCCCAGGTTGTCGGCGTTATACGCCTCGACAGCCGGGATCGCGGCGCGAACGTTGGCCTTGGCGGCCGAGTTGTTCGCACGATCCCTGAAGCTCAGGTACGACGGGATCGCGATCGCGAGCAGGATGCCGAGAATGATGATGACAACGAGAAGCTCGATGAGGGTGAAACCGCTCTCCTCACCCTGGAGTCTCTTCATCAGTTTCGTGTGCATGATCTTCTTGCTCCTTTTCGGGACGGAAGAAATCAGCCGCGAGCGAAGTGCCCGAGCCCGATCTCGTGGCCGCTTGGTTTACGGACAGGCTCCGGAGACGATGTCGGCGCCGGGGCCAGACTTGCTCCAGACTTTGCCGCCGACGGTGCTGTCGACGCAGTAGGTCACGGAGGTCGCCGTCTGGATGTTCAGCTTGGTCGGGACGATCGCCGAGTCGTAGGCCTGCAGCAGCGAGACCGTCATACCCGCATAACCCGCGGAGTTGCCCGTGCTGAGGTTGTCGGCGTTGTAGGCCTCGACAGCCGGGATCGCGGCGCGAACGTTGGCCTTGGCGGCCGAGTTGTTCGCACGATCCCGGAAGCTCAGGTACGAGGGGATCGCGATCGCGAGCAGGATGCCGAGAATGATGATGACAACGAGAAGCTCGATGAGCGTGAAACCGCTTTCCTCACCAGCGAGCCGCTGTCGAATCTTGCTGGTCATGCAGGTGCTCCTTCCATGGGGAACGGACGAACAGAGTGGCCACACTGCATCGGCCGAATCACCCACGGTGGGTAACCCTCGATGGGGTGAACGTGCCTTTTGAAAACCACCTGCTCCTAGAGAGGTAAAGGCCGCGCCACGGCCTGCCGATGACTCGTTCGAGTTATGCGGCCGGTGAATTCAATCGATGAGCTCCTGGAGCACATGGTGACGCGCAACGCGTCGGACCTCCATGTGACCGTTGGGACGCCCCCTGTCATTCGCGTGCGTGGAGAAGTCGAGCGCGTGGAGGAGTACGCACCACTGACGCCGGAGGAGACGCAGGAGCTCCTCTACCGGATCCTCTCGAGCGAGCAGCAGAAGAACTTCGAGATCAAGCGGCAGCTCGATTTCTCCCACTCGATCCCCGGCTTGGCCCGTTTCCGCGTGAACGTCTATTTCCAGCGGGAGTCGATCGGCGCGGCCTTCCGCCTGATCCCGGCCGAGATCAAGACACTGGAGGAGCTCGGCATCCCGGCGACGCTGCACCAGCTCGCCGAGAAGCCGCGCGGCCTCGTCCTCGTCACCGGCCCGACCGGCTCCGGTAAGTCGACGACGCTCGCCGCGCTCATCGACGAGATCAACCGAAACCGCTCGGAGCACATCCTCACGATCGAGGACCCGATCGAGTTTCTGCACCGCCACAAACGTTGCATTGTCAACCAGCGCGAGATCGGGCCTGACGCATCGAGCTTCGGCGAGGCTTTGCGCGCAGCGCTCCGCCAGGACCCCGACGTGATCCTCGTCGGCGAGATGCGCGACCTCGAGACGATCTCGACCGCCCTGACCGCTGCCGAGACCGGTCACCTCGTCTTCGGGACGCTGCACACGCAGAGCGCGCCCTCGACGATCGACCGCATCATCGACGTCTTCCCGGCCGAGCAGCAGGAGCAGATCCGAATTCAGATTGCCAGCTCGCTGCAGGGCGTGGTCACCCAGACGCTGCTTCCGACCGCCGACGGAATGGGGCGCGTTCCCGCACTCGAGGTCTTGCTGCCGGACGACGCCGTCCGCAACCTCATCCGCCAGGGCAAGGTCGAGCAGATCTACTCGGTGATGCAGACGAACACGAGCCGCGGCATGCAGACGATGGAGCAGTCGCTGGCGGATCTGATCACGCGCGGCGTCGTCGAGCTCGAGGTCGGTCTCACACGTTCCAGCCGGCCCGCCCAGCTCATCGGTGTGCTCGAGCGCGCCGGTTTCCCCGTCGAACCTCCGCCCGATCTCAGCCAGCCGCTCGACGAGCAGCCGCTCGGCGCCGGACTCCGCGTCGCCGGGACCTAGTGATGGACGACCAGTCGCTCTGGAAGAAGGAGTTGTCCTTCGGGCGCAAGCCGAATGACCAGACGGACGATGACGGCTCAACGGCATCCGACGAGAAGCCGACGTCCCTATGGAAGAAGGAGCTCTCGCTCCAGCGCCAGCCGAAGGGCGAGGTCGAAGGCAATGTCACCCCGGACACGCCGGTGGAGGAGTCGGTCGTCGAAGAGCCTGTCGTGGAAGAGCCTGCCGTCGAAGAGCCTGTCGCTGCGGAGCCGGAAGTCCCCGAGGAGATCGTTTGGAAGAAGGAGGTCAGCTTCGCTGCCAGGGCGTCGTCGGACGACCAGCCGGTAGAAGCCGATCCGGTCGTCGCGGAAGCGACTGCCGCGGCCGCTGACGTCCCGGACACGGATCCCGAGCCGGAGCCGGAGTCGGAGGTCTGGACGAAGGAGGTGTCGTTCAGTCGCACACCGGAGGTCGAGGCTGTCGCCGCGCCGTCCGCTGACGAAGCGCTCGCTGCCGAAGAGGAGTCCCCCGTCATCGAACGCGCCGTTGACCACGAGCCCGTCGTAGCCGAGCCCGTCGTAGCCGAAGAGCAAATCTCAGAGGAGGCTGTGGTCCCCGAGACTCTTGCGAGCGCCGAGGTCGAGGCGGAACCATGGAATGCACCGCCGTCGTTGCCGCCGGCGCCTTTCGCCGAAACTCCGACAGCGATCGTCTCCGCACCTACTCCGTCGGTAGACGTCCACCCACCGGTCGCCGCAGCCGACCTGCCGCGCCTGGCCGATGAGGCCCCGAAGGTGCCGTTCTGGAAGAAGGAGCTTTCGCTAGGAAGCAAGAAGCGCGGCAAGCCGGACGAAGCGCCGACCGCGATCGTTCCGGTCGCAACTCCGGCAGACGTCCACCCACCGGTCGCTGCGGCCGATCTGCCGCCGCTGGCTGACGACGCCCCGAAGGCGCCGTTCTGGAAGAAGGAGCTCTCGCTCGGCGGCAAGAAGCGCGACAAGCCGGTCAAGGAGCGCAAGCAGAAGGCCCCGAAAGTGAAGGCCGAGCGCACTTCGAGGACCAAAGAGCCCAAGCAACCGAAAGAGCCGAAGGAGCGCAAGCAGAAGGCCCCGAAGGTGAAGGCCGATCGCGGCAGTAGCAAGGGTCGTATCGTCGGCTTGAAGATCGGGGCGTCTCAGCTTGCGGCGGCGTGTGTCTCGAACAACGGCTCAAATGAGCTGCTGCAGGTGGCGCGCGAGGCGCTCGCGCCGGGCATCGTCGTCGGCGGGGAGCTGCGCGATCCCGACGCGCTCGCGGAGGCGCTGAAGGATTTCTTTGCGAGGCACGGCTTGCCCAAGAAGGGCGTGCGCCTCGGCATCGCGAACAACAGGATCGGCGTCCGCACCTTCGAGGTCGCCGGGATCGATGATCCAAAGCAGCTCGCCAACGCGATCCGCTTCCGCGCCCAGGAAGCGCTGCCGATCCCGATCGACCAGGCCGTGCTCGATTACCAGGTGCTGGGCGAGGGCGTCGGCGAGGACGGCCAACCGAGCAAGCGCGTGCTCCTCGTGGTTGCGTACCGCGAGCTGATCGATCGTTACGTCGACGCCTGCAAGAAGGCGGGCATCACCCTCGTCGGCATCGACCTCGAGGCGTTCGCGCTGTTGCGCGCGCTGCAGGCGCCGCAGGAGGGCGCCGGCACCGATGCGACCGCCGCTCTCGTCGTCGTCGCGATCGGCCACGAGCGCTCGACCTTCGCCGTCTCGGATGGACGCGTCTGCGAGTTCACGCGCGTCCTCGAATGGGGTGGCTCCGCTCTGAACGTCGCGATTGCGAGGGCGGTCGACGCAGCGCCGTCCGAAGTCGAGGGAGCGAAGCGTGCACTCGCCTTGACGGACGAGATGGTGCCCGACGGCCTCACGGCCGAACAGGCGAAGAATGCGCGTGACTCCATGCGCAGGGGGATCCAGACGTTCGCTCGCGAGCTCGTGTCGTCGCTCCAGTACTACCAGAACCAACCAGGCTCGCTGGGCATCGGGGAGATCGTGCTGACCGGTGGCACGGCTCACCTTCCTGGGCTCTCCGGCGAGCTCGAGCGCCTGATCGGCGTGCACGTTCGCGTCGGCGATCCGCTCGCGCGGATGAAGGTCTCGAAGAAGGTCGGCCAGCCCGAGCAGATCGGTTCGCTCGCCGTCGCCATCGGACTCGGGATCGAGGATTAGTGCCCCTCCCAGCAATACATGCCGGCTTCCGGCCCGCGATCACGCGGCGCCAGAGCCCACCCTCGCCCTTAGCAAGGCTGACCAGCCTTGCTGCGGTTGAGT
>Ga0307312_10000277_pt1 | contig 22832 bp, 19 predicted proteins | sample ER_DNA_202_FD_194489 | JGI IMG/M metagenome (GOLD analysis project Ga0307312, IMG submission 194489) | Bulk soil microbial communities from the East River watershed near Crested Butte, Colorado, United States - ER_DNA_202 | ecosystem: Environmental > Terrestrial > Soil > Floodplain | place... | reverse complement strand
CGTCACCGTCAGCGTCGGCGTGGCCTGTGCCAAGCCAAATGACAAGCAGCAGCCGGGCGACCTGATCGAGGCCGCCGATGCCGCGCTCTATGCCGCCAAGCATCGCGGCCGCAACGCCGTGGTCGAGCACGGCATCGTGCGGCTCACCGACGGCGGGATAGCGCTGGCGAGCTGAGGGCGACCTGTTCTCATCCCTTCCACCTGCGGAGAGGGTGTTAGTTGCGAGCGCCGCAAGCCAGGGGTCGATAGGGCGATTTCAGGGCCTCGAGGTGCTGTGTTGAATCAGCTGGGACGGCTCAACTAAGTATGCCACCGCAAGCTACCTCGGTGTTCGGCCGGGGGGTAGAAACTTCTTGGACACACGTTATAGTTGCCCTGTTTTGGGGGCTGCTTAATGCGTGAAGTTCAAAGTGCAGATATCTTTCTCAAGACCTACGGGAAAGACTACAAGGAACTTTTGCTCGCCGTACAAGACGTATGTAGGCGAGTCCAACAAACGATTGGCGCGGATGTTATCGACTCGATTTATACGCGCGGAGAGTCCAGCGGCGAAGAAAATATCTTCAAGGAACCAGGTAAGATTGCCAACAAGGTAAGGCAAAAAGGCCAAACCCCAGGCACGAAGGCCTATCTTGCCCTGAACGACATTGTAGGTCTTACAGTCGTCGTCAAATATCCGAACAGCATACCTAGCGTAATTAGCGCAATCCGGAAGGGACTCAGATCAAAGAAGATTGCGGTCGGTCTACCTGAAGAGCACACAAACCGCGGCGGATATTTTGCCACTCACGTCGTTTGTTCCGGTGTGTTTAGCGCTGAAACCCTGAACTGTGAAATCCAGCTAAAGAGCATATTGCATGATGCCTGGTCGGCGAAAATGCACGATTTGACCTATAAACCGACGGGGGTGCTTGATCCCAAACTTAACGCGCTGATGGCCTCTGTGGCGAACACCATCGAGAGTCTTGAGCAGCAAAGCATACTTATTCGGGACATGATAAGATCAAATTGGAACGTGGAAGAGAAGACGCGAAGAATTGCTCGGCACGAGTTATTTGAAAGCATGCTCGCTTACGGCGCAGACGTCTGGCGAGCGGACGCCGGTCCAAAGTTGAATGCATTGCGGCAGCAGATCGAGGACGCGAGTGCGCAAATTGCCAAGGAGCCTAAAGACGGAAAGACGGTGAGCAAGCTAACGGCTGCTGTAGAACGGTGTTGCCATGATCCCAACGAACTACGATTTGCGTGGATGATGGCAGGCCGTATCGCCAGCTTGAGGACCTCGCCCGATCTTGTTCGCTTTTCACTACGCAAGTAGACGCATGGCTCTCGTCTGCGGCAGGGCTTTTGCAAGCCGGTAAAATTGCCGAAAAAGAAATCGGTTCGGTTCCGTTATTGTACTATGTGATTGGGGATATTGACCGCGCCGTTGAGTATGCAGAGTACTTGGTCGCCGATCCTGAGTTTTCAGCGCTGTCAAAACGCACCAAAGCAATCAATAATTTTAACCGCGCAACATTCCTCGTCGAACGCGAATATCACCATCCCACCCAAAATAGCGCGATCAAGGCAAAGCTAAGAGCTGAAATCGAAGAAATATTGGCGCATTCGGACATGGCGGTAATGCCAAACGCGGAGTCATCGATCTTGGACACCCGGGGATTGCTGAGAATCACCTTCGCGCAATCGCAGGACGAAGTACGCGCCGGGATTGAGGATTGTGTAAGAGCACGGACATTGTCCCCGCCCGAAGAACGGACGGTGTCAGATGCTTACGCCGATCTGAATCTCCGGCTGGGGTGGCGCCGGTATTTTGAGCTCGAAGGAAAATAGAATCTCTTCGCTCCGCAAGAATCCTCGCGTCGGTGCTAAAATCTACTTGAAGATCGGGCGCCTTTTGAAGATAGGACGTTTCATTTTGAAGATTGGCCGCATGGCACTTTCCCATTCCTGTCACAGCGAGTGCGAACTCCAGTCAAGACGGTTTAAGTAGCTGATCCGTCCACGAAATGCAACGTCGCGGAGCGACCCAAGCATACCCCGGCACTCCACCATGTGCTTCACTTAGTTACCAAATTGTGCCTTTTCAGGAGCCCGCCGGAAACAAAACAAAGTGAACCAAATGAGCCTTGGGATGCCAGTGACAGACGGCAGGGGTGAAACAGTTCAGGTTCCCTTGCCTGACGCTGTTGTGGCGGCAGCAACCTGCTTGGTCGATGCCCCCCGCCGGTACTTTGAGGTCGCTCCGGATACGGTATTTATTCCCGTATCGAGCCTTGTGCTCAGTCATGTCCGGCAATCCGGAATTGATAGCGCCCTCAAAAAAATGGCGGCTGCCTACCATGGAAGCCACGACCCCAGGCCGCCTATCAGCGTAAGAGCCATGGAGGATGGAAAATTTCTGGTGCTTGACGGGAATTCAACATCCGCCGTTGCCATCGCTGCCGGATGGTCAGACATCCCGTGCGTGATTCAAACGTAAGCCCGGTCGCTTCCGCCGCGCCAGATTCATGTCTTGAGCGACAACCGACAAGGTCTCGCGGTTAAATCTGCTGGCCCCCATCCGAGGCCCCGACCGCCATCCGCCCGTTGACCTCCCCGCCCCCCTATGGTCCTACTCGGCCCCATTTTGACGCGCCAAAAGACCGATTCCATGACCTCCGAACGCTACAACGCACGCGAAGCCGAGCCGCGCTGGCAACGCCGGTGGGACGAGCAGGCGATCTTCGCCTCCAAAAACGACGACCCGCGGCCGAAATATTACGTGCTCGAGATGTTCCCCTATCCGTCCGGGCGCATCCATATCGGGCATGTCCGCAACTACACGCTCGGTGACGTGCTGGCGCGCTACATGCGGGCCAAGGGCCATAACGTGCTGCACCCGATGGGCTGGGACGCATTCGGGCTGCCGGCGGAAAATGCCGCGATCGAGCGCAAGGTCGCGCCGAAGGCGTGGACCTACGACAATATCGCGGCGATGAAAAAGCAGCTGCAGTCGATCGGGCTGTCGCTCGACTGGTCACGAGAATTCGCGACCTGCGATCCCTCTTATTACAAGCATCAGCAGAAGCTGTTTCTGGATTTCCTGCGCGCCGGGCTCGCCGAGCGCGAAGAGCGCAAGGTCAACTGGGATCCGGTCGACATGACCGTGCTCGCCAACGAGCAGGTGATCGACGGCCGCGGCTGGCGCTCCGGGGCGCCGGTCGAGCAGCGCGAGATGAAGCAGTGGGTGTTCAAGATATCAAAATATTCGCAGGAATTATTGGACGCGCTCGATACGCTGGATCGCTGGCCCGACAAGGTTCGCCTGATGCAGCGCAACTGGATCGGACGCTCGGAGGGTTTGCTGATCCGTTTCGCGCTCGATCCGGCCACCGCGCCGAATCGCGAGAGCGAGCTGAAGATTTTCACCACGCGGCATGACACGCTGTTCGGCGCCAAATTCATGGCGATCGCGCCGGATCATCCGCTGGCGCAGGCGGCTGCTGCAAGAAATCCAAAGCTGGCCGAATTCATCGCGGAAGCAAAGCGTCACGGCACCGCGCAGGAAATCATCGATACCGCCGAAAAACTCGGTTTCGATACCGGCATCAAGGCGATCCATCCGTTCGATCCGGACTGGAAGCTGCCGGTCTATGTCGCCAATTTCGTGCTGATGGAATACGGCACCGGCGCCATCTTCGGTTGCCCCGCGCACGACCAGCGCGACCTCGATTTTGTCAATAAATACGGGCTCGGCAATACCCCGGTGGTATGCCCGCCCGACGTCGATCCAAAAACCTTTGTTATCACCGACACCGCCTATGACGGCGACGGCCGTATGATCAATTCGCGCTTTCTCGACGGCATGACCATCGAGCAGGCGAAGGAAGAAGTGGCGAAGCGGCTGGAAGGTGAGGTACGCCCCCTCCCCAACCCTCCCCCGCAAGCGGGGGAGGGAAGGGTGGGGGCCGTAGGCGAACGGCAGGTGAATTTTCGTCTGCGCGACTGGGGTATCTCGCGGCAGCGCTACTGGGGTTGCCCGATTCCGGTGATCCACTGCCCGAAATGCGGCGTGGTGCCGGTGCCGGACAAAGACCTGCCGGTGGTGCTCCCTGAAGACGTGACCTTCGACAAACCCGGCAACGCACTCGACCACCATCCGACCTGGAAGCACGCCGCCTGCCCGCAATGCGGCGGCCGCGCTAGCCGCGAAACCGACACCATGGATACCTTTGTCGATTCCTCGTGGTACTTCGCGCGCTTCACCGATCCGTGGAACGAGAACGCGCCGACCACGCGCGCGGTGGCGGACCGGCTGATGCCGGTCGACCAATATATCGGCGGCGTCGAGCACGCGATTTTGCATCTGTTGTACAGCCGCTTCTTCACCCGGGCGATGAAGGCGACCGGCCATATCGGCATGGACGAGCCGTTCTTCGGCATGTTCACGCAAGGCATGGTGGTGCACGAAACCTATCAAAAGGCCGATGGCGCCTACGTCACGCCGGCCGAGGTCAGGATCGAGACCGGCGCCAACGGCCGCCGCGCACTCGTGATTGAAACGGGCGAAGAAGTCTCGATCGGCGGAATCGAGAAGATGTCGAAATCGAAGCGTAACACCGTCGACCCGGACGACATCATCGCGACTTACGGGGCCGATGTGGCGCGCTGGTTCATGCTGTCGGATTCGCCGCCGGACCGCGACGTGATCTGGAGCGACGAGCGGGTGCAGGGCGCGTCGCGCTTCGTGCAGCGGCTGTGGCGGCTGGTCAACGAGTCCGCTGACATCGCCAGGACTGCCCCGGCGGCGCGGCCGGCGTCGTTCGGCGCCGATGCCCTGGCGCTGCGCAAGGCCGCGCATGGAGCGCTCGACAAGGTCTCCACCGGCATCGAAAGACTGCATTTCAACGTCTGCCTCGCCTATATCCGGGAATTTTCGAACGCGCTGGGCGACGTGCTGGCGCGTGAGGGCCAGCCGTCGCCGGAGCTGGCGTGGGCCATCCGCGAGGCCGCGGTCATCCTTGTTCAACTTTTCGCCCCCATGATGCCGCATCTGGCCGAGGAAAGCTGGCAGCTGCTGGCACAACCCGGCCTGGTTTCGGAGGCAAGTTGGCCCAAAATCGAACGCGATTTGCTGGTTGAAGACACGGTGACGCTGGTGGTTCAGGTCAACGGCAAGAAACGGGGTGAGGTCACGGTGGCTCGCGGCGCCCAAAATCCGGAAATTGAGGCTGCCGTTTTGGGCCTCGATGCGGTAAAACAGGCGCTCGGCGGCAAACCTGTCCGCAAAGTGATTATTGTTCCGATGAGGATCGTGAATGTCGTTGGCTAGGACCGGCATCGCTGCTCGGCTTTTGGCCGTGGCCGCCCTCGCGGCGCTGACGGCCGGCTGTTTTCAGCCGATGTATGCCGAGCGCGGTGACGGCACGCCCGGGCTGCGGGAAAAATTGATGGGGGTGGAGCTCCCGCCCGTGGACAAGCCCAACGCCTCGCGCGAGGCGCGGATCGGGGTGGAAATCCGCAATGCGCTGGCGTTCAAGCTCTACGGCAACGCCACCGGCATGCCGCCCACCCACCGGCTGGTGCTGCGGTTCAACACCAGCCGTTCGTCGCTGATGACCGATCCGAACACCGCGCTGCCCACCAGCGAGAATTACGGCATCGATGCGCAATACAATCTGATCGAAATCGCTTCGAATAAATCGGTCATGACCGGCTCCACGTTCTCCCGCGTGTCCTATGACATGCCCGGCAGCTACCAGCGTTTCGCCCGCTCCCGCGCCTTCCGGGACGCCGAGGATCGCGCCGCCCGGGAAATCGCCGAAAATATCCAGACCCGGCTGGCGTCGTTCTTCGTCGCCGGCACCTGATGGCAACTGTCATTCCGGGGCGCGAGTGCAGCGAGCGAACCCGGAATCTGGAAGTCTATTGGCACGAGATTCCGGGTTCGCGCTGGCGCGCGCCCCGGAATGACAAACGATAGCCTGCTCGTGGTCGCGCTCCGCGGAAAAGAGATCGACGCTTTTCTCGCCCGGCCCGATCCGGGCCGTCCCATCATCCTGCTCTACGGTCCCGATGCCGGCCTGGTGCGCGAACGCGCCGAGGCGCTATTGGCGTCCGCGGTCGACGACCCCAACGATCCGTTCTCGCTGGTCAAGCTGGATGGCGATGAACTCTCGGCCGAACCGTCGCGGCTGGTCGATGAAGCGATGACGGTGCCGCTGTTCGGCGGGCGCCGTGCGATCCGTGTCCGCGCCGGCTCCCGCAGTTTTGCGAGCGGCGTCGACACGCTGGCCGAAACGCCCATAAAAGATTGCCGCATCGTGATCGAGGCCGGCGAGCTGAGGCCGGAATCGCCGTTGCGCAAGGCCTGCGAGCGCGCCAAGACGGCGGTGGCGATCGGCTGCTATCCGGATGGCGAGCGCGAGCTGGCAAAATTGATCGACGATGAATTGCGGCTTTCTAGTCTGCGCATCGCACCGGACGCGCGGGCGGCGTTGACGGCATTGCTCGGCGGCGACCGCCAGGCCTCGCGCAACGAGTTGAAGAAGCTCGCGCTCTATGCGCATGGCGAGCGTGAGGTCACGCTCGATGACGTGGTGGCGGTGGTCGCCGATGCTTCCGAATTGAAGATCGATCCGATCGTGGATGGCGCATTTGCCGGAAAGCCCGACCTGGTCGAAGCCGAATTCGCCAAGGCCATGACGTCAGGCATTTACCCCGGCGTGATAATTTCCGCGGCCCAGCGCCAGGCGGCGTGGCTGCACAAATCCGCTCTCGCGGTCGCGGAAGGGGCGCCGCTGTCGACATTGCTCGACAGCGGATTTCCGCGCCTGCACTTTTCGCGAAAAGGAAATGTCGAGACCGCGCTACGCAATTTCAATGCGGAGCGTTTGGTCGCGATCATCGATCAACTCGCGACCGCGGCGCTCGAGATGCGCAAGCAGCCAGCCCTGGCGGCCGTGATCGCCCAGCGCGCGCTGTTGTCGATCGCGGCGAATGCGAAGCGAAGGGGATGAAAGAATCCTGGAGCCCGGATGGAGTGCAGCGCAATCCGGGATCATCCATCGGGATTCGCATTTCCCGGATTTTGCTTCGCTTCATCCGGGCTACGAATAATTCTGCGAGCGCAGCCGAGTTCAGTTCCCCTTATCCAGCCGTCGCACGATATCATCGAGCTGCTCGAGTTCGCGGTAGCGGATGTGCACGGTGCCGCCGGGATCGCGGTGATCGATGCTGACCGCGAGCCCGAGCGCGTCGCTGACGCGATTTTCCAGCGCGACCGTATTGGGGTCTTTCGCCTTGCCGCCACGCGCCTTCTGCGGTTTGCGTACCGGCACGCCCTCGACATGCGCAAGCGCCTCGGCCTGACGCACGTTGAGGCCTTGCTCGACGATGCGCTTGGCGGCGGCGATGGGATCGGGCACGCCGATCAACGCGCGCGCATGGCCGGCGGACAATTGGCCCGATGCGATGTAGGCCTGCACCTCGGCGGGGAGTTTCGTCAGCCGCATCATGTTGGCGACATGGCTGCGGCTCTTGCCGACGATTTTTGCGATTTCGTCCTGACCGCGTTTGAACTCGTTGGCGAGGGCGTGATAGCCCTGCGCCTCCTCCATCGCGTTGAGGTCTTCGCGCTGGACGTTTTCGATGATCATGATCTCGAGCGCATCGGAGTCGCTGACATCGACCGGCACGATCGGCACTTCGTGCAGCCCGGCGATCTGCGACGCGCGCCAGCGCCGCTCGCCCGCGACGATCTCATAACGATCCTGCACCCCCCGCACTGGACGCACCACGATCGGCTGGATCACGCCGTGCTCCTTGATCGAGTCGGCGAGTTCGCCGAGCTCGGTGTCGGAAAAATCGCGGCGCGGATTGCGCGGATTGGGCTTCAGGAATTCGATCGGCACCTTGCGTTGCGCGCGCGGCCGATCCAGATGCGCGGCCTCGCCGCCGACATCCCCGATCAGACTTGCAAGACCGCGCCCCAGTCGCGAACGCGCTTCCTCGGCCATCGCCAGCTCCCTTGGATTCAACCTAAACGCTCCTGTCTCACTTCGTCTTATTGTTCACCGTCATTCCGGGGCGCGCGCAAATCGCGCGAACCCGGAATCTCGAAGTTATTCATTTTCGCCTCTCGAGATTCCGGATCAATCCGCCTGTGCGGATTGTCCGGAATGACGTTGCGTAAATCAATGCGTGCGCAGCTCGCGCTCGCGCTGGATCACTTCCGTCGCAAGCTTGAGATAGGCTTCGCTGCCGACGCATTTGAGATCGTATACCAGCACCGGCTTGCCGTAGGACGGCGCCTCTGAGATCCGCACATTGCGCGGGATCATGGTGTTGTAGACCTTGGCTCCCATGAACTGCCTGACATCGGCGACGACCTGGTTCGACAAATTGTTGCGCGAGTCGAACATCGTCAGCACGATGCCGTGGATCGACAGATTGGGATTGAGCGTGGTGCGCACCTGCTCCACCGTCTGCAGCAATTGCGACAGACCCTCGAGCGCGAAGAACTCGCACTGCAGCGGCACCAGGATCGCATTCGATGCGGCCATCGCGTTGACAGTGAGAAGATTGAGCGACGGTGGACAGTCGATCAGCAGATAGGTGTAATTGGTGTCGGGCGTTGCGTTGGTGTTCAGCGCGGTGATCGCATCGCGCAGCCGGAACGCGCGGTCGCGCGCCGAACCGAGTTCGAGTTCGAGACCTGAAAGATCCATGGTCGATGCCGCGATGTGCAGCCGCGGCACCGCGGTCGGCACCACCGCATCGCGCAGCGGCGCCTCGCCGATCAGCACGTCATAGGTCGAGCAGCTGCGGCTGCGGCGGTCGATGCCGAGCCCGGTGGAGGCATTGCCTTGCGGATCGAGATCGACGATCAGCACCCGCTCGCCGATCGCCGCAAGCGCGGTGCCGAGATTGATCGCGGTGGTGGTCTTGCCGACGCCGCCCTTCTGGTTGGCGAGCGCCAGGATGCGCGGATGGCCGGCCGGGGTTGCCGCCTTATCCTCTTGATAAATATCATCAATTACGGTCATGCCCGGTGCCATTGCCTGTCGCGGATTGGTCGCGCCGCTCGACCTGGTCGAGTTCGACGATCCAGCCGCCTCCGCCAGTGCGGCTGGAATGCAGATGCGGTGTTATTTTCCAATATTTAGTGGCTTCGGTCAATTCCGCCTCTACATCTTGGCCCTTGAGAAACAGGGCTTTTGCACCCTTTCTCACCAGAGGCGCCGCAAAACCGATGAGCTGGTCTAGCGGAGCGACCGCCCGGGCAGTGACGCAATCGACAGGGCCGGTGATTCTATCCACAGTATCCCCGATATCGGCGAGATGGACCATCCCCGACGCGCCGGTGACGCGCAGAGCCTCGCGCAGGAAGGCGGCCTTCTTGGCATTGCGCTCCACTAGATGGATGATCGTGCCTGGTGTTTCCGCCAGTGCGCAGGCGACCACCACGCCGGGAAAGCCTCCGCCGCTGCCGAGATCGATCCAGACTTTGGCCGCGGGGGCGAGGGCCAAAAGCTGCAGCGAATCCGCGATGTGCCGGGTCCACAGATTTGGCAGGGTCGACGGCGCCACAAGATTGGTTTTCGCCTGCCACTCCAGCAGCAGGCCGACATAGCGATCCAGCCGCGCTTCTGTTTCACGTGAAACCGGCGTCAGCGCGAGGGCAGCGGCTTTGTCCGCGGCGACAGCAGCGTTGATCTGTTTTGCCATCTTGGCCATTTGCTCGATGGTAGTCATCCTGAGGCGCGAGCCCTCTTCGGCGAGCCTCGAAGGACGGCGACGAGTGTTTGTGGCCATCCTTCGAGACGGCGCTTAGGTGCCTCCCCAGGATGACGTCAGGAGTACACGCAACCCTGTTTCACGTGAAACAGACCCTACGCCGTCGCCGATGATAAACCCTTCCGCCGCGCTTCCCTGCGCAGATACGCCGCCAGAATGCCGAGCGCGGCCGGCGTCAGGCCGTCGAGCCGACCCGCCTGCCCCACCGTGCGCGGACGCGCAGCCTCAAGCCTTGAACGGGCCTCATTAGAAAGCCCGGGCACCACGCGGTAATCGATATCGCCGAGGAACAACCCCTCGTCGCGCCGGAAGGCATCGACATCGGCGACCTGGCGCTTGAGGTAGACGTCGTATTTGGCATCGATCTCCAGATGCACCGCGACCGATGGCTCAATGGCCGACAATTCCGGCCAGATGCCGCGAACCTCCGTCCAGCCAATCTCCGGATAGGCCAGCAGCTCAAAGGCCGAGCGGCGATGGCCGTCTCGGTTGAGCGCCAGCCCAAACCGCGCGGCTTCATTTGGGGTGAGCGTCAACGACTTCGCCAGCGCCTTCGCGGCATTCAACGCCGCCATCTTGGCGCGGTGACGGGCCGACCTGGCCTGCCCCACACAGCCCAGCGCGATTCCCTTCTCGGTCAGGCGCTGATCGGCATTATCGGCCCGCAGCGTCAGGCGGTATTCGGCCCGCGAAGTGAACATCCGGTACGGCTCTGTGATGCCTCGCGTCACGAGATCGTCGATCATCACGCCGAGATAGCCGTCGGCACGGTCGAATACGACCGGCGCAGAACCTGCTGCGGCCAAGGCTGCATTGAGACCCGCGACAAGCCCCTGCGCCGCAGCCTCTTCATAGCCGGTGGTGCCGTTGATCTGCCCCGCCAGGAACAGCCCCGGCAAACGCCTGGTCTGCAGCGTCGGATCGAGTTCGCGCGGGTCGACATGGTCGTATTCGATGGCATAGCCCGGACGGACCATCCGCACCCGTTCGAGGCCAGGAATTGAGGCCAGAATCGCCAGCTGCACCTCTTCCGGCAGCGAGGTGGAAATGCCGTTGGGATAGACGGTTGGATCGTCGAGCCCTTCCGGCTCCAGAAAGATCTGATGTCCGTCGCGGTCGCCGAAGCGGACGATCTTGTCCTCGATCGAAGGACAATAGCGCGGTCCGGTGCTCTTGATCTGTCCGGAGTACATCGGCGAGCGATGCACATTGGCCCGGATCACATCATGGGTTGCGGCCGTTGTCCGCGTGATGCCGCACTGGATCTGCGCGGTCGTGATCTTGTCGGTCATCACCGAGAACGGCTCCGGCGGGTCGTCGCCGGGCTGCATTTCCACCGCCGACCAGTCGATGGTCGTGCCATCGAGCCGCGGCGGGGTGCCGGTCTTCAGCCGGCCCAGTGTGAAGCCGGCGCGCTCAAACGACTTCGAGAGCCCGAGCGCCGGCGCCTCACCGACGCGGCCAGCGGGCCAGTTCGTCTCCCCAAGGTGGATCAGGCCCCGCAAAAAAGTCCCGGTGGTGATGACGACCGCGGCCGCGGAAAGTTCGCGGCTGTCGGCCAAACGAATGCCGGCGACGCGGCCGTTTGAAACGGTCAGATCGTCCGCCTCGCCTTCGATCACCTCGAGATTGGCGGTCTCGTTGATGGCAGCCTGCATGGCCGCGGCATAGAGCTTGCGATCGGCCTGGGCGCGCGGGCCCCGCACCGCCGGACCCTTGCGCCGGTTCAGCATACGAAACTGGATGCCGGCGGCATCGGCGACACGGCCCATTAGCCCGTCGAGCGCGTCGACCTCCCGGACCAGATGGCCCTTGCCCAGTCCGCCGATCGCTGGATTGCAGGACATCGCGCCGACGGTTGAGAACCGATGGGTCACCAGCGCCGTCCTCGCGCCCATGCGCGCGGCGGCGGACGCGGCTTCGCAGCCGGCATGGCCTCCGCCAATGACGATGACATCGAATGATTCTTGCCGAGCAATCATGGCGGACTTCTATCGCGGGATACGAAAACCCGGAAGCGGGAAGTTGGCTCTTGCGGAGTTCGGTTCGTGTAGAGCGCAGTGCCTTGACAACACCGCCTGTCGTTTCACGTGAAACAAGGATCCAAGAAATGAACGAAGAACTATTACTTCCCTATACAGAAGTCCCTGAAGATCACATCCAAAATATCTTCCACGTCGACGCGGCCAAGCAACCGACCCAGGGAATAAGCCGCGGCCCGCAACTCTTCCGCCGCAAGCTCCTCGCCGTTGCCGATCACTTCGATGCTGCCCCGCAGCGAATCCGCCGTCTCCTGCAGCAATTTTCGTTGCCGAGCCCGGCTGATCAAGCCGTCCTCGCCCGAGCCCAAATAGTCCCGCGCGAACCCAACCAAGGCCGAGATCAACTCCGGGATCCCGTCGCCGCGACTGGCGGAGATTCCAAAATCGGAGCCACGCCGCCTCTCCTGCCCGATAGCCGCCGCTTGGCGTGGCTTCGGCGAATCGGCCCCGACCGCATCGAGATCTATCTTGTTGCGCACCGTCCATACCGGCGCGGCACTTTTCTGCGGGCCTTGTTCGTGCTGCGCATCGATCATCCACAATACCAGGTCAGCTTCCGCCGCGCGCGCCCGCGCGCGACGCACGCCTTCCTGCTCCACGGGATCGTCGGTCTCGCGAATTCCGGCGGTGTCGATCACCGTTACCGGATAGCCGTCGAGATCGAGCTGCACCTCGATGATGTCGCGCGTGGTGCCGGCATGCGGCGAGACGATCGCGACCTCGCGCCGCGCCAGCTGGTTCATCAGCATCGACTTGCCGACGTTCGGGGGACCCGCGATCGCAACCACCAGCCCCTCGCGCAGCCGCTCACTTCGCCCCTGTGCCGCAAGCACTTCCTGGATTTCACCAAGCAGCGTTTTGATTTTTGCCAGCGCCGGCGCGATCAGCTCGGCAGGCACGTCACCTTCGTCGGAGAAATCGATCCCCGCCTCAATCAATGCAGCGGCCTCGATGATCTGCGCGCGCCAGTCGCGGGCTTTGTCGCCGAGCAGACCTTTCAGCTGACGCAGCGCCTGGCGGCGCTGCCGATCGGTGTCGGCGTGGATCAGATCGTCGAGGCCTTCGGCCTCGGTGAGATCGAGCTTGCCGTTCTCGAACGCGCGCCGCGTGAACTCACCCGGCTCCGCCGGACGGACATCAGCGAAACCCGACAGCGTCGCGAACAGTGCCGCGAGCACCGCGCGCCCGCCATGGACGTGGAATTCCGCGACGTCCTCGCCGGTCGCACTCGCCGGTCCCGGAAACCACAGCACGACCGCGTCGTCGATCGGCTGCCGGTTCCCGTCCCGCAACAATGCCCGCATCGCCATCCGCGGCTTCGGAATCCTCCCCGCGAGCGAGGTCAGCGCCACCCCGGCCTGCGGCCCGGATAGCCGGACAATGGAAATCGCGCTCGGCGGCCGGCCCGATGATAGCGCGAAGATGGTCTGTTCCCGCGGATGCATCGCCTATTTGTTCCAGAGTCCTTTGAAAAGGCAACGCAATTTCCGCTGGCCAAATCATTCAGACGGGGCGGGGCAAAGGCGCTGATGGTGCGGTTATTGCTGCAGCAATTCCGCAGCATTTTATGCAGCGGCCATCCGGGCGACTTGGGGCGGTCGACCCTGATCCATGTCCTAATCACTAGGTAGTTCAGATACTTACCGAAGGTGCGCCGCCGAGGCGGTGGCAATTTTATGCTGCAGTGTTGCTGCAGCATAAACCGCAACATGGAGCTGGGCACAAAAAGGGCGCCGCTGGGAGAGGCGCCCCCTCAAGCCTGCCCCACGGCCTCACGTATTCATCGATTCGAAGAATTCCGCGTTGTTCTTGGTATTGCGCAGCTTGTCGAGCAGGAAGTCGATCGCGTCCATGGTGCCCATCGGATTGAGGATCCGGCGCAGCACGTACATTTTCTTCAGCAGCTGCGGATCGGTGATCAGTTCTTCCTTGCGGGTGCCGGAGCGCGAGATGTCGATCGCGGGGAAGGTCCGCTTGTCCGAAACCTTGCGGTCGAGAATCAGTTCGGAATTGCCGGTGCCCTTGAATTCCTCGAAAATCACTTCGTCCATGCGGCTGCCGGTATCGACCAGCGCGGTCGCGATGATGGTGAGCGAGCCGCCCTCCTCGATGTTGCGCGCGGCGCCGAAGAAACGCTTTGGCCGCTGCAACGCGTTGGCGTCGACACCGCCGGTCAGCACCTTGCCGGATGACGGCACCACGGTGTTATAGGCGCGCCCGAGCCGCGTGATCGAGTCCAGCAGGATCACCACGTCACGGCCGTGCTCGACCAACCGCTTTGCTTTTTCGATGACCATCTCGGCAACCTGGACGTGGCGCACCGCGGGTTCGTCGAACGTCGACGAGACGACTTCGCCCTTGACCGAGCGCTGCATATCCGTGACTTCCTCCGGACGCTCGTCGATCAGAAGCACGATCAGATAGCACTCGGGATGGTTCGCCGTGATCGAGTGCGCGATGTTCTGCATCAGCACGGTCTTGCCGGTGCGGGGCGGTGCCACGATCAATGCGCGCTGGCCTTTGCCGATCGGGGCGACGATGTCGATAACCCTTGCAGAAAGGTCCTTTCTGGTGGGGTCTTCCAGCTCGAGCCGGAAGCGTTGGTCGGGAAACAGCGGCGTCAGGTTGTCGAAATTGACCTTGTGCTTCGACTTTTCCGGATCTTCGAAATTGAGCGTATTGACTTTGAGCAGCGCAAAATAGCGTTCGCCTTCCTTGGGGCTGCGGATGTGGCCTTCGATGGTATCGCCGGTGCGAAGCCCGAAGCGGCGGATCTGCGAGGGCGAAACATAGATATCATCCGGTCCCGGCAGATAATTGGCGTCCGGCGAGCGCAAGAATCCGAATCCGTCGGAGAGAACCTCAACGACGCCTTCGCCGATAATGTCGGTTTCCTGGATCGCGAGTTGTTTGAGAATTGCGAACATCAGCTCCTGCTTGCGCATGGTGCTGGCATTTTCGACCCCTTTTTCTTCCGCAAGCGATACGAGCTCGGCTGGCGTCTGGGCTTTGAGGTCTTGAAGTTTCATTTCCCGCATGGGGGTGGTCCTGTGGAGTAATTTTGGGAAGGGTTGCGAGGTGGCTTTAAGAAAATGCGGACGCGAAAAGAAGGAAGGTCCGCAGGTCTGAGCAAGGAAAGTGCCGGAGAGGCTTCAAACCTGATGCGGCGGCCGGCTCAACGGAGAAGCCGGAACGCAACCACATCCGCCTGCGTGGGGTGGGATTTCAGCAATATAGAAAATCGCCTGACTTTCCGCAAGCAGCCCAGTGCTCGAACTGTTGACGGCCAGTCCATCAAAACGGCTTCACCACCACCAGGATCACAATCCCGATCATTAAAATAGTCGGTACCTCGTTGATAACACGGTAGAATCTCTGGCTTCTGGCATTCCGGTCGGCAGCGAAATCCTTCACCCAACCGGAAAAGAAACCGTGGACGCCCGACAGCACGACGACCAGCAGAAGCTTTCCATGCAGCCACGGCGCCGAAAACCAGTGGCCGGCCCAGGCGAGGTAAAGTCCAGCCAGCCAGGTCACGATCATCGCCGGATTGATGATCGCTTTCAGCAACCGTCGTTCCATCACCTTGAACGTCTCGGACTGCCTGGATCCAGCCTCCGCCTCGCAATGATAAACGAACAGCCGCGGGAGATAGAGCATGCCCGCCATCCACGCGATGACGGCGATCACATGCAGCGCCTTGATCCATTCGTACATTCGAGACGCCTAGCTGGTGTGCGGCGGCGTTCTTCAGGATCCGCAACACCGGAATGTTTCTGATCTGATCTCGGCGTTGCCGGCAACGCCGATCTCGAGGGGAATTGAGACATATCCGCAAGCAGGCCTTTTCTAAAACAATAATTTTAGAATCTTAGGTTTGAGTCTAAGTAGCGGTGAATTGCGCCCGCGCAAAACTGTCCCGCAATTCTCAGGCCTTGTTCACATCCGTCAACAATCCCGGCTATTGGTTCGGCAATCGGAATAACTTCGCTCGGTTCAAGTACTTGCGCGGCGCCATCGCCAGCTTATGAAGAGACAAGTCCACATAACCGCATTATCATTGGATCAGCTGAATGGACTTATCCTTCGTCAGCGGCCTGTGAAGAAAAAGCGGGGTTATCCCTGATCGGTCGACCCGCGCCGGATTCTCTCAGGTAAGCTCCACAACGATTCACAGGATACACAGGGGTCACGGTGCCAACGACCGGCAACTATTTTCATCTTCACCTGGTGTCCGATTCGACCGGTGAAACCTTGATCACGGTGGCGCGCGCGGTAGCTGCGCAATACGCCAACGTGACCCCGGTCGAGCACGTCTATCCGCTGGTGCGCAGCCAGAAACAACTCGATCGCGTGCTGGATGAAATCGAGGAATCGCCCGGCATCGTGCTCTTTACCTTGCTTGAGAAAGATCTGGTCGGCCGGCTGGAAGCTAAATGCCAACAGATCAACATACCCAGCCTTTCGATCATCGGCCCGGTGATGCAGCTGTTTCAGGCCTATCTCGGAGCGCCGACCACCGGACGCGTCGGTGCGCAGCACACCCTGAATGCGGAATATTTCAAGCGTATCGACGCGTTGAATTATACGATGATGCACGATGACGGCCAGCACGTCGAAGGGCTGGAAGAGGCCGACGTGGTCCTGGTGGGCGTGTCGCGCACGTCGAAAACCCCGACCTCGATCTACCTTGCCAACCGCGGCATCCGCGCCGCGAATGTTCCGCTAGTGCCGGGCATCGCGATCCCGCATCAGCTGGAGACGTTGAGAAAGCCGCTGGTGGTCAGCCTCCACGCCACGCCGGAGCGGCTGATCCAGGTCCGGCAGAACCGGCTGTTGAGCATGGGCGCCGGCCCAGGCAATGACGATTACATCGATCGCCAGGCCGTCGCCGATGAAGTCGCGTTCGCGCGGCGATTGAGCGCAAGATTCAATTGGATGCAGCTCGACGTGACGCGGCGATCGATCGAGGAGACGGCCGCCGCGGTGCTGAAGCTGTTTGCCGACCGGCAGCGGCACCGGCTCGCGGAATGACACGGCCTTCGCAATGAGCCTGTGGCGCGGAAAATATCCGTTGATGCTCGCCTCGCAAAGCCGCGCGCGGCAGACGCTGCTCGCCAACGCCGGCATCGAGTTCATAGCCGTTCCGGCCGAAATCGATGAGCGCGCGGTGCAACAAGCCTCAAGCCTTTCGGCGCCCGGCGACATCGCGGCGCTTCTTGCGCGCGAGAAGGCGCTTTCGGTATCAATGCGTCGGCCAAACAACTTTGTCATCGGCGCGGACCAGACGCTGGCGCTCGGCACCCGGCTCTTCACCAAGCCAGACAGCCGCGCGCAGGCAGCGGAGCAATTGCGCATGCTTGCAGGCAACAGCCATGAACTGCACTCCGCGGTTGCTGTTGCGCGCGATGGCAAGATATTGTTCGAAAGCGCCGATATGGCGCGGATGACGATGCGGCGGCTCGGCGAGGCTGAAATCGAGGCCTATCTGAATGAGGCGGGAGCGGCGGTTATCTCGAGCGTGGGCGCCTACCAGCTTGAAGGGCCAGGGGTCCATTTGTTCGAACGGGTTGAAGGCGATCATTTCACCATTCTCGGTCTGCCGCTATTGGCATTGCTTGCATTCTTGCGAACCGAGCGGCTGCTCGCGGTGTGAGTTCCTGATGATGCGGCGAACGGCGGGACCTGAATGATAATCCTTGGGCTGACCGGCTCGATCGGGATGGGAAAGTCAACCACCGCCAAGCTGTTTGAGGAAGCTGGCGTTCCGGTTTACGATGCCGACGCGGCCGTTCACAAGATTTACGAAGGCGAGGCGGCGCCTGCGATCGAAGCAGCATTTCCGGGTACCACCGCGGATGGCAAGGTCGATCGTAACAAGCTTTCGACCAAGGTGGTGCATGATCCAGCCGCGATGAAACGGCTCGAGCAGATCGTTCATCCGATGCTCGGCGCCTCCCGTCAACAATTCCTGCACGATGCCGAGCAATCCGGCGCGCCCGTCGCGGTGGTGGATATTCCGCTGTTATTCGAAACCGGGGGCGAGAAACGCGTCGACGCGGTGGTGGTGGTCACGACAACGCCGGAAATTCAGCGCCAGCGAATCCTGGAGCGCGACAACATGACCGGCGAAAAGCTCGACGCCATCCTGGCCCGGCAGTTGCCCGACGCCGAAAAGCGCAAACGTGCGGATTTCGTGGTGGATACTTCGGGCGGCCTCGACCCCGTGCGTGCGCGAATCCGGGACATTCTCGATCAGGCTGCTAAGATGCCGCAACGACGATCCTGATTCGTCATATGTCCGGTTGCAGCTGATGCGCGAAATCGTTCTCGATACCGAAACCACCGGCCTCGACCCGCTACGCGGCGATCGGCTGGTTGAGATCGGCTGTATCGAGATTTTCAATCGCATGCCGACCGGCCAGACCTTTCACCGGCACCTCAATCCCGAGCGCGAAATGTCGGCTGAAGCATATGCCGTGCACGGTCTTTCCAGCGAGTTCCTCGCCGACAAACCGCTGTTCGCTCATGTGGTCGAGCAGGTCCTGGAATTCATCGGCGACGCGCCGCTGGTGATCCACAACGCGTCGTTTGATATCGCCTTCCTCAACGCCGAGCTTGAGCGCATCAAACGGCCGCCGATTGCGCGGGAACGGCTGGTGGACACGCTGCTGTTGGCGCGGCGCAAGCATCCCGGCGTTTCGAACCGTCTCGATGATCTCTGCTCGCGCTATGCGATCGACAATTCCCGCCGCACCAAGCACGGCGCATTGCTCGACGCCGAACTGCTGGCCGAAGTCTATATCGACCTGATCGGGGCGCGGCAGTCGCAGTTGATCCTGGCCAGCGAAACCCGCGATATCCGCATCGACGGTTACGGTGAGATGGCGCGGCGGCAGCGCGAGATACCGCTGACGCCGCGGGTAACCGAGGACGACCGCCTCGCGCACCGGGCCTTTATCGCCACGCTGGGCGACAAGCCGATCTGGAACGATTTTCTGAGCGCGGCGGTCAGCTAGGCTTGACCTGCGCCGCCTGTGCGGCGGCCTGCCGCTCCAGGTTCTGGCGGTAGAGGCCGACAAAATCGACCGGGTCCAGCATCAGCGGGGGGAACCCGCCATCACGCACCGAGGTCGCGATGATCTCGCGCGCGAACGGGAACAACAGCCGCGGGCATTCGATCATCACCAGCGGATGCAGGTTTTCCTTTGGTACGTTCACAATGCGGAATACGCCGGCATAGGCCAGATCGAAGCTGAACATCAGCTTGCCGGCATTTTCCGCCTTGCCTTCGACCGAAAGCGTCACTTCGTATTCGTTTTCGGCGATATTGTTGGCGCTGACGTTGATCTGGATGTTGATGGCGGGTTGCTGCTGTTGCGGCGCCAGCGAACTGGGAGCGTTCGGATTCTCGAACGAAAGGTCCTTGGTGTACTGCGCCAGCACGTTCAACTGGGGAGGAGGGGCCGCCTCGGGAGGCGCGCCGTTGCCGTTGGTCATGGAATCTCTCCTGGAACGTGGTTGAGCGAGCGGCACCGGTTTTGCGCCTGAATTCGCTCGTCAGCTGCAAAAATGCGTGGTTGGGGCGAGTGGCTATCATAGCCCCGGCTCGTTCCACAAGGACGACAATCGCGCGTCGCCCGCCAAGGCGGGGCGGAAAGCATCAGCTGGCGTGGCAAATACCGGCCATTGGGATGGATCGCGTACTCTAAATTATTGAATATGCGCGATTTCCGGCCAGGATCGGGGTTTCCCCTCGCGGCGAAAACGCGCTACAATTCGCCGGTGGCAAATGGGCAAGAGCCTATTTCCACCGACATGGCTTCTCATGCCAAAGAGGCGCCATTGGCTAGGCCGGGTTTCGTGCCTACATGTTGCTGACCCATCCATGATGTAACTCCGCCGTTCCCTGAGGGAACGCTCTACCGCCGGACCCGTTGCCGACGTGAGAATCAGAAAGCGAATGCGACGTGGATATTTACACCATCATCTTCCTGGCGCTGGCGGTCTTCATCTTCCTGCGTCTGCGTAACGTCCTCGGGCAGCGCACCGGAAACGAGCGGCCGCCGTATGATCGCGCAGCCCGCAACGTGGTGCAGGGGGCACAGGACAATAAAGTCGTTCCGATGCCGGGTGCGGTGATCGATCAGGCGCCGCTGGCGCCCACGGCAGACGTCGCACCGCCGAGCGACCGCTGGAAAGGTTTGGCCGAACCTGGCACGGCGCTGGCGCAGGGACTCGACGCCATTGCGGCACAGGATCCCTCGTTCGACCCGCGACATTTCCTCTCGGGCGCTCGCGGCGCCTACGAGATGATCGTGCAGGCGTTTGCCAATGGCGATCGCCGCGCGCTGAAGGATCTGTTGTCGCCCGAGGTCTATGAGAGCTTCGAGGCTGCGATCCGGGATCGCGAGAAGCACGAGCAGAAGACGGAGACGCGATTCGTGTCGATCGACAAGGCTGAACTTGTGGGTGCGGAAGCCCGCGATCGCTCCGCGCAGCTGACCGTTCGCTTTGTATCGCAGATGATCTCGGTCACCCGCGACAAGGCCGGCACGATCGTCGACGGCAATCCGGATAAGGTCGCCGATATTACCGATGTTTGGACATTTGCCCGCGACACCACCTCACGCGATCCGAACTGGAAGCTGGTTGGCACGGGAAGCACTAACTGACCCACGGCGCTTGCGGCGATATGCCGCCGCGTGTTGTGTGATCGCCGTGGCGTTGGCGACAGCGCCGGCTGCCGCGATTGCCGCCCGTACCGTGCATACAGCGCGCATTGTCCATAGCGCGCGTCCGCACCTGCCGGATGCTCGTCGTATCCCATATCCGCGTCTCGCCTGGCCGCTTGAAATCAGCGGCAGCCAGTATGTCCCGGTCGCATGGGCCGATATCGCGGGCTGGAGCCAGGACGACCACCTGCAGGCCTACAGGGCGTTTCGCGTGAGCTGCAGGCCGATAGCCGCGCAGCGAAACCTGCCCGCCGATCGCAAGGCCTTGGGCATTTCGCTGCGCGATCCCTGCCGCGCGGCCAAAGCTCTCGATATTTCCGATGGCGCCAAGGCGCGAGCCTTCTTCGAGGAACGTTTTCTGCCGTTGCGAATCTCGCGGCTCGGGGAGGATGACGGATTTGTCACCGGCTATTACGAGCCGGTCCTCGACGGCTCCCGGACCCAGACCGACGTCTACAACGTGCCGGTCTATCGCCGTCCTTCAAATCTGTTCGTCCGCGGCGTCAAACAAAGTGCCAGCGGCTTGCCCAACAAGGGGCAGGTGTTTCGCAAGATCGGCCGCCGCAAGCTCGTGCCCTATTACGACCGGGCCGAGATCGAAGACGGCGCGATTGCCGGCCGCGGCCTCGAACTCTGCTGGCTCAAGGATCAGACCGATTTGCTGTTCACGCAAATTCAGGGCTCGGCGCGGGTCCGCCTCGAGGATGGCTCGACCATGCGCATCAATTACGACGCTCATAATGGCTATCCCTATACGCCGGTCGGCCGCATCCTGATCGATCGCGGCATCGTCCCCAAAGAGCAGATGTCGATGCAGAAGATCAGGGAGTGGATGGATCAAAACCCTGATGGCGCCAAGGAATTGCGGCGGCAGAACCGGTCCTATGTATTCTTTCGCGAAGTGCATCTCTCCGACAAGGATGAAGCGGTGGGTGCGCAAGGCGTGCCGCTGACGCCCGGGCGGTCGATTGCGGTCGACAAGTCGCTGCATGTCTATGGCACGCCGTTTTTTATCGGGGGCGAGTTGCCGATCGAGTCAGAACAATCGAGGACGCCGTTTCACCGGCTGATGATCGCGCAGGACACGGGCTCCGCCATCGTGGGACCTGCGCGCGCCGACCTCTATTTCGGCGCCGGCGCCGATGCCGGACGGGTGTCCGGCCGTCTCCGGCACAATATGCGGTTTGTCATGCTGGTGCCGAAGAGCCTCGATCCGGTGGCGAGGGGCCGCAAGATGCCGCTTCCCGGTCCAAGGCCATCGGAGACAATCGCAAGGCTGTTTCCGCAAGTTGATCCTTCAAAGGACCAGCAAAAAGATCAGAAGAACGGCGTGAAGCCGCCGGAGGCTTCGGTGGCTCCCCGCGCAAAGGATACTGCCAAGGCCGCGGAAACCGTGAAAAAGTCCGCGCCGGCGGCGGCGCAGCCTTCCGCAGGCGTCGGCCGGGCGGCGGCACAGGCGGCTGCCGCAAATCCGGTGCCGCTGCCGGAAGCGCGGCCCAGCATCAAACCGAGCCGTCAGGCGCGCCGGGCGTATTACATCAGCCGTTATCGCCGCGTCCGATGAAACGTCAGTCCTCGACCTCGATCCCGGAACTGCCGCCATCCCCGCGCCGCAAACGCGCGTTGAGCGAGGAAGAGCGCGCGCTGTGGGAGAGAATTGCGAAAGAGATAAAGCCGCTGCGCAAAAAGCCGCGCTCCGGAAAGACAGAGCCTGCTTCGGCGGAAGCGGAAACGACGGCCGCTGGAAAAGCACAAACTCCGCCCAAATCCCTTGCGCCGGCCAAAATGCCGCCGGCAACAAGACCGATAGCGCCACCACTGGCGCCGCTTGGACGCCGCGAGCGCGCGCAGCTTTCACGCGGACGGAAGCAGATCGATGCCCGGCTCGACCTGCACGGCATGACGCAGACGCGCGCCCACCGCGAGCTGTTCGGTTTCTTGCAACGCGCCCACAGCGACGGCCTGACGTTCGTGCTTGTCATTACCGGCAAAGGCCGCGCGGGAGATGATCCCGAGCGGGGGGTGCTGCGCCGCCAGGTGCCGCAATGGCTGGGTCTCCCGGAGTTTCGCTCGCTGGTGGTCGGCTTTGAGGAAGCGCATATCGGCCATGGCGGCGAGGGCGCGCTCTACGTGCGTATCAGGCGATCGAAACTGTAGGCCGCCTAGAACGGCCTCACGATCCCGACGCGCGGGACCAGGGTAACGATCCAGCCGAAAAGGGTGGTCTTTGGATCATTCGTTGAGATCGGCGGCACCTCCATTGAGCCGGGCAAGG
>Ga0307312_10000276_pt1 | contig 22849 bp, 23 predicted proteins | sample ER_DNA_202_FD_194489 | JGI IMG/M metagenome (GOLD analysis project Ga0307312, IMG submission 194489) | Bulk soil microbial communities from the East River watershed near Crested Butte, Colorado, United States - ER_DNA_202 | ecosystem: Environmental > Terrestrial > Soil > Floodplain | place... | reverse complement strand
TCGGCTTGCTCGCGGGTGCGGTCGACCTGCCCATTTCCGTCGACCTGGAGAACGGGTTCGGTTCCGAGCCCGCGCACGCCGCCGCGGCCGTGACACGTGTCGCCGAGGCCGGCGCCGTCGGCGGTTCGATCGAGGACTGGGATCCTGCCGGGCACCTCTATGAGCTTCCGCACGCCGTCGAGCGCATCGCGGCAGCAGTGGAAGCAGCAAGCGGATTCGGCTGGCCGTTCACGTTGACGGCGCGCGCGGAGAACCACATTCGCGGGAATCCGGATCTCGACGACACGATCGCGCGCCTCCAGGCGTTCGAGCAGGCGGGCGCGGACGTCCTCTATGCGCCGGGCCTCGAGAGCGCCCCGGAGATCCGCCCCGTCTGCGAGGCGGTGTCGAAGCCGGTGAACGTCCTCGCGCGGCGATCTCTCTCGACGGCCGAGATCGTCGGGGCGGGCGCCCAACGGATCAGCGTCGGCGGTGCGCTGACCTGGACCGCGGTGAATGCGTTCGCCGAGGCGGCGACGGAGATCGCCGAGCGAGGCGACTACTCGGCGCTGGGCGACGGCTCACGAATCTCCAGCTGGCTCGGCTGAGCTACGTTCGGGCCATGCGCCGCGCGGTCGTGCTCGGAGGAACAGGGGCGATCGGCCGGGCGACGGCGCGTCGTCTGGTGACGGCCGGGTGGCAGGTCGATCTCACGGGACGAGATCCGTCGCGCCTACCGCACGACATCGCTGCGGCCGGGGCAAGGTTCGTGCCCTTCGAACGCGGCGACCAGGCTCAGCTGGCTGCGGCGTTCGCGGGCGGAGCCGACCTGCTCGTCGACTGCGTCTGCTTCACCGCGGAGGATTCGGCTCGCCTTCTGCCGCTCGCGCGCGAGGCGGGCTCGACCGTGATGATCTCGAGCAAGGCAGTGTACGTCGATCGCGACGGCAACCACTCGAATTCGGCCACGAAGCCGCGCTTCGGCGGCCCCATTTCCGAGACGCAGCCCACGATGGCTCCAGGGAGCGGCGACTACATGAGCCCCGAGGGATACGGCGCGAACAAGGTCGCGGCGGAGCAGGTCCTGCTCGACAGCGGTTGCCCCGTGACCGTGCTCCGGCCCTCGAAGATCCACGGGCCGGGATCGCGGCAGCCGCGGGAGTGGGTCTTCGTCAAGCGCGTCCTCGACCGGCGCCCCGCGGTCTTCCTCGCCCATCGAGGCGCGGGCATCGATCACACGACCGCGGCCGCGAACATCGCCGCGCTGATCGAGGTCGCCGCAGACTCGCCGGGCGCGCGGGTCCTGAACAGCGCCGACCCCGATGCGCCGAGCGCCCTCGAGATCGCGCGAGCGATCGCGCGGCAGCTCGATCACTCCTGGCAGGAGGTGCTCCTCGATGACGCGCCTGCCGACGGCCTGGGCCGTACGCCCTGGGACGGGCCGCATGCGATCGTCCTCGACACGACCGCAGCCCTCGAGCTCGGTTACCTGCCCGCAGGCGGCTACGCGACGACGGTCGCGGAGATGGTCGACTGGCTGGTCGGAGCAGCTCGAGGCGGAGAAGGGTCGGAGCTCCTTCCGCTCCCACATGATGAGTACTTCGCGCCGCTTCTCGACTACACGGCGGAGGACCGCCGGCTCGGCCTCGAGTCCTAGGAGATAGGGGCGTGCCAGACACACCGAAGGACATTCTGAGGACGACGTTCGATCAGGTCCCGGAGCTCTACGACCGCGCCCGGCCGAACTACCCGCCGCAGCTCTTCGACGACCTTGTGTCGCTCGCCCAGCTTCCGGCGAAGGCGCGGCTCGTCGAGATCGGCTGTGGCACCGGCAAGGCCACGCTGCCGCTCGCGCAGCGTGGCTACGCGATCACGTGCGTCGAACTGGGCAAGCACCTCGCCGCCGTCGCACAGCGCAAGCTGGCGGACTTCGCGAGCGTCGAGGTGATCAACACCAACTTCGAGAGCTGGCAGCCGGAGCGCGCGGAGTTCGACGCCATCGTCGCCTTCACCGCCTTCCACTGGATCGCCCCCGAGGTGCGCTACACGAAGACAGCCGAGCTTCTCCGCAAACGCGGAAAGCTCGCCGTCGTCTCCACGCACCACGTGCTCCTGCCGAACGGCGACCCGTTCTTCATCGAAGTCCAGGAGGACTACGAGGCGGTTGTGCCAGACGACCCGAAGACACGAGCCGGCGCGGGTGGGCCGCCGCATCCCGATGCGGTCGCAGACCGGAGCGACGAAATTGCCGGAAGCGGCAGGTTCCGCAACATCGAGTCGAGGCGCTACCTCTGGGACGTGATCTACAGCGCCGACGAATACATCGCGTTGCTCAACACCTACTCGGGCCACCGGGCGTTCGACGACGAGACCCGCGAGCGCCTGCTCTCGCGCATCCATGGACGAATCGAGGCCCGGCCCGAACGCACCGTGCGGAAGACGAACCTCGCGATGCTCGACGTCGCCGAGGCTTCCGACGACGCCTCCTAGGGCAGCGCCAGCAGGAGGTACGCGTCGATGGGCTCGTCCTTGCCCTTGACGCGCAGGCCGCCCTGCCATTCGGCGACGGTCCCGTCCGGCAGTCGCCGATAGGTCTCGTCTCCGATCAGCACTCCTCCGGACGGGGCCGCGTTCTCCAGGCGCGCGCCCGTGTTCACCGTGTCGCCGACGGATGGATAGGCGACGTGACCGTGACTCCCGATCTCCCTGACCACGACATCGCCGCTGTTGACCCCGACGCGAACCCGCGGCCAGCTCGCGTGCTGCTCGGAGACCGCGGACAGTCTGCGCTGCAGCTCCAGCGCCGCGCCGGCGGCCCGGACCGCGTGATCCGGTTGATCGCCTCGGTTGTTGAACATGGCCATCAGCGCATCTCCGATGAACTTCTCGACCTCGCCGCCGAACTCGCGGGTGATCAGCGGCGCGGCGGTGCCCCAGTAGGCGTCCAGCACGGCTGCGACGTCGGCCGGCGACGACCGTTCGGCGTAGGCAGTGAAGTCGACGAGATCGGCGAACAGGACGCTCACCTGCTGGTGCCGGACGCGCGTAGTCGGCAGGTACAGCCGCCTGAACCGCTCGTCGCGCCATTCACGGCGGGCAGCCAGGCCGACGATCAGGTAGGCCGCAACGATCAGGCCGTGCCACTCCCACCAGCTCGCGTGCCACTTGCGCTCACCGGTCACCGCTACGCCGATCATCGCCTCGGAGAGGAGGAGGAAGCAGGCGATGACCGTGATCGGCAGCAGGTTTCGGCGGTTCCGGAAGATGCTCCAGTAGCGCACGGCGCTGACCGCGTAGACGATCGTCCCCGCGATCGCCAGCGCCGTCACGAGGTGGTTCGTCGCCGCCTCCGTGTTCGGCCCCTGCAGCGGCGGCAGGTTCTCGACCGTCCAGACGAACCAGACGACCATCACGGCCAGCACCGAGATCCGGAGCAGGGCACGCCGTCGAATCAGCCTGACCCCGAGCCCCGGCCGGACGTCGACGAAGGCGGATCCCGCCGCGAAGATCGCGCTCACGAGCAGCCCAACCGGGATTGCGACCTGGAACCCCGCGTGCTCCTGCGAGAAGAGGATCGTGGGCGTCCCGATGGCGTGGAGCCAGAGGAAGCCTCCGGTCGCCATGAACGCCAGCGAGAGGAGCAGAACGCGCGCGTCGCCGCGCCGGTTGGCCGCTTCGCCCGCGGCGTAGCCGAGCGCGACGGCGACCGCGCCGACGAGCCCGAAGACGACGAAGTGGAGCTGGTAGTTCTCGATGTGCGGGTCGAGCTCGGAGCGCAGGAGGAGCGAGAGGAGACCGACGAGCGGAAGCGCGGCCGCCACGATGCCGATCGCGACCAGGGCGTACGAGCGGGCCCGGCCGTGGGTCTCGCGGGGAGGGGAGCTAAGGGAGATCGACGCCGAGGCCATTCAGTCCATTACGCCTGCAAGGCGGCCCTCGGTTTTCGAGAGTCGGGAAAGATATGCGCGTGACCGAGCGGCCGATCCCCGTCATCGTCGTCGGCGCCGGCCAGGCGGGGCTCGCCACGAGTAGCGAGCTGACGAAGGCAGACATCGAGCATGTCGTCCTCGAGCGTGGCCGGATCGGACAGACCTGGCGCGGCCGCTGGGACAGCTTCTGCCTCGTCACGCCGAACTGGTCCGTGCAGCTCCCGGACGGCCACTACGACGGGCCGGACCCGGACGGGTTCATGCCCCGCGATGAGATCGTGAGCTACCTCGAGCGCTACGCGGCCGGGGCGCCCGTGTGTGAGAACGTGTCGGTCGATTCGATCGAGGCTCTCGACGGCGGGTTCGTCCTTGGCACGTCGGCCGGGGAGCTGCGCGCTGGCTCCGTCGTCCTCGCCACGGGCGCGTACCAGCGCCCCCACCGGCCGGCGGCCGCCGACACGCTGCCTGCGGACCTGTTCCAGATCGACGTGGACGACTATCGCAACGAGGAGACGCTCCCTCCCGGCCGCGTGCTCGTCGTCGGCAGCGCCCAGTCGGGCTGCCAGATCGCCGAGGAGCTGCACGAGGCCGGCCGGGACGTGGTCGTCGCCTGCGGGCGGGCAGCGTGGGCGCCGCGCCGGTTCGGAGGGCGAGACCTCGTCTGGTGGCTGGTGGAGACGGGCCATGTGGAGGCTCGGGTCGAATCGCTGCCGGGTCCCGAAGCCCGGCTTTTCGGAAACATCGTCGCCACCGGTCACGGCGGCGGTCACGACCTTCACCTGCGCACGCTGCAGGCGCAGGGCGTCGTTCTCGCGGGCCACTTCCTGGGCGCGGCGGACGGCCGGGCGCAGTTCGCACCGGACCTCGCCGAGACCGTCGCCTCGTGCGACGAGCGGCACATGCAATTCATGAGCCTCGTGCGCGAGCTCGTCGCCGAGCGGGGTCTTGATGATCCGGGGATCGAGGACCCGGAGCCGTTCGAGGAGGATGCCCCCGAGGAGCTCGAACTGTCCGACTTCGGAGCGATCGTCTTCGCCGGCGGGTTCAGGCCCGACTACGCCTCGTGGCTCCCGTGGCCCGAGGCGTTCGACGAGCAGGGGTTCCCGATCCACGTCGACGGGGCGAGCACCGTCGTGCCCGGGCTCTACTTCGTCGGCGTCCACTTCCTGCGCAAGCGAAAGTCGTCGCTCCTGTACGGCGTCGGCGAGGATGCCGCGCTCGTCGCAGGGCAAATCGCCGCTCTCGGCGGCTAGACGTCGCGCCTACGCGCGCGACACACAACGCGCCTGAGGCTCGGTCACTCGAGTGCGCCGCCGTTGCCTGAGCGGGCGCGTTCCTGCACGTACTTGACGAACGCCAGGCTGCGCTCGACAGATCCGGTCCGCGGCGGGTCGTTCCACTGAACGAACCGGTCTTCTCGGACTTGAACGACCAGTTCAAGCCACTCGGCCGGCAGGTCCCGTGCTGCCCAGTCGAGCGCGAGCTGCTTGGAGATCACCTCGCCGTGTTCGAGCGTGTAGAGCATTCGGCTGCTGGCTTCGACGGCGTACCGCTGTGTCCACGAGATCTCGAAGGAGGTCCAGGTCAGAAGGTCGTCGAGAAAGTTCTCGATCTGCCGCCGCATCCTCCTCTGGAGGACCTTGGCGGGCATCTCGCATGCGAACGCCCGCGGGTCGGCTCCGTCGAGGATCAGTGACCGTTCGCGCAGGACCCAACGGACGTCCTCGGTGTTGCAGTGGGCCGACCACTCCATCTCGCGTCCGCCTCGATCGACGTACAGCCATGGCCGTCCGAGTGCCTCGAGCCTCTGAAGATCGGCCTTCGGCGCATACGAGCCTTCGAAGTTGTGCGCCCAGTAGCTCGGCCACGTCGGGATCTCCTCGTGCAGCTGCCGAAGCGAACGTTCATCGTCGCGACTCAACCCCCCGGCCGTGACGACGAGGAAATCGCAGTCACTCGCGGCATCGCCGTCTCCGAGCGCGAACGAGCCGGTGAGATAGACGCCGACAAGGTTCTCGGCCAGGATCGACCGAATGGCGTCAACGAACCTCGTCAGGAGATCGTTCAGCTCGAGAAACCCCGTTTCGACCCCGGGCCTAGCCACGACGCCATTCTGGGCGCGGACTTGACCTTACAGCCACTGTAAGGTCTACGCTCGGGGCGTGAACATCTCGACATTCGCGCGCCGGGCCGGGATTTCGCCCTCCGGAGTCCGCTGGTACGAGGCGGCCGGGGTCCTCCCCAGCCCCGTTCGCCGCGAGAACGGCTACCGCGAGTACAGCGACGCCGACCTCTCGCGGCTGACGCTGATCCTCGCCCTCCGGCGCCTGGGCCTGACCCCGGTCGAAGCAGGGCGTCTCGTCGACCGGTGCCTCGAGGGCGAGGCGATGGACTCCGCGTTCACCGATACGCTCGAGGAGCAGCGGCGGAACATCGCGCGGCAGCGTGAAGAGCTGGAGCGACTCGAGGTCGAGCTCGTCGACTTCGAGCGCACGATCCAGGCCGTCGATCGCGGCCAGGCCAACCCGGTTCCGATCGGCGTTCTCTTCGTGTGCAACGGGAACTCGGCACGCAGCCAGATCGCCGAGGCCCTCCTCGACCGTTTCGGCGGCTCGGACTTCGGCGTCTCCTCGGCCGGCACGAGCCCGAAGCAGGTGCACCCGCTCGCGGTTCGCGTCCTAGCGGAGATCGGCATCGACTGGCAGGAGGCTCGCGCGAAGCCGGTCACGGAGCTGCTCGACCGCAGCTTCGACTACGTCATCACGCTGTCCAACAGCGCGCGCGAAGAGTGCCCGACCCTGCCGGGCCCGCACAGCTCGCTGCACTGGCACCTCGAGGACCCGAGCACCGTCGACGGGCCCGAGGAGCAGCGCCTGGAGGCGTTCCGGGCGACACGTGCTGACCTCACCACACGGCTGAGGCCGTTCATCGAGATCGCGAGACGAGCCGCGGGAATCCTCCCGCCCGTTTCAGTCGCCCTAGAGAAAGGAGCCTGACCATGCAACTCCCGTACGCCGAGCCACTGACCATCCGCGAGCCCGGAGCGCCTGTCATCCCCGAGCCTCCGCGCCGCGGAGAGGACGGAGGCGAGCCCTGCGGCCTCTGCGCCGGGCAGTCGACCGCAGCCGTCTGGCAGGACGAGCACTTCAGCCTGCACCCGCCCGTCGGAGGCAGCCTCGCCGGAGCGGTCTGGCTGGCGAGCCGCGAGCACGTCGACTCGTTCAGCGACCTCTCGCCGGAGGCGGCCGCCGCGTTCGGCCCGCTCGCCGCCCGTGTCGAGCGCGCGATTCTCGGCCTCGGTGATATCGGCCGCGTGCACCTCTACCGCTGGGGCGACGGCGGCGCGCACTTCCACGTGTGGTTCATTCCGCGCCCCCTCGGGATGCTCGAGGCCTCGGGGATGATGCTTCCGCTCTGGGAGGACGTCCTCCCCAACGTCACCGACGAGGAGCTCGCGGACGCGGCCAGGCGGATCGCCGAAGCGCTTTGACCACGCTCGCCCGTCGGCTCGGGACATTCGACGCCGTCGTCATCGGGCTCGGCTCGATGATCGGCGCCGGGGTCTTCGCGGCGTTCGCGCCCGCGGCCGCGTCGGCCGGCGCCCTGCTGCTCGTCGGCCTGGCGCTGGCGGCGGGCGTCGCGTACTGCAATGCGGTCGCCTCCGCACAGCTCGCGGCCCAGTACCCGACCTCTGGTGGGACGTACGTCTACGGACGCGAGCGGCTCGGAGAGTGGTGGGGCTTCCTCGCCGGCTGGGGCTTCGTGATCGGCAAGACGGCGTCCTGCGCGGCGATGGCGCTGACGTTCGCCGCCTACGCGGTTCCCGGGCCGCGTTGGCTCGAGCGGGTGGTCGCGGCGGTCGCCGTGGTGACGCTCACCGGGGTCAACCTGCGCGGCATCACGCGGACGGCCGGCCTGACGCGGATCCTCGTCGCCGTTTCGCTCGTCGCGCTGGCGATCGTGGTCGGCGTGATCTTCGGCAGCGGCGACGCGGGCACGGGCAACCTGACGTGGACGCTTCCTCACGGCCTCTACGGCGTGCTCCAGTCCGCGGGCCTACTCTTCTTCGCATTCGCCGGCTACGCACGGATCGCGACGCTCGGCGAGGAGGTTCGCGACCCGCGGCGCACGATCCCGAGGGCCATCCCGCTGGCGCTCGGCATCACCGTCGCCCTGTACGCGATCGTCGCTGCGGCGGTTCTGCTCGTTCTCGGCCCGGACAAGCTCGCGGCGAGCGTGACGCCCTTCGAGAGCGCTGTCCGCTCGGTGGGCGCGGACTGGGCCGTTCCGCTGGTCGACGTGGGAGCTGCGGTCGCGAGCCTGGGTGCCCTGCTCGCGTTGATCGCAGGGATCGGTCGCACGACGCTGGCCATGGCTCGCGAAGGCGACCTCCCGCGCTGGCTTTCATCGGTGCATCCGCGTTACCGCGTTCCGGATCACGCGGAGCTCGCCGTCGCGATCGCGGTGACGCTCCTCGTGCTGACCACCGACCTGCGCGGTGCGATCGCCTTCTCGTCCTTCGGCGTGCTGACGTACTACGCGATCGCCAACGCCTCGGCCTGGACGCAGCGCGGCGAGTGGCGCCGCTGGCCGCGCGCGCTGAACGCGATCGGGCTCGTTGGCTGCGTGACGCTCGTGGCGACGCTTCCGGTCACCGCGGTCGTCGCCGGGCTGGCGATGTTCGCGGCCGGCCTCGCGTGGCGCGTGGTCATCCGGAGGCGGGCGGCTCTGTCTCTCCCTGCTTGAGCCGAGCGGCCTTCAGCGACAGATAGCGCTGCTCCGGGAGGCTCGTCGTGCGGCTCGCTGCGGCACGGTAGTGCTCGACCGCTCCCTCGGTATCGCCGGTCATCTCGAGCAGGTGCGCCCGGACTGCGTCGACCCGGTGGTGGCCTGCCAGCCGCTCGTCGACCGAGTCGAGCACGACCAGGCCCGCAGTCGCCCCCTCGGCCATCGCGACCGCTACGGCGCGGTTGACCGTCACGACCGGGTTGTCCGTCAGCTGCTCGAGCAAGCTGTAGAGCGCGAGGATCTGAGTCCAGTCCGTGTCCTCGGCCCGCGGCGAGCGGTCGTGCACCGCAGCGATCGCAGCCTGGATCCGGTACTCGCCCACGGGCGGCCTCCCCATCGCGGCGTCGAGGATCGCAGTGCCCTCGTCGATCTGCGCCCGATCCCAGAGCGTCCGATCCTGCTCGGCGAGCGGGACGAGCTCACCGCCGGCGGTCGTCCGCGCAGGACGCCGCGCATCGATCAGCAGCATCAGACCGAGGAGACCCGCGACTTCGCCCTCGTCGGGCAGCAGCCGATGCGTCATCCTCGCCAAGCGGATCGCCTCGTCGGAGAGCTCGGCGCGGTGGAGTTCGGCGCCGGCAGTGCTCGTGTAGCCCTCGTTGAAGATCAGGTACAGGACATGGAGCACCATGCTCAGACGCTCGGGCCGCTCCCCGGGGCTCGGCAGCCGGAACGGCTCTCCGGACGCCTCGATGCGGCGCTTCGCCCGCGAGATCCGCTGCGCCATCGTCGCTTCGTCGACGAGGAACGCGCTCGCGATCTCGGACGTCGTCAAACCGCCGACGGCCCGCAGTGTGAGCGCGATCGCCGAAGCCGGGGTCAGCGCGGGATGGCAGCACATGAAGAGCACGGTCAACGTGTCGTCCTGGTCGGGAGCGTCCTGCGGGGGCGGCTCGCGTGTCGAAGCCAGCTCCTCCCTGTCTCTCCGGGCGCGGTCGCTGCGCCACTGGTCGATCAGCCGCCGGGAAGCGGTCTGGATCAGCCAGCCGCGGGGCTCCTCGGGCACGCCGTCCCGCGGCCAGCGAGTCGCGGCGGCGAGCAGGGCTTCCTGGACGGCGTCCTCGGCCCGGTCGAAGTCCCCGTATCGACGAACGAGCGTGCCGAGGACCTGCGGCGCCAGCTCGCGCAGCAGGTCCTCGACACTCGTCGAGACGTTCAGCGCTCGCCCGCCGCCGTCTCCAGGTACTCCTGCATCCCTTCGGTGTCGTTGATGCGATCGTCCATCACCCGCCGAACCTGGATCGGCTGCTGGGTCGCATCGCCGTCGGGACCGGGCACCGCCGAGAGCCGCGCCGCGATCTCGAGCGCCCGCTCCTCGGACTCGACGTCGAAGACCTGGAAGCCGGCGAGCCACTCCTTGAACTCCTGGAACGGCCCGTCGGTGACCACCGGAGTGGTGCCGTCCGAGGTCACGATCTTGGCGAGGTCGGGCCCGGTCAGGATCTCCGACTGCACGAGCTCGCCGCTCTCCCTCAGCTCCTGGCTCAGGGCCTTGTAGTAGTCGAGGTGCGCCTGGATCTCCTCCGGCTTCCACTCCTCCATGGGCGTGTCGACGACGCCGCCCTCGAAATTGACTGCCAGCAAATACCGCGCCATGTCATTGCCTCCTTCGGGCTTCGTTGAACAGTGTCACCCGGAGAACGGAGCCGGCGGCCCGTTCTCGACATCTCGATCGGCTAATGGCGACTGACGACGAGGTTGACCGGGAAGCCGGCCCGTTTGACCGCACCGGGCCGCGGGCGCTGCGCAACCACGCGACCGGGTCGACCGCCGGCGTGACGGCGCACGACGCGCCCGACACGGCAATGGCTCGAGCGGAGACGAACCCGCGCGCGTCCAAGGTTGAGTCCGATCACGCGTGGGACGACGCACCTCGTTGGTGGAGGAGGTGGAGGCGGTGGCGGGGGTGGTGGTGGCGGGGGTGGTGGCGGCGGGGGTGGTGGCGGCGGGGGTGGTGGCGGCGGAGGCGGTGGCGGCGGAGGCGGTGGCGGCGGAGGCGGGCTCAGGTTCACTCTTCCGATCGCGTTCCCGAACCCCACGCAGTACCACATGTTCCCATCCGGCCCGGCGGTGATCCCGAACGGATAGGAGCCGGTGTTGAAAGTAGGCCCCAACGTGCCGTTCACGTCGATCTCGCCCACCATGCTCGAGTCGTTCTCGGTGAACCACAAGCTGTTCCCGGACGGGCTCGCGGCGATCCAGGCGATCCCACCGAACGGGACCGGCACCTCGTACTCTGTGATCGTTCCCTGGGGCGTGATCTTGCCGACGTGGCTGCCGGCGAGCTCGGTGAACCAGAGGTTTCCGTCGGGCCCCGGGCTGATGTCCCACGGAAGCGCGTTCTCGGTGATCAATGGGAAATCCGTCTGGCTGAAGGGGTTGGTGGGATCGAGCCGGACGATGTTGTTGCCGATCTCCTCCGTGAACCAGATGTTCCCGTCAGCACCGGTGGCGATACCCGTCGGGAACTGGCCGATGCCGGTCGGGTATTCGTCGATCGCGCCCGTCGCCGGATGGATCACGCCGACCTGGTCGACGTTCTCCTCCGTAAACCAGAGGTCGCCGCTCGGAAGCGCGGTGATGTCCCAGGGCTGGGCGTTCGGCGTCGGCACGATGTACTCGGTGATTTGGCCCTGAGTCGTGATCCTCCCGATCTGGTTCCGGATGCGCTCCGTGAACCAGAGGTTGCCGTCAGCGCCGACCGTGATCCCGTACGGCTGGCTGTCCTGCCACTCGAGCGGGAACTCCGTGATCGTCCCGCTCGGCGTGATGCGGCCGATCGTCCCCCGGTTCGACTCGGTGAACCAGAGGTTCCCGTCGGGCCCGGGGACGATCGTGTACGGGCGACTCTCGGCGTGCGGCAGCGGAAACTCCGTGACGTCCGCCAGAGCACCAGGCGCCAGGAGCAAGGCGAGGCCGGCGACCACGAGCGTCGAAGCAATCCACGGCTTGAGCACGGCTCTCCCTTCCTGGCTGTGTGACGAATCTACCGCTCTGCGGCGCGAATTCCTAGTGCGGCGCTAAGTCTCGACGCGGCCGCGCCGTGAGAGGGCGTCGATCGTCACCGCTGCCAGCAGCACGAGCGCCGTGACCATGAACTTCGACGCAGCCGTGAAGCCCAGCAGGCCCATGCCGTTGTCGATGCCGGCGATCACGATCCCGCCCAGCACGCCGTGGATCGCCTTCCCCCGCCCTCCGAACAAGCTCGTGCCGCCGATCACCGCGGCCGCGACCGCATAGAGGACGAGCGTGCCGCCGTCGATCGAGGTCGAGATCGACCGCAGCCGCGACGCGTACACGACTCCGGCGATCCCAGCGGTGAGGCTGCACAGCATGAACGCGACCGTCCGGATCTTCGCGAGGCTCACGCCGGCGCGGCGCGCAGCCTCGGCGTTCCCGCCGATCGCGTACAGGTAGCGGCCGAGCTGCGTGCGGCCGAGCAGGATCGTCCAGACGACGAGGACTCCGATGACGAGGAGCACGACCCACGGCACACCACGGATCGGCGCGAAGATCCCGCGGTCGTGGTTGCAGAGCAGGACGAGCGCGACCCCGCCTACGAGCGCACCGCCGACCTTCAGGAGCGTCACCGTCGGCGGCGGGGCGACGAGCCCGGCGCGGCGCCGCTTCGAGTCGCGCCACCAGAGCGTCGCGCCGAAGATTGCGACGAGCACGAGCATGAGGATCCAACCTGCGAGCGGGCTGATGTTCGCGCTCGCGATGTTGTTGATCGTGTTGTCCTGGATCGGGATCGTCCCGCCGTTGCCGAGGATCTTCAGCAGCACGCCTGCCCAGAAGAGGTAACCGGCGAGCGTGACGACGAACGAGGGCAGGCCTAGCCGCGTGATGATCGTGCCCTGCAGAATCCCGATCCCGGCGCAGGCGAGCAACGCCGCGGTGATCGCCGACCACCAGGGCCAGCCGTGAGCCGGGCCAGCGAGGTCGGCCATGATCACGGCGCCGACGCCGGCGACCCAGCCGACGGACAGGTCGATCTCGCCTATCAGCAGGACGAAGACCTCGCCCATCGCGAGCAGGCTGAAGACCGCAGCCTGGACGAGCAGGTTGACGAGGTTGCCTGTGGTCAGGAACTTCGAGTCGAGGGACTCGAAGAGGATCGAGATCAGGATCAGCCCCGCGATGACGGGAAGGACACCGCTCTCGCCGGCCTTCACCCTGGCGAGCGAGGTTCTGAAGTACTCGCCGACGGAGTCAGCCGCGATCTCGGCCGGAACTGCGAGCTCGGCCTGGCGAGCTGCCTGCTCCGTTTGAAGGTCCGACTCGGGCGGCGGGAGGGTCTCGTCGACCTTGGCCATCAGGCGCCGTCTCCGTTCTTGGCGAGCCGCTCCGACCTGCCCGTCGTCATCAGGTCGACCGCGATCTGCCGGTCGAGCTCCGACGCCGGACGCTCCGCGACGACGCGACCGAGGTAGAGCACGACGATCCGGTCGGCGACCTCGAAGACGTCGTTCATGTTGTGGGAGACGAAGAGCGCTGCGTGGCCCTGCTCGGCGAGACGGCGTGTGAGGTCGAGCACCATCCGGGTCTGGGCGACGCCCAATGCCGCAGTCGGCTCGTCCATGATCACGAGCTTCGCGTCCCAGAGCACGGCCTTCGCGATCGCCACCGACTGCCGCTGGCCGCCCGAGAGCGAGGCGACCGGCTGCCGGATCGAGCGCACGGTCGTCACCCGCAGGCTGGCGAGCGTCTCCCCCGCCGCCTTCTCCATCGACTCCTCGTCCAGGAACACGCGGCGGTTCAGCCGCTCTCGCCCGAGGAACATGTTTTGCACGATGTCCAGGTTGTTACAGAGAGCGAGATCTTGGTAGACGGTCTCGATCCCGAGCGCGGCGGCCTCGCGCGGCGTGCGAATCCGAACTGGCTTCCCTTCCCAGAAGATCTGCCCGTGTTCGGGACCGTGGATCCCGGCGATGGTCTTGATCGTCACCGACTTGCCGGCGCCGTTGTCACCGATGAGCGCGGTCACCTGACCGGCCGGAATCTCGAAGTCGATGTCCGAGAGCGCCTGCACCGGGCCGAAGTTCTTCGAGACGCCTTTGAGGCGAAGGAGGGGCTCGGCGCCGGTCTCGGTGGTCGTCATCGCGTCCCTTCTCGAGCGTCTAGGGAAGGGCGGGCCGGGCCTCACCCTCGAAGGGCGAGGCCCAAGCCAAGGCCCGGTCTACTGGATTCCTGCCGCCTTGCACGCATTGGCTAACTTCGGTGTACAGAGAGCGGAGGCCGAGATCGTGCCGTCCTTGATGACGGTGTCGTTCATGTTCTCCTTCGTCACCCAGAAGGGCTTCGTGTACACGGACTTGATGTCCGCGTTCAGCGTCGAGTCCTTCGTCGTGTCATTGACGAGCGAGGACGGCGGCGTCTTGCCGGCCCTGAGGTACAGAGCGAGCGCTGCGGCCGCCTGCGCCTCGGCGAAGTACGGTTTGTAGACGGTGCCGCACTGGTAGCCGAGGAGGATGTTCTGCAGGCCGGTCGGGGCCGCGTCCTGACCCGTGGTCGGGAACTTCTGTGCAGGGATCTTGTCCTTCTGCAGAACCGCGATCACCGCGTTCGCCGTGTCGTCGTTCGGCATCAGAACGGCGTTCATGTTTGGATGCGCGGTGAACTGCTGCTCGAACGTGGTCGCGGCGGTCGGCGCATCCCACGTGCCCGCCGGCGCGCCCACCTTCGTGTACGTGCCGTCGGAGAACTTCGGGTCGAGCACGCCGTTGTAGCCCTGCGCGAAGAGCTTCGCGTTGTTGTCCGTCGCGGCTCCGCTCATGACCAGGATCTGCGGCTTGCTGACCTTCCAAGCACTCAGGCAGTCGACCATGCCCTGGCCGATCAGCTGCCCGACCTGGACGTTGTTGAAGCTGACGTAGTAGCGATCCTTCGGGCCGCCCGTCACGAGGCGGTCGTAGTCGATCACCTTCACGCCCTTCGACTCGGCGTTCGACTCGATCGCCGCCCCCGAGCCCGGATCGAGCGGATCGACGAGGAGCACCGCGGCGCCGGCGGTGATATCGGCCTCAGCCTGCTGCTGCATCGTGCTCGTGCTGCCGTGGGCATTGTCGATCTTGAACTGGCTCGAAGTGAGCCCAGCCTGCTTGAAGGCTTTCGTCAGATTCGGCGCGTCGTACTGGACGTACCGCGTCGAGGTCGTCGTATCGGGGAGCAGGACCCCGATCATGCCCTTGCCCTGGCTCGCAAGGGGCTTGAGCTTGGTCATCGCCGAGAAGTCCGCCGTCAGGTCGTCTACGCCGACCGTCGGCGTTCCGGACGAGCTCGTCGTCGTCGTGCTCCCGCTCGACGATTTCGAACTACCGCCACACGCGGCGATCACGAAGAGCGCCATGCCCGCAAGTCCGAAGACCGCGAGTCGTCTCCACGCTGAGCGCATACTTCCTCCCTCGTTAGCTCTAAGGCGCAATAGGGGACAAGGATACTCCGCGCCACGAGCCAGGTCTCCCGTCACTTGCCCCGCGCCTCGGCGACCGCCTCTCGAATGCGTCGAGCGCCGTCCGAGAGGACCGGGTCGCCGTGCGGGATGAGCACGCGCTCGATCGGCAGGTCGGCGAGCGACTCGAGCGCGGGAAGCAGTCGTTCGGGGTCGGCCTCGTCGACGAAGATGCGCACGCGCCCGCCGCGTCCGGCGAGCACGTCGCCGCTGACGAGCGTGGCGTGCTCCCGAATGAAGAAGACGACCTGCTGCGGCTCGCCGTCGAGCTCGATCGCCTCGATGCCCGGTGGGAGCTCCTCGGTCGTGGCGGGGTTGGGAATCTTCCGCCAGACGGCGCTCGGCGGCGTCCAGACCGAGGCGCCGAAGCGCTCGACGAAGTCGGCGGTGCCCCGGTAGTGCGCGCCCTGCGTCAGCAGTACGCGCACCGGCTTCCCGTGCGGGTCGAAGTCGTCGTGCGGCGGGAGAAACGGGTCGATGAGCACGACCTCGTCCTCGGTCTCGTATCGCACGACCGGCACCTCCTGAGGCCAGTCCTCGGTCGGCTCCCAGTCGGGGTGCGGCGACATCCACCAGGAGAGCTCGCCCACGCGGGAAGACTAGTGCGGACCGTCGCGCTAGACCGCTGCCGAGCCGAGCCGCCTAGCGATATGCGCGGTCGTATTGGCCTAGTCGTCTCGCGACGCGGGCTCGCCCTCGTGCGGCGCTCCGGAACGAAGCGCCGCACGGTTAGGGGGACCTATGGGCGGTACTGCTGCTGGAGGGAGCAGACAGTGTCGATGTTCACGTGCATCCAGAGACCGGTCTCGAGGGGCTCGGCCAGCTTGATCGGCTCTTTGCCGTCGACGAGCTGCGCCAACTCGGACGCCGTGATCGCCGTCGAGGGGAACCCTGGGCTGGGGAGCTCTCCCGTTCTGCTGAGGACGGTGATTCGCGCGCTCTTCGGCACCAGGTAGGTGAGCAGGCGGTGACCCTCTTCGACGACGTAGTTGTCGTTCGGAACGTCACTCGATCCCGTGTCTTCGAGCTTGGCCTGACTCGCCGTCACTCCACTGAGAAACCAAGCAGGATCGAACCGCATCTCGAAGTGGTCTCCCCTGGGCGTCAGCGACTCGATATGACCGTACAGCGCGACATCGCTGCACGGCCTCGGCGCCGCAGTTGACGACGCTGCCGCCGAGGATGGACCCGATGCGGCGAACATGCGCACGGATCCGAGAACAGTTGCGGCGAGGAGCACAGCTCCCGCGACGAATATGAGTGATCTCTTCATTACGTCTCCTTTGATCGTTGCTGCATCCATCGTGCTCGCCCACTGACGCAGCAGCCATGGACGCGAGATGGGCGATCAATGGGATTTCGCGGAGGTGCGCCCGCTCTGGAAACTGATCCCGGCGCGGACGGCGCGCTACCCGGCGCTCTCGACCGCGTAGAGGCGCCACTGCTCCGGGACGCCCTTCAGCTCGGCCGTTCCGCTCTCACGGAAGCGGAGGCCCGAGCCGGCGACGAGATCCTTGACCGTGCTCGAGACAAGGACCTCTCCCGGCCGCGCCTCCTTCGCGACTCGCGCGCCGATGTGGACGGCGATGCCGCCGACCTTGCCGTCCAGGACCTCGCACTCGCCGGTGTGGAGGCCTGCACGGAGCTCGAGCCCGAGCTCCCGAATGCTCTCGGTAATCGCACAGGCGCAGCGGACCGCGCGAGCCGGGCCGTCGAACCGCGCGAAGAAGCCGTCGCCGGCGACGTCGAGCTCCGCGCCGCGAAAGCGGACGAGCTCGCGGCGAATCAGCGCATGATGGCGCTCGAGTAGCTCCCGCCAGTTTCTGTCCCCGAGCTCGGCGGCCTTCGCGGTCGAGCCAACGATGTCTGTGAAGAGGACGGTGGCCAGCACGCGGTCGGGCTCTGCCTCCTCCCAGCCGCCGGCCTCCCACACCCCCTGGACGAAGCGTTGGATCTCTTCGCTGATGACCTCGCCTGCACCGAAGGCGAGGTGACCGACACCTGGGATCTCGACGAAGCGCGCCGTTGGAATGCTCGAGGCGACGTACCGGGCGACCTCGACCGGGATGATCTTGTCCTCGGCCCCGTGCAGAACCAGCGTCGGAACCCGCACGGTCGGCAAGACATGCCGGATGTCGATCTCCCTGTTCATGCGGTGGAGCGCGGTGAGCTCACCGGGGCTCGCGCCGAACCGGAGCATCTGGAGGAACGAGTCCGCCTCAGAGTCGGTGAACAGGCCCAGCTGCCGTACCGCCTCTAGCCCCTGCTCGCGTGGGCCGAAGACCCGGAGTGCGCGTTCGACCTCACGCTCGTACGCCTCCTCCGTCTGGCCCCAGGGATAGTCGGGCGCCCACATCCGCCGCGGATAGGCGCTGCGGACGACGAGCGCCGCGGTGCGCTCCGGGTAGGTCGCGGCGAAGAGAATGCTCATCGCCGCCCCCTCGGAGAGCCCGTAGAAGGCAGCACGGCTTGAGGCAACTGCGTCCATAACGGCCCGAACGTCGTCCATGCGCGTCTCCAGCGAGGGAGCTCCGCTGACGCGGTCGGACATGCCCGTGCCACGCTTGTCGAACCGAATCAGCCGGCAGAAGGACGACAGTTCCTCGAGGAAGGGCGTAAAGCTCGGGATCGCCCAGTGGAGCTCGAGGTGCGTGACGTAGCCCGGGACGAATACGAGGTCGAACGGCCCGTCGCCGGTGACCTGGTAAGCGATGTTGACGTCGCCGCTCTTCGCGTACTGAACGTCGGGGGGCTCCACCCGGACAGTGTCTGCCGGTTTCGCCCTTTGCGCAACGGGTAGCCACCGAGGCTGGGCTTTGCCCGTCGCGGCACACGACGATCGAAGTCGTCATCGCTACGACACCTCAACCTCGTAGCCGGCACCTTCTCTGCCTCGCCCATGGGCTGCGCCCGTGGGCTTCGGCATTTTCCGGCCGCCTTTCGGCGGCCGGAAAATGGAGGCGGCGGGAATCGAACCCGCGTCCGCCGTCGTACCGGTTGAACGTCTACAAGCTTAGGCTGCCGTTGAGATTCGCCCGCCGGCCGGTTGGCAGCCGACCAACCTTCGGGCTAGCCATCCTTTGGTGTCGCGCTTCGGGCGATTGGCTCTCCCTAGGCGCCGAGCCCGTTTTCTGACGCCGCTACCCGAACCACGGGCCGAGTTCGGAGCGACGCGCCTCACTGTGGTTTAGGCAGCGAGAGCGAGTGCGTTTTCGTTCTTCGCACTTGCGTTTTTTCCCGGTTGTTTTACGAGGCCGACCGGGGACCTCGGCTTGCAGCTCAACCGGAGAACCGACCACGTCGAAACCTGATCGCCCCCGTATGTTGCCCTTAGTGTAGCCGCGTGTTGCTCGTTCTCTTCGACGTCGACAAGACGCTCTTCATGACGAGCGATCCGTTGATGGGCCAGGCGACGACGGACGCAATCCAGACGGTCTGGGGACTTCAGCTGCCCGGTGACGCGATCCGCGGCGTCGACCACGCCGGGCAGACTGCGTTGCGAATCACGCGCGAGGTGCTATGCGCGGCTGGCCTCGGCGACGACGAGATCGACCCGCAGCTCGCCCGTTGGTGCGCCGAGGCCTCGCGGCGCTACCTCGAGCTCTTGGTCGACGCGGACACGTCCCACTGGGCCGCCGCGGAGGGCGCCGTCGACGCGATCAGCCAGATCGAGCACCGCGCGCTCCTGACCGGGAACCCAGAGCCGGTGGCGAGAGCGCGCATGGAACGGATCGGGCTCGCCGAGCTCTTCCCGCCCGGCCAGGGCGCCTTCGGCTGCGAGGCCGAGAGCCGCGCCGACCTGATCGCGATCGCGCGTCACAAAGCCGGCGACTGGCCGGCCGAGCGCACCGTCGCCGTCGGAGACACCGAGAACGACATCGCCGGAGCAAGAGCCGCCGGGATCCACGTCATCGGCTTCGGCCCGGGCCTCGACGGCGCCGACGCCGTGATCGAGCGGATGAGCGAGCTGCCGGCGACGCTCGAGCGGCTCAGCGCCTCGCTTTGAGCGCTCGCTCGATCTGGCGGTCGGCGTCGCGCTTCGCGAGCTCGCGCCGCTTGTCGCGCTGCTCCTTGCCCCGCGCGAGCGCGAGCTCCAGCTTCGCGCGGCCGTTCTTGAAATAGAGGCGCACCGGAACGAGCGTCAGCCCCTTCTCGCGCACCTTGCCGTAGAGCGAGTCCAGCTCCCGCCGGTGCAGGAGCAGCTTCCGGTCTCGCTCCGGCTCGTGGTTCTGGATTCCCGCCTGCTCGTAGGGGTCGATGTGCGCGCCGACGAGCCACGCTTCGCCCTCGCGGACGTCGGCGTACGCCTGCTGGAGGCTGACCCGGCCTTGGCGGAGCGACTTGACCTCGCTTCCGGTCAGCACGATGCCCGCCTCGAAGCGCTCGAGGAAGTGGTAGTCGTGCCGCGCCTTTCGGTTCTCCGCAATCGGCTTCTCGCCAGTCATGCGTCGATTGTAGGTTCGGGCTCCCGCCTGAATCTGCCACCATGCTGGGAATGAGGCAGCGACTCGCCTGGTTGTCCACGGCGCCGCTGATGTTCGCGGGTCTGATCGCCGGGCACCTGCTCGCCTACCGGCTCGTCTACTCCGACGCGCACGCTCGCGCCGACGCGCTCGCGCGCAGCGGACACGCCTACCTCGGCTACGTCCCGCTCGCGCTCTCGGTCAGCCTCGGCGTGCTGCTCGCGGGGCTTGCGCTGCAGGCGGCGGCGGGTTTCCGAGGCGAGAGACGCCGGCCGCTCGCGTCACCGCTGATCGTCCTGCTGCCGCCGATCGCCTTCGTCGTCCAGGAGTTCGCCGAGCGGATCGTGCACACCGGTCACGTGCCGTGGACGGTCGTCGTGCAGCCCGCGTTTCTGCTCGGACTGGCCTTCCAGCTGCCGTTCGCGCTCGCCGCGCTGCTGATCGCGTGGGCGCTCGACTCGGCCGCGCGCGCGGTGGGCCTCGCGCTGCGCGAACTGCCGCAACCCGCTTTCCAGATGTTCGTTCCCGAACCCGCTCGCGTCGTCGCCGTTCCGCGCACGGTCGGCCTCGCACGGGGCTACGGAGAGCGCGCGCCCCCCTTCGCTCGCAGGCCGTAAGCCCTCGAGCGAAGGAGTGTCTTGAAGAGAAGCCTGCTCGCGATAGCGGTCGCACTGGCCGCGCTGACGGCACCACCCGCGGCGTTCGCACACGCGATCCTGCAGGAGAGCACGCCGAGCAACAACTCGGTCGTCCGCACGAGCCCGAAGACCGTTTCGCTCCGCTTCAACGAGGCGGTCGAGACGGCGTTCGGCTCGATCCGCGTCTACGACTGCGGCGGCGGTCGGGTCGACTCGGGGAAGATCCTGCGCCCGAGCAAGGACTCGGTCGCGGTCACGATCGACCGGAGGCTCGCCAAGGGCACCTACACGGTCACGTGGCGGGTGATCTCGGCCGATTCGCACCCGGTCGCGGGAGCCTTCGTCTTCAACGTCAGGAAGGCGAACGCGAGCTCGTGCAAGCAGGTCTTCGGCGCCAAGACGCCCGGGACGATCGACGCGCTCTTCAAGTTCGCGCGCGCGCTCGACTTCGCCCTGATCCTGCTCGTCGTCGGCGGCGCGATCGCGCTTGCGGTCGTCCTGCGCTCGGCGGCCGCGGAGCTCCGCACGCGGATGTTCCGCATCCTCGCGGGCCTGTCCTTCGGGCTCGTGGTCGCAGGCGCGCTCTGCATCGTGCTCCAGGGCGCCGTGGCCGGAGGCTTCGGCCTCAGCGAGGCGTTCCGCTGGGACACGGTTCATTCCGTTCTCCAGACCCGGTTCGGCCACGCGTTCCTGTGGCAGATCGGAGTCGCGATCGTCGTCGGCGCGCTGGCGATGATGGCGAGCCGGTCGCGGAGACTCGAGTTCCTGCCGCTCCTCGCGCTCCTCCTGATCCCGACGATCTCCGCCGCGGGACATGCGCGGACGAGCGGCGCGCTCGCGATCTTCCTGGACGTGTTCCATGTCGCGGCTGCCTCGACCTGGGTCGGAGGGCTCGCGTTCACGATCCTCGGGCTCCTGCTCGCGGGCGACGATCGCTGGCCGCTCGCCTCGCGCGCGGTGCCGCGCTTCTCGCTCATCGCCGTCGTCTCGGTCGCGACCCTGATCGTCGCCGGGAGCCTCCGCGGCTACCAGGAGGTGAGGGCCTTCCACGGTCTCTGGGACACGACATATGGGCAGCTGCTGCTGGTCAAGATCGCGCTCGTCCTGCCGCTCCTCGGGCTCGGCGCCTACAACAACCGCTACGCGGTGCCGCGGCTGAAGAAGCAGATCGCCTCGGTCGTCGAGCAACGCCGTTTCCTGCGCGCGGCAGGAACGGAGCTCGCGATCATGGCCGTTATCGTCGGCGTGACCGCGGTGCTCGTCACCGAGCCGCCGGCGAAAGCGTCGATCTCAGCGGCCAAGTACGCGACGGACACCATCCCGATCGGGCCGCTCGAGCTCAACTACCTGATCGATCCGGCCAAGACCGGGCCGAACGTGATCCACCTCTATTTCTACCGCCCGAAGAGCGGTTTCCCGGCGAGCGTCGACGACGCGAAGATGTCGGCGACGCTCCCGAGCAAGAACCTCGGGCCGCTGCGGATCCCGCTGACGAGGATCGTCCCCAGCCACTACACGACGTCCGCCGGAGTCTTCCCGGAGGCCGGTGACTGGCAGGTGACGTTCGAGATCCGCCGCGGTCAGTTCCAGTCGTTCACCCAGACAGTCACCGTTTCCATCAGAGAGGGTTGATATGCGAAAGACCTTCGTTGTCCTGACGCTGCTCGGGCTCGTGGTCGTCCCCGTCGCGGCAGCTCATGTCGAGCCGAGCCCCGAGAAAGTGCCGGCCGCCAGCGTGTCCAAGATCACCCTGTCCGCCGAGGGCGAGGAGAGCGTCCCTGCGGTCAAGCTCACAGTCCAGATACCGGCCGGCGTCACCGACCTGGTGGCACATCCGACGAAGGGCTGGAAGCAATCAGTGAACGGCCGCATCGTCACGTGGTCGGGCGGCCAGATCCCGAACGGCGCGGTCGGGAAGTTCGCGTTCAGTGCGCACATGCCCGACTCGCCCGGGCGCGTGCTCGTGTTGCCGGCGCTCGTCACCTACCAGGACGGGAAGGTCGTGCATTGGATCGGCGCCGAGAGTTCCGACACGCCCGCTCCGCGGGTGACGCTCACGGCCTCCCCACAGACCACCCGGCCTCCTCCGCCGGCGACGACGCCTGCCACGACGACCGCCGTGGATCCGGCGTCGAGTGACGGCGGCGGGACCTCCGGCTGGGTCTGGGTGGCCGTCGCGGCGGCGCTCGTCGGCCTCGCCGTGGTCGGAACGCTGGTCGCCCGGAGGCGCCGCGCTTGAAGCGGTCCCTGCTCGTCGCCGCCGTCCTGGCGGCTCTGCTGGCTCCCGGTGCCGAGGCTCACTTCGGCACCGGGAAGCTCGGCTACCGCTCGACGATCACCGGGGTCGACCCTCGCATGCGGGGCCTGCAGTTCAAGATCCTGTACGGCGACGACCAGGTCTGGCTCGACAACCGCAGCGGCAAGACCGTGATCATCAAGGGCTACAGCGGCGAGCCTTACCTCCGGTTCGCCCCAAGCGGGATCTCCGTCAACATCAAGTCCCCGGCCGGCTACCTGAACCAGGACCGCTACGCGCGCGTCCAGGTTCCGAAGTCGGCGAGCGCGTCGGCGAAGCCCAAGTGGGAGAAGCTCGCGGGCGGA
>Ga0307312_10000275_pt1 | contig 22853 bp, 29 predicted proteins | sample ER_DNA_202_FD_194489 | JGI IMG/M metagenome (GOLD analysis project Ga0307312, IMG submission 194489) | Bulk soil microbial communities from the East River watershed near Crested Butte, Colorado, United States - ER_DNA_202 | ecosystem: Environmental > Terrestrial > Soil > Floodplain | place... | reverse complement strand
TGCGATCTCTCTAGGCTTTTCCTTTGTCCACCAATTCGCGCAGCAGCGTTCTCGCCAATCTCTCGGGAGTGTGACCTCCTATTTTGGTCGTTTTGCTACCGAATGACGTTCTGACAGTCATCATTTTGTTGGAGAAACTGTACGAAGCCTTGGTAATTTTTCCGCCGTATACGTCTGTTATATCTCTCCAAACTCCAAGACTCATAAGCGGCTCTCCCATGTTGCAGATCCTTGGACGCGTCAAGCTCCGCGCCGGATAAATCAAGTTCAAACGTCATCGACGTTGAGATCGTAAGTGCCCCTGCGTCCTCTGGCATAGACCTTAGCGGCAATTGAATAGATGCGCTCACGGTTGTCGTCAAAGGCCCGCAGGATATCGATTTCGTCGAGCCGAAGGTTCGGCTGCATCTGCTTCAATGCATCCGCCATTATAAAGAATGAACTCTCCATGGAGCGATCATATCCCCAAAAGCGAACCGCCCGCCGCGTCGCATCGTAACTGCGGCTGCGGTTCGGAAAATTGATCGTCATGTTGTCAACCGGGAAACGGATTAAGGCAGACGACGAAACTGCCAACAGGTGGAATGTACATCACTCAAACAGCAGCTGTATGTAGGAATGAATTGCGAGAACCACAGGGGCACGCGACCGTCTGCTTGAAATAAGCGTCGGCTGTATCGGCCCGGGTATCGGCTGCGAATGAGCCCATGGGCGCCCGATTCGTTGAATTGCGTCAATATCGTCGCAATTCGGAAGCCTGAATCGAAAGAAAGTGCTTACCCGCTCTGTTAAACCCGCCTCTGGGACCCCACATTTGTTGTGTCATCGGCAATGATCGGGAGGGCGGCTTGGACAGATTCGATTATAGTGCACCGGCCGAATTGTATCCTGGGCGTAATCGCAAGAGCGCCAGGAAGGTCAGTTATCGCCGCTTCGAAACAGCAGCCGATGCCATTCGTTTTGCGATCGAGGAACTTCCGGAGCTGTTGTTACTTGGCGCGTGCATCGAAATTAACGAACAGCGTCTCAACTACAAGGATATTCAGGAGCTCTACGCGAGCGAACAATATCCACTCGAAAAAAGGAGTCTCGCTTGAATATAAAGAAGTCAACTCTTGGGATGAAAGAGCCAACAGTTGAGGAAGCTGCGAACAACGATACGACGAGGCCCAAAAATCCGTCAGCTAATACCATTCCGTCCGCGGGCTACGTTCTCGAGATCGATGGAAAACTCAAATCCGGATTCGAGACTTCGGAAGCGGCGATGAAATCGGCCTTGGCGCTCAAGAAAAAATATCCGCAAATCCAGATCAATGTATACGACGCAAAAAAGCATGCGCGAACACTGGTCGAGCTCACCGAGAAATCAGCTGTTTCAGTTGATCTTGCCTGATGTAAGGCAACCCGGAATGACCGAACAGGTGCGGGCAGGTGGCGGACGCAATTGATCCGCTCATTCCCGCGTAAGCGGGAATCCAGGCTTTGCGAAAAGAGGGACGAGCGGGCGCGGTGTCTGTTTCTGGATTCCGGGTCCGGCCTTTCAGGCCGTCCCGGAATGACAGACGCCTAATCCTTCGGAAACTCCAGGCCCATGGCACGGTAGCGTTCGGGATCTTCCCCCCAGCCCTCGCGCACTTTCACGAACAAGAACAGGTGCACCTTGGCGTCGACGATCTCGCCGATTTCTTTGCGGGCCGCCTCCCCGATCGCCTTGATGGTCTGACCGCCTTTGCCCAGCACGATCTTGCGCTGGCTTTCCCGCTCCACGTAGATCGTCTGCTCGATGCGAATATCGCCCGCGCGTAATTCCTTCCAGACTTCGGTTTCCACTGTCGAGTGGTAGGGCAATTCCTGGTGCAGCCGCTCGAACAGTTTTTCGCGCGTGATCTCCGCGGCAAGCTGACGGATCGGAGCGTCCGACATCTGATCGGGCGGATAGAGCCAGGGCCCCGGCGGGACGTGCTGCACCAGCCAGGTCTTGAGATCAGTGACGCCATCGCCGGTCAGCGCGGAAACCATGAAGGTGGGTTCGAACTTTGCTGCTTGGTTGGCGGCACTTGCCAGGCTCAACAGCGCCTCCTTGGCGACGACATCGATCTTGTTGAGCACGAGCAGCTTCGGCGCCCTGACTTCGCCGAGCCGTCGCAGAATATCTTCGGCTTCCTCATCGAGACCCTTGCGCGCATCAATGATGACGCCGACGAGATCGGCCTCGTGTGCCCCGCTCCAGGCTGTCGTCACCATGGCGCGATCAAGCCGTCGCCGCGGCGAAAAAATTCCCGGCGTGTCGACGAAAATAAGTTGCGATCGGTCCTGAATTACGATCCCGCGGATCAGCGCGCGCGTTGTCTGCACCTTGTGCGAGATGATGCTGACCTTCGATCCGACCAGCGCATTGAGCAGCGTCGACTTGCCGGCATTGGGCGCGCCGATCAATGCGACAAAGCCGCAATTGGTTTTGTTGTCCTGCGCGTTTGGATCAGCCATCGAGCTTGTCCGCCGCCACCCCGACCCGCGTGAGCATGGCGGCTGCGGCGGCCTGTTCGGCGGCGCGTTTGGAATTTCCCATCCCTTCGGCCGGTGGGCGGTCCGGCAATACGACGGCGACGCGGAATTCCGGGTCGTGGTGCGGACCCGTCCGCGCAAGCTCGCGATAGGCCGGCGTCGGCAGGCCGCGCGCCTGCGCCCATTCCTGCAGCATGGTTTTCGGATCACGAAGCGGGCGCAGCGGCTTGAGCATGCGTTCTTTCCAGAACCGCACGATGAGCTCATCCGCCGCCTTATAGCCGCCGTCGATAAATACCGCGCCGACCAGCGCCTCGCAGACATCGGCGAGAATGGTGGTGCGGCGTCGCCCGCCGGCATGCGATTCCGAATTGCCCAGCTTGAGTGCGGGTCCTAGATCCATTGTGCGCGCGACCTCCGCGCATGTCTCCTTGCGCACGAGATCGGCGAGCCGCCGCGAGAGTTCGCCTTCGTTCGCCCGCGGAAAGGCGCGATACAACATGTCGGAAATGACGAGGCCAAGCACGTGATCGCCGAGAAACTCCAGCCGCTGGTAGCTGGCCGCGCGATTGCCACCTGACAGTGCGGAAATGTGCGTGAGCGCCCGCTCCAGCAGATCCTTATCGGCGAATTTATAGCCGATCCTGGTCTCGAGCGTCGTCCTGTCCTTGGCCTTGCGGCTCATCTGACGATCGTGAACAGCCTGCTCCAGCGAACGGACACCGGCCAGCGCCAGAATTGCCAGGCGCGCTCGCCCTCGAAGACGGAGAAGAAGATGATCTGCGCCTTGCCGACGATATTCTCGAACGGCACCATTCCGACCTGGCTGAATCGGCTGTCGGTCGAGTTGTCGCGGTTGTCGCCCATCATGAAATAATGATCGGCCGGCACCGTATAAACCTGAGTATTGTCGGCAAATCCGTTATCGACCAGATCGAGCGTGAAATAGCTCACGCCATTCGGCAGTGTTTCCTTCCAGCGCTTGACCGGCGCTTCCCGCGTGCCCTCTTCCGTCTCGATGAAATCCGGCGCGCGCTCGCGCTTGACGGGAGCGCCATTGATGTTGAGGACGCCGTCGACGACCTGGATCTTGTCGCCCGGCAACCCGATCACGCGCTTGATGTAATCGGTCGATGTGTCCTTTGGCAGCCGAAATACGACCACGTCGCCCCTCTGAGGCAGCCACTCGCTGGGAAGCCTCCCCGAGAACAAAGGCGGCGACAGCGGCAGCGAAAACTTGCTGTAGCCGTAGGTGTATTTGGAGACGAACAGGTAATCGCCGACGAGCAGCGTCGCCTTCATTGAACCGGAGGGAATATTGAAGGGCTGAAACAGGAACGTGCGGATCACCAGTGCGATGATCAGCGCGTGAATGATCACGCGGACTGTTTCGGCAACGCCGCCCTCTTTGCGCTTTGTTCCTGATGTCACACTCATCGGCCTTTCGTCCCACATTTCGGCACACGCACTCCGGCGACCTTGTAGCGGCTGATACACGGGCAGGCAATCAACAAGGCCGGTACATGACAAACGTTTGATCCTATTGGAGGACCCAATTTCAACGTATTTCTCCCCGTGCAGGGACTGCGGAAATAATGACGATGGCCTGCGCGGTCGGACCTTCGTCGGTCAACGAAACATCGATTCTGGCTTCGCACCCAGACGGCGTGATCGCCTGCAGACGCGTGAGCGCTCCGCCGGTGAGTTTCATCGTGGGCCTTCCCCCCGCGAGATTGACGACGCCCATGTCGCGCCAGAAAACACCGCACCGCAGCCCGGTACCGAGAGCTTTGGCGCAGGCTTCTTTGGCGGCGAAACGCTTGGCGTAGGTTTCGACAGCGTTGGTGCGCCCCTCGGCTTTGCTGCGTTCCGTTGCCGTGAAAATGCGGTCGAGGAAACGCTCGCCATACCGTTCGATGACGTCGGCGATCCTTCGTACATCGACAATATCGGAGCCAAGGCCGATGATCATGCCCTTGATCGCCCCATTGGTGCCCGCCGGTTCACACTCATGCGCTTGCCTTCTTGCGACTGCGGTCCATCGCGGCGCGCATGAATTTTACGGTCTCTGCCAGTCCTTCAAATACAGATTCACCGATCAGGAAATGACCGATGTTGAGTTCGACGACCTGCGGCAGCGACGCGATGGTCTCGGCGGTGCCGTAGTCGAGACCGTGGCCGGCATGCACCTCAAGCCCAAGGCTTGCGGCGAGCTCCGCGCCGTCGCGAATGAGTTGCCACTCCGATTTCGCTTCGGCGACGCGGCCTTCGCTCAGCGCGTCGCACCACGCGCCGGTATGGATTTCGATGACGGGTGCGCCCAGTTCGGCGGCCGTCTCGATCTGGGCCGGCGCTGCGCCGATGAACAGGGACACGCGAATTCCGGCGTGCTTGAGTTCATGCACGACAGGAGCAAGCTGCGCGCGTTGACCGACGGCATCGAGCCCGCCTTCGGTGGTACGCTCCGTGCGTTTTTCCGGCACGAGACAGGCCGCATGCGGCCTCGTCTTCAAAGCGATGTCGACCATTTCCCTGGTCGCCGCCATTTCGAAATTGAGCGGCTTGTCGATTTCCGCCTTCAGGCGCGCGATGTCGTCATCACGAATATGCCGGCGATCTTCGCGAAGATGGGCGGTGATGCCGTCGCAGCCGGCCGTGATCGCAAGCTTGGCCGCGCGCACGGGGTCGGGATGGCGGCCGCCGCGCGCGTTGCGGATGGTGGCGACGTGATCGACGTTGACGCCGAGGCGGAGACGTTTCATGCGTGACCCTTGCGCCCGGCCTAGCCGTTCACGCGCTCGGCCTTGGCCACCACCGATTTGGCGCGCAGCTGCGCGAGGATGGCGGTGAGATGCTTGAGGTCGTAGACCTCGAGATCGATCGTGACGTCGGTGAAATCGGGCGCACGCCGCGTCATGCGGATGTTGTCGATATTTCCGTCATGCTCGGCGATGATTTGCGCGATCTGGGCAAGCGAACCCGGCTCGTTCACCGATTGCACCGCGATGCGCGCGGGAAAGCGGCGCGGCGCCTCGTCTTCCTCGTCCCAGCGCACATCCAGCCACAGCTCGGGCTTGTCCTCGAACTCGCTCAAAGCGGGCGACTGGATCGGATAGATGGTAATGCCCTCGCCAGGCGTGAGGATGCCGACGATGCGGTCGCCCGGCACCGCGCCTCCGTCCGGGTCAAAGCGCACCGGCAGGTCGCCATTGAAGCCGCGGATCGGGATCGCGGGTCCCTCGGCGTTCTCGGGCAGCTTGAACTTGACCGCGGTCAGCTTCTTCAGCCCGAACCAGCCGCTTTCCGACTTCGGCTTTGCCGCCATGGCCGCGGCGCGCTCTTCCTTGTAGTCGGGATACATGGCACGGGCGACATCGGACGCTTTCAGCTCGCTGCGGCCCACCGCTGCCATGACATCATCGATCGAGGCGCGCGCAAGCCGCGGCAGTGCTCCCGTCAGGCTTTCATCGGAATAGCCGATCTTGGCGCGCTGGAAGAGCCGCTCGACAATGCGGCGGCCGAGCCCCGCATACTGCCTGCGCACCGCGACACGCGTTGCGCGCCTGATCGCCGCGCGCGCCTTGCCGGTGACGACGATCGATTCCCAGGCCGCCGGCGGCGCGCTCTGCGCTTTCGATGTGGCGATTTCGACTTCATCGCCATTGACGAGTTCGGAGGTCAGCGGTGCGATCTGGCCGTTGATCTTGCAGCCGACCGCGGTGTTGCCGATATCGGTATGCACCGCATAGGCGAAATCGATCGGCGTTGCCTTGCGCGGCAATGCGATCAGCTTGCCCTTCGGCGTGAAACAGAACACCTGGTCGTGGAACAGCTCGAGCTTGGTATGCTCGAGGAATTCCTCGGGGTTCGAGCCTTCCGCCAAGAGCTCGATGGTTCGCCGCAGCCAGGCATAGGCGGTCGATTCCCGCGACAGCAGCTCGGTCGGCGAGCCCACATGGTCCTTGTAGAGCGCATGAGCCGCAATGCCGTATTCGGCGATTTCGTGCATCGCGACGGTACGGATCTGCAGTTCGACGCGCTGCTTGCTCGGCCCGATCACGGTCGTGTGGATCGAGCGATAATCGTTTCCCTTCGGTGTCGAGATGTAGTCCTTGAATCGCCCCGGCACCATCGGCCAGGTGCTGTGCACGACCCCGAGCGCCTGGTAGCAATCGGCCAATGTATTCACGAGCACGCGGAATCCGAAGATATCCGACAGCTGCTCAAATCCGACCGACTTGCGTTCCATCTTGCGCCAGATCGAATAGGCGCGCTTGCGCCGTCCGACGACGCGCGCATCGATGCCGCGATCGCCAAGTTTCTTGGTGAGCTGCTTTTCGATCTCCGAGATCAGCAATTTACTGCTCTCGGTCAGTGCATTCAGCCGCGCGGTCACCACGTCATAGGCTTCCGGATAAAGCTCGCGGAACGCCAGATCGTCGAGCTCCTCGCGCATCTCGTGCATGCCCATACGGCCGGCAAGCGGCGCGTAGATCTCGAGCGTCTCTTCGGCGGCACGGCGGCGAGCTTCGGGCGGCATGTAGCCGAGCGTGCGCATGTTATGCAGGCGGTCGGCGAGTTTGATCAGCAGCACGCGCACGTCGTCGGCGATCGCCAGCAGCAGTTTGCGCAGGTTCTCGGCCTGCTTGGCTTCCTTCGTGACGAGGTCGAGTTTTTTCAGCTTGGTGAGGCCCTCGACCAGCGTTCCGATGTCGTGCCCGAACAGGCCGTCGATCTCGGCGCGGGTCGCCTCGGTATCCTCGATCGTATCGTGCAGCAGTGCCGCGGCGATGGTGGCGTCGTCGAGCTTAAGATCGGTGAGGATCGCGGCCACCTCGATCGGGTGCGAGAAATAGGGATCGCCCGACGCGCGCCGCTGCTCGCCATGCGCCTTCATGGCATAGACATAGGCGCGGTTAAGCAGCGCCTCGTTGGTATTGGGGTTGTAACGCCGGACCCGCTCGATCAGGTCGTACTGGCGCATCATTGGCGGCTTTCGGGCCGGCTTTTCAGTAGCCGGGGTAGCCGGGGCAACGGCTGGCGGGCGCGGCGCCCGGATCGGGGCCTGTTTTTGCATGCGCGGAAGGTCGGAGCGCGTACGCGCCATATCTGCTGCCTTTTGGTCGCTCCTGATGATACCACCTCAGGATATCACGCTGTCTCAGCTTAGCCGCAAGGCTTTGACCAACTGGTTGACGAAAAGCGCCGGCCCGGCTTTTGGCCGGGCCGCTACGTGAAATCATTAATGGATTGGCTATTCGGCGTCCTCTTCCGGCGGCTCTTCCGGCGGTGCCAGGCCCTCGAGGCCCTTGAGTAATTCTTCCTCGGTTATGCGGTCCGCCGTTACCTCTGTATCGTCGGAATCGACGCTGGCGCCCGCACCGGCACCGATCAACGGCACGTCGGGTTCGGGCTCGTCAACCTCGACATACTTCTGCAGACTGTGGATGAGGTCTTCCTTCAGGTCGCCGGGCGATACAGTGGTTTCGGCGATCTCCCGCAACGCCACGACCGGATTCTTGTCGTTGTCGCGCTCCAGGGTAATCTGCGAGCCGGATGAAATCATCCGCGCGCGGTGACTCGCGAGAAGCACGAGATCGAAGCGGTTCTCAACTTTGTCGATGCAATCTTCTACGGTGACACGGGCCATCGGCTCGTCACTCCATCTTTTGGAACTTGTCCTGAATTCGCCCGGTAGGTACCCTCTGGCGCGTGAAATTTCAAGCGGTTTTGTCTTGGTTTAGCCGCAACCGTCTGTTACTCGACCCTTGCGCGGGCAAGCCGGTGGCAGGGGATTTTATCGGCACTGCGTGATTGCGCAGGCGGCGCACCCAATTAGCTGGGGAAGCCGCAATGCTCAGTTAACGACGATCCAAAACGCGCGTGCGCGGCGCCACCTGCGCGTCGGCGGGCCGGTTCTGGAAATAGACCGTATTGAATTGAGAAGATGCCATGACCGTATCCGGCGAGAAAATCGCTTTATTCATTGATGGTGCCAATCTTTACGCGACTGCAAAATCTCTCGGCTTCGACATCGACTACAAGCGCCTGCTGCGTGAATTCCAGTCGCGCGGCTATTTGCTGCGCGCCTTCTATTACACCGCGGTGATCGAAGATCAGGAATATTCCTCGATCCGCCCATTGATCGACTGGCTCGACTACAATGGCTATTCCGTCGTCACCAAGGCGACGAAGGAATTCGTCGACCAGACCGGACGGCGCAAAGTCAAAGGCAATATGGATATCGAGCTTGCCGTCGACGCGATGGAAATCGCCGGCACGATCGATCACATGGTGCTTTTTTCAGGCGACGGCGATTTCCGCTCGCTGGTCGAAGCGGTCCAGCGCAGAGGCGTGCGCGTCACCGTGGTCTCCACCGTTTCGACGCAGCCGCCGATGGTTGCGGACGAGCTGCGGCGGCAGGCCGACGTCTTTCTCGACATCGTCGAATTGCAGACCAAGATCGGGCGCGATCCCTCCGATCGTCCTGCGCGCGAAGGTCGGCCGCCGCGCGAGGATCGTGCGGCGTCGCATACGCCCCAGTTCCTGCAGCGGCCACCGACTGCGCCGCAACGCGCCGGGGCGCATGTGGGAGCTGACGACGACGACGAGTCGTACGAGTAACGGCGTAGCGTTTTCATTCGGGATCGTGGGCTATGGCTGGGGCCGACGGAAAGCCTGGGCGCGACTGCCCACGTTGCGCGCGCCTTGCAACCTTTCGCAAAACCTGGCGCGGCAAAGAACCCACCTGGTTCAATGCGCCGGTGCCCTCCTTTGGGCCGCTCGATGCGCGTCTTTTGATAGTCGGTCTCGCGCCCGGACTGCAGGGCGCCAATCGTACCGGCCGGCCGTTCACCGGCGACTATGCGGGCGTGCTGCTTTACGAGACGCTTGGAAGATACGGCTTTGCGCGCGGCGAATATCGCGCGCATCCGGATGACGGACTTGAGCTGATCGATTGCCGCATCACCAATGCCGTCCGTTGCGTGCCGCCAGAAAACAAGCCGACGCCGGAAGAAATAAAAACGTGCCGCGAGTTTCTGGCGCCGACCATCGCCGAGATGAAGAAGCTGCGCGCCGTTGTCGTACTGGGCCGCATCGCGCATGAAAGTACGGTGCGCGCGCTGGGCTGTAAGTTGTCCGACGCCGTCTTCGGGCACGGCGACCAGCATCAGGTCGGGCCGCTGGCGCTTTTCTGCAGCTATCACTGCTCGCGCTACAACACGAACACCGGCGTACTCACGCCCGAAATGTTCCGCACCGTATTCAGAAACGTTCGCGCCTATCTCAATCGCTGAAGCCAGGCGACCACGTCCGCGGCGTTCTTGTCCGGCGGAAAAACCGGATAGAAGACTTTAGTGATCGTGCCGTCGTCGATGACGAGCGCCATGCGCTTGAGCAGCGTCATGCCGGCCGTGGAAAATGTCGGGAGATTGAGCGCGCGGGTGAGCGCAAGCTTTTCGTCCGACAGGATTGCGAATGGCAGATGCAATCGCGTCGCCGCCTCTTTCTGATAGGCGGTGTCCTGGGTCGACAGGCCATAAAGCTGCGCAACGCCCAGACGTTTGAGTTCGCCGAAATGATCGCGGAACGAGCAGGACTGCGGCGTACAGCCCCGCGCGCCAGGGATCTGGTCCCAGCCATCAGGCGGATCGACACCCGGCACGCCCGTTCGCGGATAGACATAGACGACCGTCCGGCCTTTGAGCTTCGACAGGTTGACCGGTGCACCTTCGGTCGCCGGCAGGGCGATATCCGGCAGTTTCGCGCCCGCGAGATGGCGCGCCGCGCCGTCGTCCTGTTATGCGTGCCGGGGGCTTCGGTCAATGTGTGTGTCCTGTTTGGTTAGCGATCGTCATTCCGGGTTCCGGCCACCGGTGGCCGGAACCCGGAATCCAGCAACAATAACTGTTTCTGGATTCCGGCTCTCGCCGCTAACGCGGCTCGGCCGGAATGACAGAACTGTAGCTCATAAATTCCATGAGCGAGCCATCCGGGTCGCGGAAATAGACCGAGGTGCCCGGTCCTTTCGCACCAAACCGCTGCATCGGCCCGCGCTCGACGGCAATTCCGTGCGCCTTCAGATGCGTGATCGCGCCCTCGATCGGTCCCTGCCACTCGAAACACAGATCGCTGTTGCCCGGCTGCACCGGCAGGTGCGCGACCTCTGCGGGCTGCACGCCTGGCCCATGCACGTTGAGCTGCTTGTCGCCGAAGCGATAGGCCCAGCCCGCCGGCCGCTGCACCAGCTCGGCGCCCATGACATCGGCATAGAACGTGTTGGACCGTGCCCAATCAGACACATGGATAACGCAGTGGTCGAGTTTGGTTGGGACCATATCGGCCTCCCGGGCGTTGAATGTCACGGCAATGTTATTACCGCCGATCCTAAAGTCGGCAATGCTCTCAACGCGTCAGCCTGTTTTTCTCCTCTTGAATCGGAGCGAACCTATGACGTTCCTCAAACTGGTTTATGTGACCACCCTGTTCCTCAGTGCGGCTCTACCCGCTGCAGCGCAGACCGCCAGCGCGCCGATGAAAAGCAGTGAGGGCAAGGAAGTCGGATCGGTCAACCTCACGCAGACTGCGCAAGGCGTGCTGATCAACGTCGCAGTCAAAGGTCTGCCGCCGGGCGAGCATGCGATCCACGTGCACGCTGTCGGCAAGTGTGAGCCGCCTTTCAACTCGGCCGGCGGCCACCTCAATCCGGGCAACAAGAAACACGGAATGCTGTCGCCTGAAGGTCAGCATGCCGGCGATATGCCCAATCTGCACATTCCGCAGAGCGGCGACCTCACGGTCGAAATTCTCAACGTCAACATCACCCTGGAAAAGGGCAAACCGAATTCAGTGTTCGACACCGACGGCTCTGCTGTGATTATCCATGCGGGAAGCGACGACTACAAAACCGATCCAACCGGTGAGGCCGGCGGCCGCATCGCCTGCGGCGTGATTCAGTAGCTGCGGGACTCGTCACTTTCCCGCTCATTCCCGCGCAAGCGGGAATCCAGTTGGTCAGAAGAACTGGGTCTCCGCTTTCGCGGGGACGAGCGGCATGTGACTCAACCGGATTCTCACCCGTCATTCCTGGGCGCGAGCGGCAGCGAGCGAACCCGGAAACCAAACGCAGGCACGACGCTTGTTTCTCGATTCCGGGTTCGCGCTTTCAGCGCGCCCCGGAATGACCGGTGACTAGATGGCGGCGAGCCCCGAAAAGAGCTGGCTCCCTCAGCCCTTCATTCGCATGAGGCGACCGCGCTCGCGCTCCCAGGATCGCTTCTTCAACGTCTCGCGCTTGTCGTGCAGTTTCTTACCGCGTGCCAATGCGATCTCGACCTTGGCTCGCCCTTTTTCGTTAAAGTAAAGCTTTAACGGTACGATCGTCATGCCCTCGCGTTCGACCGCGCCAACCAGACGATTGATCTCCCGCTTCTGCAGCAGCAATTTGCGCGCCCGCTTCGGCGCATGGTTGAAGCGGCTGGCCTGCAGGTATTCCGGGATATTCGAATTGATCAACCAGAGCTCGCCCGCCCGCGCGTCGGCATAGGATTCCGCAATCGTCGCCTTCCCGGCGCGCAACGATTTCACCTCGCTGCCGGTGAGAACGATCCCCGCCTCGAAAGTTTCTCCGATCGCGTAGTTGAAACGCGCCTTGCGATTGTCGGCGACCACCTTGAAGCGGCGCTCGGGTTTTGCAGCCATGGGATGGGGGGCGATTCAGTTCGTTCAGCGCGCCTTGAGCTGGTCGCGGATTTCGGTGAGGAGCTCTTCGGTCTTGGTCAGCGGCGGAGGTTTTTCTTCTTCTTTTTGCTGCGTGTAGGCAAGCCGGTTGATCCCTCGGATCACGAGAAACAAAATAAACGCGATGATGATGAAGTTAAGCGTGACGGTCAGAAAACTTCCCCAACCGATGACTGCGCCCTGCTTTTTTGCATCGACCAACGTGTCGGCCGTGACCTTCGACGACAGCGGCAGAAAATGGTTGGAAAAATCGAGCCCGCCGGTAATCGCCCCGATGATGGGCGTGATGACGTCACCGACCAGCGAATTTACGATCGAAGAAAACGCCGCGCCGATGATCACGCCGATCGCGAGGTCGACGACATTGCCGCGCAATGCGAATTTTTTGAATTCCTCGAGCATGGCCTAGGATCCTAATCAGGGGTGAACCGAGGAGCTCTGTCATGGCCGGGCTCGTCCCGGCCATCCACGTCTTTCTGTAACACCAAGACGTGGATGCCCGGCACAAGGCCGGGCATGACCCGAAACTAGTTGATTAGCCCGGCGTGCACCATCGCCTGGTGCACGGCGGCCTGCGCCTTCTCGCTCGCCGGCACCATCGGCAGCCGCAGCGTAGTGGCACACTTGCCGATCAGCGACATCGCATACTTGATCGGCGCCGGACTCGTCTCCACGAACAGATTGATGTGCAGCGGCGCGAGCTTGTCCTGCAGCTTGAGCGCGGCCTTGAAGTCGCCTTTCAGACAAGCCGCCTGGAATTCGGCGCACAGGCGCGGCGCGACATTCGACGTCACCGAGATGCAGCCGTGGCCGCCGTGCGCCATGAAGCCGAGCGCGGTGATGTCCTCGCCCGAAAGCTGGTTGAAATCAGGCCCTATTGCCGCGCGCTGCTGCGACACGCGCGCCATGTTCGCGGTCGCGTCCTTCACGCCGGCGATGTTCTTCAGCTCGAACAGACGCGCCATGGTTTCGACCGACATGTCGACGATCGAGCGGCCCGGAATATTGTAGATGATGATCGGAATGCCGATGGCGTCGTTGATGGCCTTGTAGTGTTGGTAGAGGCCTTCCTGCGTCGGCTTGTTGTAATACGGCGTGACGATCAGCACGGCGTCGGCACCCGCCTCCTCGGCGTGGCGCGACAACTCTATGGCCTCAGCCGTCGAATTCGAGCCGGAGCCGGCAATCACCGGCACGCGTCCGTCGACCTGATCGATGCACCACTCGACCACTTGCTTGTGCTCGTCATGCGACAGCGTCGGGCTTTCGCCGGTGGTCCCCACCGGGACCAGCCCGTTTGTGCCCTCGGAGATCTGCCATTCCACGATGTCGCGGAAGGCTTTTTCGTCGAGCGCGCCGTTTTTGAACGGCGTGACCAGCGCGGTAAAAGAGCCGCGAAAGCTCGTCTTGGCGGTCATGGCACGACTACTCCCAAAGGTTTCCGGGGTTGCGGTCCCATAAATATCGGGTCGGGGAGGACGATGATAGTCCCTCCCGACCCACTAAATTACCGGTCTGCCGCGTTTTTGCCTGCGTCGCTAAGTACTGTCCCAGCACATGAAATTTTTGGGTATCATCCATCAATGATTTTGGCCTAATAAGCCAATGCCTGCGGCCCCGCGCTGATTCGGGTCGCCGGGGACCGATCCGCACGGGGTTTGATGATAGCGACTGGCCGAAGCCGCTTGAGCATTCTTTTTGCGTTGGCAGCCTCCTGCGGGCTGTGCGCGGAATCGTATTCGGCCACCGCACAAAAAGTTCCCTTGCCACGCCCGCGGCCGCCTCTGAATACCGCCAAACCGGCCACAACCACCTCCGCCACGACTGCGCAGACACAAGCGAGCGCTCCGCTCCCGCAGATGCGGCCGGCCGCCAACGGTGCCGGCATGTCGTCATACGCGCAGGCCAATGTCGGGCTGCGCGGCGCGCTTTTCGAAACCCGCGCCCATTTCAAACCGCTGGCGCGGCCGGCGGCTGGTCCCTTTTCCGTAGCGCCAACAACCTCGACGTCCGCAGCCGATATCGCCGCGGTGAAACGCGTGATCGAAGCCGGGCGCAAAGGCAAGGAAGCGGAAGCCAACGCGACCGAAGCGGGCATCAGCGATCCGGTGGCGCGCAAGCTTGCCGAATGGGTGATCCTGCGCTCGGACAACACCAATCCCTCTTTCGAGCGCTACGCCGCCTGGGTCGAGACCAATGCGAGCTGGCCGCACTCTCCGCTGTTCCGCCGCCGCGCCGAGAACGCGCTGTGGAACGACGGCGTCGACGACCGCACCGTGCGCGCTTTCTTCGCCAAGCAGCAGCCAAGCACCGCCAAAGGCCGCTACATGCTGGCGCGCACGCTGCTCGCGCAGGGCGATCGCGAGGGCGCCGCCAAACTCGTGCGCCAGGCCTGGCGCAACGACGATGCGAGCGAAGGCGTCGAAAAGCGCGTGCTCGAGATGTTCGGCGGCATGCTCACCGCCGCCGACCACAAGGTGCGCATGGACGCGCGCTTCTACGCCGACGATGCGGCGGCCGGCATGCGCGCCGCCGAGCGTCTCGGCGGCAACGAAGTCGCCATTGCGCGGGCGCGAGCGGCGGTGCTGCGCAAAGCCGGCAATGCGAAGGCGCTGCTCGATGCGGTGCCTGCCGCGGCGCAAAGCGACGCCGGCTATATCTACTCGCGCGTGCAGTGGCTGCGCCAGAACAACAAGGCGGAAGAGGCCGGCAAGTTGATTCTCACCGCGCCGAAGAATCCGGACGTGCTCGTCAATCTCGATCAATGGTGGCAGGAGCGCCGGCTGCTGGTGCGCAATCTGCTCGACGAAAACGACGCGCATGCCGCCTATCTCGTTGCGCGCGAAGCTGCGCCACCGATGAAGGGCTTTTATCGCGTCGACGCGCACTTTACCGCCGGCTGGGTCGCGTTGCGTTTCCTGCGCGATCCGAAGACCGCCGCGGAGCATTTCGCGCGCATCGGCGAAAACACGCATAACCCGCACGCACTCTCGCGCGCCGGCTACTGGCAAGGCCGCGCGGCCGAAGCCCTGAATCAGCACGCGCAGGCCAAGGCATTCTATGAATCGGCGGCCCAATACACCGCGGCCTATTACGGGCAGCTTGCGCGCGCGCGTCTCGGACTGAAGGATCTCGGCCTGCGCGGGCCGCCGGTGTTCACGCAGCAGGAGCACGAGGCGCTGAAGAATCTTGAAATCGTGCGCGCGGCGGAAATTCTCTACACACTCGGCGAACGCGACATGCTGGCCTCGATCTATGCCGAGCTCGGCGAAAGCGGGACCGATGTCGCCGGCATGGCGATGATGGGCGAACTCGCCGCAAAGAATGGCGATGGCCGCGCGATGGTGTTCCTCGGCGAATACGCCTATGCTCGCGGGCTGCCGCTCGACTACTACGCTTACCCGACGGTCGGCCTGCCCGATTATCAGCCGATTGCTCCGCCGATCGAGGCGGCGGTCGCCTATTCGATCGCGCGCCAGGAGAGCCACTTCAACCAGAAGGTCGTCTCGAGCGCCAACGCCATGGGCCTGATGCAGGTCACGCCGGCGGCCGGTATCGATACCGCCGCCAAGTTCAAAGTGACCTATAATCGCGAACGCCTGCTGAACGACCCGGTTTACAACATGCAGATGGGCGCGGCCGAATTGTCCAATCTCTTCAGCGGGTACAATGGCTCCTACATTCTGACATTCGCCGGCTACAACGCCGGACGCGGACGCGTGAAGCAGTGGATCGCCGCCTACGGCGATCCGCGCGATCCACGTATCGACCCGGTCGACTGGGTCGAGCGGATCCCGATCGCCGAGACGCGCAACTACGTCGCGCGCATCATGGAGAACCTGCAGGTCTACCGGGCTCGCTTCGGCGGCGGCACCAAGCTCGTCATCGAGGCCGATCTCAAGCGCGGCGGCGCGCACTGATTTTTGGACGGCAGTTCGTCTCTTTCTGTCATGGCCGGGCTTGTCCACATCGTCATGCCGGGCTACGTTTTGTCGGCTCTGCAAGAAATCAAGACGTGGATGGCCGGGACAAGCCCGGCCATGACGGTGCGGATAGACATTGCCTTGCCACCTCGTCATTGCCGGGCTTGACCCGGCAATCCATGAGGCAGTTCAGCGAATTCGGACCACGTAGGCCCTCACGCGCAGCACCTCTTCATGGATGCGCGGGTCATAGGCGTGCGAAAGCACGCCATCCTTCGGACGGCTATGCCCGCGCATGACCGGGGTGAGGTGATATGTGGTGCATATCCACGTCGGTCATTCCACGGCGCGAGCGACAGCGAGCGAACCCGGAATCCCGACCATGGGCACGGCGCTTGTTTCTGGATTCCGGGTTCGCGCCTTCGGCGCGCCCCGGAATGACTGAGGCGGCAGGTGTGGGCAGGTCCGCTGCCCCGCTCCCGGACGCCCGGTGGTATGTTATAACCACCACCATGCAGAACGGCGTATCCAGCACTTTTATCACCGCGCCCGATGGCCTGCGTCTGCACGCCCGGTGCTATGGCGCCCGGATCGCGCCGGCGACCCCGGTCATCTGCCTGCCCGGCCTCGCCCGCACCGCCGCCGACTTCGAGGCGCTTGCCTCCGCCCTCTCCCATGACAAGCCGCTCCGCCGGGTGATTGCGCTGGATTATCGCGGGCGCGGCCTGTCCCAGTACGATCGCAATCCGGCGAATTACGCGCTGCCCGTCGAGCTTGCCGATGTGCTCGCGGTCGTCACCGCGCTCGATGTAGCGCCCGCGATCTTCGTCGGAACGTCGCGCGGCGGCATTCTTTCGATGCTGCTGGCGGCCGTACGGCCGACCGCGATTGTCGGGGTCGTGCTCAACGATATCGGTCCGGTGATCGAACCGCAGGGCCTGATGCGCATCAAGAGCTATGTCGGCAAGCTGCCGCAGCCGCGCACTTTCGAGGAAGGCGCCGGGATCCTGCGCCGGCTGTTCAGCGGACAATTCCCGAAACTCGACATGGCCGACTGGCTCGCCAGCGCGCACCGCATGTTCAAGGAAGAGAAAGGCCGACTGGTGCCGACCTATGACGTGAAGATCGCCACCACGATGAACGGCGTCGACGCCGAGCGTCGGGTTCCGACACTGTGGTTGCAATTCGATGCGCTCAAGGCGAAGCCGGTGATGGTTATCCGCGGGGAAAACTCCGACCTTCTCACGGCCGAAACGGTCGACGCCATGCGCGCGCGGCGCTCATCGCTCGACGTGCTTGAAGTGCCCGACCAGGGCCACGCGCCGCTGCTGACGGATGCAGATACGATCGGGCGCATCGTCGAATTTGTGCACCGCTGCGATCGTACGGTGCATTAGAGCATTGTCCATTCCGCAACGTCCCCGCGCAAGCGGGGACCCCGGGGCAACAGATTGAAGACGAGGAGCAGTGGCTCTGGATTCCCGCTTACGGCGGGAATGAGCGGGTAAGCTTTTGCGTCGATCCGAACTGATGACGATGCGCCAAGTAACGAATGATGAAAGCAAAATCCCCGGCGTATTGCGCCGGGGATTTGCATTTCGTCAGGTCGCTATGCCGCGATCAGGGATAGAAATCGCGATGCACGCGGAAGCGGAATTGCCAGTTGTCGGTCGGCGACATTGGTCACGTTGGAAGCATTGGTGATGAGCGTCGTATTCAAGCCGTCAAACGTCGATGCGCTGTTCAGCTTTGCGTACAACACGTCGAAGCCCATGTACAAATCCTTGCTGACGTTCCATTGGGTCCGCGAACCGATCCATCGGTGGCCACTCCGGGTTGCGTATAACTGACTGCCGCATAGCCGCCATAGAGCGCCGTCCGACATTGCGGATTCCAGAAATGCTCGAAGGCAACGTTGACGTTCCAGGCGGTCGTAAGGTCGAGATCTGATGCTGTCCCAGCGATACAAGTACCACTTGTAATCACGCAACCGCCATAGATCGCATCGCTCAGCACGCCGAAGCCCGTGTCCGCCCCTGAGACCTTGCCCCAGTTGGAGTTGGGCGTCTGGAAGATGTAACGCAGAGCACCCTGGGTGTAGTTGATCTGAGCCTCGCCCTGGCTGATCATCGGCGCGTTGAGCTTGATGCCGGCACCGATGGCAACGCCTAGCTCGTCGCCGGGATGGCCCGTGATCGGCGCGTTGTTGCCGCCATAGTAGGTTGCGTTGACCTGGTGCAAGGCGCCCATGATTTGGGCCGAGCCCCAGGCCTGATCGACGCGCAGATTGGCGACGAGGTCAGGCGCGCGTGATGTAGCCGCGTGCACGCCAGGTGCTGTTGTTGGTGGTGCGGTTGTTGAGGTTACCGTTCGCCCAACCCCAGGCGAAGTTACCGTTGTCGCCGTACGCATATTCGGCGCGCACCCAACCACCAATCTTGAGACACATATCAGTGCCGGGCACGTAGTAGAACCCGACACCATATAGAGAGAGCAAATCTTCACGTACTGGACCGGCTTGAACAACAGGCTCTGCGTGAGTTCCAGCAACATCAATCACGCGCTCACGTCGCCGTCGATGACGGCAGAGACCCGGCAGCAGAAAAAGAAACCAAGCGTGCCGCCTCTGGCCTGATCTTCGCAGCGGTCATGCGCGACTATCTGGAAGCGTGCCAACGCGCACTGAAACCGAAAACGCTTATCGGATACAAAGGCGACCTCGAAAGACTATGGAAGCCGCTCCACAAGATGGCCCTGAGCGCCGTCAGCCGCCCAGTGATCGCCGCACACCTTCGCGTCATCGCTAAAGAGAGCGGCCCCGTATCTGCGAACCGCGCCCGTGGCACGCTGAGTTCTTTTTTCGCGTGGGCAATTGGCGAAGGACTTTGCGAAGATGACGCCGTTAATCCTGTCATCGGCACCAATACGTTCGACACAAAGCCGCGTGACCGTGTGTTGTCAAACGCAGAGTTAGCGGCAATCTGGAAGGCCGCGCCCGACAACGACTATGGGCGCATCGTCAAGCTACTCCTCCTCACCGGACAGCGCCGCGATGAAATCGGCGGCTTGCGTTGGTCGGAAATCGACACGAACGAAAATCTAATCACGCTGACAGGCGCGCGAACAAAAAACGGGATCGAACATCGGGTGCCGCTGTCGGGCGAGGCAATGGAAGCTCTGCAAGGCATCACCCCTCACCGCGATCTTGTATTCGGTATCGGACAGGATGGATATGCAGGCTGGTCGAAAGGCAAGACTGCGCTCGACGCGGCATGCGGCGTTAAAGGCTGGACCCTGCAGGATCTACGGCGAACAGCAGCAACGGGCATGGCCGACTTGGGTGTGCTGCCCCATGTGATCGAGGCCGTTCTCAATCACGTTAGCGGCCATAAGGCGGGTGTGGCGGGTATCTACAACCGGAGCACCTACGCCAACGAGAAGCGAGCGGCGCTTGATCTGTGGGCGAGCCACCTTCGGGTTATCGTAGCGCAGGCAAGCGGGGCCAACGTCACCAGACTGAAGCGCAAGGCTTAGTTAGCTTTCAAGTTGAGAAAATAACTTGGTCTTTGAGGGCCGGGCGATGGTGATCAACCCGGCCCCAACAACCGCGTATCAAGGTGTAACCCAAGGGGGACGCGGTCCTGAAAATAACGTTTGCAGAGTTGCTCCGTTCCTGTTCTTGCAATATATCGCCCGCATGTTGTGGCGTAACTCTCCGCGCGGCAGGCCAATCAATGCGCCCGCCGCCTTCATTCATCCATGCCAGCCAAGCGTCGCCAAGCAGCCCCCAAACCGGGCCTGGCCGGGTGCACGAGCTGAAGCATGACGGCTACCGGCTGCAAATCCATGTCCGCGATGGCCGGGGCCTGTTTAACGATACCGAGAGCCGCGGCGGCTCGCAGGCCGACATGGATTGTAAAATTGATTAGGTACGCAAAATCCACCGATGCCGCTCACGGTTGCCCTGCACTGCTCAATGGTGAAGAAACCGCAATTGGTGGCACCGCCAGCCTTACCCGAATATTGGGCGCACCATCGAGTATTATCGCAGGGCAGAGCGTTGGCGGACGTTTGCGTCAGCACCGCTGGCAGCATGACGAGCGCCGCTATAGTTCCGTAACGCATCCGAGGGCCCTCCTATTGTTATTGGAATAACACCGTGCAACCTAGTATCAGTCCATCCGGCGACGTGTGATGCCCCGCGACGGCGCAATCATCTTCAGCGATCTCATCGGTAAGCTCGATGTGCTGCGCGTCACTTGTGAGAAATGTGGGCGGGATGGCCACTATATCCTACCCCGTCTCATTCGTAAGCGTGGCCGCGATGCCAAGCTATCCGATTGGCTCGATGAACTGACAGCCGAGTGCCCGAAGAAGATTGCACTCAATATGAATGACCCGTGCGGTGCGCGGTGCCGGGATTTGGCGAGGGTGTTATAATTGCACAACCGTGGGAAACCTTGTTTTGATAACTTTTTTGGGACACGGGAAAAGAAACCTTGCCGTTGTCGGTCTGGGATTGCTTTTGTCTTGCTGCACCAATGAGCGCGAGACCAAGATACTGCTTGGCATTCCTGATACAGTCGAGCAGACACCTGATACGGACGCCGACCGGAAAATCTTTGTCTGCCGCCAATACGGCTTCTATCCCGGCACCCAGCAATGGGACGAGTGCATAAAGTATGTTGGATCCAAGCGGCCCGCCCTGAAACGCTAATACGGCCTTGCCGTCCTGTTGCGGGCGTCGGTTTTAACAAGGACGATACGACGCCAGTCGTCTAATGCCATTTGCAGTCGCGCAAAGTTCCGTCTACCGGGTGCCGCCCGAAGTTCCACTGATCCATGCGGAACGACAGAATAGCGAGCGGCGTTGAAATGACCAGGCGGGGCTGAAAACTAACAGGACGTAAAGCAACCATGTCCCGCAGAGATGAATTACTCAAGCTCGCGCAGCTATTCCATTCGCAGGCCCTTAGAGCGGAAACACCCGACGCAAAACGGACTCTGCATAGAATGGGCCAATACTACCAAAACGAAGCCACCCACGCTCCGGATCGCCGCGCTGAACGACAACGGAAACTCGGGCAGTTCAATCGCTACCCGGAGCAGGCTGCATAAGCGCGTCACCGGTACACAGAAACTTGTGTGCGCAAGTCGCCGATTGTTGTTGCGCAAATCACCGCTTGTCGGAACGCTGAAACATCTTGGAAATTGAGATGTTGGCAGCGATGGGCGGGATTGCGCGGAAGATTGAGTCGTACAATTCGGCCTATCGACTCGCTTGGGAACACATTTCCGAGCATCAAAAGCGCGAGCATCCAGATATAGCTCGGCGTCTTCATGATTCCGTCAGGCGCCAGGGAGGGGGCAACCGAAGGTGTTTTCATTGCCTCCGAGGCGCTCAGGGATATTGAGAGAGGCTAGCGATGCCGCGAACAGGCAGGACAGCATCAGGTTGAGCTTGGCGCCGGGCCAAAAGAAAGGGCCAGGCGATGCGATCAACCCAGCCCTAACAGGGTCAGGCGCTCCGAAAACGCGGGTATCGCTTGTTGGTCGGCGTTACCCCGTCAGCCTCCACCACCATTCCCGCGACTCCCCCCGAGTAAGGGCGCTCTCAGTCCGCCGGTCGGGCAACGCCCTGCGCTCCGCGATTGTGCGCCACCGGTCGCTCTCGGCCTTCATGTTCTCGAGGGCCGCCTTCAGACCAGCCACCTGCTGTTCGGCCAGTTCTGCACGCAGGCGCAACTCCGACTCAGGAGTCAATGCATCCATAAGCAACTCCCTGTTGTTGTGGATGCCAACGGTGCGCTGATCCGGTTAACAGATTCTTAACAGGTTGCAATACCGGCCAATGACCTAATCTGCCATTGACCCAGCAGGCCAGTGACCCATTAGGTTTGGGCTACCCAAGGCCACGACCCGGTGCGACCGCACCAGCGGGCTTCGGTCGAGCATTTGCAACAACGTTCAAAAACGAAACTTGTGTGCGCCAGCTCACAAACGTTTCGCTCGACCAGGGCAATTATCCGCATGAGGCATCTCCACAGGAGGCCCACATGCGAAGAATACTACTAAGTATTGCGTTGGCCCTGGTCGGCATCTTCGCCAGTGTGATGGCATCACCGAGCAAGCCAACCCCCGAGATCGCGACGGAAAACCACGTGATCATCGAAGGTCTTTATGTCGCGCTACCAAGTGACCTCAAGACCTTTCCGGTGGAGCTAGTGCCATTGCCTTGATCGCGCAGCGAGGTCTCTAGCTGCGTGATTTGATGGGGCCCGCATGGGCAAACTGTGCGGCCCCTCGCCACCTCCGGGCCGGTGCTTTTTATTCTTCCTCATTGCCAACTCCAGGACAGCCGCGGCGAACTTATCTTATTTGTAACTTGGCACTGGTGTGCCTCAAGCGCATAGAGGCCTCGAAAACATGGGGTCAAAGTCAAAAACGCGATGGTACATTCTGAGGTCAATGACACAAAGCTTGTTCTTGTATCGGCACGCAAAAGCCGTGGTGCGGATCATTGGGACAAGGACGACTACGATGTGCGACTCGGTGACGCGAGCGGATCAGTAATCGGGCGCATTATGCGCAACCCGCAGGCACCGGAGGCACAGCCGTGGTTTTGGACGATAACCGCGCGGGAGCAACCGCCTTCGGTCTATAATCGCGGCTACGCAACGAGCC
>Ga0307312_10000273_pt1 | contig 22854 bp, 25 predicted proteins | sample ER_DNA_202_FD_194489 | JGI IMG/M metagenome (GOLD analysis project Ga0307312, IMG submission 194489) | Bulk soil microbial communities from the East River watershed near Crested Butte, Colorado, United States - ER_DNA_202 | ecosystem: Environmental > Terrestrial > Soil > Floodplain | place... | reverse complement strand
CCTCGGCGCTCGGTGACCATCACCTGGCGACGATCGTCGGCACCCGCTCGTTCGGCAAGGGCACCTTCCAGGAGGTGATCCATCTGGCCGTGGGCGGGGCGCTGGACCTGACCGTGGGCGAGTACTTCACAGCGAGCGGAACCTCGCTGGCCGGCAAGGGGATCAAGCCCGACGTCAGGGCCGTAGACGATCCGGAGACGCCCCGGGACGAGGGCCTGCGCCGTGCACTGGCGGTGCTCGCCGAGAAGATGGCCGTCGAGAACAGGTGAGCCGCCGGCGCGGCGGGGCGCTCGGCAGGCGGGTGGCGACCTTCGAGCGACGCGGCCGCTTCACGATCGCCGAGCCGCTGTTCGAGCGCGGGCCCCGGGTGGCGCTTGTACGGGGCTCGATCGCGATCGAGCCCGGCGAAATCGCGCTGGTCGACTTCGGCCCCGGCGGCGCCCGCGCCCTGCGCGCGCTGGGCTCCGCCGAGAGCGCGCGCGACGTGGTCGGCGCGCTGCTGTGGGATCGCGGCATGGATCGCGGCTTCGCGGCCACGCTCGAGTCGGAGGCCGGCGAGGCCGCCGTCGCCGCGCGCGAAGCGCCGCTGGCGCGTCGCGACCTCGCTCACCTCCCCACGTTCACCGTTGACCCGGCGACGGCGCGCGACTTCGACGACGCCGTCTCGGCCGAGACCGAGGGCGACGGCGTGCGGCTCTGGGTCCACATAGCGGACGTCGCCGCCCACGTGCCGCCCGGCGGCGGCCTCGACTCCGAGGCGCTCCGCCGCGGCACCAGCACGTACGTTCCAGGGGCCGTGGAGCCGATGCTTCCCGCGGCGCTGAGCGACGCGGCCTGTAGCCTTGCGCCCGGGGTGGACCGGCTCGCCGTGACCGCGGAGATCGAGCTGGACTCGGGCGGCGAGCCTCGGGCAGCGAGCTTCTACCGAAGCCGCATCCGCTCCGACGCGCGTCTCGACTACGACCAGCTGGATGAGTTCTTCGCCGGCCGTGCTCAGCCGCCGCCCGAGGTCGCGGAGCCGCTCGGCCTCGCCCGCCGCGCGGCGGCGGCGCTGGCCGCCCGGCGGCCGGTGGGGTCGCTGGAGATCGAGTCGTTCGAGCCCGAGTTCAGCTTCGACGAGGACGGTGCCGTGACCGGTGCCCGCTCGGTGCCCCAGACAGAGGCCCACAAGCTGATCGAGCATCTGATGATCCTCACCAACGAGCGCGTCGCCCGGCTGCTCGAGCAACGGGGCGTCCCCACCCTCTATCGCGTCCACGAGCAGCCCGAGCCGCAGCGGATCGCCCTTCTCATCGAACAGCTGGCGGCGCTGGAGGTCCCGACGCCGCCGCTGCCCGAGCGGCTGTCCGCGAGCGAGGCCGGCGAGCTCGCCGGTGAGATCAGCCGCGCCGTGGCCCGCGAGGCGGCGCGGCGCGGCCACGGCCGGGACGCGTATACATCCCTCGTGCTTCGCTCCTTGAAGCAGGCGTACTACTCAGAGCGCAACATCGGCCACGCCGGCCTCGGCAGCTCCGCCTACGCCCACTTCACCTCTCCGATCCGCCGCTACCCGGATCTCGTCGCCCACCGGGCGCTCCTGTCCCTGATCGGGGCAGGAGAGGACGAACCTGAGCCCCAGGCGGTGAGTGAGGCCGGCTGGCGCAGCTCCGAACGCGAGCGCGAGGCCGTAGCGATCGAGCGCGACGCCGATCGGGTTTGTGCGTCGTTCCTGCTCGGACGGGAGCTGTTCGAGTCGGGCTGGAAGCGCCGCTTCGAGGGTGAGATCTCCGGCGTGATCGGTGCGGGGGCTTTCGTGCGCTTCGGCGGCCAGCTGGGGGATGTGTACGAGGGGCTGCTGCCGGTCCGGTTGTTGCGCGAGGAGCGCTTCGATCTCAACCAGACGGAGACCGCGCTCGTTGGGCGACGCAGCGGCCGTGCCCTGCGGCTTGGCGATCCGATCACCGTGCGGGTGGACTCGATCGACGCTCCGCGAGGACGCGTGGACCTGGTGCCGGCCGAGGACGGCGATGGCTAAGCGCAAGCCGGCCTCCGAATCCCCGGACCGGTCCGCGGATGTCGCCACCAACCGTCGCGCCGGGCACAAGTTCGAGCTGCTCGACCGGTTCGAGTGCGGGATCGAGCTGCTCGGCACCGAGGTCAAGTCGTTGCGGGAGGGCAAAGCGCAGCTCGGTGATGCCTACGCCGTGATTGAGGGGGGTGAGGTGTGGCTGCGCAACGCCCACATCCCGCCGTACGCCCCAGCCAGCAGAGAGAACCACGATCCAGAGCGGCCCCGCAAGCTGCTCCTTCACCGCTACGAGATCGAGCGCCTCATTGGTCGCAGCCAGCGTCGCGGCCTGACCCTGATCCCGACCAGGATCTACTTCAAGGGGCCGCGGGCCAAGGTGGAGCTGGCCCTTGCTCGCGGCAAGGAGCAGCGTGACCGGCGTCGCGAGATCCGCGATCGCGATCAGCAGCGGGAGATGGAGCGCGAGCATCGTCGGCGTTTTCGCTGAGCCCAGTCGCGGACGGTGACGTACTGGCCGTCGGGATTCGTGCTCGGACGAGCGCCTGCGTGCGGGGGGGTCGGCAACGTGCAGAGCTTTCGCATGCGACGATTACGGGGATGCGTACATTCAGGCTCAGTCGCCGCAAGGAAGGCGACGACGAGAAGGAGCAGGCTTCGGACGAGCAGGAGGCGCCGGGGCCGCAGCAGCCTGCATTCAGGCTCAGTCGCCGCAAGGAAGGCGACAACGAGAAGGAGCAGGCTTCGGGGCCGCAGCAGCCCGCGGCTGAGAGCTCGGCCGGGTCCGCGCCTGCGTCGGCCGGGCCGCCACCTCCGGTGACCCCAAAGGTGCCGCTTTCGGTGCCATCCCAGCCCGCTCCGGCCAAGCCCAAGAGCCGGCGCGAGCGCCGAAAGCTCGAGCGCGAGGAGCGCCGGCGCCGCGACGAGGAGGAGAAGCGCCGCACGCGCGCCCAGGTGGAGTTGGCCAAGAACGAGCCCCGGAAACTCAAAGAACGGGAGGCTGCGGAGAAGCGTCGGGACGAAGAGGAAGGTGATGACGCTCCCAAGGCGCCGGCCGCCACCGCTGGGACGCAGCCAGCGGCACCGCCGCCCCCGCCGCCCGCGCCGCCGGCCGAGGCGGAGTCGCGCTCCACGCGGCGCCGGCGCCGGCGACAGGAGCGGCGCGCTGCCCGCGCCGAGGAGCGCGAGCGCGCCAAGCAGGAGCGCGAGAGGGTGCTCAAAGAGCGGCACAGGGCCCGCGACGAGCGCCGGCGCGCTGAAGAGGAGGAGCGCCGCGCGAAGCGCGAGGCCCGCAAGGGCAAAGACAAGAAGGCCACCGAACCGCCATCCGAGGAGTCGAAGCCGGGCCAGATCGTTGGGCAGGAGCCGGAAGAGCCAGCGCTCGCGAAGCCGGAGGCGCCGGCGCCGCCAGCAGTGCAGCGCGCCGGCGACGAGCGCGCGATCCGCGATGCGACCGAGCGTGCGGCGTTGGCCCGTCTGGACCAGGTTGAGGAGCGAGGCGCCGTGAGCGCCCCGACGGGCGAGGAGGAGCGAGCCCGGGGTGAGGCCGAGCGGCGGATCCGCGAGGCCGAGGAGAGGCAGCGGGAGGCCGAGGAGAGCGTGGAGCGCGTCGAGGCCGAGGCCGAGGAGCGCGTCCAGGAGGCTGCCGAGGCGGCCAAGCGCCTGGAGGCGGTCGAGGCGCGCGACGCCGCCGTGGGGGAGGGTGAGGCTGAGCTGGCCCAAGAGCTCCAGCGGACCGAGGCCCGACTCGCGGATCGACAGCAGCGGACAGCGGAGGCGCTGGAGCGGGCCGCCAAACGGCTCGAGGAGACCGAGGCGCGCGCCAGCGAGGCCGAGTCGCGAGCGGCGAGGGCCGAGCGGCTCGCGAAGCTGAAGACCGAGGAGACTGAGCGTGAGCGGCGCCTAAAGGAAATGCTTGATCGGATCGCAAAGGCCGAGCAACGTGCCTCAGAGGCCGAGCAGCGGACCCGCGAGACGGTCAACAGGATCGCCGAACCAGCCGAGCCGCCGCAGCGCGAGGCAGCTCCCGAGCCCGCTCCGCCGGAGCCCGAGCCGGCGCTCGCAGAGCCGGAGCCCGAGGCGACCCCCGCAGAGCCCGAACCCGAAATCCCCCCAGGCCCACCCCAGGTCGACGTCCCCGCCCCATCCTCAGCGCCCGACCCCGAAGGGAAGCTGAACCTCAACCAGGCGACGTACGACGATTTGCGTCGCCTGAAGCTGTCGGTCACACAGACCGGCCGGGTGCTCGACTACCGCGAGAGCTTGGGCGGCTTCAAGTCGCTCGACCAGCTGGACAACATCGCTGGCTTCCCGCGTGACGTCCTTACCGAGCTCAAACGGAAGCTGACGATCTGACCTCTCAGAGCCCGTAGCTCTCCATCAGCTTCAGCCAGATCTCGCTGCGGGTCGGAAAGCACGGCACCGCGTGCCAGAGCAGCTCCAGGGGCACCTGGCCCACCACCGCAATCGTCGCCGCGTGCAGGAAGTCGGCGGTCTCGGGGCCGACGAAGGTGGCGCCGACGAGCACCCGGCGCTCCTCGTCCACCACGATCCGGGTCGTTCCCGGCATGTTGCGCCCATGGAAGCTCGCTCCCGCGGTCCCCGAGGTCGGGGCGTCGACTGCGCGCGCCTCGATTCCGGCCTGCTCGGCCGTGGCAAGGGTATGCCCGACGGCCGCCACCTGCGGATCGGTGAACGTCACCCGCGGTGCGCCGTGCTTGTCCGCGGTGGCCGCCACCTCCTTGCCGAGAACGTGGTCGCCGGCGATCCGAGCCTGGTACTTCCCCATGTGGGTCAGGAGTGCCCTGCCGTTGACGTCGCCGATCGCGTACAGCCAATCGGATCCGTCGACCCGAAGCTGGTCGTCGACCTCCAACCAATGTTGTGCCGCGATCCCCACGGTCTCCAGGCCGATTCCCTCGGTCCGAGCCCGCCGACCGATCGCCACCAGGAGCTCCTCGCCGGCGACGCTCGTCCCGCCCTCCAGCTCGACCGTGACCTCGTCGTCGCCCCCGCGCACCGCCATCGCCTCGGCGCCGGTGTGGACATCCACCCCAGCCTCGCGCAGCGCGTCGGTCACCTGCTCGCTGGCGAACGGCTCCTCTTTCGGGAGCAGGCGGTCCATCGCCTCCACCAGCGTCACCTCGGAGCCGAGGCTCCGCCAGGCCTGTGCCAGCTCGACCCCCACCGGACCGCCGCCCAACACCGCGAGGCTCTTCGGGACGCGCTTTGAGGTGGTGGCCTCGCGGTTGTCCCAGGGCTTCGCTTCGGCGAGGCCCTCGATCGGCGGGATCGCCGCGGACGTGCCGGTGGCGATCACGATGGCCCGGCGGGCGACGAACGTATCGTCGGCCACCTTGACCCGCCGCTCGCCGTCGAGCGCCCCGCTCCCGCGGAACAGCTCGATGCCCCGCTCCTCGAGCCAGGGCAGCTGCACGGAGTCGTCGAGGTCGTGGATCACCTCGTCCCGGCGGGCCAGCGCCGCCTCCGGGTCCAGCTCACCCGTCACCGCTTCCGCGGCGCCGGGAACACGTCGCACCTCGGCGAGCACCTCGGCGGGGCGCAGGAGCGCCTTCGAGGGCATGCACGCGTAGTAGGAGCACTCGCCGCCTACCAGGTGGTCCTCGACGATGGCGACCTCGAGCCCGCCCTCGGCAATTCGACCGGCGCAGACCTCTCCTGGAGGCCCGGCTCCGATCACCACGACGTCGAACTCACGCTCGCCCATCCCGACCTCCTCAGTCTTCGCTTGCCGCGGAGCCTTTCAGCTGCTTCGGCTTCACGTAGGCGATCAGTTCCGCGCTTCGGTGCCCGAGCTCGCTCCACTCGCCGACGAAGCTGAGGGTCGCCAGTGCCGCGGTCGGGAACTTCGCTCTCACCCGCTCGAGCTCCGAGCCCTCGCCGGCCAGATGGAGAGCGAGCTCCTGGATCGCCGGCTGGTGTCCGATCATCATCACCGACTCCACCTCGCCCGGCACCTCGTGCAGCCTTTGAAGGAGATCCTCGGATGACGCTCCATACAGCTCGCGCTCGATCCGGACCTCCACCGGATCGAGCGCCGGCGTCACCCTTTCGAGCGTCTCGCGCGCTCGCCTCGCCGAGGAGCACAGCACCAGGACCGGCCCGATTCGCTCCCGGTGGAGGTGCTCGGCGATCAGCGCCGATGCCCGGCGGCCGCGCGGGGCGAGGGGGCGGTCGCGATCGTCGAGGCCGGGGTCGTCCCAGCTCGACTTCGCGTGCCGCAGGAGGAAGAGGCGCTTCACGCCGAAGGGGCGCTACCCGCTACCCGCTCGGAATTCCCCGCGACAGGAACGTTTCCGCGACCCCCACCGCGAGCAGCGCCGCCAGGCCGAGATAGGTGGCTGCAACGAGCGCCCGGGTACGGGCCGCGATCGCATGATAGGCGCGACCCTCCGGCGTGTTCCGGAGCTTCCACCGCCGCCAGGTCTCCATCCCACCGAAGAGGAGCACCAGGAACAGGATCGGGTTTGGGAAGAAAAAGGCGAGTGCGACCAGCCCGACAAAGCCGACCAGCCAGATCCAGGGGCTGAGCGCGGCCATCGCGCGCCCGCCGTCGAGAGGCAGCACCGGAAGCAGGTTCAACAGGTTGAGGAAGAAGCCGATATAGGCGAGGGCGCGCCAGAAGTCGCTTCCGGTCGCGAGCCAGATCGCGAGCGGTACCAGCGTCGCGATGCTTCCCAGCAAGGGGCCCGCGAGTCCGACCCGGGCCTCGGCGGCGGCATCGCGTCCCATCGACTTGGCGGCGATCACGGCGCCGAGGAAGGGGATGAACATCGGCGCCGACGCCTTGATGCCCTCGCGCCGCAGCTGGATCACGTGTCCGAGCTCATGCAGGAAGAGGAGCGCCACGAAGCCGACCGCGAACGGAAAGCCCCAGATCAGCGTGTAGGCGGCGATCGAGACGAATGCGGAGCCGAAGGACGCCAACAGCTTCAGCTTCGGGAGCAAGAGCAGCAGGGACTTCGCCTTCAGAGCCACCGCCACAAGGGCGGCCAGCGCCGCGCCGATCCGGTTGCGCGCCCCGGGGCGATCCGGACGCCCGGAGCCCGGGTGGATCGGCTCGTACCTGAGACTCTCGGTTGCTGCTGTGTGGGCCATCTCGATCGCGAATTCTCCAGTCCTTCAATAAATGTAGCTTGAGGCCGAGGCTACACCGCGCGACGGGTACCCTTATAGGAGACATAGCACGGGGACGACAGGCTTCGATCTGGTCGATCCGTGCGAACGGTTGCAGGCCGAGGTTCCCGGAGGCCTCGCTAAACACCGGGAAAACCAATAAGTGCGGACCACGAGTTCGCCCTCGCCACTTAGCTCAAACTAAGTAGGTGAGAGTCGGCCCTCCTTCGGCCCGTGGGGAGGGGTTCCGGCTTCAGAAACGGGCTCGCCCGAAGCGGTCCGTCCTCACCGCCAGGGGACTTCTCAGGGGACTGGTCTTCCGGACTCACCCGCCGGCGCGGACCCGGAAGGCGAGACCAAAGCGCTGGCTAAGCCTGTAGAAGCCTTCGCATTGCGACCGGACACGGGGGTTCGATTCCCCCCGTCTCCATCAATGCTCGCTTGCTTTTGCTTCGCAGGCGAGCAGCAGCCTGAGCCACACGACGAGTGCTAGCGCTCGCGTCTCATCCCTCGCCGAACTCCGTTTGCGGTGGAGAGGCTCCGTTTCGCCCATACATCAGCCACGCGAAGAGTCCGGCGGGGATGAACATGAAGCTCGCGTAGACCGCGGCAGGGACAGTCAATACGGTCGCGATCGTCGCCCCGACGGCGATCGCAAGCACGGCATTGTGGATGCCGAGCTCGATCGCGATCGCAGTCGACTGCCGGCTGTCGAGCCGGACCAAGCGCGCGATCGTGAACGACGTGGACATCGCGAGGATGTTGAGCGTGACCGCCGCGATGGCCACAGCGCCGAGGTTGTCCAGGACACGGTCGTGCTCCGCGACGATCACGCCGGCGACAGCCGAGATGAAGACAACCGCTGTAACCCGGCGCACGGTGCCGCCAATCTCCGCGACCCGCCTGGGGTGCCGTGCCCGCAGCCACAATCCGATTGCCAGCGGGACCACGGTGATCAACAGCACGCGTGCGACCACGCCGGGCATGCTGACGTGCTGGTCGAGGCGGGTCGCCCCGAAGTGGGCAGTGGCCAATCCGAGGAACAGTGGGACGGTAAGGACCGCCGCCAGGCTCGAGAACGCCGTCATCGTGATCGAGAGGGCCGTGTCGCCCCGCGCAAAATGAGTCAGCAGATTCGCCAGGATGCCGCCTGGGGAGGCGCCGAGTAGGACCAGCCCCACAGCGAGCGCGGGCTCGAGCGAGAATGCGTGGGCTACCGCGAAGGCGAGCAGGGGCGAAAGCAGCACGAGGTTGAGGAGCCCGATCGAGACGCCCCTCGGTTTGACGAGGACCCGCTTGAAGTCCTCGGGGGTCAACGACATACCGAGGCTCGCCATGATCACCGCCAGTGCCAGCGGGAGCAGGACCGCTGCGAAGATCGAGCCTTCCATCCGCTGGCGTTATGGGGCTGCCGCGAAGAGCCGCCATTCGCCGGAGATTCCCTTGAGATGCTTCGCGCCGCGGTCCTCGAACCCAATCCCCGATCCGGCAACGAGATCCTTGACCGTGCTGGAGACGAGCACTTCGCCCGCTGCGGCAAGGGCTCCAACGCGCGCCGCGATGTGTACCGCGATCCCGCCGACGTCCCCCTCCATCAGCTCGACCTCGCCGGAGTGCAGGCCGATGCGCACCTCCAGGCCAAGGGGGCGGGCCGTCTCCGCGATCGCGTGCCCGCATCGGATTGCCCGCGCCGGGCCGTCGAAGGTGGCGAGGGAGCCGTCGCCCAGCGTCTTCACCTCCCGTCCGCGGAACTGCGTCAGCTCGCGCCGCACCGCCGCCTGATGCGCTGAGAGCAGCTCGCGCCAGCGCGCGTCCCCGAGCTCCGCCGCTCGCTCCGTCGAGCCCACGATATCCGTGAACATCACCGTGGCGAGCACGCGGTCCGGCTCGGGTATTGAGCGGGCGCCGGTCAGGAACTCCTCGATCTCCCCGAGCACGGCTTCCGAGTCGCCCGCCCAGGGCAGATGGTCGATCCCAGGAAGCTCCACGTACCGGGCGCCTGGGATCTGCGCGGCGAGCTCCTCGCCGGCGCCTCGATTGACGACCCGGTCGCCGCGCCGGTGGATGACGAGCGTTGGGACGTGGATCGTGGGCAGGACGGCTCGCACATCGATGCCCAGAAACATCTCGAAGATCTGCTGGACCATCGCCGGGCTTGCGGCCGAGCGCTCCATCCGGGCGGTGAACTCCACGGCCTCGGGATCGTGCGCGAAGCTCGGAGCGAAGAGCTCGACCATCCCCTCTGCCTGTTGCCCCCAATAGGGGGCGATGAACTCGGCGGTGGACTCGCGAAGCGCCTCCGCAGGCGAGGCCCAGGGGTAGTCGGGCGCCTCGGTGGTGCGCCCCATGGCGCCGTAGAGCACCAGAGCGGTCGCGCGATCCGGGTGAGTGGCCGCGAACAGGACGCCCATCGGCCCGCCCTCGGAGATCCCAAAAAGGGCGGCTCGCTCGGACCCCGCGGCATCCATGACCGCCCTGACGTCGTCGATCCGCTCCTCGAGGGTCGGCACGTCGGTGACGGGGTCGGACAGCCCGGTGCCGCGCTTGTCGAAGAGGATCAGGCGCGAGAACGAGCTGATCCGCTCGAAGAAGCGAGCGAACGGAGGCGACTCCCACTGGAGCTCGACGTGGGTGGCGAAGCCGAGGACGAGGACCAAGTCCATCGGCCCGTCGCCGACGACCTGATAGGCGATCGAGGCGTCGCCGGACTTGGCGTACTGTGTCGGCGGAGTGCTCATCGGTTTTCGCGCGCCCGGCCGAGCCCTCGGCGAACGGACCCTCGGACGGCGCGATCCTGAGCAGATCGTATCCGGGGCAGCGATTACGACGCCGATCCCCACGGTGATACGGTGGCGCGACAGCGAAGCGAACGGGAGGGAATCTTGAAACCGAAGCTGCTTCTCATCGTCGCCTTGGCCGTTTGTGGTGCGGTCGCCCTGACCAGCATCGCGGGCGCGGGGCAGGCGGCAAAGACGAGGGTCACCATCCAAGTTGAGGGCCGAGACTTCTCCGGAAAGGTGAAGAGCCCGCGGCTGCACAAGTGCGCGGACAACCGCAACGTAAAGCTCTACAAGCAGAAGGGTCCGGAGCAGAATCCGAGGACCGAGGAGGTCGTCGCCTCCGACACCTCGGAGCTGAACGGCGATCACGGCGAGTGGTCGACGGGAAACACGGGCCTGTCCGGCAAGTTCTACGCCCGCGCGGGCAGAAAGCCCGGGTGTAAGCCGGACTCCAGCAGGACGCTCCACACGGAACCATAGGCGGGCGCTGACGCGCCTCGGGCGGACCCGGAGGGTTGGAGTATCGTCCTACCGTTCTCACTGCGATGCTCGACCTGGCCGAAAGCGGAACGCCGCTTGAGGTGCCGGCCTGGATCCACCTCGTCCTCTGGCCGGCACTGATCGTCTGGGCTGCTGCGCTCAGGTCGGCCCGCCGGGGTCATCGGTTGCTGGGCTCGGCTGGGCTCGGCTTCGCGCTCGCGGCTCTCTGCCTCGGTGTGGACGGGGCAACTCTGGCCGCCGCCGTCGTCTGGCCGACCCCGGCCGCGGACTCGTTCGTGTTCGGCCTGCTGTGGATCGCGGCCCTGTTCAGCGTCTCGGCCTACCTCATCCTTCGCGCCCCGGATGGCGACGACGACGGGGGCTCGGAGGGGGACCCACCCGAGCCACCGTGGTGGCCGGAGTTCGAGCGCCAGTTCCGTGACTACACACGCGCAGGGCCGAGAAAGCCGGCACGAAGCCCGCGGGCGCCGGCCGGTCGACCCTAGACTGTCATCTTTCTTTCATCTTGTGGGAGCAAGGTCGGTACGGCAATGCGTGTCCTGATCGTTGAAGACCACGTCAAGATGGCCGGCCTGATCAGACGTGGCCTCCAAAAGGAGGGCATGGCGACGGACGTGGCCAAGAACGGTGAGGACGCGCTCTGGCGAGCCCAGGCCACCGAGTACGACGCGATCATCCTCGACGTGATGCTCCCGGGGATCGACGGCTTCGAGGTCTGCGGCCGGCTGCGGGCCGAGGGCGTCTGGACCCCCATCCTGATGCTCACCGCGCGTGACGCGGTCCGGGACCGCGTCGCAGGGCTCGATGGCGGCGCCGACGACTACCTCACCAAGCCGTTCTCCTACTCCGAGCTCCTCGCCCGCCTGCGCGCCCTGGTGCGGCGGGGCCCGGTCGAGCGGCCCGCGGAGCTTCGGGTCGGCGACCTACGTCTCGATCCGGCGCGGCGGCAGGTCTGGCGTGGTGAGGCCGAGGTCCACCTCTCACCCAAGGAGTTCTCGATCCTGGAGACCTTCATGCGCCGGCCGGGCGAGGTGCTGTCCCGATTCCAGCTCCTCGAGCACGCCTGGGACTACGAATACGAGAACCGCTCCAACGTCGTCGACTCCTACATCCGCCTCCTGCGTCGCAAGGTCGACCGGCCCTTCGGGGTCGAGAGCATCGAGACGGTGCGCGGCGTCGGCTATCGCCTCAGGGAGGAGGGGAAGCGCTGAGCCGTCTGCCGATCCGGGTGCGCGTCACCCTGGTCTTCTGCGGGGTGATGGCGGTCGTTCTGGCCGGGACGGGCCTGTTTCTGTATCTGCGCCTGGAATCGCAGCTCAACCGTGACATCGATCGGGACCTGCATTCCCGCGGCGCCCAGCTGACCGCCCTGGTCCGCGCATCCGACAGGGGCCTGGGAGAGTCGGTGCATAGCGTGCTGGCGCGACAACAGGAGACCTTCGCGCAGATTCTGACCCGGTCGGGACGGATCTTCGATCCGAGTGTCCAACGAGGCCCGCCCGTCCTCGTTGGGGCCGAGCTCAAGCGGGCCCGCCGGGGGACCACCGTCTTCGAGCGCTCCAATCTGCCGGGCCTGGGCGACGATGCGGCTCGTCTGGAGGCCCGTCCGCTGAGAAAGGAAGAGGGGCGTCGGCTGATCGTCGTCGTCGGCGCCTCGCTCGCGAACCGCGACGAAACCCTGGGGAAGCTGGTCACCCTGCTTCTGATCGGCGGGCCCGTGGCCCTGCTCTTGGCGTCGCTGGCTGCCTATGGCGCCACCAGGGCGGCGCTTCGCCCGGTGGACGCGATGCGCAGGCGGGCTGCCGAGATCTCGGCCGCCGAGGCCGAGCAGCGCCTCCCGCTGTCACCGGCCCAGGACGAGCTTCGCCGGCTGGGCGAGACCCTGAATCGGATGCTCGATCGACTCCAGGCGGCGGTGGAGCGCGAGCGAGCCTTCGTCGACGATGCCAGTCATGAGCTGCGCACCCCGCTCGCCCTGCACAGGACGGAGCTCGAGTTGGCCCTCCGCTACGGAGGAACCACGGAGGAGCTGCGCGGCGCAATTGCCTCGTCGATCGAGGAAGCGAATCGCATCTCGCAGTTGGCCGAGGACCTCCTGGTCCTCGCTCGCTCCGACAAGGGCACGCTCTCGATCGAGGCCAAGCCCATTCAGGTCCGCGACGTCTTCGCCGCGGTCGGGGGTCGCCTCGGCGGTCCCGCTCGCGAGGCCGGTCGATCGCTGGTAGTCGACGATCCTGACGGCCTGGTGATCGAGGCCGACCGCGCCCGCGTGGAGCAGGCCCTAGCCAATCTGGTCGAGAACGGCTTGCGCCACGGGAGCGGGCAGATCCGCCTCTGGGCCCGCGCCACCGAGGGTTGCGTCGAGCTTCACGTGAGCGACGCCGGTCCTGGCTTCCCGCCCGATTTCCTCCCCCATGCCTTCGAGCGCTTCAGGCGCGTCGACACCGCGAGGGCCGAGGGCGGAACCGGCCTCGGGCTCGCGATCGTCGACGCGATCGCCCAGGCCCATAGCGGGCGCGCCGCGGCCCGAAACGCACCGGAGGGCGGTGCGGACGTCTGGATCGAGCTGGGCAGGGTGTGACGGTTCAACCGCCGTGATTGCGACCGAGCCTGCGCTCCATGCGAACCCTGGTCCCCCGTTCCGATCGCTCGACGTCCACGCGGTCCATGAAGTAGCCCATCAAGGTGAAGCCGCGCCCGCGGTCATGGCCGCGCGGCGGACGCCACCGGCCGTGGTCGTGCACGGCCACGACTATGCGAGGGCCTTCCTTCCGAGCCTCGACCTCGATCGATCCTCCCTCCGATGGCGGGTAGGCATGCTCCGAAGCGTTGGCGCAGGCCTCGTGGCAGGCGGCGACGATCTGCCATCCGTCGTGGTGGTCGATCCGCTGATCGGCCAGCCAGGCCTCCACGGCGCGGCGGATCGGCGCCAGGCTCGACGGCTCTGCCGGCGTGGTCAGCTGGAGCGTCTCGTCTGCGGTCCTGTCAACCCGCATCACACGCTGAGTCAGCTCACTCGGCGCTCGGCCTCGGCCTTCAGGCGGCCTAGCCCGGGCTGGATGGATTTCTCGAGCGTCTTCTGCATCCGCCCTCGGAAGATGCGGACGGGAAGGCCCTCCCACGATTCCTCCGACGAGACCACGGTTCCGTCGCCCCGCGGCTCGAGCCGGTGGACGTGAATCGCCTTGATGCCGAACGTCCTGCCGGTCCAGGCGATCAGGCGAGGGCGATCGATCCGCTGGAGCGTCGAGGTGATCGTCCCCGGCCCCGCCTTCCACCGGAATCGCGACCCTTCGCTCAAGCCTTCCTCCAGGGAGGCCGAGCTGACGTCTGGATTCCAGCGCGGCCATTCGTCGATCGAGGTCAGGACTTCCCAGACGATCTCCGGATCCGCGGCGACCTCGACCTCGGCCGAGGCGACCGCCGGTGCGCTCTCGTTCACCTTCACTGGAGCAGGCAAGCTACTACCCAGCCTCGAGCCGGAGCCGGGTCAGGCGGCTATCGTGTGGCGATCACCCGCGGCCTCGACCAGCTCAGCGAGGATCCGGGCCAACTGCCGCTGGAGCTCCTCGTCGGCGAGGCGGTTGCCCCCGAAGGCCTCTTCGGCGCCCGCCACCGGCAGCTCGACGTCGACCACCCGGGCCCCGATCGAGCCCAGCACCTTGCGCACCTCCGCCTGCGCCCAGACGGCGCCGAAGCTGCCGGTGCTGGCGCCGATCACCGCCACCGGCTTGTTGCGAAGGACGTTGTCGGGAAACGGGCGCGACGCCCAGTCAAGCGCGTTCTTGAGCTGCCCGGGGATCGATGAGTTGTACTCGGGGGTCGCGATCAGCACCGCGTCGGCGGCAGCGATCGCCTCGCGTAGGCGCCGCGCTCCTCCCGGGGCGAGATCGCCGTCCTCGTCCTCGTCGTAGGGAGGCACGTCCTTGAGGCCCTCGAACAGCTCCAGCTCGGCGGGTGGCGGCACGAGCTTGGCCGCCACCCCCAGGAGCCGGGTGTTGTGAGACTCGCGACGGAGGCTTCCCGAGATCCCGAGCACCCGCATCGCCTACTCCTCCTTGGCGAGTTCCAGGTGCACGGTGAGGGTGACCTGGTTCGCGACCGCCACTCCACCGCTCGGCAGGGGCGCATTCCACTTGAGCCCGAACTGGGTCCGGTCGACCGGCGTCTCGAGGTCGATGCCGATCCGCTCGCCTCCGGCCGGATCCGCAACGGGCCCGCTGATCTGCCCCCGCGCCTCGACGCTCCTCGTCGTGCCCTTGATCGTCAGATCGCCATCGACGACGAGCTCGCCATCATCGGCGCGGATCCCGGTCGAGGTGAAGGTGATCTCCGGATAGCGCTCGGTGTCGAAGAAGTCGGGCGACAGCAGGTGCCCCTTTAGGTTCTCGTCGCGGACCTGGACGCTGTCCGCCCGGACGGCGCCGTACAGCCTCGGTTCACCGTCCTGGTTGGCCAGCGTGACGCCGAAGTCCGTGAACGTTCCGCGGAAGGTGCCCACAACCATGTGCTTGACGGCGAAGCCGGCCTGCGAGTGGACGGGGTCCGACTTCCAGGTGCCGGTGGGGACTGTTGTGCCGGTGAGAGCGGTTGTCTCTGCTTGTACCGTGGTCATTGGATGTCTCCTCGTGGGTGGGATAAACTTGCTCTGTCAAACAATTTAGCATAGAAACTTGACTACGCAATATTTGACTAAGAAAGCATCCCCCGCCGTGATGGCCGTCGGTCGCCTGATCGGCGCCCATGCGGCGCTCACGAGGCAGCTCAGCGCGCAGCTGGTCGCCGAACATGGCCTGACGCTCAGCGAGTACGAGGTGCTGTTGCTGCTGGCCAGAGCGCCCGAGCGGGCGATGCGACGCGTCGATCTCGCTCACGAGGTTCGCCTCTCTCCTTCCGGCGTAACGCGTCTGCTCGACCGCCTGGAGGCCGCCGGCCTGGTCGGCAAGGCGTCCTGTGACACGGACGGGCGCGTCACCTACGCCCAGTTGACCGCGGCCGGGATGACGAAGCTCGAGCGGTGCGCACCCGCCCAAGTAGCCGCCGCCGAGCGCCTGCTTGGCGAGCGCTTCGACGACGACGAGCTCGCCTCGCTGGTCGAGCTCCTCGGACGGCTCTCGGCCCCGGCCGACGACCAGTGCGAGCCGACTTAGACCGGGCTACCTGAGCAGGATGCCGTTGCCGGAGGGATCGGCGACCCGCAGGCCGTCTCCGTCGTTCTGCGCGTCGAACCCGGCGGCGCGAAGGCGCTGCACCACCCGCTCGAGCTGCGGCGCGCCTGGAAGCGCGATCTCGAACCAGCGCAGCCCGAGGGAGCCCGGTGGGGGCGCCGCCGCTCCCTCCCCGGCCCAGGTGTTGACGCCGATCTGGTGGTGGTAGCCGCCGGTGGCGAAGAACAGCGCCCCGGGGTAGCCGCGGACGGTGACCTCGAAGCCCAGCACGCCGCCGTAGAAGTCCTCGGCCGCGGCGAGCTCGGCGACGTTGAGGTGGACGTGCCCGATCTGCGTTCCCGCGGGCATCCCGTTCGCCTCGGTGTCCGCGGCGCTCAGCTCCCCGAGAACGCTGTCGAGGTCGAGCGGCAGCGTGTCCATCTGCAGCTGGCCGTCCGCGTAGCGCCATTGCTCGCGCGGGCGGTCCCGGTAGATCTCAATTCCGTTGCCCTCGGGATCGTTGAGGTAGAGCGCCTCGCTGACGATGTGGTCCGAAGCGCCGGTGAGCCGCCACCCGGCGTCGGCCACGCGGCGCAGCGCTCGGGCGAGGTCCGCTCGGCTCGGGAGCAGGATCGCCAGGTGGAAGAGGCCGGTGGTGCCGCGCGGACGTGCCGGCGCGTCAGGCCGGCCCGCCAGCTCGACCACGGCCGTCTGCCCTTCCACCCCGAGGCGCACCACATCCGCAGCGCGATCGAAGGCCCGGAGGCCGATCGCCTCCTCGTAGAAGCGCTGGGCACGATCGAGATCGGCGACGTTGAGGCGAACCGCGCCCAGGCTCATCTCGGCGTCCGTGGCGGCGGCGGGCGCCGCGTCCGCCCGGCGATCGCTGTCTGCCCGCATGCATCCTCAGGATGGCATAGCGCGGCGGCACGGCCGCCCGGCCACGCCGCACCGGGTCGGGTCAGGCGTCAGGACTGCTAGCGGATGTCGCCGTCCGCTTAGCGGACGGCGACGCGACAGACCGAGAGGTCCCGGGGGGCTCCGGTCGCGCCCAGGCGCCGGTTGCGGCCGAACTTGAAGGACCCGGGGTCCAGCGCTTGGCGGGCCGACTCGGAGACCAGCACCTCGCCCCCCTTGGCGGCCTCGCCGACCCGGGCCGCGATGTTGACGTCGACGCCGAGGTAGTCGCCGCCGACCTTTCGTGGGCGTCCCAGGTGGACGCCGGCGCGAAGCTGCGGCGTGTGTCCGTTCACGTCTATCTGACCAAGCTCGCCCTGTGCCTGAAGGGCGGCGTGAACCGCCTCCTCGGGGGCGCGAAACACGGCCATGGCGCCATCACCGAGCCGCTTCACCAGGCTGCCCCCGTGCGCCGAGATCGCCGCGTCCTCGGCGGCGGCGACCTGGCGCAGCAGCTCGAGTGCCGCCTCGTCGCCGGCGTCGAGCGCCCAGGAGGAGAAGCCGACGATGTCGGTGAACAGGATCGCGACGTCAACCTTGCCGCGACCGCGGCCCTGGGATTCGGATAGCGCCTGCCACGCTTGCAGGGCGCCCAGCCCGAGCTCGCGAACGGCGCTCGGCCGCTCCGGCTCGACCTCGGACACCAGGCGGCCGATCCGCTGCGGGACCTGGGTGCCGGTGGTCGACAGCGGGTCGCCGTAGCGGTCGTCGCCGGGAAGGAGCTGCCGGATGAACTTGGCCGTGGCCACCAGCTGGGGCCGGGAATCGGTGCGACGAGCTCGGTCTCGGAGCTTGCCGGGCTTGCGAGGAGGCCCTGGTCGCTCGCTGCTCGAATCCCGATCGTCGCTCACAGCGCCGAATCGTCGCCCATTTCGCGCCGGCATGCGGTGGTCTAGCCTGGGTGGCGCCGTCCATGAGCGAGCTTGAAGGCATGCCGGATTCGCGCACCAGCCTCCACGGCCTCACCGAGGAGGGCCACGAGGCCTGGCTGATCCGCGGGATCGCCGGCAAGCTCTACCGCTGCCCGGGTTGCCACGGGGAGATCTCGATCGGCGCCGAGCACGTCGTCGTTCACTACGTACGCCGGGCGGGCGGCTCCGACCACCACCACTGGCATCGCCGCTGCGCGGAGGAGCTCCTCGCCCCCGAGCTTCGTGCTGTCAAGCGCGTGCCCGCCGCCGCCTCGAGCCGGGATCGCCTCGAGGCTCGCGCCCGCAATCCGGCGGGCCGCCGACGGCGGCTCTGACTTGGCCCCTCAGGCATGACTGCCCTCGACGTCGGTGCAGCGATGGGCAAGATCGGGCTGCCGGCCCCGCTCAGCCAGTTGGGCGCACGAGACTGGGACGCGATCGTGGTCGGCGGGGGTCACAACGGGCTCACGGCGGCCGCCTATCTGGCCCGAGCCGGCCGCTCGGTGCTGGTGCTCGAGCGCAGGGAGCAGATAGGCGGAGCGTGCACGCTCGAGCAGCCGTTTCCCGATCCGCGCTACCTGATCAGTCCCTGCGCCTACGTCGTCGGGCTCCTCGACGATCTGGTCATCCGCGAGCTCGAGCTCGAGCGGCACGGCTATCGGGTCTTGATGGCCGATCCCAACCTCTGGTGCCCGCTGCCCGACGGCAGCTCGGTGGCGCTCTTCCTCGATCGCGGGCGCACCGTCGCCCACATGCGCGAGAACGGCTTCTCGGAGCGGGACATCCAGGGCATGAACGCGTACGAAGAGTTGTTCGAGCGGCTGCGCCGGCTGCTTCGCGCCGGTCCTCGCGATACCTGGGTGGGTGCCTCGCCGACCCGCGGTGAGCTCGAGGAGCTTCTCGGCCACGACGACGAGTCGATCTCGGTCGCGTTTGAGGAGTCGATCGCCGAGACCCTCGACCGCTACGTCGACGACGAGCGCATCAAGCACGCGTTATTCGGCCAGGGCGTGATCGGCGCCTTCGCCGGCCCCCGCGATCCCGGCACCGCCTCGGTGAAGCTGATGCACCACCAGGGGGACCTGCTGGGGCATGGGTCGTTCTGGGGATATGTCGAAGGCGGCATGGGCCGGGTCTCGTTCGCGATCGCCGAGGCGGCGCTGGAGAGCGGCGCCACGCTCGCCACCGGCGTCCCGGTGGCGCGGATCATCCCCGGCGAGGGGGTCGAGGTCGAGAGCGGTGAGCTGATCCGCGCCCCGGTTGTGCTCTCCAACGCGGACCCGAAGCGAACTTTGGCGATGCTGGGCATCGACGCCGTGCCGGCCGCCTATCGGGAGCGGATCGAGCGCTGGCAGACGGACTCGCCGGTGGTGAAGCTGAACGCCGGGCTCCACAGGCTGCCGGCGTTCACGGCGGCGAACGGCGTGGCGGCGCATCGTGCGATGGTCTCGATCACGCCGGGGCTCGATGCCGCTCAGGAAGCCTTCGAGACCTGCCGGCGCGGCCAGCCCTCGATCGGCTTTTCCGAGCTCTACTTCCAGACTGCCTATGACCCCTCGGTGGCGCCGCCGGGGCGCCACACGATGAGCGTCTTCGCGCAGTACGCGCCACACGAGCTCGCAGAAGGCGACTGGGAGTTGCGGCGGGAGGAGGTGGGGGAGCGGATCCTCGACGCGATCGCCGCCTACGCCCCCGACGTCCACGAATGCGTCGAGTACCTCGAGATCCTTGGGCCGCCCGACATCGAGCGGCGCATTGGCCTCACCGGCGGTCACATCTTTCAGGGCGAAGCCCTTCCGGAGCAGATGTGGGACCGCCGCTTCGACCACCGGACCCCGGTCGAGGGGCTGTACCTCTGCGGCGCAGCCACCCATCCCGCCGGCTCGGTGATCGCCCTCAACGGCCGCAACGCCGCGATGGCGGTGATCGAGGACGTTGGCTAGACCTCGAGCAGCATCCCCTCCGGCCCCAGGTTGATCACCCGGGTCGGCCCGATCCTGGATTGTTTGCCCCAGCTCTCGTGGATATGACCGCACAGGGCCAGGCGGGGGCGCCTGCTCTCGATCGTGCGGAGCACAGCTTCGCTGCCCAGGTGCTCGCCGGTGCCGCTGACGTCGACGTGGCCGCGCGGCGGGGAGTGAACTGCGAGCACGCATCCCTCGGGACATCCCTCGAGCAGCTCAGTGGCCGCCTCCTCGGTGAGGTCGAAGCTCCAGTCCCAGGGGGTCACCGGGACGCCCGCGCCGAGGCCGAAGAAGGCGACGCCGCCGATCTCCGTCCCCTCGCCGTGCAGGACCACGGCCCGCTTCCAGCTCGCGCATGCCTGGCGCAGCGCGTCCTCGGTCTCGTTGTTGCCGGGAACGATTACCGCTGGCACCTCGATCGCACGCAGCGTCTCGATCGTCTCCGCCAGGCCCGAGTGAACGGAGGCGAAGTCGCCAACGCCCACGACGACGTCCGCCTCCCTGGCTCTCTCAGCCAGGCGCTGCGCCTGACCGAGGTCCGTGTGCAGGTCGCTGAAGGCCAGCAGCTTCACGTCGCCACCGCTACGGCCCGACTCTGTGGCTGAGCTCGAGCCGGGCGGCGAGCTCCAGCGTCGTGGTGTCGAACTCCTCCTCGCTCAGCTCGTGGCGCTCGCTCAAGCCCGAGAGGATCGCCCTCTCGACGGTGGCCAAGCCGACCTCGCCGATCTCGTCCTCGACGCTGCCGGCGGTGGCCGGATCCCAGTCGAGGCCGAGAGCGTCGTATACGGGCACCAGCAGGTCGCGAATCCGCTCGCTTCCGCCGACGACCACCACTGCGCCGCGATGGGCGCCGCCAGCGATCAGCCGCTGGCCGATGCCGACCAGCTTCGTGCGGCCGCCGGCGTTGACGCTCCAAGCGCCCGGGCAGTACTCGCGCGGAACAGCTCCCACCCGCGCGTCGATGCCCAGTTTGCCGAGCGCCGCCGCGAGCAGCTCAGCCATCTCCCGGAAGCGTTCCGTGGTGCGGGCCGCCGGCCGGGAGTCGGGGACCGCCCACGAGCAGGCCAGGGTCCGCTCGTGAAAGACCGCGGCACGGCCACCGGCCAGGCGTAGCACGGGCTCGAACCCGGCCTCGCGAGCGGCGCGCACGGCGGCAGCGAAGCCCGGGCTGGCGCGATCCTGGCGCGAGCAGGCGAGGATCGGCCCTGGACGGTGAAGGCGAAGCGTCGGAGGCAGCTCGCCAGCGGCGACCCGGTTCAGGATCGCGTGCGAGACGGCCGTCCCGAAGGCCGGCCTGTCGGGGAAGGCCTGGCTCACGACGCACAGGGGTGGGCGATCCATGTGAAGGAAGTGTCGCGCGTGTGTGCACAGTTGCCCCTTCTCTGCGTAGACCCGACGCCTTAGCATCGGGTGCATGTGGCGGCGGATAAACCAGCTACCGCTTGGCTTGCGCCTCTATTCCCTCTTCTGGACGCTCTTTCTGCCCGCGGGCGTGATACTCGTCCTTGCAGGGGCTGTCGTTCCGGGGCTCGTGCTCCTGGTGCTCTTCGTCTTCGATCAGGCCGTTTTCACGCCGTTGATCGTGGCTCGTAGCCAGAAGCGAGACCGGGCAAAGCGGCGGTCCGGGTGACCGCCCAGGGTCAGGGCCGGCGTCAGCCGAGGCCATGCGTGACCCCCGCGCGGCAACAGAGGACGGCCGGTTCCCGCGAGTCCCTCCTACCGGCCGTCCGACTGGAGTTTGGTCTGCTCAGGCCAAGGACACCTAAAGCCTGCCTATGCGGCGAACGCTCTTTGAGCATCGGCTCATAGAACTTTCGCCGCCAGGCGGTGGATGCGCGAAAACTCCCTGCTAGCGGCGCATTTCTAGGGCTCATACAGAGAAAGCCCATGTGTGACCGTCGTCACACACAAACGCACGTTCCCCTGGCACCCTGCGCGTCCGTTTTACGGACACCCCCCTCGGGCACGCGCCGCCGATCGGCGCGCTGATCAGTCCGCCCAGGGGACTTGGACGCCCGGTCAGGCCGGAGCGCTGAGCGAGGCGGGCGCCGCATGCGTGCCGCGCTGCTTCGCGGTCGGCGTGCGGTCGCGCCACAACGGCGCCGGGCGACACCGAACGGAGGTGGTTCATCCGTGTCCGCCGCAAGGAGAAAGTTGATTGCCGCCGCGAGCGCCCTCGGGCTCGGCCTGAGCGTCGCGAGCCAGGCGATCGGCGCCTCAGCTCACCCTCCCGCCAAGCAGCGGTCGGGCGCGCCGCAGTCGGGGGTCCGGCATACCGGTCACGCCAAGCTCGGTGTCCTCGACAAGCCCGGAAATCGCTTCAACAGGTCGCTCGAGGTGGCTCGTCGCCAGGTCCGACGGGCTCAGGCGGCAGAGTCCGCCCAGTCCACGCAGGATCCCGCCGGAGGCTATCCGACGCCCGAGTCGGTCGGCGTCTCTAGCGCTACGCTGAGCGCGATCGCCTCCTGCGAGTCCGGTGGCGACCCGACCGCGGTCTCGGCTGACGGTGCCTATCACGGCAAGTACCAGTTCGACTACGGCACCTGGGCGTCGGTCGGCGGGTCGGGTGACCCAGCCGCCGCCCCGGAGGCTGAGCAGGACTATCGCGCCGCGCTGCTCTATGCCCGCGGCAGCTCGAGCCCCTGGCCGATCTGCGGCTGAACGCCAACGGGCGCGCGACCGTGGCGGCGCTAAAGCGCAGCGTCGTTCGCTGCCGATGTCTAGCCAGTGGACGTGAACCAGTACGTGTTCGTGCGCGGAGCTCGCCAGACGCGGGGAACGCTGGCGCGCTGGAACGGGGAGCCGTGGCCGGTGTTGCGGAGCTGGCTCGGTGGCGGCATCGCCGTCGCCATCGCGCTGCTCTGTGTCGTCTGGATCATCTCGTCCGTGGCCAAGCCCGACCCGACGCCGCTCTCGATTCCCGGCGTCACCGAGGTCCCCAGCGCGACCAGCGTGCTCCAGATCCTGTTTGGCAACTCGCTCGTCCTCGCGCTTCACGCGTTCGCCTGCGTCGCGGGCTTCATTGCCGGAGCGTCGCTCCCACTCTCCGCCGAGCGGCGCACCGGCGCCTCGGGGTGGATCCACGAGAAGGCGAGGCCGGTGGCGTTCGCCTGGGTGATCGCGGTGACCTGCTTCTCGCTTGCGACGCAGGCCTACGCCCTGGGCTGGACCGGCGCCACGCTCGCCTACCAGTTACAGATCCCCACGGGGATGCTGATGCTGACGGTGCTGCCGCACGCGCTTTGTGAGCTCACCGCCCTCTTCCTGCCGCTGGCGGCGTGGACGATCGCCAGCCGTACGGGAGAGTGGGGGAATCTGCTCGCGGCCACGGTGGCGACCGTCGCCGTCGCGATCCCCACGCTCGTGCTCGCGGCCCTCTGGGAGACGTACGTCTGGCCGTACGTCCTCGTGGCGGTGTCGCCGGTCGCGTAGGGCAGCGCCCTCAAGCCGCTT
>Ga0307312_10000272_pt1 | contig 22891 bp, 23 predicted proteins | sample ER_DNA_202_FD_194489 | JGI IMG/M metagenome (GOLD analysis project Ga0307312, IMG submission 194489) | Bulk soil microbial communities from the East River watershed near Crested Butte, Colorado, United States - ER_DNA_202 | ecosystem: Environmental > Terrestrial > Soil > Floodplain | place... | reverse complement strand
CGTCGTCGAAGGGATGCCGCAGCGATAACGATGGACCTCATAACCCTCGGTCTCCATCAAGCTCTTTGTAAAAGGCATGTCGCCGTCGCGGAAGGCGTTCTCGAGCGAGTCGGCGCCAAGGCCGTCTATGTGGATCACGACGAGACCGCGACCTGGTGTCATTGCTCCGTTTCGAGCTCAACGAAGACGGGCATGTGATCGGAGGCCCGCACCTTGATTACCCAGGACCGATGCTTGAGGTTAGTGCCGACGTTGGCGTAGATCGCGTCGAGCTTTTGGGCCGTCCAATGGGTCCGCCGGATTGAAGTGGTCAGCTCGATCAACCCCGCAGACCGGGCGGCAGCCCGAATCCGCCGCCACATCAGAAGGCGTGGCGGCCCAAACGTGTTCAGATCACCGGCCACCAGCGTGAGCGGGACCCTAGGCCGTGCGCTCATATCGCTGATGACGGCTCTGAATTGCTCGAGTTTGTGTGTGAAGCCGAGCACGTCAAGGTGTATTACGTAAACGCGCATGGCTGCCGATTCGGCGCGTATGGCGATCCGCCGCTGGGGTGGGATGGCGCGGAGGAGCGTTCGCTCGGCGCGCCTCATCTGCGATGGCCCAAGCCCTGTCAGCGCGACAACCTGTGGCACGCTGGGCTCAAACGCTCCTCGGCGCCAGATGATCGCGTTGCCCTGGTCACGACCGCGGAGCATCTGCGCCGTGGCCTGGAAGTATTGGTACTCCGGGCCCAGCGCCTCGGCGATGAACGCAGCATCCTCACGACCCTTGTGAACCGATGCCTCCTGGAGGGCGAGGAAATCGAGAGTACGGAAGTCTGGTTGGGCCCTTATGGCCTCCAACACCAAATGGAGGCGCAGACCCAGCTGAATGTTCCAGGTGCAGATGCGCACAGTTGCAGCATCACATTTAGAGCATCAAGCGCGCCGCGGTCATCCTCGAGGGGGATATCGGCCTGGTTCCTCTGCCCTAGAGCCATCCCCGCCGTTTGAAGAAGTAGATCTGGACCAATACCGCGACCACCATGGTGCCGATCCCGATGAAGAAGGACTCGGTGCTCACCTCCAGCGTGCCCGTCAGGAAGAGGAAGTTCATGCCGAAGAAACCTGTCAGGAACGAAATGGGGAGGAAGATGCTCGAGACCACTGTCAGCGCCTTCATCGTGTTGTTCAAGCGGTTGGAGACTGTCGAAAGGTACACGTCCATCGCACCGGTGAGCAGGTCGCGCAGGGAGTCGACGGTTTCGTACTGCCGGATTAGGTGGTCGTGAACGTCACGCCAGTACAGAGTCAGCTCCTCGCCGTGGATATCCATCGAATGGGTGATGAGGCGCTGGAACAGGTCGCGCTGGGCGCCGATGAACTTGCGCAGCTCGATCACCTGGTGCTTGAGCTTGTAGATCTCGGCAAGGAGCTCCGGCGTCGCCTCCTCCAGGATCCGGTCCTCCAGGTTGTCGATGCGGTCGTCGAGGGTTTCAAGCATCGGAAAGAGGGAGTCGACCAGCTGGTCGATCACAAGGTAGGTGAGGAAGCCGGGGTTGCCCTTGGTCAGCTCGGGGTTGTGTCGGACCCGAGCGGCAAGCTCGACGAGGATTTCAGCGGGGTCGTCGTGAACTGTGACGAGATAGTCCTTGGAGACGAACATGTGGTGCTCTCGAAATTGGATGTCTCCGTTCTTGGCAAAGGAGCCAGTAAAAATCACGATGAAGGTGTACCCGTGGTACTCCTCCAGCTTGGGTCTCTGGTCCTGGTGCTGGATGTCTTCGATGGTCAAATGGTGGAAGCCGAAAACTTTCTCCAACAGGCTCAAGTCACTGTCGTTGGGGCCCTCAATGTCGAGCCAAAATCCGTCTTCGTGACAGACCTTGAGGCGGGCGGCAATGGCCTTGTCGCTTGGATCCTCGAGGGAGGCGCCCTTCGTCGTGATGAGCGTGCGCACGTTGAACGTACTTTAGCGAGGCGGTCTTCGGGCGCTTCAGGTCAGCGCCCCCTCTGGCCGGCGCCTACGGGCGCGGGCCACCTCCCCGCGGGCGGGGAGGACCGCCTTATTTAACTCATCTCCGGGGGGTAATCGCCGAGGTCCTCTCAAAGTGGTATTGACCACTTCACCGATTTGTGCTTAACTGCCCTCCTATGGTCTTGGGGAGGGTAGTACCACTTGAGTAAGCAAGAGGAGGCACGCGATGCGGTGCTCGACCTCATCGAATCCCTGTCGGTGGGACAGACTATCCCGTCAGAGCGGCAGCTGACGCAGGAGCTCGGGGTCTCCCGCCTCACAGTGCGCGCTGCCCTCGACGAGCTCGTCAGGGACGGCTACCTGGATCGCCGGCACGGCAGCGGCACCTATGTCACCGAGCCGAAGATCGCCCAGCCATTGACCCTTACCTCGTTCAGCGATGAGATGCGCCGCCGCGGCATGGTCCCCGGCAGCCGCACGCTCGAGCTCACCACCACTCCTGCCGGGGCGCGCCTCGCCAGGCGCCTCCAGGTGTCGCCGGCCGAGCCCCTGGTCCGCATCAGGAGGCTCCGTCTCGCTGACGCCCAGCCCATGGCCATGGAGGTCCTTCATGTCCCCCAGGCCCTGGTCCCAGGGCTCACGAAAGCGGATCTCGAGAACCACTCGTTCTATGAGCTGCTTCAGCAGCGCTATGCAATCGTCATCGCGTCTGGCACCCAGACGATCGAGCCGACAGTCACCAACGAGGAGGAGTCGGAGGTGTTGGGGGTGCCCCTTCACACGCCGGCCTTCCTGTTCGAGCGGACGACAGTCTCCGAGTCAGGGCGGACTGTCGAGTTCGTCCGTTCCATCTATCGCGGCGACCGTTACCGCCTGGTCGCCGACCTCGTTCCGCAACGGAGTCGCAACGGGCGCTCGGCCGGCGTCGCGGAGAGGGACAGAAAAGGCGACAGGAACCTTGGCGTGCAAGCGCCGCATTCAACCAAGAGGGGGAATTCACACAGATGAATCCGAGGAAATTCTTGTTCGGCGCCATCGGTTTGGCGATCGCGACTGTTGTCGCCGCCTGTGGAGGCGGCACGCCCACAACAACCGCCGGCAATGAGACCGGGACCCTGACGGTCTGGCTCATGAACGGCAGCGCGCCTGCCAGCGTGATCGACGGGGTGAACGCTGACTTCACTGCGAAACACCCGAAGATGACTGTCAAAGTCGAGATCCAGCAATGGTCTGACATCGGCACCAAGCTCGACACCGGCTTGACCGGGAACACTCCTCCCGACGTCGTTGAGCTGGGCAACACCCTGGTGGCCAAGTACGCCGCGGCCGGGCTGCTCGAGGACATCAGCGGCAAGAAGTCCAGCTTTGACAACTCCGGAACATGGCTGCAGTCCCTGACCGACTCCTGCACTGTCTCCGGAAAGCTTTACTGCGCTCCGTACTACGCGGGCAGCCGCGCGGTCATCTACCGCAAGGACCTGTTCGCGGCGGCCAACGTTCAGCCGCCCACCAGCATGGACGAGCTCCTGACGGTGGGAAAGAAGCTGATGGCCGCTCACAGCTCCGACCCCAACTTCTCAGCGCTCTACTTCCCTGGCAAGTACTGGTACGCGGCGCTTCCGTTCATCTGGGACTTCGGTGGCGACATCGCAACCCAGAGCGGAGGCAAGTGGCAGGGCTCGCTGAACAGCAGCGGCTCGCAGCAGGGCTTGACGACCCTGGCCACCCTTGTGAGCAGCCTTTCGAAGGCTGACAAGTCAGGCGACGAGGCCAAGCAGGACGCAGCGTTCGCCGGCGGCCACATCGCCATGATCATCGCCAACGGCTGGGAGGTTGGCGTCATCACCGACCCCAAAGCCGGCGATCCAAAGTTGAAGGACAAGCTCGGGGTCTTCCCGATCCCCAGCCACACTGCCGGCCAGACCGCTCCAGTCTTCCTGGGCGGCTCAGACCTCGGGGTCGCGGCTAAGAGCAAGAATCAGGCTCTCGCCAACGAGTGGGTCGAGCTCCTGACAGGCAACAAGCACATGAACGAGATGGCGACCGTCGGCGGGGTCATCCCCAACACGACCTCCATGCTCAACCTGGGCACCGGGCTCAACGCGATCTTCTACGCGGCAGCCAAGAACAGCCGGTTCGTCCCCAACTCGCAGAACTGGGCGAGCGTCGAAAACGCGAACGTGATCCCTGACATGCTGGTGTCGATCTTCACGGGTAAAGCACAGCTTCCCGCGGCCACGACGTCGGCGAGTGACAAGATCACAACACTTCTCAACGGCAGCTAGGCTCAAGACTTCTAGGACCACAGAAACAAAAAGGAGGGCTGGCCTCGATGGGAGCGGCGATCGCCGCGCGCAACCAGGGGCCGGCCCTCCACCGTCCGCGACGGCGCAGGTTCAACCACCTGCCCTATGCGCTTATCACTCCGGCCTCGCTCGCGATATTCGGAATCCTGGCGTTCCCGCTCGGGATGCTCGTTTATCTGTCCCTCCAGCACTACGGGCTTCGTGAGCTGTTCCTCCACCAGGGCACGTGGGTCGGCCTTGACAACTTCCGCACGATCCTTGCCGACCCGCTGTTCCAGCAGGTGGTGGTCCGCTCTCTCGTGTTCACCGTCGCGAACGTCGCCCTCACGCTCATCCTCAGCACCCTGATCGCGCTGCTGATGCTCAAGGTCAGCCGTCCGATCAGGACGATCCTCATGGGCGGCCTCGTGTTCGTCTGGGCGACGCCCGTCATCGTCGCCATCGACATCTGGCAGTGGATGTTCGATTACGAATTCGGCGTCATCAACTACCTGTTGACGCAGATCCACGCCGGCAACTTCATCCACCACAACTGGTTCGACAACCCGTTCCAGGGGTTCATCGTCATCACCGTGGTCGTGGTGTGGGGCGCCATCCCATTCGTCACCATCACCCTCTTCGCGGCTCTTCTACAGGTGCCCGACGACGTGCTGGAGGCGGCCGAGATCGATGGAGCGAAGCCCTGGCAGACCTTCTGGAACGTGACGGTGCCGATCCTCAAGCCGATCTTCTTGATAGTGATCAGCCTCTCCACGATCTGGGATTTCCAGGTTTTCAACCAGGTGTACGTGATGTTGAACCAGAGGCCGAGCAGCGACTACTTCGTGATCGCCGTCTATTCGTACCGGGAGTCGTTCGGCATTACGCAATACGGCCTCGGCGCCGCCATCGCGGTCGTGATGGTCCTCATCCTGATCGTTGTCACGTTCTTCTACGTCAGGCAGACGTTGCAGACCGCTGAGATAGGCGCATGATCGCCCCCGGCACCGCCCACCAGGGAGTCCGTGTCGGCCGAGGCCGCACCGAGACGCGTGCCGGCTATCGCATCAACCTTCGCGGCAGGACGGGCCGCATCCTCGCCGACATCACCGGGCTCGCTGTTTTTGCAGTGATGGCATTTCCGCTCTACTGGATGATCGCCACTGCATTCAAGCCAGGGCGCGACATCTTGAGCCTGACCCCTAAATGGATCCCGGCGCCAATCACCCTTCAGAACTTCCAGGACGCCATCGAGCGGCCGTTTTTCTTCGACGACGTGAAGAACAGCCTGTTCGTGGTTGGTGGGACCGTCCTCATATCGCTCGCGCTCGCCTTCCTGGCCGCGGTCGCCGTAGCGCGCTTCGGGTTCAAGGGACGCACGGCTTTCATCATCCTGATCATCGGAGTCCAGATGGTGCCTCTCAACGCATTGATCATTCCTCTTTATCTGATGCTCGACCAGGTCGGTCAGACAGACAGCCTCCCCGGCGTCATCGCCGTCTACCTCGCTGTCGTGCTGCCTTTCATGATCTGGACGCTGCGTGGCTTTGTCGCCAATGTTCCGGTGGAGCTGGAGGAGGCGGCGATGATCGACGGCTGCACGCGTGTCGAGGCGTTTCTCCGCGTGGTCTTTCCGTTGATCGGTCCGGGCCTGGTCGCCACTGCCATCTTCGGCTTCATCCAGGCGTGGAACGAATACATCATCGCCTACGTCCTGCTGGCCAGCCCCGAGAACCAGACTCTTACCGTCTGGCTTGCGTCTTTCACCACCAACCATGGTCCCCAATGGGGGCCGCTGATGGCGGCAGCCACGTTGACAGGGCTGCCGGTCGTCGCCTTTTTCTTAATCCTCCAACGATGGCTTGCCGGCGGGCTCACCGCCGGCGCTGTGAAGGGCTGATGAGGTTGGAATCGATCGAGCGGCTCGCCGATCGGTGCCTGTTTCCGGGCTTCGAAGGCACTGTCGCGCCTGATTGGATACTGAGGCGAGCGGCGGGCGGCCTGGGCGGAGTCGTGTTGTACGGCCGCAACGTCGAAACGCCGGAACAGACGGCCGCCCTGGCGGCGAGCCTGCATTCGGAGCGCCCAGAGCTGCTCATCTCGATCGATGAAGAGGGTGGCGACGTCACGCGCATTCATGTCGCCACCGGCAGCTCCTACCCCGGCAATCTCGCACTCGGCGTCGCTGGTGACGTCGACCTGACGCGCGCAGTGGCCAGCGCAATGGGCGGGGAGCTCGCTCGCGCCGGAATCGACCTGGACCTGGCGCCTGACGCCGACGTCAACAGCAACCCGGCCAACCCAGTGATCGGAGTCCGGGCGTTCGGGTCGGATCCGGGCTTGGTCGCCGCGCAAACGGTCGCCTGGCTCGAGGGTATGCAGAGCACAGGGGTGGCAGCCTGCGTCAAACACTTTCCGGGTCACGGCGACACCTCAGTGGACTCGCACCTTGCCCTGCCCGTGGTCGGTGACGACCCGCGGCATGGCGCTCTCGAGCCTTTCCGCGCGGCGATCGCAGCAGGGGTGCGGGTGGTGATGAGCGCGCACATCCTGGTGCCGTCGATGGATGCAGTTCCCGCCACCGTGAGCCGGCGGATGATGACCGACCTCCTTCGCGGCGAACTCGGGTTCGACGGGCTGGTCATGACCGACGGGCTCGAGATGCGCGGAATCACCGATGGGTACGGCATTGCAGGGGCCACAGTCCTTGCACTGGCCGCGGGCTGCGACGCCCTGTGCATCGGCGGCGGCCTTGCGGACGAAGGAATCGTCGACGAGCTCCGCACCGCCATCGTCGCCGCGGTGCACGACGGCCGCTTGAGCGAGGAGCGGCTCGCCGAGGCCGCGTCGCGGGTCGATCAGCTCGCGGCGTGGCGATCGAGCCAGCCGCGGACCGGCGCTCCAGGCGTCGACACCGACATTGGCATGGTGGCCGCCAGGCGTGCCGTTCGGGCGGACGGGGCCGTGCGCATCGGGCTCGACCCGCTCGTCGTCAGTCTCAGCACCAAGCCTTCGATGGCCGCCGGTGTTGTGCCTTGGGGACTCGCAGCCCCCCTTGCTCAGCTCGGAGCACATGTCACCTCGCTCGAATTCACACAGCTGCCCGAGGAAGTCGACAACGTCATTCACCAGGCGGTGGACCGGAGCCTGGTGCTCGTAGTTCGCAACCTCCACCGCCACGCCTGGCAAGCGGCGATGGTTGACGCCGTGCTCGCCAAGCGCCCCGATGCGGTCGTCGTCGAGATGGGTCTTCCCGCCTCCAGGCCCAGGGCTGCGAATGCTTACATCGCGACCCACGGCGCATCGCGCGTGAGCGGTCTTGCGGCAGCGGAAGTGCTGATGGCGTCATGAGCGAGAAGGCCCACTCGCGAGCTGACGAGATGAGCTCGCTGGCGACGCTGCAGCTCCTCGAGATCATGCAGGCGGAGGATCGCGGCGCGGTGGAAGCAGTGCATAGCACGCTCGCACAGATCGCCAATGCAGTCGATGCAATCGCCGATCGGCTGCGCTCCGGTGGCCGGCTGCACTACTTCGGAGCCGGCACGAGCGGCAGGCTCGCCGAGCTCGACGCTGCAGAATGCCCTGCGACGTTCGGGATTCCCGGCGACCTGGTTCAGGCGCATAACGCGGGCGACGGTGAGGCCGAAGACGACGCTGGCGAAGGCCGCAGCGAAGCGCGGCGCTCCGGGCTCAGCTCCCGCGACGCGGTTATCGGGATCAGCGCCGGCGGCCGCACCGCTTATGTTCTTGGGGCGCTGGCGGAGGCGCGCGGCGCGCGCTCTCTCATCGTCGGCCTGAGCTGCGCGCCAGGCTCTCCTCTCGGCGCCGCAGCGGATATCGCGATTGAGATCGAGACGGGGGCGGAGGTGATCGCCGGCTCGACTCGCCTCAAAGCCGGGACCGCGCAGAAGGTGACGCTGAACATGATCAGCACCGGAGTGTTCACCCGGCTGGGCCATACCTATAGAGGACGCATGGTCGGCGTCCTCGGGGTCAATGAAAAGCAACGCGATCGGGCGGCGCGACTGGTCGGTGAGCTGACAGGCGCATCGATCGAACGCGTCGCGCAGGTGCTTTCGGATGCGGGCGGTAGCGCGAAGGTCTCAATCCTCATGTTGCGCTGCGGCGTGCCTGCGGCCGAAGCTCGTTCGCGCCTGGCCGCCGCCGACGGCGACCTGGCGGCGGCGCTCGGCGAGGCGACTGGGCGGTGAGGACGCTGTTTCGCGGCCCTGTCCACGGCCTGCCGGGTGACTCGAACAGCGTTCTGGTCGAGGACGGAACCGTGACCTGGGTGGGGATGGGGTCTGCTCCTGAGCGTCCTGATGAGGAGGTCGTCGCCGCTCCGGGCGAGATTATCGCGCCAGGCTTCGTCGACCTGCAGGTCAATGGTTTCGGCGGGCATGACGCCGCGGCAGGGCATGAGGCCATCAGGGCGATATCGGAGGCGCTGCCGGCGACGGGAGTGACAGCTTTTCTGCCGACGATCATCTCGTCGCCGGTCGATGTCGGCGCAGCCTTCGCTGCAGCCGCCGCGTCTGCGGCCGGGACGGGCGCGCGTGTGCTGGGAGCCCATGTCGAAGGGCCGTTCATCAACCCGGCTTTCAGGGGGGCGCACGAGCCTGCCTGTATCACCGATCCGACGCCCGAGCAGGTGGAAGTCATCGCCAGGGCTCGGCCCCGCCTTGTCACGATCGCCCCGGAGCTCCCTGGAGCGCTCGAGGCGATTGCGCGATTGCGTCAAGCGGGTGTCGTCGTGAGCGCCGGCCATACAGGCGCCGACTTCGAGCTGGGGCGCACCGCGATCGCCGCCGGGGTGCGGTTTGGTACTCACATTTACAACGCGATGCCGGCGGTCCACCACCGGCGGCCGGGGATCGCACTCGCGCTGCTCCTCGACCGCCGTGTGGCGGTCGGTCTCATCGCCGATGGCGAGCATGTGCATTCCGCTGTCTGCGAGCAGGTCGTGAGAACGAAAGGGTCCACGCGCATCGCGTTGACCACCGACCAGACAGCTGCAGCCGGCATGCCTCCAGGCTCGTACGTCCTCTCCGGCCGGCGCGTCGTTAGCGACGGTGCTGTGGTCAGGCTCGAGGACGGCACGCTGGCAGGCAGCGCGGCAACCATGGACCGCCTCGTCAGGCGCATGGCCGGGCTGCCGGGCTTGAATCTGACGCGTGCCATTGCCATGGCGTCAACCGTCCCGGCCCGCGTGCTTGGTGAGCGGTCCCTCGGCCACATCCGCGTGGGCGCTTGCGCAGACCTGATAGTTCTTGATGCCGACCTACGTGTGCGCTTGACCATGGTCAAGGGCGATGTCAAATTCCGTCTGTGAGCAGGTTTCGTGAGGAGATCGGTGAGCAGCCGCAGATCGCAGCCAACATGCTGGGGACGGGCCGCGCCGCGATTGATTCGATCGGGGCGCGGGTCCGCCAGGCAAAGCCCCGCGGCTTCCTGATCGCCGCACGGGGCAGCTCCGACCACGCCGCGCTATACGCCAAGTACCTGTTCGGCCGGCGCAACCGATCCCTCGTTTCCCTGGCTGCGCCATCGCTGTTCACTCATTACTCGAGCCCGCCGCGACTGGAGGGCCAGTGCGTCATCGGCATCTCGCAATCAGGCTCCTCGCCAGACGTCATAGCGGTGATCGAAGAAGGAGCAAGACAGGGAGCGCTCACGCTTGCCCTTACCAACGACGCCGACTCGAAGCTGGCAGGTGTGGCCGAGCTTGTCCTTCCTCTCGGAGCCGGCCGCGAGCAGAGTGTGCCGGCCTCCAAGACCTACACCGCGAGTCTCCTCGCCCTCGCGCTTCTGTCGCACGCTATCGACCCCGAGCCCCGGTTCAACGCGGCCCTTGCCGAGGTGCCCCAGGCGCTTACCGAAGCCCTCGGGCAAGAGCTCGAGCTGGACAGGCTGGCGCCTGCGTTGCTCGGCCCGCGGGCCATCGTGCTGGGCCGCGGCTTCAACCTCGCGACGGCGGAGGAGGTCGCGCTAAAGCTCACAGAGACGAGCTACGTCTTGGCTCGCGCGTGGTCTGTCGCCGACTTCGAGCATGGGCCGATAGCGGTCGTCGACGAGGGCTTCCCTGTGCTGTTTGTCGGTGGCGGAGGCCCTGTCGCGGCGGACCTGGAGAGCGTCGCCCGACGCCTGGATGGGTACGGTTGTCGTGTGATCGGAATTTTCGACGGCCAGGTCGGAGCGTTCGACAAGGCGTCCGTCGTCGGCATCGATTCGGGCCTTCCTGAAGACTTGACTCCGCTATCGCTCGCGGTGCTCGGGCAGCTGCTCGCGCATCGGGTCGCGCTGGCGCGGGGGATCGACCCGGATCGGCCGCGCGCGCTCAACAAGGTCACTAGAACCTGGTAGCGAAAGCTTCGGTCCTCGGGCTCGACATCGGTGGTTCGTCGAGCCGCGCCCGCCTCAGCGCGCGAGGTCGCGTGCTTGCCGAAGCCGAGGGGCCTGGTGCAAACGTTGCTGCGTTGACACCAGCAGTTGCGGAGCGCCGCCTGACCGCCCTGCTTGCCGACCTCGGACCCGCGCACCCTGTCGCTTGTTGCGCGGGGGCTGCCGGAGCGGAGGTGCCCGAGGCACGCTTGCGCCTGGAACAGCTGCTGACTCGACTCTTGCCCGACTGCCAGATCACCGTCGTCCACGACACTCGGTTGGTGCTGGCCGCGGCCGGCCTCGAGTCGGGAATTGCCCTCATCGCCGGCACCGGTTCGGTTGCGTATGGTCGCGACCGCCGCGGCCGCGAGTCACGGGCCGGAGGTTGGGGTTGGCTGGTCGGTGACGATGGCAGTGGAGCATGGCTGGCCCGAGAGGCGGCCCGCGAGGTGATGCGCCGGGCGGACGCCGGAGAAAAGTACGGCCCGCTCGGCGAGGCGGTGCTCGCCGCCGCGCAGGTGGGTGGCGCCGGGGAGCTGTTGGGGCGCCTTCACACCTTCCGTGAGCCAGGGCGCTGGGCCGCCCTTGCTCACGTCGTCTTCGATACGGCCTCCTCCGACTCCGGCGCGGATGCGCTGGTCGGCAGTGCCGCAGATGGCCTGGCCGGCCTCGTCGAGCGCGTCCGCAAAGCGTTGTCGATCAAAGGCCCTGTGGTCCTTGCGGGAGGCCTCATCCTCAACCAGGCGCGATTGGAGTCGGCAGTTCGCCGCCGCCTGGGTCGAGCCGTTCTCAGGCTCGAGGAGCCGCCTGTCGCCGGCGCTGTAAGGATTGCCGAGCAGGTCCGGCGATAAGCCAGACCCTTCTCGTCTCCACGCGGTGGGTGATGGCCCGAAGGGCCGGAGGGGCCTGCCTTAGTCGCTAGACTGCGGGCGGCATGAAGCGGCTCACACAGCCCTCGCTGGACTGGCTGCTCGTGTTCGTCCCGATTTCGCTCGTCGCCGACCTGTTGGGCCAGACGACCGTCGTCTTCATCACTTCGGCGCTCGCCATTGTCCCGCTGGCGGGACTCATCGGCAGGTCAACCGACCAGGTTGCGCGGCGTGTCGGCTCTCGCCTGGGCGGGCTTCTGAACGCGACCCTGGGGAACATCACCGAGCTGATCGTGTGCATCTTCCTGATCAACGCGAGCAACTTCGCGATCGTCAAGGCCTCTTTGATCGGATCGATCCTGGGCAATCTCCTTTTGGTGCTCGGCCTCTCATTCGTTGTCGGGGGAATTCATCACAAAGAGCAGACGTTCAGCTCACGGGCGGCCGGCGTGCATTCAGCCTCATTGCTGCTGGCAGTGGCTGGACTTCTGATGCCTGCCCTCCTGATCCTCACGACCCCCGAGGTCGGATTTGTCGAGAAGGAGGTGGTGAGCAGCGTCGTCGCGATCGTCCTGATACTCCTGTACCTTGCCGCGCTGGCGTTCACCCAGATCACACATCCGCACCTGTTCCGCGCAGCCGACGAGCCTGAGACTCCAACGAGGTCGCTGCGCCGGTCGATGATCGTGCTCGTCGCGTCGGCAATGCTTGTCGGTGTCGAGTCGGAGCTGCTGGTCTCGTCGTTGACGCCGGCCATCACCGCTCTGCATTTGCCTGCGATATTCGTGGGGCTGATCCTAATCCCGATCATCGGCAACGCGGCCGAGCACGCATCGGCCGTCTACTTCGCCGCCAGGGACCGGGTTGACCTGACCCTCGAGATCGCTGTCGGCTCCTCGACGCAGATCGCGCTGTTCGTGGCTCCGATCCTGGTGTTCATCAGCCTGGCGATCGGCCACCCGATGGACTTTGTCTTCACCGCGTTCGAGATCGCCGTCGTCTCGCTGGCGACCCTGATCGTCGCGTTGATAGTGCTCGAGGGACGAAGCAACTGGCTGTCGGGCGTCCAGCTCGTCGGGGCCTACATCGTGATCGGCGCTGCAGCCTTCTTTATAAGGTCAGCAACCTGAACTACTCCCGTTCTTGCCGGGCCTGACAGGTCACGCAGCGCGTCGCCTCGGGTAGGAACTCGAGCCTCTCTGCCGCGATGGCTTGGCCGCAGTCCTCGCAGACCCCGTACGTGCCTTCGGCGCGGCGGCTCGTGGCGCGCTGCGCCTGGCGGAGATTCTCATCCAGGAGGCGCCGGACGCTCTCGTTGGTGGCTTTTTCGCTCTGGACCTGCGCGAAGTCGGATTCTCCGAACCCCTTGCTCATATATCCAGCGTAGACCACACTCCGCCCGAAAACTACTGCAAAAACGTCACCAAAGCTACGGGGGGTTGGGGGAGCTGGAGAGCTCGCCGTCGTCGTCCCACCCGTGCCACCCTTTGGGTTCGATCCAGGCGCTCACCCGCCTTGCGGTTCGTTTCGCGAAAGGCTTTCCCGTGTACCGGCGGCACAGGCGGTCAATGTCAGCCAGCGTCACGTCATCCGCAAACTTCACAACTGAGCCGAACAGGCTGACGTGGCGATACCAATCCTCTCCGAGCACAGTCAAGCTGACCTTCGGGTTGGTTCGCATCCAACGCAGCCTGCTGCGGCTTTCGTGCATGTTGACGAGGATCAGCCCGTCCTCCCAGTCGTACCAGGTCGCGACGGACATCGGATATCCGTCGGGCTTGATACAGGCGATGACAGCGGGGTTGGGCTTCTTGAGGAACTCTTCGACGACCGATGGAAGCTCCAGCGCCGGCAAACCTACTCCCCCAGCACGGTCCGAAGCTGTGCCACCGAGATGTTGCCGCCACTGAGGATCAAAGCGACGCGCCGACCTGCCAGCCGGTCCTTCAGGGCCAGCGCGGCAGCCAGTGGTGCAGCGCCGGCTCCCTCCACCACTGTTCGTGTGCGTGCGACAAGGGTCCTCACCGCAGTTTTGATGTCCTCATCGCTCACTAGCACAAAGTCATCGAGCAGCCGGCGGAGAATCCGCTGGGGCAGGTCGAAAGCAGTACCCGTGGCCAGGCCCTCCGCCCAGGTGCTGCTTGGCGCCTCAACCAGGCGGCCCTCGCGCCAGGACTGGTAAGCCGCGGGCGCGGCCTTCGATTGCACACCGATCACCTGGATCGACGGGTCAATTGCCTTGGCGACGATGCACGCCCCCGCGGCTCCGCTGCCGCCTCCAATCGGGACGATTATCGTGTCGATTTTCGACTGCTCACCCAGGATCTCGAGCGTGTGCGTGCCGACGCCCGCAATCAAGAGTGGCTCGTCGCCCGAGTGGATGTACCTGTAACCCTTTGATGCCGCCAGGCGCTCGCACGCCAGGCGGGCAACGTCGTAGCTGGCGCCGACGAGCTTGACCTCGGCGCCAAGCTCGCGCATCGCCTCCACCTTGGCCGGGTTGGCGTTCTCCGGCGCGCAAACGATCGCCTTGACGCCAAAGAGCCTCGCCGCGAATGCAACCGATTGGCCGTGGTTACCTGTGGAGGCCGCGATCACGCCTGCGTTGCGCTCTGCAGGGCTGAGCTGTGAGATCAGGTTCACGCCACCGCGCACCTTGAACGCGCCGGTAGGGAGGTGGTGCTCGTGCTTCAGATAGACCTCAGCGCCGACCATCTCGCTGGCCGCCGGCGAGTAGCGGAGGGGAGTGGGGGCGAGGTGAGGCCTGATGCGCTCCATGGCCGCCATCGCGTCGCGAATCGTCGGCTCAGCGAGCACTGGCTGCTTCAAGTGCCAAAGTCTGACACCCTTGATTCGGTGGGCGTCGCGCGCGTCTCTTATGTGTCGCTTAATCAGCGGCTTAACATCCTGCCCCGTGCGCCGCAGTCACTATTCGCTTGACAGCGCACCCAGCGCTACCTAGGCTAGCCACAAACTTGGGGGAGGGTGCGGTTAAGGGTTGACCAAGAAATACGGAGTGGCGATTCTCGGTGCAGGCTGGGTTGCGGGCGAGTACGTCAAGGCTTTCCGCGACCATCCGCTCACCGAAATAACCGGCATCTACAACCAGACACCTGGCAAAGCAAGCCGGCTCATGAAGACTCACGGCGTTGAAGCACGCGAATATGCCTCAGAAGACGAGCTCTTCGACGACGACCGCGTCAAGATCGTCGCGTCATGCACCCCGCCTGATGTGCGGCCGGCGCAGATAGAGAGAGCAGCAAAGTCAGGCCGGCACGTCGTGATCGAAAAGCCGATCGCGCTGGACTACGCCGGGGTCAAGCGCATCTATCACGCCATCAAGGACGCCAAGGTGAAGAGCGTCACCTCCTTCGTCCTCCGTTGGAACCCTCAATTCGAGACCGTGAAGCAGCTGCAGGCCGACGGTGTCCTCGGAAAGATGATCTACGCCGAGGCCGACTACTGGCACCCCATGAAAACCGAGTATCCAAGCTACCCGTGGGCGGTCGGAAAGAAGAGAGGTGGGAGCTCATTCATCAGCGCGGGCTGCCACGCAGCTGATGCAATCAGGTACTTCGCCGGCGAGATCAGCGAGGTTGCCGCCTTTTCGGCGGGCCCCAAGAAGGACATGAACTACGAATACGATCCGGTGATGGTGGCGTCCCTCCGATTCGAGAACGGCGCGGTGGGCAAGCTCTCATCCGTAATCGAAGGCGAGACGCCGTACATTTTCAACGTCCGGCTCTTTGGGACCGATGGCACGATCCAGAACAACAGGGTCTTCTCCAGGAAGCACTACCCGGGATCGCTCGACTACTGGACCTTCCCTACGATCGAGCCATCTTCGGGCGACGTGACACACCACCCGTTCGTTCCCGAGATCAGGCACTTCATCGACTGCATCGAGAACAATGTGGAGTCGCACGCGGCGATCTACGACTCGTACAAATCGATGGCGGTGTGCTTCGCGATCGATGAGTCGGCGGCCAACAACGGCAAACCGGTAAAGGTCGACTACAAGGTTTAGGGGCGCGCACCGCGCTTCGAGTTCAGGTCATCAGAAGGGAGGCTAGAAAGTGGCGAGCGAGACACCTGCAAAACCAATCACTCAGCGCGAGGTGACCCGGAGGTCGCTGCTCGCCGGCATCGGCGGCGGAGTCGCCGGGCTGGTCATCGGAGGGCTCGCCGGCAGCTCGCTCGGCCCCAAGACATCCGGCGGAGGCGGAGCCGGAGCCGGCTCGCGGGGCAACCTCAAAGTCGTCGGCATCTACCCCGTGGGCGGTGTGATCGCCGCGGACGGGAAAGAGATGGCGAACGGCGTCAAGATGGCCGTCGACGAGATCAACGCGCGAGGCGGGCTCATCGGCTATCACCTCGACTACGTCGAGATCGACGACAAGGACTCGAACACCGACCAGATCACTGCAGCCTTCAACAGGGCGGTGAGCGTCGAGAAGCCTGACGTGATCTTCTCCGGTTACCACCTCTCCTCAGGCCCCGAGTTCGACATCGTCGCCAACGCCGGAGTCCTTTATTACAACGTCAATACGCAGGTTGCTTGGCTCAACAAGTACAAAGGCGATCCAAGCAAGTACTGGGGCATCTTCCAGTGCGACCCCACCGAAGGCTGGTACGGGCAAGGCTTCGCATACTGGGTCGACGGCGCCCTCAATCAGGGCTTGCTGAACACAAGAGCTAAGACCTGCTCGATCATCAGCGGGAAGAGCGCATACGGCACAGTGATCGCCACCGGCTTCAAGGATCAGATCACAAAGCTTGGATGGCAGGTACTCAGCGAAGACGGCGTCACTGAAGGTGCTGTACCCGATTGGGGCCCTGTCCTTTCGAGGGTCAAGCAGGCGAAGCCGAGCGTTCTCTTCACCAGCGACTTCTCGCCGGCCGATGATGCGGCAATGGCCAAGGCCTGGGCCGCCACCCCTACCAAGACTCTTGTTTATCAGCAATACGGGCCGTCGGTCCCCGAATACCTCACGCTGGCGGGTCCCGCCGCCAACGGGATCGTCTGGGCGACAGTGCTCGGTTTGCTCCCCGACCAGATCGGCAACGATTTCAGAACCCGTTATGCCGCGAAGTTCGGTGCCCAGCCAGGCTGGGCCAATGCGGGCGGCTGCTACGACGAGGTGATGGTCTGGGCTGCCGGTGTGGCTGCGGCCGGCGACCCCAAGAACTACAAGGCGGTTGCCAAAGCGACAGAGTCGGTGATCTGGCGCGGCACCACCGGAGCGATCTCATTCGAGAACCACACCGGGAGGCAGTTCCCGGCGCAAACTGCCGATGCCTCTCTCGGCCAGCCGCACATCATCGTCCAGATCCAGAACGGGGTCCAGAAAGTCGTGTCACCTGCGCCTTTCACCAGCGGCACATTTGTGCTTCCCCCCTGGATGCAGTAGGGGCAGCAGAGGCCACAAGACCGGGCTCCGCAATTGGCGATCCTCGAATGCCAGAAGGTCAGCAAGGCCTATGGAGGCCTGCTCGCGGTCAGCGAGCTCAGCTTTGCGGTTGAGCCCGGCGAGGTGTACGCCATCGTCGGGCCCAACGGGGCTGGCAAGACGTCCCTTTTCGATTGCATCTCCGGTATCAACCCGGCAACCAGCGGGGCGATCAAGTTCCAGGATCGGGAGATCCAGGGCCTCCGCCCCCACGACATATGCCGCCTGGGCCTCGCGCGAACCTTTCAGACCACAGTCGCGTTCGACAGCCAGACAGTCCTGACCAATGTCCTGGTCGGAAGCACCTTCGGCCGAAAGGGCCAATACCCGGTTCTTTCCTTCAATCAATCGTCGATCGAGGCAGCGCTCGACGCGCTTGTTCTCTGCGGGCTCGCACACCAGCAGAGGGCGCAGGCCGGGAGCCTTACGGTCCTGGCGCGCAAGCGGTTGATGCTGGCGACCGCGCTCGCCACCCGACCTCAGCTTCTCCTACTCGACGAGCCTTTTGGCGGCCTCAACCCGGGCGAGCGCGCGCAGATGATCGAGCTGATCCGGGTCATTGCCAGGACCGATATGACCATCTTGATGATCGAGCACGTGATGAAGGCGGTCCAGGCACTGGCCAATCGCATCCTGGTCATCCACCACGGCCAGCAGATCGCCGAAGGCCCGCCTTCCAAGGTTCTTCGCGATCCGCGCGTGATCGAGGTCTACCTGGGCACGCTGCGGCCGATGGGCCCTGACGCGGAGCCGGCCAATGCTTGAGGTCAAGGGCCTCGTCGCCGGCTATGCAGGCAGCGAGGTGCTTCAAGGCATCGACCTGGTGGTCCATGACAGAGAAGGGGTCATCGTCCTGGGCCCGAACGGCCACGGAAAGACGACTCTCCTCAGAGCTATTACCGGCCTCCTCCCTCCCAGCGCGGGGCAGGTGCTGTTGAACGGCAAGGACATCACGCGCTGGCGCCCCGATGTCATCGCCGCGGCAGGCGTGGTGCACATCCCGCAGGGCGACCTGCTCTTCCCTGAGATGACGGTGCTCGAGAACCTTGTCATGGGCGCCTACAACCGGGCGACGTGGAGCGAGCGCAACGTTCGCCTTGGCCACGTATACGAGCTCTTCCCTTGGCTCAAAGAACGGGGGGGCCAGCTGGCGCGCACTCTCTCAGGCGGCGAGCGGCGCATGCTCGCGCTCGGCCGCGGGCTCATGTCGAAAGCTCAGATCCTGCTCATCGACGAGCCGTCACTCGGGCTCGCACCGCTGACCACGCAGCAGATCTACGCGAGCATCCAGACGGTCAAGGAGAGCGGTATGTCGCTCCTGCTGGCCGATGAGAACGCGAATCACGTGGCGGGCCTGGCCGACAGGGTCTATCTCCTCGAGACCGGGATGCTTGTCCGCGAGGGCCCCGCAGACGAGCTCCTTCGCGACAAGGCGCTGCTGGAGAGCTACCTGGGATGAGCACGCAGTTCGTGCAGGCGGTGTGGGGAGGGGTTCTCTTCGGCTCCGTGTACGGATTGATGGCCCTCGGCCTCACCCTGGTCTGGGGCGCGGTCAGACTTCTCAACCTGGCGCACGGCGCCCTGTTCGTCGTCGGCGCGTACGCCGCCTATTGGGTGGTGAGCTTCCTCCATCTGCCGATCCTCGTCGCCCTGCCGTTCGGAGTGCTGGCGGCGGCTGCCTTCGCCTACCTGATGCACATTATTTTCATCCGCCCGGTGATCGGGAAGCCCGGCTTCGACAACTCGACCCTGGTTGCGACAGTAGGCATCTCGATAGCGGTCTCGGCGGCCGCTCTCCTCATCTTCAACCCCCAATACAAGGTTGTTCCACCTGTGCTTTCGGGCTCGACCATCGTCGCCGGCGTCCAGATCACCTACCAGGGCCTTCTCGTGATCGGGACGTCGCTGGCGCTGTTCGCAATCGTCTATGCATTCCTGACTTACACGCGGCTGGGGATGGCGATCCGCGCAGTCTCGCAGCAAACCGAGGCGGCGAGCCTCATGTCGATCCCTGTGGTTCAGACCTACGGGATTGTCATAGCGATCAGCGGCGGTCTCGCGGGCCTGGCGGGGGTCCTGCTCTCACCCTCGTTCTTTCTGAGTCCCAACTCTGGATTCAATCCGATGATCCAGGCGCTGATCGTGACCATATTCGGCGGCCTGGGAAGCGTCCGGGGGGCGCTGGTGGCGGGGTTCGTGCTCGGCGTGTTCGAGTCCTTCGTGGAGGTCTTCTATGGCGTGGGTTGGGCGCAGCCTGGGGTCTTCATCTTGATCATCCTCATGTTGATAGTCCGCCCCAACGGCCTGTTCGGCATCGGCGAGGTGAAGCGGCTGTGAGCGTAGGCGGAGTGGTGACAGCGGCACCTTCAAGACCGGAAGTCGACTATGCGGCCGCTCCATGGCAGCGCGTTCCGATTTACGTCATTGGGGGGACCGTGGTGGCCGGCATCCTGCTGCCCCTTGTGTTGACGAGGATCAGCATTGGCGACTACTTGATCACGCTGCTGATCCTGTTCTTCATGCAGGCGGTGGTCGCGCAGTCGTGGAACTTGATCATGGGTTATGGAGGGATCTACTCCTTCGCCCAGGTCGCTCTGTTCGCTGTCGGCGGCTGGACCACGGCGGTCCTGGCCCATAGCCTGGGTTGGAACCCGTTCATCGCGATGCTCTTTGCTCCAGTGGTGGCGTTGCTCGCCGCGGTTGGCATCGGCCTTCCGACCCTTCGACTTCGAGGCGTTTATGTGGTGCTGCTGACGCTGGCCTTCCACGAGCTTGCGCGCGTATTCGCGGTGACGGGGCCGCGCTTCATCAGCGGCGGCGGTTATGGCCTGGTCTCGGTACCGACCTTCCAGTTCGGCAACGTCATCGGCCAGCAGCGCACCATCTACCTCTACTACCTGGCGATGGTGATCTTCGTCATCGCAACATTTGTGATCTGGCGGGTCATCCACTCGCCTCTGGGTGTGGCAGTGACCGCCCTTCGCGACTCCGAGACCTACGGCGTCAGCAGGGGAATCAATCAGTTCCGCATACGTCTGATCCTCTTTGCGATCAGCGCTTTTTTCACGGGACTTGCCGGCGGGTACATGACCCATTACAACGGCGGCATATCGACCTCGGTGTTTGATTTCTCGCGCCTCATCGACTTGCTCGCGATGATCGTGATCGGCGGTTGGGGCACGTTCGCAGGCCCGATCCTCGGCGCCGCGATCATCATCGGCCTCGATCAGTACCTCGTCGCGATCGGCGACTACAGGGCGCTGTTCGAAGGGTTGATCCTGGCCGTGATCGCGGTGTTTGCGCCACAGGGCCTGTGGCCGGTGATTCGCAAGACGTATGACAAGTACCTGGGGCCAGAGCAGCAGCCCGCCCCGGCGCCCGCTTCCGCAGCGGCCCATGCCGAGACGCGCAATGAGGATTTGAAATGACCACCGGTCTCGTCTGGCACGAGCTCTATATGTGGCATGACACGGGCACGTCCGCGTGGGTGACGCCCGCAAGCCTGACCGTAGAACCGCTTCGGCACATCGAGAACGCCGACGGAAAACGGCGGATCCGCAACCTCGTCGAAGTCAGTGGGCTGATCGACCATCTCGTCCAGCTGAAACCGCGATCGGCGAGCGAGGCAGAGATTCTCCGGTTGCACACGCGCGAATACGTCGATCGCATCAAGAAGGCGAGTGCGGAGATGGGCGGCGACGCCGGCGACCTCACCCCCTTCGGTCCTGGCTCTTACGAGATCGCCTTGCTCGCCGCCGGCGGCTGCATGACTGCTGTCGATGCAGTGCTGGACGGAACTGTAGACAACGCATATGCGCTTGTGCGGCCTCCCGGCCACCACGCGGAGAGGGAGACCGGACGCGGCTTCTGCATCTTCGCTAACACCGCGCTGGCAGCTGTGCATGCCCGGCAGGAACGTGGGCTGTCGAGGGTTGCGATAGTGGACTGGGACGTGCATCACGGCAACGGCACCGAGCACGCCTTCTACGACGACCCCAGCGTGCTCACCGTCTCGATCCACCAGGACAACAATTACCCGCCGGGCTTGGGCGCCATCGCAGATACGGGTCATGGCGCCGGCGAGGGGTACAACATCAACGTCCCGCTCCCACCCGGGTCGGGTGTCGGCGCATACGTCGCAACTTTCGATCGAGTGGTGGTGCCCGCGCTCAAGGCTTTCAGGCCTGAGCTCATTCTCATCGCCTCCGGGCTGGACGCCAGCGCGATGGATCCTCTGGCCTCGATGATGATGACGAGCGACGGCTACCGCAGACTGACCAGAACGATGCTCGAGGTCGCCCGCGAGGTATGCGGTGGACGGCTTGTCGCGTGTCACGAGGGCGGCTATTCGCCCGCCTATGTGCCTTACTGCGGCCTCGCCATCCTCGAGGAGATGGCAGGAGTTCGGACAGGGCTCGAGGATCCTCTCCTCGAGCTGCTGGCAGGGTTCGGCGGCCAGGAGCTGCAGCCGCACCAGGAAGTGATCATCCTGGAAGCCGCCAAGCTTGCGACAGCTCTCCGTGAGTCGGCGTCCCCACCCCCACCCCCTCCCCGGCGAGCGGGGAGGGGAGGAGTTTAGGAGGGAGCATTGAATAGGTTTGCGGCAGGCTACCTCGACGACATCGCGACGCGGCTCTATTCGTCAGTGCTGTCCGACGTCCTTGACGACCTTGGCCATCGGAACCAGGTGATGCGGCCGGAGGTGCGACCTCTCTATGTCGGTGCGAAAGTGGTTGGCCGCGCGGCGACGATGCTCGCCATCGCCGTCAGCGAGCTGCCGCCCGAGCCATACAAGCTGCTGATGGAGCTGCTCGACGGGCTGCAGCCGGGCGAGGTGGTGGTCGGCGCCGTCCAGGGCGAGTCGCGCGCCGCCCTGTGGGGGGAGCTGCTCACCACTCACACTCGCGCGCGTGGTGCTCGAGGCGTGGTGCTCGACGGCATGAGCCGCGACAGCTGGGGGATCGTGGAGATGAAGTTCCCTGTGTTTGCGACAGGTCTGTCGCCTGCCGACTCGAAGGGCAGGCTAGAGGTCGTCGCGATCAGGAGCACGATCCCAGTCGGCGGCGTGGCGGTGGCAGATGGCGACCTGGTGGTCGCCGACGACGATGGCTGCGTTGTGGTGCCCGCCGCGATAGAGGAGGAGGCGGTCGCGCGCGCCCTGGAGAAGGTTTCGGGCGAAGACACGATGCGCGACATCCTCCGCAAAGGAGCCAGCATCCGAGAGGTCTTCGCTGAGCACGGGATTCTTTGAAGCAGTCACAGCGATGAGCGCTTGACCTCGATGCGGTTCAAAGACAAGGTCGTGATCATCACCGGCGCGGGTTCCGGCATCGGGCGCGTCATGGCCCACAGATTCGCTGCGGAGGGCGCGAAGGTCGCGGTCGTCGACTGGCTTGCCGACCGTGCTGACACGGTCGCGGCCGAGATCTCCGAAGCGGGAGGACAGGCCGCAGCGATCCATACTGATGTCAGCTCGAAGGTAGGGGTCGATTCCATGGTCGCCTTTGCCGTTTCACGATTCGGGCCTGTCGATGTGCTGGTCAACAACGCGGCGATCGCGGACGGTGACGACGTGCTTCAGATCGACGACGCCACCTGGGACCACGATGTGTCGGTGGTGCTGAAAAGCGTCTTCCTCTGCTCGAAAGCCGTGCTGCCCTCGATGATCGAACGCGGCAGCGGCGCGATAGTCAACATCGCCTCGGTGAACGGAATGTCAGCCCTGGGCAACGAGGCCTACAGCGCGGCCAAGGCCGGAGTGATCAACCTTACCCAGGGGATCGCGGTGCGCTATGGAGCGCATGGGATCCGTTGCAACGCTATAGCGCCTGGCACCATCCGTACGCCTATCTGGCAGGAGCGGATCGATCGCGACCCTGTCGTTTTCGAGCGCCTTGTCAAGTGGTACCCGCTGGGCAGGGTCGGAGAGCCAGAGGACGTTGCCAAC
>Ga0307312_10000271_pt1 | contig 22934 bp, 25 predicted proteins | sample ER_DNA_202_FD_194489 | JGI IMG/M metagenome (GOLD analysis project Ga0307312, IMG submission 194489) | Bulk soil microbial communities from the East River watershed near Crested Butte, Colorado, United States - ER_DNA_202 | ecosystem: Environmental > Terrestrial > Soil > Floodplain | place... | reverse complement strand
CTCACCTCGACGATCGACTCGCCTTGTGCCCGGCTGCGGTTGAACGCGCGCAGCGTCGGAAGCCCGCGCACCACGTCGAGGAAGTGTGTCGAGAGCAGCCGCAGCGCGTGCCAACGCTCGCGCGTGCGCTCCTCGGTGTAACGGCCGATCAACCACATAAAGAGGGGCACGAGCGGGAGCGTCACGAGCATGATCAGGGCGGACTCGAAGTCGATCCACGCCGCCCAGCCGAGCACCGCGACCGGCACGAGGCAGGCGAGCACGACTTGAGGCAGGTAGCGGCCGAAATAGGCCTCGAGGCCGTCGACACCCTGCACTGCGGCGGCCGCGATCTCAGCGCTCTCGGCGCCGTCCAGCGCAGCCGGTTGGGCGCGCAGGCGGCGCTCGACGAGTGCGAGACGGAGCTCGGAGAGCACCGTCCAGGCAGCACGTCGACCGGCCACCTCGAATCCCCAGGCGAGCAACCCGCGGCCTGCGAACGCGAGCACGAGCAGGATGAGCTCGCCCGAGACGTCGTCGAGGGAGGCGCCGCGGAAGGCTCGCGCGACGATCGTCGCGAGCAGCGTCGCCTGGAGCAGGACGAGGAGCGCGGTCGCGAGCCCGATCGCCGTATCCGTCGCGAGCAACAGCCTCGCTGCCCTGGCGCGACGAAGGAGTCGCGGGTCGAGTACGCGCATCGCGGCTCAGCCGGCGGGCGATCCGCTCGAGGGCGGGACGAGCGCCTCGGCCGGCGACACGACTTCCTCGCCCGCGAGGCGAGCCCGGAGGACGTAGTAGGTCCAGCCCTGGTAGAGGAGCACGAGCGGAGTCAGGATCAGCGCCACCACGGTGATCGCCACCAACGCGTAATGCGAGGAGGCCGCGTTCGAGACCGTGAGGCTGTTCCCGAAGTCCGGGCTCGAGACCATCACGCGCGGGTACAGGCTCGTGAAGAGCGTCGCCACGGTGAGCACGGCCCCCAGCGCAGTCGCCACGAATGCCCGACCGGTCGTCCCTCGTCGCACGAGAACGGCCGCGAGCAGCAGCGCGACGATCGCAAGCGCGGCGGGAAGCACCGGCGGAAACACGCCCTTGTCGTTGCGGTCGGTTGCAACTGCGACAGTCCAGACCGCGAAGGCTGCGACCACCGCGGCCGCCGGCAAGGCGAGCATCCGGGCGACGCGGCTGGTCCGCTCGTGGAGCTCGCCGGTCGTCCGCAGCGTCAGGAAGGTGGCGCCGTGTAAGGCGAACAGGCACACCACCGCGATCCCCGCGAAGACCGCGTAGGCGCTGAACAGGTCGCCGATGCTCCCGGTGAAGTCGCCGTCAGACCCGAGCGGGACGCCATAGAGGAGGTCGGCGAGCGCGAGACCCCAGAGGAACGGCGCGCCGAAGCTCGCCGCCACGTTCGCCCCCAGCCAGAACGACCGCCAGCGCGGGCTCTCGCTCTTGTTCCACCACTCGAACGAGACGGCACGGACGATCAGGAAGACCAGGATCAACAGCAGGAGGAGGTAGAACCCCGAGAACATCGCGCCATACCAAGCCGGAAACGCCGCGAACGTACCCCCGGCGGCGACGACGAGCCAGACCTCGTTGCCGTCCCAGACAGGGCCGATCGACTCCAGGAGCACTCCCCGCTCCTTGCTGCCGCGCGGCACGAACGGAAGCAGCATCCCGACGCCGAAGTCGAACCCTTCGAGCACGAAGTAGCCGCTCCAGAGCACGGCGATCAGACAGAACCAGAAGATCTGGAGCGTCATCAGTAGCTCACCGCCGAGGGGGCCGCCTCCGTCGGCACGGGCCGATCCGGGTCCGCATAACGGCGCAGGAGGACGATGTCGGTCACCGTGAGGGCGGCGTAGAGGAGCGCGAAGGTGCCGAGGCTGATGCCGAGCCACGTCGCGCTGACGCTCGGCGAGTTCGCATCCGATGTTCGCAGCAACCCGTACACGATCCACGGCTGCCGGCCCACCTCGGTCAGCACCCAGCCGGCCAGGGCTGCGATGAAGGGGAGCGGGATCGTCCAGACGGCGGCCCAGAAGTACCAGCGCGCTTGCGCCAGCCGTTTCCGCCAGTAGAGAAAGGCGCCGACCGCGGCAACCAGGAAGACCAGTGTGCCGAGGCCGGCCATGACGCGCATGCTCCAGTACGCGGCCTCGACAGGTGGGATGTAGTTCCCGCGGCCGAACTGGCGCTGCTCGTTCTTCTGCTCGTCGTTAAGGCCCACGACCTTGCCGTTCAAAGAGCCGGTCGCAAGGTAGGAGAGCAGCTTGGGGATCTGGATCGAGAACGACGGCGTCTGATCGCTCTGGGTGAACCCGCCGATCTGGAAAAGGGAGAACCCGCACGGCTGGCACGTGCTCCATTGCGCCTCGGTCGCGGCGATCTTCATCGGCTGTGTCTCCGTCGTGTAGATCCCGAAGTGGCTGCCGACCCAGAGGTTCGCCGCTGAGACCGGCAGCGCGACGACCAGCGCCAGCTTCGCTCCGCGGATGAAGAGCTCTTGGTTGCGGCCGCGGGCGAGGTGCCAGCACGACACCCCGAGCACGACCACCGAGGCAGCCGTGAGCCCGGCCAGGATCGCGTGGACGAAGGCCCAGATCGCAAACGGGCTGCTGACGAGGTGCCAGACGCTCGTCAGCTCGGCCCTGCCGTTCGTGATCTTGTAGCCGACCGGATGCTGCATCCACGAGTTCGCCACGAGGATGAAGAAGGCCGAGGTCCAGGTCCCGAGCGCGACGAGCCAGATCGTCGCCAGGTGGATGCGCGGCGAAAGCCGGTTCCAGCCGAAGATCCACAGCCCGAGGAACGTCGCCTCGAGAAAGAACGCCGCCAGCCCTTCGATCGCGAGCGGCGCGCCGAAGACGTTGCCCACGTACGTCGAGTAGACCGACCAGTTCATCCCGAACTGGAACTCCTGCACCAGACCCGTCGCGACACCGACGACGAAGTTGATCAGGAGGAGCGTCCCGAAGAAGTGCGTCAGCCGCAGCCAGGCTTCGTTCCCCGTCCGTCGCCAGATCGTCTGCATCGTCGCCACGAGCGGTGCGAGGCCGAGGGTAAGTGGGACGAAGAGGAAGTGGTAGAGCGACGTGGTGGCAAATTGAACGCGCGCAAGGTCCACGACGGTCGACCCGAGGAATCCGACGTCGGCCCACATCTCGGCAACGAGGCTAAAAGCCGGTCGCCGACGCGCCATCGTCCCAAGGGGATGATCTCCGGGGGGCCTAGATCGTGGTAATCAGGACACATGACCGCGCCGGCCGCGCCCTCGGGCGAGCAGATCGAGATCTCCTTCGAAGACCAGCAGGCCGTCGTAACCGAGGTCGGCGCGGGACTGCGCAACTATTCGGCCGGCGGCCGCGACCTGCTCGACGGCTATTCGCCTGACCAGCTCGCGCAATCCGGGCGTGGCCAGCTGCTGATCCCATGGCCGAACCGGATCCGTGACGGGATCTACGAGCTCGATGGACGCCGCCACCAGCTTCCTCTGAACGAGCCCGAGCGCAACAACGCGATCCACGGGCTTGTGCGCTGGTCGAGCTGGAGCATCTCCGAGCGCAGCGCCGGCCGTGTCGTCCTGGAGCACGTGCTCCGGCCGCAGCCGGGCTACCCCTTCTCGCTCGCGCTCGGCGTCGAGTACTCGCTCTCACCCGACGGGCTCGCCGTTCGCACGGAAGCGACGAACGTCGGCGCGGAAGCGTGTCCGTACGGAGCCGGGGCGCACCCGTACCTCGCGGTCGGCGCCGGCGGCGTCGACGAGGCCGTCCTCCGCGTGCCCGCACGGGCTGTCCTGGAGGCTGACGAGCGCGGCATCCCAGTCGGCTCAGGGCCCGTCGAGGGCAGCGAGCTCGACTTCCGCAAGCCGAGGCCGATAGGGCGTGCGCGGCTCGACCACTGCTTCACCTACCTCGACCGCGACGAGGACGGATGGGCGCGCGTCGAGCTCGACGGGACGACGCTTTGGGCCGATGAGAGCTACCCGTACCTGATGATCTTCACGGGCGACGGGCTCCCAGACGCCGACCGTCGCAGCGTCGCGGTCGAGCCGATGACCTGCGCTCCGAACGCGTTCTCAAGCGGCGACGGCCTGATCCTTCTGGAGCCCGGCGGCTCCCATGCGGCCGCCTGGGGCATCGCGATCACGTCGTAGTCGACTCTCAGCCGCGCGTGTCGGCGGTCTCCTTCGCTCCGGCCAGGAGCCCCACCGCGAGGAGGTCCTTGGCATGGATCCACTCGTCTGCAAGCGTGACGCCACCCGCCTTCGCGATCATGTCTCGCAAGGGCACGGCCCAGCGATGCTCGATCAGAGCGACCGCGGCAGCGGTTCCCTCCGGGATCGCATCGCCGAGGTACCAGACCGCCGCCTCGTCGAACACGTGCCCGTCCTCGAGCTCGTTCGCTCCGGCGATCGCGGCCCGGTCGGCCTCTTCCTCGCCGCCCATGCCAAAGCCCACGAGGGCACCGACGATCGCGCCGAACTCCTCGGCCTCCTCCTGATCGAGATCGCTCTGCTGGAGGACCTCGAGCTCCCCGTCCGCATTCTTTTTCACGAGCAGCAGGTCGATCAGGCGGATGACGTCGTGCTCCTTCAGGCGCGCGAGCTCCTTGCGGATCTCGCCCGTGAAGTTGTCTCCCTCGAAGCCGACGACGAGCATCTGTACCGGGCCTAGGGTCAGGCCGTCTCCGCTATGCGTGGGCGTGCTCATGAGCCCTCCAGGAGCTTCTGCTTCTGTGCGGCGAACTCGTCGTCCGTGAGAACGCCCTGCTCGTGCAGCTGACCGAGCTTCCCGAGCTGCTCGATCGTGTCGTCGCTGATGCCTCCGGCGGCCGGAGCCGCGCCCTGCTGCGCCTCGAGCTGGGCCAGGCGCGCGTCGGTCTCTGCATCGTCTTCCCGCCCCTCCTGCACCTTCTTACCGGCGTGGTAGGCAACGCCTCCCACCATGGCCGCGCGCATCAGCGGCCGTCGTCGTCGCATCAACATCGCTCACCTTTCTCTCGCTCTCGGACCTACGGTCGCAGAATCGCCTGCACCGCCCCAGAACGCATCACCCTGTCCGGATGATGTCCCGGCTCGGTCCTTGAACCACGCTGAAGACCGACTAGCAATTTCGAAGGAGGCACCATGTGGTACGCGATCGGCGGCTTTGCCGCCTTCCTGTGGCTGGTATTGCTCATTTCGCTCGGGATGAGCACGCTCCGGAAGGGTCACTGGGTCATGTTCATTCTCGGGATCTTCATACCGATCTTCTGGGTAATCGGTGCGTTCATGCCGCCGACCACCCCGCAGCCCGCCTAGGCGACTCGTCCGATAGATCTGGCTAGAGCGAAATAGCCAACGGGTATTCCGCGCCACCCGGCTGCTACCCTGGATCTCAGCGGTGCGGAGGTGTTCCGTCGAGCGGCGCGCGCCTCGCCGTGTTATCCGGCGAAAGGCAGACGATGCGAGGAACGATGATTTGGTTCAACGAGGTCAAGGACCTCGGCTTTATCCAGACCGAGGAGGGCGAGCGCCTGTCCGTCCTGGGAACCGGCTTCGCCGACGGGAAGAGACCGGTCGGACGGTGCGCCGATGCCGTCGTCAGCTTCGACGTCACCGACAACGGCACAGGGCGCGAAGCTCAGAACGTCGTCTTCGTGACCGAGGACGCTCCACGTCGAGCTCGCCTCCGCCACCGTGGCGGCCGCTAGCGCCCCACGGCCCCGCTTTCGGGGTGTCTCTCACCGAATCGCGTTCTTCCTAACGATTCCGCTCGGCGTGGCGCTCGGCCTCGAAGTCGAGACCTCTGCCGGCCGCGTCGCCGCAATCGCGTTCGGCACCAGCGTCGTGACCATGTTCGGCGCCAGCGCCCTCTACCACACGGTCGACTGGCCGGAGGCCCGGCGCCGGTGGATGCGACGCCTCGACCACGCCGGGATCTACGCACTGATCGCCGGGAGCTACACGCCGGTCGGGCTGCTCGTTCTCAGTGGGAACTGGCGGCTCGTCGTGCTCGGGATCGTCTGGACTGGCGCCGCCATTGCGATCGCCCTCAAGTTTTTCTGGTTAGACGCCCCGAAGTGGCTCTCCGCGGTGATCGGGATCGGTCTGGGCTGGGTTGCCATCGCCGTCCTCCCGCAGATCTTCGATCGCGTTGGGATCGCCGGCTCCGTGCTCGTGCTCGCGGGCGGGCTCGCCTATACGGCGGGGGCCCTCGTCTATGCGCTGCGCCGCCCGGATCCGCTCCCTGCGGTCTTCGGCTACCACGAGGTGTTCCACGCCCTCGTGATCGTCGCCGTCGCCTGCCAGTACTCGGCGATCGCCTTCTTCGTGTTACCCGAGCACTAGGAGCTAGCTGACTGAGACCACCCGCGCGCGCCAGGCGCCGCTGGGGGCCTGGATCTCGACTTCCTCGCCGACCTTCGCGCCCATCAGCGCGCGCCCGACAGGCGAGTCCGGTGAGACGCCGCCGACGCTCGAGATCTCGATCTGCAGGCTTGCGCCCCGCTCGTCCTCGACCTCGACCTTCGAGCCGACGCTGACCGTGTCGTCCGTCGCGGCGGCTTCGTCGACGAGCACGGCGCGGTCGAGCCGGTCGCGCAGGATGGTGATGCGCCGCTCGAGCAGGCCCTGTTCGTTCTTCGCCGCGTGGTACTCGAAGTTCTCCGAGAGGTCGCCGAAGCTACGCGCCGTGGCGATCGCCTCGACCATCGCGGCGCGTTTCGGCCCCTCCAGCTCGGCCAGCTCGGTCTCGAGCTGCTTCTTCTGGGCGCGGGTCAGCGGTTCGGGCTTGTTTTGCGGCATTACGGCAGCGTACTGCTACTGTGTGAGCACGGTCGACAATCACGCTGGCCGGTGAGATGAGCTTCTCGTTCCTCCTTCGGGTGTTTCGAGGTCAGCAAGTCTCGAACCCGTAAAAGGAGTCGAACTAGATGTCAGAACTGAGTTTTCGCGAGCTTGGCGTGTCCGCGCCCGTCGTGGCCGCGCTCGCCGCTCGCTCGGTCGAGCACCCATTCAGCATCCAGGAGCTGGTCCTACCGGACGCGCTCCAGGGACTGGACGTCCTCGTCCGCTCACCCACGGGCTCGGGCAAGACCCTTGCCTTCGCCCTCCCCATCGTCGAGCGCACCTCGCCCGGCGACCCGCGCCCCGCGGCGCTCGTGCTCGTGCCGACGCGCGAGCTCGCCGCGCAGGTGACCGCCGAGTTCCAGCCACTCGCGAAGGCCAAGGGCCTTCGCGTCGCGGCCGCCTACGGCGGCGTGCCGATCCGCTCGCAGGCGCAGCGCATTAAGGATGCGCACATCCTTGTCGCCACGCCGGGCCGCCTCGAGGATCTCTCCTCGCGCCGCCTCGTCGATCTCTCGCAGGTGCGCTCGTTCGTCCTGGACGAGGCCGACCGCATGCTCGACATGGGCTTTCAGCCCCAGGTCGACAAGCTCGTGCGGCGGCTCCCGCGCAACCGCCAGACGATGTTCTTTTCGGCCACGCTCGACGGGCACGTCGGCGAACTGGCCCGCGCCTACACCAACAGCCCCTCGCACATCGAGGGCGAGCTCTCGACCACGCAGCAGCCGGGCGAGATCGAGCACCACTTCGTGTCGGTGACGTCCGACACGAAGGTCGAGACACTCGTCGAGCACATCCGCTCGTCAGGCTCGACGCTCGTCTTCGTCCGCACCAAGCGCGGCGCCGACCGGCTCGTGCAGAAGCTCAAGCGGCACGACGTGCGCGCGGCCGCGATGCACGGCGACATGTCGCAAAACGCGCGCGAGCGGGCGCTCTCGCAGTTCGAGACCGGCAAGGTCGAGACTCTGATCGCGACGGACGTCGCCGCCCGCGGCCTCGACCTCAGCGACGTCACCCACGTGATCAACTTCGACCCGCCGGAGGAAGACAAGGGCTACGTGCACCGCACCGGCCGTACCGGCCGCGCGGGCCGCAGCGGCACCGCGATCACCTTCGTCCTGCCCGAGCAGCAGGCCGAGACGAGCCGCGTCGCCCGCCGGCTCGGCCACCGCGAGCAGTTCGAACAGGCCGGGATGCAGTCCGCTCCCGCGAAGCTCCTGTACACGAGCCGCCGCGGCCGCCGCTCCAAGTGGTAACGGCAACGTTCTAAAACCGCAGGCCGCGTTCAAGACGCGGCCTGCGGCGACGCGCATGCTCGGCCTTCCAGTCAGAAACGGACCGGGAGGGAACTCATGCACCTGCGCTCGATCCTCGTACTCGTCGGCATGGTCTGCGCGCTCGCAGTTCCCGCGGCGCTCGCTGCGGGGGGTGAGCCCGTGGCGTCCGCGAACGGCGGCGTCCACTGGACGATCCCGCTGCCGAACGCGTTCGGAGTCGAGGTGGTCAACCAGCCGCTCGCCTTCATCGCGCGCAAGTACGCCGACGGCACCGTGAGCGGCCACTTCGAGTATCACCAGATCGTCGAGGGCACGTCGTTCAACTTCAACGTCGACGTCACCTGCATGAACGTCTACGACGGCAACCGCGCCAAGATCGGCGGCGTCGTCGAGCAGAGCAACGACCCAACTGTTCCCGCGGGCACCTTCGCGTGGTTCCAGGTCTTCGACAACGGTGAGGGGCCCGACGCACCACCCGATCGGTCGAGCCTCATCGGGTTCGGCGACGAGGCCGCCAACGAGGCGTTTTGCAACAGCCCGAACCTGCCTCGCTTCGGGCCTTGGGATCTCCGGGGGAACGTCCAGGTACGGGCCTAGCCTTTCGTCACTAACGAAGGGCCGCCGCGCCCGTCTATACGAATAGATGGCGACAGCGGTCGCGCGAGACGAGGGCTCGATCCCGGTCGCGGCGTCCACGATCCGGCACGAGTCGATCGTGGCGGGCGACTTCCGCGTCAGCGACGTCACCTTCGCTCCCGGGAAGCGCCTCCCCAGGCACCGCCACCCGCACGGGTGCATCGCCGTGGTCGTCGAGGGCGCGGTGGACAAGGCCTTCGCGCGTGTCTCGGGAACCGCGGCTCAGGGCGCGGTAATCACGATGCCGCCCGAGGAGCCACACGTGGACGTCTTCGGCCGAGCCGGGGCACGGATCGTGGTCGTCGAGAGCCAGGCGGAGGAGGACGTCGGCCTCGACCGCGACTGGACCTGCCTACTGATCGCGACCAAGATCGCGCGAGAGCTGGAAGCGCCGGACTCCTTTACGCCGCTCGCGATCGAAGGGCTCGCGCTGGAGCTCGCCGCCGCCGCGCGGCGTCTGACTGGGCCCGGCGCGCCGCACTGGCTGCGGAGCGCGCGAGAGTTGGCGCTCGAGCGGGCGCTCGAGCCGGTGTCCGTCGTGGAGATCGCCGCAGAGCTCGACGTCGACCCGCGCCTGCTGGCTCGCGGCTTCCACGAGCACTTCGGCGCCTCGATCGGGGACTACGTCAGGAATGCCAGGCTCGACTGGGCGGCGGCGCGACTGGTGCAGACCGATGCGCCGCTGGCGACGCTGGCCCTCGAGGCGGGCTTCGCCGATCAGAGTCACTTCACGCGCAGCTTCAAGCGACGGACGGGCCTGCCGCCGGGCAAGTATCGCCGCGCGCACAGGTGAGCTAGGGAGTCTCGCCGGCAAGGATCGTCGCGAGCTTGGCGGCGTCGATGTTCCCGCCGGAGACGATGCAGACGACGGTGCCGCCTTCCACCCGGCCGCCGAGAGCCGCCGCCAGCGCGAGCGCGCCTGCCCCTTCCGCCACCACGCGGGCACGGCTGGCGAGGACGCGCACGGCCTCGGCAGTCTCGTCGAGAGAGACCGCGAAGGCGCCGTCCAGCAGGCTGCGTACGAGCGGCCACATTGCCGGCAGGAGCGCCGGCCCGCCGGCGCCGTCCACGAACGAGGGCACGAACTCGATCGGCTGAGGCTCGCCCGCCGCGAACGCGGCGGTCAGCGGTGCGCCTGTCTCCGGCTCGACCGCATAGACGCGGGTCTGCGGCCGCAGCGCCTTCACGGCGCTCGCGATCCCGCTGCTGAGACCACCGCCGCCGAAGGGAACGAGCACCACGTCCGGCTCCGGGAGATCCTCGAGGAGCTCGAGACCAATCGTCCCGTTGCCGGCCATCACGCGCTCGTCCTGGACCGGGTGGACGAAGAGGCCGTCGAGCTCGGGGTAGCCCGACTCCTCGAGCGTCTGCCACCAGCGCTCGTACGAGACCTTGACGATCCGGCCGCCGAGCCGAACGATCGCCGCCAGCTTCGCCTCGGGAGCGTTCTCCGGCACGACCACGGTGCACGTCACACCTAGCTCGCGTGCCGCCCAGGCGACGCCCTGGCCCATGTTGCCCGCGCTGCCCGTGACCACACCGGCCTGGAGCTGCTTCGCAGACGCGCCGCCGATCGCGTTCAGCGCCCCGCGCAGCTTGAACGAGCCGATCGGCTGCAGGTTCTCGAGCTTCAGGTAGACATCCGTGCCGTCCAGCCGCACCAGCGGGGTTCGCACGACCTTTCCCGCGAGAACCTCCCGCGCCTGCCGGATCTCCTCGAGCGGGATCACGAAAAAAGCTCCGACAGCTCATCGCGCTCGCCAGGCTTGAGACGCAGCTCGAGTGCGGTCAGGACAGGCTCGAGGTGCTCCGGCCGGCGGGGCCCGACGACGACCGCCGTCACCTGCGGGTGACCGAGCACCCAGGCGATCGCAAGCGCTGCCGGCTCGACGCCGCGCTCGACTGCCGCCGCGGCGAGCCCGTCGAGCGCGCGGAAGGTCTCCTCGGTGGCCAGTTCCTCGTAGGGCCCGGGGCGCAGCGTCATCCGCGAGCCGGCCGGATAGCCCTCCCCGCGCCGGTATTTGCCCGTCAGCCACCCGCCGCCGAGCGGGCTGAACGGAGTGAAGCCGAGCCCCTCCCGCTCGCACACCGGCAGCACGCCGCCCGCCTCCTGCTGGAGCAGGCTGAACTCGTTCTGCACCCAGTCGAAACGCGCGAGGCCGAGGCGGTCACTCGTCTCCAGCGCCTCTTCCAGCTGCTTCGCATCGAGATTGCTCGCTCCAATCGCCCGCACCTTCCGGGACTGGACGAGCTCGTCGAGCGCGCGCAACGTCTCCTCGATCGGCGTTTCCGGGTCGGGCTCGTGCGTCAGATACAGGTCGAGCCGCTCCACTCCCAGCCGCTCGAGGCTGCCTTCTACCTCCCGCAGGATCCGGTCGCGCGAGAGACCGCGATCGTCGGGGTCTCCGGTCACCGACCAGTACACCTTCGAGCTGAGCAGAACCGGCTCGCCGCGCTCGTCGCGCCACTTGCCGACCCAGGCCTCGCTCCGCCCACCGCCGTAGGAGGCCGCGGTGTCGAAGAACGTGATCCCGGCGGCCCATGCAGCGTCCATGAGCGCGAATGCCTCCTCCTCGGTCTCGCCACCACCGAAGAGCTCCGGCGCCGAGCCGATGCCGCCGAAGTTCCCACAGCCGAGCCCGATTCGCGAGAGCTCGAGGCCGGTGCGGCCCAGCTGCCGATAGTCCACGACGTGAGCGTACTTCCGTCGCTCTTGGAGGGGAGGCGGTGAAGTGTGAGAATGGGCCGATGCGGCGGGGTCATTCCATCTCGGAGCGCGAACTCCAGCCAACTCGTGCCGAGGGCGACACGGCGTCGCGCGCGGTCGCAATCGATTCCGACCTCGGGTCGGAGCGACTGGAGCTCCACGTCACCAACTACGAGCCCGGCCGCTCGCTGCCTCGATCCCTCGAAGGTATCCAGGAGATCCTCTACACCGCCTCCGGCCGCGGAACGCTCTTAGTGGACGGCGAGCCGCACGAGCTCGAGCCTCGCACCGGCGCCTACGTTGCCGCGGGCGAGTCCTACGAGGTCGAGAATCCCGGGCCGGAGACGCTGCTGCTCGTCTCGGCGACGGCGCCGAACGAGAACGGCGCAGCCCCGTCTGCCCGCCGTACCGTCCGTTATGACGACCAGCCGTCTTTGCCGGCGAGCGGCGACCGCGAGTTTCGCTATCTCGTCACAAACGAGGTCGGCTGCCGCGATCTGACCCAGTTCTTCGGCGTGATCGCCCCAGGCCGCGCGCCGGATCACAGCCACGTCTACGACGAGGTGATCTACGTGCTCGAAGGTGAGGGCACGCTGCACATCGACGGCGAGCACGAGCCGGTGGCCGCCGGCACGTGCATCCACCTGCCTCCGCTGCGGGAGCACTCGCTCGAGAACAGCGGCGCGGGGCCGATGAAGGTCGTCGCGGTCTTCCATCCCGCCGGCGATCCTGCTTCACGTGCGTATGAGGCAAACGAATGACGGTTGTTGGAGTCTCAGTCTGGTACCGGGCAATCAATAGGAGGGAAACATGAGGAAATTTGTAGTCGCCGCGCTCTTCGCGGCAGGAGTGGCCGTTCTGGCGACGGCCGCTCTGGGGTCGACCAAATCGCCTAGCAACGCGCCAAGCAAGGCGGATTCGGTGTCGGCTGCGGCCATCACGTGCGGCAAGACGCGCACGATCGGCCTCGCGGCCCCGTACACGGGCCCCGCGGCAGACATCGGCAACCAGCAGGTTCGCTGGGCGAAGTACTTCGTCAAGCGCTGGAACGCCCAGAAGGCAAACAGGAACAAGCAGATCAAGGTCGTCAACGGCGACACGCAGCTGGGTGTGGACACGGCGTTTGCCGTGAAGGTCGCCAAGGCGTTCGCCTCGAACTCCAAGGTGCTCGGCGTCGTCGGGCCGGCCGGTAGTCAGGAAGTCGTCGCGTCCACGTCGGCCTACAAGGGCGGCCGCCTCGGGTTCGTCTCGGGCTCCGCGAGTCGCACGACGCTCTCGGACGGCCATACCGACGGCAACCGGCGCGGGTACTTCTTCCGCACCGTGCCGAACGACGCCGCGCAAGGCCCGACGGTCGCCAACTGGATGACCAAGGAGCTGAAGTGGAAGCGGGTGTACATCATCGACGACCAGGAGGCCTACTCGCAGGGCCTGGCCGACGGCGTACAGAAGATCCTCGCCGGCCGTGGTGTCAAGGTCACCCGTGACTCGATCAGCCAGACCGACTCGGACTTCTCGTCCAAGATCGCGAAGATCCCGAACAACACTCAGGGGATCTACATCCCGTGGCAGCTCGCACCGCAGGCCCAGGCCTTCGGCCAGCAGCTCAGGGCTGCGGGCAAGCAGAAGATCAAGCTGTTCGGCTCGGACGGCCTGTTCGCCCCGGGTGTCTGGAAGATCGTAGGCTCGTACGACTCGGCCTTCCCATACAACCCCGACAGTTCAGTGGTCAAGGCTTACATCAAGGCCCACAAGGGCAACGGTGAGTTCTTCGGTCTCCCGTCGTACGTCGCGGCCCAGGTGGTCGTGGGCGCGGTGACGAGGGCCTGCGCGGACGGCAAGGCAACCCGTGCCGAGGTGCGCAAGCAGATCGCGAAGACGAAGCTGAAGACCTCGATCCTCGGCTTCCCGGTCTCGTTCACGACTAGCGGCGAGATGAGAACTCCGGCCAACTACGGCATCTACCAGATCCAGAGCGACGGCTCGTTCAAGCGCATCGGCTAGAACGGGAGAACCTGAACGCAGGACGAACGAGCGGCCCAATGCGTGGGCCGCTCGTTCTGTTTGAGAGGGTAGGAAGCGGCGTGACCCCGGCTCTCCGACAGCGGCTCGTCAACCTCGGCGGCCTCGTACTGGCCCTGGCCCTGTGGACCCTCTACGCCGTCTACCTCTCGCCGACCCACGGCTGGACGTTCTTCTTCCAGCTGAGCGTGAACGGGATCATCCTGGGCAGCGTCTATGCCCTGATCGCGCTCGGCTACTCAATGGTCTACGGGATCCTGAAGCTGCTGAACTTCGCCCACGGCGACGTCTACATGATCGGCGCGTTCATCGGCTTCGGCGTCCTCACGCTACTCGGAGGGCCGCTCAACCCGGCGATCCCCGTCGTGCTGCTGATCGCCTGCATGTTCGCCATCGCGATGATCGGAGCGGGGCTGCTCGGCCTTGCCATCGAGCGCTTCGCCTACCGGCCTCTGCGCAACGCGCCGCGAATCGCACCGCTCATCTCCGCGCTCGGGGTTGCGTTCTTCCTGGAGAACTCCGCGCTCCTGCTGTTCGGCTCGCAGTTCCGTAACTACGACGGGTTCGAGCTGGTCAGCTACAACGGGATCCACCTCGGCGGCGACAGCGGGGTCTTCATCCAGTACCTCGGCGTCATCGTCATCGTCGGAGCCTTCATCCTGATGCTGGCCCTGATCGGGCTGGTGCAATGGACACGGCTGGGAAAGGCGATGCGGGCGGTCTCCTTCGATCGCGAGGCCGCCGCGATGATGGGCATCGACCCCGACCGCGTGATCGCCGCCACCTTCTTCATCGGCTCCGCCCTCGCCGGTGCGGCAGGCGTGATGTTCGGGCTCTTGTTCAGCCAGATCTACCACCTGATGGGCTTCCTGGCCGGCCTCAAGGGCTTCACCGCCGCGGTTGTCGGCGGGATCGGCAGCATCCCCGGCGCGATGCTCGGCGGGCTGCTCGTCGGCCTGGTCGAGTCGTGGGCGCGCGGCTACCTGAACGGAAACGTCTCCGACCTCGTGGTGTTCGGCGTCCTCATCGGAGTGATGCTGCTTCGGCCCAGCGGGCTGCTCGGGACCCCCGCGCTGCAGAAGGTCTAGACGTATGAGCGAGAGCACACCGCCCCACGTCCCCGAGAGCTCCGGCCAGATCGGCGTCGACCAGTGGGTCGCGCAGTCCGACGAGCGGAGGGAACGGCCGGCCGGGCTGCGCGGTCTGGTCGCCACAGTCTGGGAGAAGCTGCCACCGGCAGGGAAACTCGCCCTGCTCTCGCCGGCGATCGTCGTCCCCTTCCTCCCGTTCGTCAGCGAGGGGAACCTCTTCAACTACGGCCTCTTCATCCTGATCTACGCGCTGCTGGCGCTCGGGCTGAACGTCGTCGTGGGTTTCGCCGGCCTGCTCGACCTCGGGTACGTCGCCTTCTTCGGCTTCGGCGCGTACACCTACGCCTTCCTCTCCGGCACCCACGAGGCCAAGGGGCACAATTACACCCACCACTGGCCGGCGCAGTGGTCGATCCTGACGGCGGTGCTCGTCTGCGCCGTGCTCGGTCTGTTCCTCGGCTCCTCCTCGCGCAGGCTGCTCGGCGACTACCTGGCGATCGTGACGCTCTTCTTCGGCCAAGCGTTCGTCGTCTTGACGAACGCCGCCAACCCATACGGGATCACCAACGGCTCGAACGGCCTGGCCAACGTGGCACCGCTCGAGTTCTTCGGCCATCTCACGATCAACACGACTCGCGGGTACTACTGGTTCCTGCTCGGTTGCGTCGTCTTCGTACTGATCGTCCTCTATTGCATCAGCGAGTCGCGCACCGGCCGCGCCTGGAAGGCCTCGCGGGAGGACCCGCTCGCCGCGGAGATGATGGGGATGCCCGTCAACCGACTGAAGATCATGGCCTTCAGCCTCGGCGCGGCGATCGCGGGCCTCGCAGGGAGCGTCTTCGCGGCCGCGCAGACCGGCGCCTTCCCGCAGAACTTCGGCACCCAGGTGCTGATCCTCATCTACGCCGTCGTGATCCTGGGCGGCACCGGGAGCCTGACCGGGATGATCGTCGGAGCGATCGCGATCATCGCCTCGAACCAGGTGCTCGACTCGACCTCCCCGCCGAACGTCGCTCGTGTCCTGTTCTACGCGGCCCTGATCGCCACGATCTTCTTCACGATGCGCTCCTCGTGGCCGAGGATGGTGACGGCCTTCGTCGGGACCGCTGCCTTTGGTTTCGCGGTGCACGCGATCGCGGACGCCGTTTGGGCGCGCGGCACGGCGGGACAGGTCACCTCGGGAGGCTTCCTCTCGGGCGTCATCCGGCACTGGGTGCTGCTTCCGGCCCACCCCGGGCGGCTCGCGGTCTACGGCTACCTGCTGATGATCGTCGCCGTGATCGCGCTGGTCCAGCTCAAGGGCTGGTGGCGACTGGTGGTGCTGGTGCCGACCCTCTACCTGACCGCCTTCGTCTGGGAGAACCTGCTCGTTCTGCAGCCGGCGGTCACCCGCTACGTCCTGTTCGGAGCACTGCTGATCGCCGTCATGACGATTCGTCCGCAGGGGCTGTTCGGCACGGCGAAGGTGGAGATCGTCTGATGGCCACACGACTGCTCGAACTGAAGGGCGTCTCGAAGGCCTTCGGCGGCCTCCAGGTGATCTCCAACCTCGACTTCCACGTCGACGAACACGAGATCGTCAGCGTGATCGGCCCGAACGGCGCTGGGAAAACGACGTTGTTCAACCTCGTGACCGGCGTCTACACCCCGGACCGGGGCGAGATCATGTTCGAGGGCGAGTCGATCGTCGGGCTGCCGCCGAACCGGATCACGCGAAAGGGGGTCGCGCGCACCTTCCAGACCCTCCGGCTGTTCTTGAACATGACGGTCAAGGAGAACGTGATGGCGGCCGCGTACGGGCACACTCGCGCCGGAGTCCTGCGTTCGGTCTTGCGCACGCCGGGCATGCGCCGAGAGGAGCGGGAGATCGGCGAGCTCGCGGAGGAGAAACTCGCCTTCTTCGGCCAGCGCCTGATGGGTTACCGCTGGAACCAGCCTGCGTACTCACTCTCGTACGCCAACCGCCGTCGGCTCGAGATCGCGCGCGCGATGGCGACGAACGCGCGGCTGCTGCTGCTCGACGAGCCCGCGGCCGGGATGAACCCTGTCGAGACGCGGGAGATGACGGAGCTGATCGGCAAGCTCCGCGACGAGCTCGGCTACACGATCTTCGTGATCGAGCACGACATGCATCTCGTCGAGGGCATCTCCGACCGCGTGGTGGCGCTAGATCACGGCATCAGGATCGCGGAGGGCTCGTTCGACGAGGTGGCGACGGACCCCAGCGTGGTCGAGGCCTACCTGGGCCTCCGCGCGAAGGAAGAAGCCGGCTGATGGAGGCTGCGTCCGTGCCCGCCGCCGAGACGACGCCGCTGCTCGAGTTCGAGCACGTCCACACGTATTACGGCGAGATTCACATCCTCGACGACGTCAGCCTGCAGGTCGGGCCGGGCGAGCTCGTCTGCCTGCTCGGCGGCAACGCCTCGGGCAAGTCGACCACCCTGAAGACGGGTCTGGGGATCGTCAAGCCGCGCGGGGGACGGGTCCTCTTCGAGGGCGAGGACCTCACCGACAAGAGCACGAGCTACCGGATCGGCAAGGGCATGGCGATCGTGCCCGAGAACCGGCGCCTGTTCGCGCCGATGAGCGTGCTCGAGAACCTGGAGATGGGCGCCTACCTGCATGGCGGCGGGCGAAAGGAGGACTTCGACCGCGTCTACTCGCTCTTCCCGTTGCTGCACGAACGCCGCAAGCAGCTGGCCGGGACGCTCTCAGGCGGCGAGCAGCAGATGGTCGCGATGGGCCGCGCGCTGATGTCGCAGCCCAAGCTGCTGCTGATGGACGAGCCCTCGATGGGGCTGGCCCCGATCCTCGTCGAGCGGAACTTCGAAATCATCCAGCAGGTGCACGAGTCCGGCGTCGCGATCCTGGTGGTCGAGCAGAACGCCAACGTCTCGCTCTCGATCGCCGATCGGGGCTACGTGCTCCAGACAGGGCGGATCGTGCTCTCCGGGGTCGCCTCCTCACTGCTCCAGCACGAGGACTTGCGAAAGGCCTACCTTGGCCGTTGATGTCGGGACCCTGCCGGCCCGAATCCGGCACCGCTTTCCGGTGTTCGAGCAGCGCGTCTACATCAACAGCTGCTCGCAGGGAGCGCTCTCCGACTCGGTGCGCGCCGCGTACGACCGCTACCTCGCCGACTGGGACGAGCACGGCGCGCCGTGGGAGTACTGGGTCGAGCAGCTGGAGGCGGTGCGGGGCAGCATCTCGCGCCTGGTCAACGCTGACGAGGACGAGATCGCCGTGACGACCTCGGTCTCGGCGGGCGTGAGCGCGCTCGCAAGCGGACTGCGCTTCGGAGACGGCCGCGACAAGGTCGTGGTGAGCGACTTCGAGTTCCCGACGATCGGCCAGATCTGGCACGCGCAGGAGCGGCTGGGCGTGCGCGTCGAGCACGTGCCGGCAGAGGCCGGCGGAACGATCCCGCTCGAGCGCTTCGAGGCCGCGATCGACGAGCAGACGGCGCTCGTCGCGGTGACGAACGTCTGCTTCCGCAACGGGAGCCGGCTCGACGTTGGGGCGGTCACCCGTCTTGCGCACGAGCGCGGAGCCCTCGTGCTGGTGGACGCCTACCAGACTGTCGGGTCGCTCCCGGTCGACGTGCGCGCGATCGGCTGCGACTTCCTCGTGGCGGGGGTGCTGAAGTATCTCCTCGGCTCGGCGGGGCTCGGCTTCCTCTATTGCCGGCGCGAGCTCGTCCAGGGAATCGAACCGACGGCGACGGGCTGGTTCGCCGACCGGGACATCTTCGAGATGGACATCCACGACTACTCGCCCGCGCCCACAGCGCGCCGGTTCGAGGCGGGCACGCCGCCGATCCCTCCGATCTACGCGGGCATCGCTGGGATCGAACTGATGCAGGAGATCGGAATCGCCGAGACCGAGGCACACGTGCGGGAATTGAACGCGATCCTGCACGACGGCCTCGAGGAGCTCGGGGCAAAAGCGGTGACGCCGCGCGTCCGCGAGCAGAGCGGCGCGCTCGTCTGCGTCGCCTCGAAGGACGTGAACGCCCTCGTCGCCGGACTCGCCGCCGAAGGCATCGTCACCTCGTCACGCGACGACAACCTGCGCATCTCGGCCCATTGCTACAACACCGCCGAGGACGTGGCCACAGTCCTGGGCGCGCTGGCCCGGAATCGCGGCCTGCTCAGTTGACGTAAGTACGCCTGGGGCGGAGCATAGGGGTCGTCGTGGCCGCCTTTGCGAACGGAAAGATCGAGGCCTACGTCGGGCCGCAGGAGCTCGGGGCGGCGGACAACCTCGAAGGCGTGATCATCGACTTCATCCATGGCGCGCGCTCGTCCCTCGACATCGCCGTTCAGGAGCTCGACTCCGAGCCGATCGCCCAGGCGATCCTCGACGCACGTTGGCGCGGCGTCAGCGTCAACCTCTTTCTCGAGCAGGACTACCTGCGCAGCCCGCTGCGCGGCACGCCGCCGAAAGCCCCCGCTCCGAAGGCGGGTGAGACCGCCGAGACAGCTCTTCTCCGCGTCCAGTGGGACGAGGACGAGACCGACCTGGCTGCGAATCGAAGGATCCTCGCGGCGCTGCTGCGCTCCGACATCGAGGTCAAGGGGGATTTCAACCCGAAGATCTTCCACCAGAAGTTCGTCCTGCGCGACTTTCAGAACGGCAAGGCCACGAGCCCCGGCAACCCCGCCCTGCTCACGGGCTCGGCCAACTTCACGATGACCGACACTCACAAGAACCTCAATCACGTCTTCGTCTTTCACAACACCCGCGTCTGCGGTCAGTACGAGCTCGAGATCGAGCAACTGAAGCTTGGGCGATTCGGGCGTCAGATCCACGGCGACGTACCGAAGGTCTTCGACCTCGCCGGCGTCCCGACCAAGGTCCTGTTCGCGCCCGTGCACACTCCCGAGCTGGAGATCATGAAGCAGATGCTGAAGGGTGCGAACGAGGTCTTCTTCGCGATCTTCACCTTCGCCGGGTCCTCGGGGATCGACGACACGATGCTCTCCCTGGCGCGGGGCGGGATGACCATCACGGGCGTGCTCGACCGGGGCCAGGCGGCACAGGGCTGGGCGGCGCCAAAGACGATGAGCGATCCGCGGATCAGCCTCTACCAGCCGACGAAGGCATCGGGAGTTCGGAAGCTCCATCACAAGCTGATGGTGATCGACGAGCGGATCGTGGTCGCGGGGAGCTTCAACTACACCGAGCCCGCGAACGACTACAACGACGAGAACATCTTCGTGCTCGGGTCGGTGGATCCAGTCAGCCATGGCGTGGCCGTGGCAGAGCGGCCCGTCGAGGCGATCGCGCGCCACATGAAGGCCGAGATCCAGCGGATCATCAGCCAGCTGAGCGAGCCCTACGTGCCGTAATCGAAGATCTTCGACGGGAGGCCCGAGAGCGGCATGCCTCCGTCGGGCCCGACGAGCCAGGTCTCCTGCATGTAGAGGCAGTCGTGGCCGTTCTCGGCGATCACGTGGGGGTGCATCGAGAAGACCATGTTCTCGCGCAGCTCGGTTTCGATGCCCTCGCCGATCTTCGGGAACTCGATCATCGTCATCCCGATCGAGTGGCCGGTCACGTGGCCCAGGTGGTAGCCGCGGTCGGTGAACCCCTGCGAGACCGCCCGATGTGCGTCGTGTGCCGTGGCCCCGGGCCTCAGCGCGGTTTTCGCCGCCTCGAAGTACTCGTCGTAGGCCTCGTTCATCCGCCGCACCTCGGCGTTGGGCGTGCCGATCGCGCGCGAGACCTCGACCCAGTGGCCGCCGGGGCCGGCGACCTCCAGCGACGGGATGCAGAACTCGCCGAGGATCGTCTCAACGCGCGCGATCGCGAACTCGGCGCCGACCAGCACCATGTTCATCGTGAGCCGGCCGCAGCCGCGCTCGACGAAGAGCTTCTCGGCGGGCGCGAGCGCCTCGGCGGCGGAGCGGCCCGGCGCGTACGCCCCGTGGAAGGCGTGGAAGCCGTCGGTGTTGATCCGCACGCTCTCGCGCACCGACTCGAGCTCCTCGTCGCTCTTGACCGCGCGGGCGTGGTCGAAGGCGACGTCCCAGTTGACGAGCTCAACGTGGTCCTCGAGCGCCTCGTGTTCGCGGACCGTCATCACGTAGTCGAGCCCGTAGACGCCGACGCGCTGGCGGCTCAGGCGGTCGGCGAGCCAGTCGCCGGGCCGGTCGGCGAAGACCTGCTCCTCGATCCAGCTCGTGCCGTGCTCGCCCACGTAGCGGGCCTCGGTCGGGAAGACGATCGCCGGCTCGCCCTCGAGCGGCAGCAGCACGTACGCGTATCGGTGGACGACCTGGAAGCCGGATAGGTAGGTGACCGCGCCCTCGAAGCCCGAGTACTCGCTGCCGCAGACGAGCGCGGTGTCGAGCCCATCGCGCTCCAGCGCCGCCCTCACGTTTGCGTAGCGCCGCTCGACCTCGCCTTGGCTCACCACGATCTCTCCAGGCCCTTCACCAGCGCGAGTATCGCCTCGTTCAGGGGCGTCGGCACGCCGTGCTCGCGGCCGAAGCGGGCGATTCCGCCGTTCAGGTAGTCGATCTCCGTCTCGCGCCGGGCCTCGACGTCCTGCAGCATGCTGGCCTTGTGGTCGTACGCGACCTCCGGCTTGGCCGCGTGGTCGATCAGCTCCTCGGGGTCGGCGTCGAGCACGATCTGCTGCGCGGCGGCCACCGCCTTGCCCTCGTCCACGAGCCCGGAGACGAGGCGGCGTAGGGCCGGGTCCTCGCAGACGCGGCCATGCGTGAGGCCGGTCAGCGCGCCGACCGGGTTCGTGGCCGCGTTGAAGATCAGCTTGCGCCACTGTGGGCCGCGCGCGTCGGCGACCGCCTCGGTCGGCAGGCCGGCGCGCGTGCACGCCTCGGCCAGCCGCTCGACCTCCTCGAACGGAGCCGGGCTCGGCTCGAAGGGCCCGATCGTAGTGTCGCCCTTGACGTCCCACTGGACATTGCCCGGCTCGACGATCCGGCCGGCGGGGAAGGTGGTGCCGCGGATCACGCGCGAGACGTGCCCGGCCAGCGTCTCCTCGTTGCCGATCCCGTTCTGCACCGAGCAGACGGCCCCGTCCGCGAACGCGTGCGCGGTGGCCGCAATCGCCGGCTCGGTATGCATGGCCTTCGTCGCGACGATGCCGAACTCGCAGGCGGGCAGCTCGCCGGGATCACTCGTGGCGCGCAACTTGCCGACGACCTCGCCCGCGCCGGAGAGCCGCAGGCCATTCGCGCTGATCGCATCGACGTGCTCTTGCGCCAGGTCGTAGGCCCACACCTCGATGTCGTCGAGCTGCGCGAGGTTGGCCGCGAAGATCGAGCCGACTGCGCCGCAGCCCACGATGCAGACCCTCATGCTCGCCTCGGAAGTCGCAGCTCGCGCCCGCCGGTGAGGCCGGAGGGCCGCAGGATCAGGACAAGGGCCATGATCGAGGCGAGGAAGACGAGCCGCGTCCCCGCCGGCAGGTCGAGCTTCACGCCGAGCACGTGCACCCCGTCCTCGGCTTGGCTCAGGAAGGAGTCGAGGCCGCTGATCGCCAACGCGCCGACGACTGCGCCCCAGAGGCTCGTCAACCCGCCGACCACGAGCATCGCCAGGGTCAGGAAGGTCAGCTCGAGGTAGACCTGCTCGGTCGTGATCGAGCCGAGCTGGTGGACGAGCAGCCCGCCCGCGAGCCCGGCCAGCGCACCCGAGAGCGTGAAGGCCCAGAGCCGCTGCCTGTGCACGTGCACGCCGACGCCACGTGCGGCGAGTGGGTCCTCACGCGATGCGCGCAGCTGCCGCCCGAGACGGCTGCGCTGGTAGGCGAACGCCACCGCGATCACGATGAGCGCCCCCAGAGTCGCCTGCAGCGGGCCTGTGGTCTCGGGCACGAGCGAGAGCGTGGTCGCGCCCGGGCCGATCTTCGTCCACTCTCGCAGGATGTTGTGCGTGATCTCGAGCACGGCGAAGGTGGCAATCCCGGCGGCCAGCCCGGAGAGGCGCATCAGCGGCAGGCCCACGAGGAAGGCGAAGACGCCACCAAGCCCGGCCGCGAGCAGTAGCGACGGCACGTTGCCGATGGTGTGGTCGCGCAGGAACGGAAAGAGCGTCGTCAGCACGCCCTTCTTCGACTCCAGCGGCACCGTGATCACACCTGCCGCAAACGCCCCGACGGCGACGAAGCTGATCTGCCCGAACGAGACCACGCCCGAGTTCCCGACGAAGACGTAGATCGCCACCACGATCGCGACCGAGACGAGGGCGTTCATGAAGTAGACCTGGTTCGCCAGGGAGGCGGTGGTCGCAACGAGCCCGACCGCGATCACCAGCGCCGACGGCCCGAGCAGCTCGACCACCGCGTCGGCCCTCCGCCTCATGCGCGTTCGGCGGCGGCCCGCCGCCCCCACGCGAAGAGGCCGGCCGGCCGGAGCAGCAGG
>Ga0307312_10000270_pt1 | contig 22947 bp, 31 predicted proteins | sample ER_DNA_202_FD_194489 | JGI IMG/M metagenome (GOLD analysis project Ga0307312, IMG submission 194489) | Bulk soil microbial communities from the East River watershed near Crested Butte, Colorado, United States - ER_DNA_202 | ecosystem: Environmental > Terrestrial > Soil > Floodplain | place... | reverse complement strand
GCGGCCACCTCGCCCTCACCGAGAACCAGCACGCGCTTGGTGTAAGGGATGATCGCGGTGATGTCAGAAGCGATGTAGTACTCGTCATCGCCGAGGCCGACCACCAGAGGCGCGTTGAGCCTGGCACCGATCAGTAGCTCCGGGTCATCGGTCGAGAACATCGCCAGCGCGTATGCGCCGCGGATGCGTCGCAGGGCTGCCCTGACGGCACTCAGGAAATCGCCCTTGTAGTTGGCCTCGATCAGATGAGGCACAACCTCGGTGTCGGTGTCAGATGTGAACTCGTGGCCGGCCGCCTCGAGCTCAGCCTTGAGCTCGGCGAAGTTCTCGATGATGCCGTTGTGGACGACAAAGATCCTGTTGTGGCAATCGGTGTGAGGGTGGGCGTTGACAAACGTGGGTTTTCCGTGCGTCGCCCAGCGGGTGTGACCGATGCCGAGCGTGCCCGTCGGCATGTTCGCCTTGAGCTTGTCGATCAGGGTGTCCACCTTGGCCTCGGACTTGGTAACGCTGGTCCGGCGGTCTGATCCCGCCTTCGGCATCTCCAGCACGGCGACGCCAGCCGAGTCGTAGCCGCGGTATTCGAGGCGCTTCAAGCTCTCCATGAGGATGGGGGTGGCCTGGCGGTCGCCGAGGTAGCCGATGATTCCGCACATACCCTAAGAACTCCTACCCGGGGTTATTTCGACGAAAGCTGAACGGGTCGCGCTGGATTCAGGTTACAGAACGGGCCCTAAGGCGTGGGCGAGGGGGAGGCCTGGACGTTGGGATCAGGTGAGATCGAATACGTCACCCGGGCAATCTGGGCCGAACCCGAGACCCCTGCCGGGTACGGGATCGTAAGGGTGATGGCGAAAGTTGAAGTGTGGCCGCTGAGGTCGACGGGGGGCAGGCTCAGGGTCGTGTACTTGATGAGCACGTCGGCTGGACCTGTGATCACAACGGCTAACGGATCGACCGAAATGCCCCTCACGCTGTAGCCGGGCGGCGGCCCGTGTGACGGGGGAGAATTGATAAGAACGACCTGTTTGGTTGTCGTGGCGGTCTTGGCTTCGACCTGGACCTCCACCCCTGAAAGGTCCAACCCCGATACTGGAACTGTCTTCGAGAAGTTCGTGGCGTCGAGTGGCGTACCGCTCTGCTCGAGGCTTGGCGGCAGGTTGCCGACGACGAACTTATCGCCCCCCACAGGTGCTGTCAGATCCACATAAGCATTCAAGTTCGGCTTGCCGCTGGCGTCGTTCTCCCAGCTGGCTGGCCCATCGAAGTGGACCACGCACGGAGAGGCGGGACACCTTGCCTCGGCCTTGGTCACCACCCATCCGGGGGCCGCCCGGGGAGGTCGCACCTTGACCGTGAGAGGAACTGTCGCGCGCCGATCGATGTTGAGCGCGAACGGCACCGAAGAATTCTGGACGTTGACACCCGCGACTTGCGAAGTGACCACGAGGTTGACCTGCACAGCCGGACCAGGCTTGGCTTTCGATAGATCAAACTTCGCCTGGAGCCTGTCGGCGGTCACGGTCGGGATCGTGTCAGCCAAACCGGTCACCCTGACCGTTGTCTTGGTCGGGGCATTGATGACTATCAGGTCAGGCGGCATGGTCCACTGGAAGTTGCTGACGGTGAGCGTCTTGAACGTCGGCGGGTTTTGGGAGAAAGCGACAGCCCCGAGCATCAGCACCGACAGCCCCAGGGCTAGAAGCTTGAGACGCCAGCTATCGATTACCCAGTTCACTTGCGGCGCCCCAGGAAGCCGTTCCCCGTCGACACGGGGCCAGGCACCTTGACGCTGACGACCCGCCGCAGCCCGTCGCCGTCGAGGTTCCGTGTGATCTTGCCTTCCTCTATCACCGAAATCGCACCAGTCTCCTCAGAGACTACGAGCACCAGTGCGTCCGATGCCAGCGACAGCCCAAGGGCCGCCCGATGGCGCGTACCAAGCCGTTCTCGCACTGCGCCTTCCTCAGGGAGAGGCAACAGGCAGCCGGCGGCGATGATCTTGTTTCCCCTCACGATCACTGCGCCGTCATGAAGGGGTGAGTTGGGATAGAAGATCGACTGGAGGAACTCGGCCGAGATTTCTCCATCGATTCGGACGCCAGTCGCGGCGTAATCCTCGAGTCCCACGTCTCGCTCGAAAGCGATTAGAGCGCCGTTTCGCTTGGCGCTCATGCGCTCAGCCGCCCGGATGGCCTCGGAGATGGCCTGGCTGTAAAGTCGCGTGCTGTAGCCGGCAAGGGGGCGGCCGATGTTACCAAGCCTGCCCAGCTGGTCCATCGCTCGCCGAAGCTCGGGCTGGAACATGACGATGACGGCGATCAAGATGAAAAACGCGGCGTTCTTGAACAGCCAGCTCAGGAGGACCAGGTTGAACTGGGTGGCAACCACGCCGACGACAACCAGCAGCACCAGGCCAACCAGGATCTGCGTGCCCTGCGTGCCGCGAAGCAGGCGCAGCAGCTGATAGAGGACGAAGGCCACCACCAGGACGTCGACGACCTCCCCCCAACCGAGATGCCGCACCACCTCGCGCAGCTGCAGAAGGAAGTCCTGGATTCCCTGCATTTACTCTCCTGCTCCGAAGACCTGCGCCATCAGCGCCATCTGGGCATAGAGCCTGTTGGCGGCCTGATCGAGGACGACAGAGCGAGGACCATCGATCACCTCGTCGGTCACCTCCTCACCACGATTGGCGGGGAGGCAATGCATGAACACGGCGCCTGGCGCTGCATCCATCAGCTCCTGGTTGACCTGGTAGCCGGCAAACTTCTTGCGCCTCACCTCTCGCTGGCTTTCCTGACCCATCGATGCCCAGACGTCGGTGTAGATCGCCGTCGCTCCGGCAACGTCCGCGACATCCGTGCTCAGGTTAACCCTGAAGCTCACTGGATTGAGGTCGCGAGCACGATCAACCACGGCGGGCGCCGGCTGGTAACCAGGCGGCGCGATCACGGTCAGGGAAAACCCGAGCAGCGCAGACGCCTCGATCAGAGAGGCGACGATGTTGTTGCCGTCGCCGACGTATGCGACATGCTGCTGCTCTAGCGGGCCGACCTGTTCCTCCAGGGTCACGAGGTCGGCAAGGATCTGGCAGGGATGAGAGCGATCGGTGAGGCCGTTGATGACAGGCTTCTCCGCCGCTGCGGCCAGCTCGATGAGATCCTCATGCGTGCGCAAACGCGCCACGATCCCATCTACGTAACGGTCGAGGACCCGCGCCGCATCGCCCACCGTCTCTCGGACGCCGAGCTGGACGTCTTGCTCCGTCAGAGTGGTGGTGGTCCCGCCCAGGCGGGCGATCCCCACCTCAAACGAGACCCGAGTCCGGTGTGAGGGCTTTTGAAACAGCATTGCGACATGGCGGCCCGCCAGCGGCCGCTCGGCCCAGCGACCAGCCTTGATGGCGTGCGCGAGGGCAAGCACGTCGCGCAGCCCGGCTGCGTCGAGGTCGGCTACGTCTAGAAAGTCGCGGCCCGATAGAGCGGTCACTGAGGGGTCAATGATGCCGTGTGGGCCTTGACGGGGCCCATCCCTTAACCCAGCTTTCGCGCCTACAAGCGGGGTTCGATGAGCTCGCCGGCAGCGACAGGCGTTACGGCCAGGTCGCGAACCGAGTCGAATTCCGGGAGCCGGGCGCGCAGCCTGGCGTCGTCCCGCAGCTTGAGGATGAGGTCCCGGCAGGCAGCGGGTTCGAGCCCGAACTGGGCTGGCTTGAAGCCAAGTGGTGGCTCGTTACGGAAGTGGATGGTGATGCGGTCGGTGATTCGGACGTTTGGCCACGAACCCGGGTCGGAGAGGGTCACCGTGTCCATGAGAGACCAAACCGCTCTCATCTCGTGGCGTCCGTGGATGACCACCATTCGATCGCGGAACAGCCCCAGTCTGTCGCGAGGCCACGAGCGGAGCTGCAGCGCCGCCGCAGCAGCGACCGCCACGGCGCCGATGGCTCCGGCGGCAAGGGCGACGGCGGCAACCAAACCGCCTGGCAGACGGTCTGCGCCCGCTGCGAGGAGGCCGAAGAGCAGGGCAAAGGCGAGACCGGATACCCCGAGGGTCACGATCGAACGGCGCGATCGGACATAGATCATCGACGCCCCACCAGGGACTAGTTTAGGCGCGCCAGTGACACGGGGCGCCGTGGGCCGCATTATGTTTGGACGCCCTGTAAGGGGTTCTCAAGGGATAGGAGTGGGTGACATGGATGTGATGACCCAGCGAGCGGACATCGACGCCGCTGTTTCGGGTAAGACGGTCTGCACGATCTTCGCCGACGCCGCCAAGAAGTGGGGTGATCGTCAGGCTCTGCGCTGGAAGCGCGACGGCGAATGGCAAAGCCTGGACTGGAAGGGCTACCGTGCCGAGGTCGCCGCCGTGACGATGGCTCTAACAGAGCTCGGGTTCGGACCAGGGCAGTTCGGCCTGATCATGGCGCGCAACGTGCCAGAGCATGTCATCGCCGACCTTGGCATCGTGCACGCGGGCGGGACCGCGATCAGCGTTTACAACACGCTGGCGCCCGAGCAGATCGAGTACGTCGCCAACCACTCCGAGGCGAGCGCGGCTTTCGTGGAGGATGAAGCGTTTCTCGCCAAGTTCCTCGAGATCCGGCAGTCCACTCCAAACCTGCGTCACCTGATCCTCATCCGAGGCGAGGCTCCCGAAGGGGTGCTGTCGTGGGAATCGCTGGTCGCCAAGGGCCGCGCCGCGTATGAGCGCGACCCGGCGGCGTTCGAAGCGTCGGCGCGAGGGGTGGGTCCTGAGGACACAGTCAGCCTGATCTACACGTCGGGCACCACCGGCCCTCCCAAAGGCGTCATGTACTCGCACAACAACGTCGTCTGGACGCTGGAGTCGGCGCGAAGGATTCTGGAGCTGCACAACGAAACGCTGCTGAGCTACCTCCCACTCGCGCACGTGGCCGAGCGCTTCACCTCGCAGTGGGGCAGCATCTACAACGGGCACGAGGTCTACCTGTGCCCTGATCCGACCGAGCTGCTGCCCTACCTCCTCGAGGCCAGGCCCACGGCGTTCGTTGGGGTGCCTCGCGTATGGGAGAAGTTGATGGCGGGCATCAATGCCGGCCTTGGCGCCGAGCCAGACGAGACGAAGAGGCAAATGGCGCAGGGCGCGCTTGCCGCCTCCATGCAGGCGTACAGGTTGAAGCGCGATGGGCAGCCGGTGCCCGCGGAGCTCACCGCCGTGGTCGAGCGCGCGCAGCCCCTGTTCATGCTGCTCCGCTCCAAGATCGGCCTCGAACGCTGCCATCTGGCGGTCACCAGCACGGCTCCGTGCCGGCCCGAGGTGCACGAGTTCTGGGCGGCACTCGGCATGCCTCTTTACGAGGTTTGGGGGATGAGCGAGCTCACCGGACCCGCCACGGCGGTGCCTCAGGACGATCATCGCGCGCCGTCAGTCGGGCTGCCGCTTCCGGGCGTTGAAGCGCGCCTGGGAGAGGACGGCGAGCTGCTGATTCGGGGTGGCAACGTGATGGTCGGGTATTACCGCGATCCCGCCAAGACCGCGGAGGCGATCGACGCAGATGGTTGGGTGCACAGCGGCGACATCGCGCAGCTGGGGCCCGACGGTCACTTTCGGATCGTCGACAGGAAGAAGGAGCTGATCATCACGTCGTCCGGCAAGAACATCTCGCCGGCGAACCTTGAAGCTGTCGCGAAGTCGAGCCCGATCATCGGGCAGGCTGTCGCCATTGGCGACGGTCACAGCTTCATCACCGTGCTGGTCGTGCTGGATCCGCAGGTGGCCCCAATGTGGGGGAAGGCACACGGAATCACGTCCCAGTCGATGGCAGAGCTAGCCCAACATCCTTCGACGATCGCCGAGGTTCGGCGCGCCCTCACACTCGCCAACACCCACCTATCGCGGATCGAGCAATTCAAGCGGTTCACGATTCTTCCTGACGAGTGGTCACCAGAGTCCGAGGAGCTGACTCCGACGATGAAGCTCAAGCGGCGCGTCATCCACTCCAAGTACAAGGACCAGATTGAGGCCATGTACGGAGACCCGCCGGGGGGCCACTCAGTCGAGGCCGACCATAACGGCAGCGGCGACCGCTAAGCTCGCCTCTTCGCTGTTCGCTGCGCCGCCCTGGCGGAAAGCACAGCGTCGGTGAACAGCCGCGTGGCGAGCCTGCTTTTGGGCTCGCCAAGCCGGGTGGCGAGCGTTGCCAGCTTTTCCACGACGCGGGGCTCCACGCTGAGCCTGTACAGCTGTTTGACGACTGGGGTCTTGTCCTTCATCCGAACCTCCTGAGGCATTTGGGCGAGTCGCTAGGATTCTCAGGGCCGAGCGCCGCACAGCCAACCCAGGCTGTTAACGCCAGATGGAGGGATTTCTGACTCGATGGGGGCTCTCGCGTTCTTAAACCGCATCCGGCTGGCCAGCCTCCTCGAGCGGGAGCGCGCGACTTACAGGCAACGCAATCCTCGTTCTCACGGCGCTTACACCAGCGCCAGTCACCTGTTTGGCAGGGTCCCGATGACCTGGATGAACAAAGCGGCGGGCGGCTTTCCTCTCTACGCTGCGAAAGCGCGTGGCGCACGAGTGGAGGACATCGACGGGCACGTGCTGATCGACTTCTGCCTCGGCGACACGGGAGCCATGGCCGGGCATTCGCCTGCGGCCATGGTGGAGGCGGTGGTTGAGCAGATCGCGAGCAAGGGCGGAGTGACGACGATGATGCCAACCGCTGACGCAGATTGGGTGGGAAGCGAGCTTGCGCGCCGTTTCGGCCTCCCTTACTGGAGCTTTTCGCTGACCGCGACCGATGCCAACAGGTGGGCGATCAGGCTCGCCCGTGCGATTACAGGACGCCCCAAGATCCTGTTCAACAGCTACTGCTACCACGGCACCGTCGATGAGTCGCTGATCGTCGTCGGTCGGGACGGCCGCGGGACGAGCCGCGAGGGCAACGTCGGCGCACCCTCTGACGTCACCACGACGAGTAGGGTCGCCGAGTACAACGACCTGCAAGGTCTCGAACGCGAGCTGGCTCATCGCGACGTTGCCGCGATGTTGATGGAGCCGGCGCTGACCAACATGGGTATCGTGCTGCCCGCTGATGGATATCTCTCCAGCGTGCGCGAGCTGACAAAAAAGTACGGAACCCTCCTTATCAATGACGAGACCCACACCTTCTCAGCGGGGCCGGGGGGCGCGACTCGAGCATGGGGACTGGCGCCTGACATGCTGACCATCGGCAAAGCCATTGCGGGCGGAGTTCCTGTCGGGGCTTACGGACTTTCGGCGGAGCTCGCCCACCACCTCGAGAATCGAAGTGACCTGGACATGGTCGACGTGGGTGGCGTCGGTGGGACTCTTGCCGGCAACCCGGTTTCAGTCGCCGCCGCGCGCGCGACGCTCGAGCACGTTCTGACCGACAAGGCCTTCGAAGGGATGATCACGCTCAGCACCCGTTTCACTGCCGGCGTGCAGCAGGTCATCGACACCCATGAGCTGCCCTGGTCGGTGAGCCAGCTAGGCGCACGGACGGAGTACCGGTTCACGTCACCGCCGCCTTCGAATGGGACCGAGTCTCACGCGGCAACCGATGCCGAGCTCGAAGACTACTTACACGTCTACCTGGCCAACCGCGGAATCCTGATGACGCCGTTCCACAACATGGCGCTCATGTCACCGGCGACCACAGAGGCTGACGTGGACCAACATCACAATGTCTTCAGCGAAGGGGTCGGCGAGCTGGTCGCGGTCTGATCAGGCGATCAGTTTCGCCTGAAGTTGCGAGATGTCCGCCTGGGACACTCCCGCCGCCTCCAGGTAGGCCGTGACCCCTCCCCATCGCTTGTCAATGTGTTCGAGCACGCCGACGATGCGCTCTGGCGGGCAGCGCAGGTCATCCTTCATCCACTCCAGCTGCTCGGGTGTCGCTGCCGCGAGCCATTCCAAGTACCTCGTGGCCATCTGCGAATCGGTCTCTGCATAGTCGGCGGCGATCGCATCGACCCCAACTCCAGCGAGCGCCAGGCTCATCGCCGCCACCATGCCTGTCCTGTCCTTACCGGCAAAGCAGTGGAAGACAGCTGTGCCCTCTGTCCTCGCGAGCGTGGTGAAGATTGCCCCGAATGCGGCGGGCCGGTGCTCGAGCATCATCAGATATCGCTCGAACATGTCTGACGCCTCGCTCAACTTGAGCATCGTCGCGTCGTCGACCAGGGGCATGTGCATGTAAGCCGGCGGTGGCGGGTAGTTAAACGGGTCAGGAATGGCGAAAGGACTTGGGGAAGTAGCGACCTCTGACTCGCTCCTCAGGTCGATGACCGTGGTCACACCGTAGGCGACCATCGCTTCCAGTCCGGCAGGGTTCAGGCTGTGCAGGTTGTCGGATCGGACCAGCACGCCGCTACGCGTGAGTCCACCCGTATGGGGCAGACCTCCGAGATCGCGCGTGTTCTGACAGTCAGGCCACGCCAGCCGCCGCGAGGGCACGACTACCGTTTCGTGTACTGCGGAGCCTTCCGGGCCCTCTTCAGGCCGTACTTCTTGCGCTCCTTCATCCTCGCGTCGCGCGTCAGCAGGCCGGCCTTCTTGAGCGCTGGGCGGAAATCCGGGTCGTACTTGATGAGCGCTCGCGCTATGCCGTGCGAGATCGCGCCCGCCTGGCCGCTGGTGCCACCACCGAAAACCTTGACGCTGATGTCGAACTTCCGCTGGGTGCTCGTTATGCGCAGCGGTGCCAGGGCCGCCATCTCGAGGACCCGGCGGCCAAGGTAGGCCAGGGTGTCCTTGTCGTTGATGACCACCTTGCCCTCACCTGGCTGGATGCGCACGCGAGCGACTGCATTCTTGCGACGCCCGGTTCCCCTGAGAAATACGTCAGCCAAGCTTGATGTCCCCCTTGGAGTCGAAGGTGATCACCTTCGGCTGCTGGGCCTGGTGCCCATGCTCGGCCCCGGCGTAGATGCGAAGTCGGGTGAGCATGTCCGCCCCGAGCGTATTGTGCTGCAGCATTCCCTTGACGGCGTTCATCAGGGGGAACGTCGGGTCCAGATCCTTGGCCACCTGGAGGCTGCGGGTGCGTAGACCGCCCGGGTACCCCGTGTAGCGGGTGTAAACCTTGCCGGTGAGCTTGGCGCCACTGACCTTGGCCTTCGAAGCATTGATGACGATCACGTGGTCGCCAGTGTTCAGGTGCGGCGTGAAGGTGGGCTTGTGCTTGCCCCGAAGGATCTTGGCCACGCTGCTCGCTAGGCGGCCGAGTACCTGATCCGTGGCGTCGACCACGAACCAATCGGACTTCAAGTCCGCCGTCTTTGCCGTCCAGGTCTTCTGCTTGCTCAATCGAGATCCCTCAGTAAATCACTTCCACCAATGTCAGGCCCCCCGCCGGTGCGGTTCGCGGCGCCTGCCGCCGATCGCGAGCGTTCAGCACCTCGCCCACCCACTCGGGCGACTTGCGGCCCCGGCCAACCTCCGCCAGTGCCCCGGCGATGCTGCGCGCCAGGCCGCGAAGGAAGCCCTCCGCCACCAGCTCCATCTCGACGAAATCTCCTCGCCGCACCACTTTGGCGGAGCGCATCTCGCGCACCCTCCCAGTGGGCGGCTCGGAGGCCGAGCAGTAGCTGGTCCAGTCGTGCTTGCCGACAAGCGCTTTCGCTGCCGCGGACATCGCGTCCACGTCGAGCGGGCCACCCAAGTGCCAGCAGCGGCCCCGCTCGAGTGCGGGCCTGGCCCTCCGGTCCAGGTAGCGGTAGCGGTAGCGCCGCCAGCGGGCGGAGTAGCGAGCGTGGAAGCCGTCGGGTGCGACCTCCGCGGTGAGCACCGAAACGTCTTCTGGGAGGTGGGCGTTCAGGGCTGCCACGAGCCGCTGCGGCGTGACGCGCCCATCGGTCTCGAAGCTGACAACCTGGCCTTCGGCGTGTGCCCCTGCGTCAGTCCGCCCCGCGGCGTAGACCTTATGCTCGCCGCCGGTCACCTCATGCAGCGCCCGCTTAAGCTCTGCCTCAACAGTGCGCCCGCGCGCCTGCTGCTGCCAACCGGCGAAGCCGCTCCCGTCGTACTCCAGCACGACTTTGATATTCACTTGTTAACTCTTCCCTCTCCCCCTCTTGGGAGAGGGCTTGGGAGAGGGGCTTTAACCAGTTCGCCCGTCAGTCGACCAGCTCGATGACCACCATCGGTGCTGAGTCGCCCAGGCGCGGGCCCTTTCGGATGATGCGCGTGTAGCCTCCCGGCCGCTGCGAAAGGCGCGGTAGTAGGTTGGAGAAAAGCCGCTCCACGACCTCTGGCTTCGAGACCTCTTCGGCCACCCGGCGGCGGGCGCTGAGGTCGTCGTCCTTGGCCGTGGTGATCAGGCGCTCTACCCAACGGCGAAGCTCCTTGGCCTTGGCCTCGGTGGTCGTGATCCGCCCGCTCTCGAGCAGAGACGTGCACAGGTTGCGCATAAGCGCTTTGCGCGCGTCGGTGTCTCGGTTGAAGCGGCGGCCGCTTTTCTGGTGTCTCATGCCTAGCCGCGGAGGACTGTGCCCATCTCCTCAGGCTTGATGAATCCCTTCTCGACGAGCTTCTCCTTGATCTCGTCAAGCGACTTGCGCCCGAAGTTGCGAAGCGCAAGGAGCTCTTCCTCTCTCTTCTGGAGGAGCTGTCCGACGGTCTGAATCTCGTTGGCCTTGAGGCAGTTGAAAGCCCGCACCGAGAGGTCGAGCTCTTCGATCGGCGTGTCCATCAAGCGGTTCTGCCCGCCTGTCGCGCCACGGTCCTTGGCCTCCTTCTCGGCGATCGACGACGAGAAGCGAACGAATAGGGCCAGGTGCTGCGTGAACAGCGAAGCGGCGTGGCTGACTGCCTCCTCTGGCGACATGGTGCCGTCCGTCCAGACCTCGATCAGCAGCCTGTCGTAATCGGTCGACTGGCCGACACGCGTCTTCTCCACTGTGAAGTTGGCCTTCTCGACCGGCGAGAAGATGGCGTCGATCGGGATGACCCCGATCGGCTGGCCCTCACGCTTGTTGCGCTCGGCCGGCACGTAGCCCTTGCCGCGCTCGACGTTGAGCTCCATGCGCAGGTGGCCCTTGGAGGCCAGCGTGCAGATGTAGAGGTCGGGGTTGACGATGTCGACATCTGAGTTGGCCTGGATGTGCGAGGCGTGCACCTCCGCAGGCCCCTTGACGTCGAGCACCAGGGTCACCGGGTCCTCGGTATGGCTCTTCAGGCAGAGCTTCTTGAGGTTGAGAATTACCTCGGTCACGTCTTCCTTGACGTGCGGGATCGCCGTGAACTCGTGCGCCACGCCATCGATCTGGATCGAGGTCACCGCCGCCCCCCACAGCGATGAGAGCAGCACGCGCCGAAGCGTGTTGCCAAGCGTCGTCCCGAAGCCCGGGTCGAGCGGTTCGATGTCGAACTTCCCATAGTTCGCGCTCGTCTCGAGCTTGCGAACCTGCGGGGTGACTGTCATCTGCGTGTCAATTGCCAATTAGGAACTCCCTTTACCGTGAATAGAACTCAACGATCAACTGCTCTTCGACGCCCGACTCCATCTCGTGGCGCTCCGGCCGGGCGAGGATCTTGCCTGACTTCTCGTCCACGCTGAAGGAGAGCCAGCCCGGTACCGGACGCATCTTGGAGGCCTCGAGCGCCACGTCGACGACGCCGTTGGCCGGTCTTACCTTGAGCACGTCACCAGGCTTGAGCTGGTACGACGGGACGTTGACCGTCTTCCCGTTCACCTCGAAGTGGCGGTGCGAAACAAGCTGTCTCGCCTGCTTGCGCGACGCACCGAGCCCGAGCCTGTACACGACGTTGTCGAGGCGAAGCTCGAGGTGGCGCAGCAGGTTGATGCCTGTAACGCCCGGTTCGCGCTCCGCGAGCTCGAAGTAGTTTCGGAACTGCTTCTCGAGCAGACCGTACGTACGCCGCGCCTTCTGTTTCGCGCGAAGCTGCAGGCCGTAGTCCGAGGTCTTGCGCTTACGCGCCTGGCCGTGCTGGCCGGGCGCAAACGCACGTCGCTCGATCGCGCACTTCGGCGTGTAGCAACGCTCCCCCTTGAGGTAAAGCTTCGCGCCCTCTCGGCGGCAGAAGCGGCAGACGGGGCCGCTGTAGTTAGCCACTAGACACGCCTCCGCTTGGGCGGGCGGCAGCCGTTGTGGGGGATCGGCGTCACGTCGGTGATCGCGCTCACCTCGAGGCCAGTGGCCTGCAGGGAGCGGATCGCCGCTTCCCGGCCCGCGCCCGGCCCGCGCACGAAGACCTCGATCGAGCGCATGCCGTGCTCGAGGGCCTTTTTGGCGGTCGCCTCAGCTGTCACCTGGGCCGCGAACGGCGTCGACTTGCGGCTTCCCTTGAAGCCCTGAGCGCCGGCCGAGCCCCATGAGATGACGTTCCCGTCAACGTCCGTGATCGAGATGATCGTGTTGTTGAACGTGGACTGCACGTGGGCCTGCCCCGCGACAACGTTCTTGCGCTCGCGGCGCCTGGTTCTAACGACTTTCTTCTTCGGCACTACTTACCTGCTTTGACCTTCTTCTTGCCGGCGACAGCGCGCTTGGGTCCCCGCCTGCTGCGCGCGTTGGTGCGAGTGCGCTGGCCGCGGACCGGGAGGCCTCGGCGGTGCCGGCCGCCCCGATAGGAGCCGATCTCCGTCATCCGCTTGATGTTCATCGCCACCTCACGCCGGAGGTCGCCTTCGATGAGAACCTCTTTCGAGGTCGACATCCTGTCGATGACCTGGCGGAGGCGAGCCACGTCTTCCTCGGTGAGGTCCTTCACGCGAGTGTCGGGACTGAGGTTGGCGGCTTTCACGATCTTCTCGGCCGTGGTGCGGCCGATGCCGTGGATGTACACGAGGGAAATGACCACGCGCTTCTGCGGGGGTATGTCGACGCCGGCGATTCTCGCCATTAGAGCGTTACCCCTGCCTTTGTTTGTGTTTCGGCGTCTTGGAGCAGATCACGCGCACCACCCCGTTCCGCCGGATCACCTTGCAGCTCGAGCACATCTTCTTGACTGACGGCCGTACCTTCATCTCCAAATCTCTCGAATGCGCCCTCGCGAACGATCGCTGCTCGCCAGCTCGACGCCCACCTTGTCCCCAGCGAGAAGCCGGGTGAAGTGGGTGCCTGCACGATCGGCGACGTGAGCCAGGACCTTGGCCCCGTTCTCGAGCTCAACCCGGTAAACGCCGTTGGGCAGAGGCTCCACCACGACCCCCTTCACGAGCGGGGGGCGCTGGGGCACGAACGATGATTGTACGTCAAACGGGAAGGGCCCGGCCGTGACCGTTCGAGCCCGGCTGGGCGGTCAGGATCAGGGGGCCCTTTTCGGTGATCGCCACCGTGTGCTCGAAATAGGCCGAAAGCGCTCCGTCCACGGTGCAAATGGTCCAGCCGTCAGGCTTCATGTAGACCTCGTGGGAGCCCGCGTTGACCATCGGCTCGATCGCCAGAGTCATCCCCGCCTTGAGCCGCGGAGGGGTGCCGGGAGTCCCGAAGTTGGGCACCTGGGGGTCCTCGTGCATCTGGCGGCCGATCCCATGACCGACGAATTGGCGGATCACCGAGAATCCGGATGCCTCGACGTGCTTCTGGATCGCTGACGAGATGTCGCCAAGCCAGCCGCCCGGCTGAGCCTTCTCGATGCCCACGTAGAGGGCTTCTTCGGTGACCTTGAGCAGCTTGTCAGCCTCCCGGCTGATCTTGCCCACCCCGACCGTGATGCCGACGTCCGCCCAGAAGCCCTCTAGCACCAGGCCGAGGTCGAGGCTGACCAGGTCTCCGGCAATGATCTTGCGATTGCTCGGGATGCCGTGCACGGCCTCGTCGTTGATCGAGACGCAGATTGAGCGCGGGTAGCCGTGGTAGCCGAGGAACCCGGGCGTCGCTCCGCCGTCCCGGATGAGCTTCTCGGCGATCCTGTCGAGCTCGATCGTCTTGACGCCAGGCAGGCAGGCCTCCCGGAGCGGAGGCAGCACCGAAGCGAGCAGGGTGCCCGCCCGGGCCATCAGGTCGATCTCGTGAGCTGTCTTGAGGTTGATCATGTTCGGGATACCTGGCCATTCTGGCCAATCGCAGCAAGAACCTGGCCGCTTATCTCGTCAATGGTGCCCCGCCCGTCGATCTCCGAAACCAGGTCTTCCACCCGATAGTGGTCGAGGACCGGGATCGTCTTGCTCAAGTAGATCTCGATCCGGGGCCTCACCGCCTCCTGCTTATCGTCCTCCCGCTGGACCACCCTGGTGCCGTCGGCCTGGCATTTCTCGGTGCCCGGCGGGTAGGTGCGCTGGCATGCGGGACACACCAGCCGGCCTGAAAGGCGACGGAGCAGCTCGGGGGTCTCCACCCGAAGGTACAGGACCCTGTCGAAGCGCCGGCCCAGCTCTTGCATGAGGACGTCCAGGGCCTCGGCCTGGGGCACAGTTCGCGGGAAGCCGTCAAGGATGAAACCGTTCGCGCAGTCAGGCCGGCGCAGCCGCTCTCGGATCATCCCGATCATGATGTCGTCAGGGACATAGCCGCCCTTGGCCAGGATCGGTTGCGCCTGGCGCCCAAGCTCCGTGCCGCGCTCGATCTCGGCGCGAAGCATGTCACCGGTGGCGATATGCGGGATCCCAAAGCGGGATCTCAGCATGTTCGCCTGCGTGCCCTTGCCACTGCCGGGAGCTCCGTACAGCAACAAGTTCATGAGCTGGAGTTCCCCCACCCCGCGGCGAGCGGGGAGGTCACTTGATGAACCCGCGATATTGACGCATCACAAGCTGCGTTTGCAGCTGCTTCATCGTGTCCAGGGCTACGCCCACGACGATCAGGATCGCCGTTCCTCCGAGGTACATCTGTTGATGCGGGATGCCTGAGATGCTGGCGGTTACGATCGGAAGAATGACCGTGATGAAGCCGAGAAAGCATGCGCCCGCGAATGTCACCCGGTTCATGACCGACGCAAGGTAATCGGCAGTCGGGCGGCCCGGCCGGATGCCGGGGATGAAGCTTGAGTAACGTTTAAGGTTGTCGGCCACGTCGTTCACCTCGAACGTGATCGCCGTGTAGAAGTACGTGAAGCCAAACGTCAGCGCGAAATAGAGCCCGTTGTAGGTGATCGCCATCGGCAGGTTGGCAGTATCGGGCGCAAAGTTGCCTCGAACCCATGCCGCCGTCTTGTAATACCAGGTGTCTGGTGGCGCGCCGACGAAGTAGTTGGCGATGATCGTGGGCAGGAACATCACCGAGATCGCGAAGATGATCGGGATGACGCCGGCGTGGTTGACGCGAAGGGGAAGGAAGCTTGCCCTGCTTTGTACCTGCTTCAGGCCGACCGTGCGCTGGGCGGACTGAATGGGAATCTTTCTAACCGCCTGTTGGACCTCGATGATCACGGCGGTCATGGCCAGCGCGATGAGCCCAAAGAGGATGAATGGGACGTAGTCGGCTAGTCCTCCACCTGTGGAGTGGGCACTGAACACGGCGGCGATGCCCTGCGGGCCGCGACCAATGATGCCGGCAAAGATGATCAGCGAAACGCCGTTGCCGATCCCGTACTCGGTGATCAGCTCACCGAACCACATCAGCATGATGGTGCCGGCCGTCAGCACCAGGACGATCTGCAGGCGCTGGAACCAGTCGAGGGGACCGAGGATGGCGGGGCTGGTGTTCTGAAACAGGACCGTGAAGCCGTATGCCTGCCCGGCGCCAAGAGCGACTGTCAGGTAGCGGCTCCAACGCGTGATGCGCCGGCGCCCTGCTTCGCCCTCTTTGGAGATCTCCTTGATGCGCTCGGAGATCACCGTCATCAGCTGCATGATGATCGTGGCGTTGATGTAGGGGTTCATGCCCATCGCGACGATGCTGAAGCGCGACAGCCCTCCTCCTGAGAAGAGGTCGAGCAGCCCGAGCAAGGCCTGTGAGTTGAACAGGTTGGCGAGGGCGCTCTGGCTCGCGCCCGGGATGGCGACGTTGGCGAAGAGCCGGAAGATGACGAGGATTCCGCCCGTGAACAGGAGCTTGTTGCGGAGCTCCGGCAAGCGAATGGCGTTGACCAGCGCCTCTAAGAGGTTCATTAAGGCGCAGGCCTGACTGTGGACGCCGAAAGATTCGGTGTCCAGGGGTCCCTCCCACGACTTTGTCGTGGGGACCCCAGTGGAACGGCCGAGTAGCGGAGCGCGCGCATCCGTGGATGCGTAAGCGAGCAACGGAGGTCGCAACGACGCAGATGGGCCGCATGGGCGCCGAAGATTCGGTGGCCAGCGGTCAGGTCTGTGCCCATCCTAAGAGTCGGGGGGAGCGGCCTCCCCGGGCGGTTCAGGCTCTACTGCTGCCGGCGCCGGCGACCGCTTGGCGGGCTTCTCGAACGCGGGCTTCTCCGCTACTGCCGCTACAGGCTCGGCTTCTTCAGCCTGCGGAACTCTCTTGGCGGTCTTGGCCGCGGTGCGCCGCGGACCGATCTTCCGCGGCTCGCCCAGGACTTTGACGCTGCCGCCGCGCGCCTCGATCGCCTCGCGGGCACTGAGGCTGAACGAGTGGGCTTCGACAGTTAGCTTGCGCTTGAGGTCGCCGGTCCCGAGGATCTTGATGTCCTCGCCAGGGCGCGCCAGGCCGGCCTCAGCCAGCAACTGGGCGTTGACTGTCGTCCCATCCGCAAAGCGGCTCAGCTTCGAGAGATTGACCACTGCGTATGTCTTGTGGAATGGATTCTTGAAACCGGGGAGTTTCGGGAGGCGCTGCGACAGCGGCATCTGACCGCCTTCGAAGCCCAGCCGGAAGCCTTCGCTGCGAGCGTTCTGCCCCTTCTGGCCGCGCCCGGAGGTCTTGCCTCGTCCTGATCCGGTTCCCCGGCCGATGCGCCGCGACTTGCGGTGCGCGCCGGCGGCGGGTTTGAGGTCGTGCAGCTGCATCAGTTGCCCCTCTGGTGCTTTTTGTTCGAGCGCGAGCGCCAGATCTTGTAACGGCTGCGTTCAGGGCGCAGGTAGGGCTCCCCTTCGACTGCCACCAGGAAGTCGACCGCCCTCAGCATGCCCCTGACCGCGGGGTTGTCAGGCAGCTCTCTAGTCTGGTTGAGACGCCGAAATCCAAGCGACTGAACGGTTGCCTTGACTGACGGAATGGCGCCGATGGCGCTTTTCCTCAGCGTGGCTTTCAGCGTCTTACTCTCGGTTTTTTCGGCCGATTTCGCGGTCTTGGTAGCCGCCATTACTTGGTTTCTCCGGTGGCATTTTCGGCCGTGCCGTTGGTCGCCGCCGTGTCGCCCTTGCCTTCCGCTTTGCGGTAGACATTGGCCAGGCGCCGGCCGACGATCTGCTCGACCTCTTTGCCGCGAAGCTCTGCGATCTGCTGGACGGTGCGGAGCTGCTGAAGCGCCGCGAGCGTCGCCCTCACTGTGTTGATCGGGTTGTTGGTGCCGTGCGACTTGGTGAGGATGTCCTTGATGCCTGCGGTTTCGATGACTGCGCGCATCGCGCCGCCAGAGATCACGCCGGTGCCAGGTGCGGCGGGCTTGAGCATGATCTTCGCCGACCCCAACTTGAGGCGTACTTCGTGAGGGATGGTGGTCCCCACCATCGGGACGGTGATCATGTTTCGCTTGGCGACCTCCATTCCCTTGCGGATGGCCTCGGTCACCTCTCGCGCCTTGCCGATCCCCGCGCCGACACGCCCGTTCATGTCACCGACCACGATCAGCGCGCTGAACGAGAACTTACGCCCGCCCTTGACCACCTTGGCCACGCGGTTGACGCGGACTACGCGGTCGGCAAGCTCCGATCGCTCGCCGCTCGAGTGTGGATATCTGCTGCCCATTGGCCTTAAAACTCCAGTCCGGCTTCACGGGCGGCGTCCGCCAAAGCCTTGATTCTGCCGTGGTAGAGGAAGCCGCCCCTGTCGAACACGACAGAGCTGACACCGGCCGCTTTGGCCTTGGCGGCGATCGCCTTGCCGACTTTCGCAGCCTCTTCCATTCCGTTGCCCTTGGCCTTGAGGTCGACGGTCGATGCAGCTGCGAGAGTGTGGCTGCCCGCATCGTCGATCAGCTGGGCGTAGACATGGTTCAGGCTGCGGAACACTGCAAGTCGCGGGCGCTCCTTCGTGCCGGTCACGTGCACGCGCACGCGCTTGTGGCGCTTCAGTCGGTTCACCTTGCGATCTGTTCGCTTGATCATCCGGCTGCCTTGGCGCCCTTGCCGGCCTTGCCGGCCTTCCGGCGTATCTTCTCGCCGCGGTACATGACGCCCTTGCCCTTATAGGGTTCGGGTGGCCGGAGCCCGCGCAGGTTGGCGGCCACCTGGCCGACTGCCTCGTTCGAGATCCCGGTCACCGAGAACTTCGTCTGGTCCTGGACTTCGATCGAAACGCCCTGGGGTGGCTTGAACTTGATCGGGTGCGAGTAGCCGAGGCTCAGCGTCACGTCATCGCCGGCTTTGGCGACGCGGTATCCGACGCCAACGAGCTCGAGGTGCTTGGTGAAGCCTGTGTTGACGCCGGTCACCATGTTGGCGACGAGGCTGCGGACGAGGCCGTGGAGAGCGCGGTGCCTGTAGCCGTCGGAAGGCCGCTCGAATATGAGCTGTCCGTCAGCCTGCTTGACAGTGATTTCGGCAGGCAGGGTGCGCTCGAGCTTGCCCTTCGGCCCCTCGACCACGACGTGACCTGGCTCCAGGGTGACCTTCACCGAGCCCGGCACGTCGATCGGCAGTTTTCCAATACGAGACAACTCTTTCTTCTAACTCCTACCACACATAAGCTAGAACCTCGCCGCCCAGGCCCTGGCGCAGCGCCTGGCGCCCGCTCATAACCCCTTCAGCAGTGCTGAGGATGGCGATTCCGAGCCCCCCAAGGACCCTGGGGATCTCGGTCTTGCGCGCATAGACCCGCAGCCCGGGGCGGCTGATCCTCTTCAAACCGGAGATCACGCGCTCGCGATCCGGTCGGGACTTGAAGATGATACGCATCGTCTGGGTGGCCCCGTCGGCCTCGACCTCGTATCCCGCGATGTAGCCCTCGTCCTTCAGTACCCGCGCAATCTCCAGCTTTAGTTTCGAGGCGGGCACCTTGACCTCCGGGTGCCTGGCGCTGTTGGCGTTGCGCACGCGAGTCAGCATGTCAGCGATCGGGTCGCTGACGATGCCTGTCGGCGCTCGCTTGACAGGTTTTGCGACTGCCGTGGCCATCACCAACTCGACTTCGTCACGCCGGGGATGCGTCCCTCAGCGGCAAGGTTGCGGAAGCAGATGCGGCACATGCCGAACTTGCGCAGGAAAGCGCGAGGCCGCCCGCACAGGCGGCACCGGTTATGGAATCTAACCTTGAACTTAGGGTGTGCAAGGTCTCGTTTCCAGCGCTCAAGCGAAGATTTCTTGGCCAAGCTTTCTCCTACCTCTTACGGAATGGCATTCCGAGCCGCGTCAGCAGGCTGCGCGCCTCGTCGTCGGTGCGGGCTGTGGTGACTATCGACACTTCCAGCCCGCGGAGTTTGTCGATCTTGTCGTAGTCGATCTCGGGAAAAACCACCTGTTCGCGCAGGCCGAGCGAATAGTTGCCGCGGCCGTCGAAGCCCTCGGGGCTGACACCGCGGAAGTCGCGGATGCGAGGCAGCGCGACATTGAGGAGCTTGTCGAGGAAGTACCACATGCGCCGGCCGCGCAGCGTCGCCTTGATACCCACCGTCTGCCCTGCGCGCAGCTTGAAGGCAGCGACAGACTTGCGGGCCTTGATCAGGGCGGGCTTTTGCCCGGTGATTGTTACGACGTCGCCAACCGCCGCATCGAGGGCCTTGTCGTTGTCCTTGGCCTCGCCGATGCCGATGTTGACCACGACCTTGGCGATGCGCGGCACCCCCATGATGTTGTCGTACTCGAACTCTTTGGTGAGCTGCGGCACGATCTTCTCGCGGTAAGTCGTGAGCATGCGCGGAGGAGCCTCGGCTCGAGTGCCTGGCGCCTTGGGCGCGGTCGGCTTCGTGTCCGCTTGCTTTTTCTGTGGCTTCTGGGTACGGACCTTGGTCTTCGTCACTGGGCCTCCGTCTTGCGAACGCGCTCGTATGGCTCGCCGCAGTTCCTGCATACGAGGGCTCTGGCGCCCGACTCGAGAACCGTGTGCTTGGTGCGGGTCGGCTTGCCGCACGATGGGCAGACCAGCATCACATTGGAGTAATCGAGCGGCGCTTCGAAGTCGACCACGCCGCCCTGCGCGACATTCACTCCACCGCGAGACTGCCCCGCCTTCTGGTGGCGCTTGAGGATGTTCACGCCCTTGATCACGATCTTGTGCTTGTCGGGCAGGGTGCGAAGGACTTCGCCCTGCTTGCCCTTGTCCTTGCCCGCGACGACGATCACCGGATCGCCGGGGGCAAGGTCGAGCCAGCGGCGCTTGGGCTGAACCTTGTTCTTAAGCATCTGGATTAAAGGACCTCCGGGGCAAGGCTGATGATCTTCATGAAGTTGCGCTCGCGGAGCTCGCGCGCAACAGGTCCGAAGATGCGAGTCCCGCGCGGATTGTTGGCCTGGGCCAACAGCACCGCAGCGTTCTCGTCGAAACGGATCAGCGAGCCGTCGGGGCGCCGGTATTCCTTGGTGACACGCACGACCACAGCCTTCACCACCTCGCCCTTCTTGACCTGACCGCCAGGCTGCGCGGACTTGACGGTGGCGGTGATGATGTCGCCCACCGACGCGTACTTCCTGTAGTGCCCGCCGGCCACGCGGATGCACAGGAGCTCTTTCGCTCCCGAGTTGTCCGCGACCTTCAAACGGGTTTCTTGCTGGATCACTTGGCTTTCTCGACTATCTCCAATACGCGCCAGCGCTTCTCCTTGGAGATCGGGCGCGTTTCAGTGATGCGTACCAGGTCGCCCACGCCGCACTCGTTCTTCTCGTCGTGGACCTTGAACTTGGTGCGCTGCTGGACCGTTTTCTTGTAGAGCCTGTGCGCTTTGGACTTGCCGATCTGGACGATGACCGTCTTCTCGCCTTTGTCCGAGATCACAGTGCCCAGCCGGACCTTGCGCTGGCCGCGCGTGGTGGTGGCCTCGACCGGGGTCTGCGTCGGGGTTGCCACGCTCATGACTCCTTCTCCGCTTTGGGTTTCGCTTTTGCGCGAGCGCGCTTCGGCTTCGTGTCTTCGGCGACCGCATCGCTCGCTTTCTCCGGCTCGGCGACTGCCGTGCCGACGGTGATTGCGTCGGGGGCGACCTGCGCGACGATGCCGAACTCTCGCTCGCGGAGCACAGTCATGATACGGGCGATGTCGTGGCGCACCTTTGAGATCTGGCTTGAGTTTTCCAGCTGGCCGACGGCGTGCTTGAACCTGAGCTCATAAAGCTCCCGGCGCGCTGCCTTGAGCCTGCCGCCCAACTCGTCCGCCTCGAGGACTCTCAGCTCGTCAACCTTCATCTGGCCGACCCCTGAGCAGCGGAATCGACGCTTACGAAGCGCGTCTTGATCGGCAGCTTCGACGCCGCGAGCTTCATCGCCTCCTTGGCGATCTCAGGCGTGACACCACCCATCTCGAACAAGACGCGGCCAGGCTTCACCACTGCAACCCAGCCTTCCGGGTTGCCCTTGCCCGACCCCATTCGGGTTTCGGCCGGCTTCTTGGTGATCGACTTGTCAGGAAAGACGCGGATCCAGATCTGACCGCCTCGCTTGACGTGGCGGGTCATGGCCCGGCGGGCAGCTTCGATCTGGCGGTTGCTCATCCAGCATGCCTCCATCGCCTGCAGGCCGAAGTCGCCGAAGGCGACAGTGGCGCCACGCGTGGCGATTCCCTTCCGGCGGCCGCGGTGCATTTTGCGGTACTTGACCCGCTTCGGCATCAACATCAGCTCTTGTCCTTCTTGGTCGCTTTCTTGGCAGCAGGCTTCGCGGCGGCGGCCGGCTTGGCCTTCGCAGCGGGCTTGGCGGCGGCCTTCGTCTCGACCTTGGCCTTGGCTGGTGCCGTGGGCTTGGTGGCCGGTTTGGCCGGCGCCTCGACTTTGGCTTTCGTCGCGCGGGGCTTGGTTTCGACTTCCGGTGCCTCTTTGGCAGGTTTCGCAGCAACACGCGCACGCTTCGGCGCAGCAATGGTGACCACCGCCTCCGGCTCAGTTGCGACAGCGGCGACCGCAACCTGCGGCTCGGCGACTGCTTCCGGGGCTTCGGGCTGCGGCGCTATCGATATCGCCTCTGCAATCGGAGCACCGTCAGCCACCGGCAGCTTCTTGAGCGGCACCGCCACGTCCTTGTAGATCCAGCACTTGACACCGATCGCGCCAAAGGTTGTGTTCGCCGTGGCGCGGCCGAAGTCGATGTTGGCGCGCAGCGTGTGAAGCGGCACGCGGCCCTCGCGGTCCCACTCTCGGCGGGCCATCTCGGCGCCGCGGAGGCGGCCACCGCAGTAGATGCGGACGCCTTTCGCGCCTGAGCGCATCGTGCGCAGGATCGCCTGCTTCATCGCGCGCTTGTAGCTGATGCGCCGCTCGATCTGCGAGGCGATGTTCTCGGCCACGAGCTGGGCGTCGAGCTCAGGCTGCTTGATCTCCTGGATCGAGATGCGCACGCGGTTGCCGAAGCGCTTCTCGAGGTCCTCGCGAAGCTGATCGACCGACGCACCGCCCTTCCCGATCACGATGCCCGGCTTGGCGGTGTGGATGGTCACCGTGAGCTGGGCGTTGGAGGAGCGCTCCGTCTCGATCTTGGCGATGCCCGCGTTGCGCAGGCGCGCCAGGATCACACGGCGCATCTCGAGATCCTCGTGAAGCATCTTCGTGTAGTCCTTGGGGTTGGCGAACCAGTTAGCCTCCCAGGGGCGGAACACTCCAAGCCGGAATGCGTTCGGATGAACTTTATGACCCAACTATTTCTTTACCTCTGGCCGGTCTTCGACGACCGCTGTGATGTGGCAGGTGCGGTGGAAGAACTCGTGCGCCATGCTCCGGCTCACCGGGCGGCGGCGCTTGAACGTGGGGCCCTCGTCGATGAGGACCTGCTTCAGAACCAGGTCGTCGCGGTTCAAG
>Ga0307312_10000269_pt1 | contig 23039 bp, 18 predicted proteins | sample ER_DNA_202_FD_194489 | JGI IMG/M metagenome (GOLD analysis project Ga0307312, IMG submission 194489) | Bulk soil microbial communities from the East River watershed near Crested Butte, Colorado, United States - ER_DNA_202 | ecosystem: Environmental > Terrestrial > Soil > Floodplain | place... | reverse complement strand
GAGACCGGGGAGCAAGTCGTCGCGTCGAACCGCATCAACGGTCCGAAGCTCCAGGCGGCCGGGGCCCCGGCGCAGTCGGGTACCTCCGAGCATTCGTCGATAGGGGCCTCGCCTCGACGACACCGACGCCGTGGACTACCTTCGCGAGACCCAGCGCCTCAGGCACCTCCGGGACGCGCGCCCGTGAGGCTCAGGGACTGCAAACCCTTGCCCCCTAGGCAGAGTCGCAGCCGCTGCGACTCTGAAGACCCCCGTCGTTCGGCCAGTTGGCGCTCCAAGAGGCGTCTGCGAGTCTGAGCCGAGAGTGGTCGCGGCGATTGGTTTGAACCAAGGTTCCGCGCGGCTGGCCGGTGCGTTGTGGCCTCTTCGGATTGGTGCGGCGCTAATCGCCGTCACGGCCTCGACCGCACAGCTGATCGATTTCGGCGTCTACGACCAGCGTCTCGAGGCGCTGAACATGATGACCCACGACAGCGTCTTCGGCGTTGTCAGCCTGGTCGCGCTAGCCGTGGCGGTGTTGGCCGCGCTCGCAGCTGCGATCCGTGGCACCGACCAGCGGGCGACCTTCGGGGCGCTGTCGGCGCTGCTGGCGCTGTTGCTGGCGCTGCGGGTCGCGCAGCCGCCTCATGCGCTCCTGCTCGCGTTGCCCGCGAGCGTTGCCGTACTGGCCCTCCTCTGGACGGCGGCGCCCGCGGGCGCGGCACAGCGAGTGCTACATGACGGCTGCATCGTCCTCGCCCTCGCATTCCTCGTCCACGGTGTGGGCGCGGCGATCGTCTCCTGGCTTGGGCTCGGGCCCGACACGTGGGGCTACCAGCTGAAGGCGCTCATCAAGCACAGTGGGGAGCTCGCGGGCTGGGTGCTCGTCGCGGCGGCGCTGACCCTGCTGGCGCTCGACCGGCCGCGCGTGCAGATGGGACGGACGTGAGCGCCCAGCCGCAACCGACCTCGCTCGCGTCGCTCTCGCCGCGCGAGACGACCGTACTCGAGATGACCTCCAAAGGGCTGAAGAACGGCGAGATCGCCGAGCGGCTGGACGTGAGCGTCCACGCGGTCAAGTTCCATCTCGCGTCGATCTACCGGAAGCTCGGCGTCGGCAACCGCACCGAGGCCGCGGTCGCGTACCTCCGCGCCGGCCGCTAGCGCTCGAGGTCCCGTCCGTCATTGTTGAAGGGCGTTGACCTCGTCGTCTGCTCGGGCGGCACGATTCTGCGCGAGGCGGCGTACCTCGGCATTCCGGCCTACAGCATCCTCCAGAGCCGCATCGGCGGCGCCGACCGCCATCTCGAGCGGATCGGCCCCGTGAAGTTGCTCGCCGACGCCTCACAGCTCGGCCGGATCCGGCTGCGCAAGCGCGGCCCGCTGGTCCGCCTCGATTCCAACCCTGCGCTGCTCGACGAGATCGTGGAGTTCGTAGAGTCCCGCGTCGCCGTGCCCGCATAACTCGCCCTATGGCTAGTTGGGAAGCGCGCACCCGGCTGCAAGGCTTTGGTTTCACCGCGTTGGGCGTGCGAACCGTTACGAGGAGACGTTGATGACCGACTGCGACATGGCCATTGTCGGCGCCGGGCCGTACGGCCTCGTGGCCGCCGCACAGCTTGGGTCCGCCGACTCGTTCAAGATCGCCGGGTTCGGCGAGCCGATGTCGTTCTGGGCCGACCAGATGCCGGCCGGAATGCTGCTGCGGTCGCCGTATGTCGGCTCGAGCATCGGGCCCTCGGACGGGCCAATGAGCCTGACCGCCTACGAGGAGGCGATCGGCGAGCGCCCGCTAGAGCCGGTGCCGCTCTCACGCTTCGTCGACTACGGGCGCTGGTTCCAGCAGCGCGCACTGCCCGAGCTGAGCTCGGAGCGGGTGCGCGAGGTGGCCAAGAACGGGAACGGGTTCAACCTGTCGCTCGAGAGCGGCGAGCGCCTGCATGCCGACCGCTTGATCGTCGCGGCCGGGATTGGCGACTTCAAGTGGTGCCCGGACGTCTTCCGTGCGCTGCCGCAGGGGCTCTTCAGCCATGCCTGCGAGCACGACGACCTGGCCACCTTCGCCGGCTCGCACGTGCTCGTGATCGGCGGCGGCCAGAGCGCCCTGGAGTCCGCGGCCTTGCTCGCCGAGGGAGGGGCGAGCGTCGAGGTGGTGGCGCGGCGGCCGCAGGTCAGCTGGCTGTCGCGGCGCTGGCACCACAAGCTCGGGCCGCTCTCGCGGCTGATGTATGCGCCACCGGACGTCGGGCCTGCCGGGATCAGCTGGATGGTCGCGTTGCCGGGAGCCTTCAGGAGCATGCCGCGACGCGTGCAGACGTGGATGACCGGCAAAGCGCTGCGCCCGGCCGGTGCCGCGTGGCTGCCTCCGCGGCTCGGCACCGTCACGATCACGACGGGCCTGCACGCCGTCGAGGCATCGGAGGAGGATGGCCGCGCGGTCCTGACCTTCAACGACGGCAGCACCCGCAAAGCCGACCACGTGCTGCTGGGCACCGGCTACCGCGTCGACATCTCGCGCTACCCGTTCCTGGCGCCCGAGCTCGTCGAACAGGTGGAGCGCGCGGACGGCTACCCGGTGCTCGGCCAAGGCTTCGAGTCGAGCGTGGACGGGCTCCACTTCCTCGGAGCGCCTTCTGCTTGGAGCTTCGGGCCGCTGATGCGGTTCGTGGCCGGCACTGCCTTCGCCGGCCGCGAGCTGGTCCGCGGTGTGCTCGGACAGGGCCGCTCGAGCACGGGCTGATGGCGACCGCGGAGGCGGAAACGGCGCTCGACCGCGGGCTGTCCCCGCTGGCGGGCCCGCCCACCGCTGCGCTCGTCCTTGGGTCGGACTACCGCGCGCTCGGCGTGGTGCGCAGCCTCGGCCGCAGGGGCGTGGCCGTGCGCGTGCTCGCCTCCGGCGACGACCGGCTCGCCTGCTTCTCGCGCTATACACAGGAGACGATCGAGTGGCCCGGCGACGAGGCTGCCGGCTTGGCGTTGCTCGAGCGGCTCGCGTCCGCGGAGGGCCACGTGTGGGCGCTGTTCCCTTCTGCGGACGAGTCCGCAGAGCTCGTCGCCCGGCACCACCGGCGGCTCGCTCCCCAACTCGCGCTCACGACCCCGCCGTGGGACGTGCTGCGCTGGGCGCACGACAAGCGCCTGACCCACGAGCTGGCGGTGCTTGCGGGCGTCGACTACCCCCTCACGCTCTACCCTAGTTCGCGCCAGGACCTCGAGCAGGCTCAGCTCCGGTTCCCGCTGATCCTGAAGCCCGCCGTGAAGGAGGAGCTCAACGCGCTCACCGCCGCGAAGGCGTGGCGCGCGGACAACCGCGAGACGCTGCTTCGCCGCTACGACGAGGCGGTTGAGCTCGTCGATCCGGACGTACTCGTGCTGCAGGAGCTCGTCCACGGCGGAGGCGATTCGCAGCTCTCGTACGCGGCACTCGCCGAGTCCGGGCGCGTGCTCTACTCGCTGACGGCGAAGCGGACACGCCAGTATCCGGCGGACTTCGGTCGCGCGAGCACCTACGTCGAGACGGGCGACTATGCAGAGCTGGAGGAGCCGTCGCGCCGCCTGATCGAGGCCAGCGGCTTCAGCGGCCTCGTTGAGATCGAGTACAAGGTCGATGCCCCGACCGGCCGGCTGCTGCTGTTCGACATCAACCCGAGGGTGTGGGGCTGGCAGAGCCTCTGCGCCCGCGCCGGCGTCGACTTTCCGTGGCTGCTCTGGCTCGCGCTCCGGGGCGAGGAGCTACCCGAGGCGCACGCACATACAGGTGCCCGGTGGCTGCGGCTCTCGACCGACCTGCCGACGTCGCTGAAGGAGATCACACGGCGGCGCCTCCGTATTCGCGACCTCGTGTCCTCGGTCGTGCGGCCCCACGAGGGGGCGATCTTCACGCGCGACGACCCGCGGCCCGGACTCGTCGAGCTGCCGCTCCTGGCCGGCACCCTTGTTCGGAGGCTTCGTGCCGATGGCCCCGTTTGAGGCCAAGGTGCTCGACGCGCACGACCCCTCCTGGGAGGCGTTCCTTCTCTCACACCGGGACGCGCTCCCGTACCACCACCCGGCGTGGGTGGAGACGCTCTCGGACGTCTACGGCTACGAGCCGCGCGCGGCGGTCGTACGCTCGGCCGACGACGAGCTGATCGGCGGCCTCCCGTTCGTCGAGGTCGGTGGACGCGTTCGCGCCAGGCGCTGGGTCTCGCTGCCGTTCACGGACGTCTGCCCGCCGCTGGTCGCCGGCGGCCTCGAGGAACGCCAGCTCAGCACCGCCGTTGAGCAGCTCCGGCGCGAGCACGGGATCGGAGCGCTCGAGGTCCGCGCGCCGCTGGCGGGCTTCGGCGAACGGACAGCGCTGCGCGGAGTCCGCCATCAGCTCGAGCTCGGCGACCCGGACGCGTTGTTCGCCGCCTTTCGCTCCCAGGTCCGCCGCAACATCCGCACGGCCGAGAAGGCCGGGCTCGAAGTCCGGCGGGCCGAGGGCCGCGACGACCTGACGCGCACGTACTTCGACCTTCATGCCGAGACGAGGCGCCGCCTCGGCGTGCCGCCCCAGCCGCGGCGCTTCTTCGAGTCGCTCTGGCGTCACGTCCTCGAGCCGGGTCTCGGTTTCCTGCTGCTCGCCTACCACGGCGAAACAGCCGTCGCGGGCGCCGTGTTCCTCGAGTGGAACGGGCGGATCGTCTACAAGTACGGCGCCTCCGACCGGGAGCACTGGCCGCTGCGGCCGAACAACCTGCTCTTCTGGGAGTGCATCCGCCGCTGCGCCGCCGCCGGTGCCCGCTCGCTCGACTTCGGGCGCAGCGATCTCGAGGACGAGGGTCTCCGTGCCTTCAAGCAGAGCTGGGGCGCACCCGAGGAGCCGCTGGCCTACACCGCGCTCGGACGCGGCCCGTCGCGCGCGGGCAGCGGTTCTGGCGCACAGCTCTTGCGACCGCTCTTCCGGGCCAGCCCGAACTGGGTCGGGCGGATGGTCGGCGCGACTCTCTACCGGTGGGCGGCCTGACTTGGCCACGCTGCGCCAGCCCGTCGCCGTGGTCGAATCGGTCACCCGGTCGTTCGGGCCGCAAGTCGCACTCTGCGACGTGACGCTGACCGTCGCAGCGGGCGAGATCCATGCGCTGCTGGGCCCCAACGGGGCGGGCAAGACGACTCTGCCGCGTCTGCTTTCGGGCTCAGTCTGGCCCAGCAGCGGGCAGGTGGGCGTCCACGTCGGGCGCGACGCGGTCTTGCACCCAGTGGCCGTGGTCGACGAACCGCTCCAGCGGAATCGGCGCGTCGGAGCTCTGGCCGCGCCCGCGCAAGGTCGCGTCCCCCATCTGTGCCGTTCCGACGCCCTGAGCCTTGCACGAGCACCACGTGCCGCCAGGTCGGCTTCCATGAGCCCAAGCAGCGCGAATCGGCATCCGTGGTCGAGTTTCGGCTCGCAGACTAGCCTCCCGGGGAGCTATCTCGCGCCGAGAGGTCGAAGTACGCTGGAAAACGTGCTGTTCGAGAAGCTCGGTGTCGAACGGATTGGCTCTGCTGCGCGCGAAGTCGCTGCTCGTCCCGACTGCCCGTGCCGATGACGGTGTGCGGCCTTTCATACGCCGTCGTCACTCCGGTCCGCAACGAGGCCGAGAATCTCGAGCGGCTCGGTGAATCCCTGGCAGCGCAAACCGTGCTGCCCGATGCCTGGATCATCGTCGACAACGGCTCAGAAGACGACACCCCGACGGTCGCCCGGGAGCTCGTCGGCCGCTATCCCTGGATCCGTGTTGCGACCCTCGAGACGTCCGGTGCGATGGCGCGCGGAGCTCCAGTGGTCAGGGCGTTCCACCGCGGGCTCGAGCTTGCCGGCTCCCCTGACGTCGTCGTCAAGATCGACGCCGACGTGTCGTTCGAGCGCAACTTCTTCGCCCGGCTCCTCGGGGAGTTCGAGGCAGACTCGAGGCTCGGTATCGCCGGCGGCGTCTGCTTGGAGCGGGTCGACGGGCGTTGGGTGCAGCAGCATGTCTCACGCTCCCACGTCCGTGGAGCCACGCGCGGCTACCGGTTCAGCTGTCTGACCGAGATCCTGCCGCTCGAGGAGCGCATGGGTTGGGACGGAGTCGACGAGCTAAAGGCGGCCGTTCGCGGCTGGGGCGTCCGCAGCATTTCAGACCTGCCCTTCTACCACCATCGGTCGCTCGCGCAGCGAGAGAGCGCCTGGCATGCCTGGTCGAAACAAGGTGAGATGGCTCATTTCATGGGGTACCGTCTTTCGTACCTCGTCCTTCGTGCATTTTTCCGCTCCCGGCACGACCGCCGGGCGACGGCCATGGTCTGGGGCTACTTGCAGGCGTGGGCGTCGGGATCGTCCGTGCAGCGAGACGCAGACGCCCGCCGCTATCTGCGCGAGCAGCAACGGCTTCGCCATCTTCGGAAAAGGTTGCGAGAGGCAACGGGACGGGTCTAGGCCTTACCCGGCCTCCAATGCAGATCATGGCTGCTGCCGACGCGCAGACCGCGGTCGAAGCCTTGCGGGGGTAGGCGGATCGTGACTCCGATCGACGAGATCACTCCGGCGGAGGCACCAAGCCTGCACGCGATCGTTCGGGCGCTGTCGTGGGTCGGCGCCGGCCACGTCATCGGGCAAGCCTTCTGGTTCGGGTCACTGATTGCGCTTGCAACGCTGCTACCGCCGAGCGCGTTCGGGACGGTCACGCTAGGCCTCCTCATGGTCACGGCGGCCACTCGGCTGATGGAGGCGGGAACGCGCGGGAGCATCATCGTCTCCCCACGCCTGACACGGGATCAGGTGGCAACATCGCTCGCCGTCAACGTCGGCGGCGGAATCCTCCTGGCAGGCGCTATTTTCGTGCTCGCCGGCCCGATCGTCCGGATCTTCGGCCACGGCGCCAATGCTTCCGTGCTCCAGGTGCTCGGCCTCAGTGTCGCGCTCTGGGCGCCTGCGATCGTCCCGCTCGCGCTGCTCGAGAAGCGATTCGACTTCCGCCGGCGTTCGAGCGTGCAGGCGGCGGCGACGATCGTCGCCTCGGTGCTCGCGGTGGTCGCGGGGGTGCTGGGGGCCGGGGTGTGGGCGCTCGTGATCCGCCAGGTCGTCTTTCAGGGACTGCTCGCGATCCTCGCCTGGATCGCCGCACGTGGCCTCGTCCCGCCGCCCGAGATGTCTTCCCGCCGACTGCAGTGGCAACGGCTAAAACGGCGAGGAGCGGTCGGCTTCCTCCTCTTCAGCCTCACGGACTTCGTCGTGTTCAACGCCGATTACCTCACCGTCGGCCGCCTGACCAACGCCGCACAACTCGGCCTCTACTCGCTCGCCTTTACGATCGCGTTCACGCCCGTCAACCAGTTCTCCTCGCAGATCGGAAGGGTCCTTTTTCCGGCGGCGGCCGCCTCCGATCCGGACACGATGCGCCGGCGCACCCTCGCGGGCGTCCGTCTGAGTTGCCTGGTGCTTCTCCCGATCACGCCGCCGGTTATCGTCTTCGCACCCGCTCTTATTCCGGCGGTCCTCGGCGAGCGGTGGCAGGGAATGGTGCCGGCTTTCCAAATCCTGGTCGTCGTCGGCGTCGCCCACGCAATCGTGAACGTGATCGGCGAGTCTCTCTCAGGCACCGGGCAAATCGGCTTCAGGGCCCGAATCAACGTCGTCTGGATGTTCGCGATGATCGGCGCGCTCATCCTCCTCGTCCGGGCGGACGGCATTCGCGGCGCGGCGTTCGCGCACCTCGCGCTCTACCTACCGGTCATGGCCGCCTATGCCGCCTGGGGGATGCGCCGGCTCGGATCCTCCGCGAAGCAACTCGGTACGGCGGTGGGGTCGGTGCTCGCCTTCGTCGGCGTCGAGGCGGTCGTCACGGCGGGCGCAGCCGTGGCTCTTCGCGACGTCGGGATCCCCGAACTCGCCCACGCCGCGATCGCTGCTTGCCTGGGCGTCGCGGCGGGCGGAGCGTACATCGCGACTCGCGGGCGGGAGACACTCTACGAGGCGCGCGCGTTCATCGCCGCGGTCGGCGCTCTTCGTAGCGAATTCTCCGGAAAGGCGTCTCCGGAGGCAGTTGGACAATCTAGCCGTTCGGTCAGTAGCACGCTTTTCCAGGACGGCCAAAATTGACGTACCGAAGGCGAGCGCTATTGACCACGCGCGTCGCGCCCGAGCTCTGAGACCGTTCGCGATGCCACGAGAAGCCGATTCCGTCAAGAACTTGCCCGACCCGGTTGTTACGTCGGGTCCGGCGATCGTCTACCTCGTCGGCGCGCGCCCGAACCTCGTCAAGATGGCGCCGATCTTCCACGAGCTAGGGCTGCGGCTTCCGACGGCACGCCACGTCCTCGTCCACACCGGACAGCACTACGACCGTGAGATGTCCGAGATCTTCTTCGAGGAGCTCGGCCTCCCCGAGCCCGATTATCTCCTCGGCGTCGGCTCCGGGTCGCACGGCGTTCAGACCGGCCGCGCGCTCGAGCGCATCGAGGGTGTCCTGATTGCGGAGCAGCCGAATCTCGTGCTCGTGGCGGGCGACGTCAACTCGACACTCGCCGGCGCGATAGCCGCTGCGAAGCTCCTGATTCCGTTCGCCCACGTCGAGTCGGGCCTACGCAGCTTCGACAGGACGATGCCCGAGGAGATCAATCGCGTCCTCGTCGATCAGATCTCCGATTGGTGCTTCACACACAGCCCGGAGGCCGCAGAAAACCTATTGCGCGAGGGCGTCGCCGCAGACCGAATCCACTTCGTCGGAAACACAATGATCGACACGCTCGTACGGCTGCTGCCCCGCGTCGAAGCCTCCGATGTCCACGCGCGCCTCGGGCTCACGCCGGGCCGCTACGTCCTGACCACCCTTCATCGGCCGCGCGTTACCGACGGTCCGCTGCTTCGGCCGGTCGCCGCGGCCCTCCGGAAGCTGAGCATGCAGCTGCCCGTGGTGTTCCCGGTGCATCCACGAACGCGGGCGCGGCTCGCGGGCGTAGAGCTCGCGCCTTCACCGGATCTGCATCTGATCGATCCTGTGGGCTACCTCGAATTCCTGGCGCTCGAAGCCTCCGCGGCGGCGGTCGTGACGGACTCAGGGGGCGTTCAGGAGGAGACGACGTACCTCGGTGTCCCGTGCTTCACTTTGCGCGAGAACACGGAGCGGCCCGTCACGATCCGCCAAGGCACGAACGTGCTACTCGGCCTCGATCCGCGGCGCATCGTCGACGTGCCTTCGCTGCTCGCGCGCGCCGCGACGCCTCCGCAGGCACCCGATGGGTGGGACGGAGGCGCTGCAGCACGGCTGGCCGACGTCGTCGTCGGGGCGCTCGTCGGCGACTCCGGCGCTGCTGAGAACGACGAGGACGTGCTGCTCGTCTCGTCGGCGGCCCGGTGACGGCAGATTCCGGTCTTTCGGGGACTGCTCCGAGCATCCCCCTGCCCTCGCTGACCGCGCATCGGCCCGAGCCGCCGAACGCGTTGCCCGAGGCAGATATCTGGCTCCCGAAGCTCTGCTCCAGGTCGAGCGCGTTCCTGCTCGACGTCGTCCGCGCCGACGACGGGCTGTTTCCCTACTCGACAAGGCTCCGTGGCGGGGCGTACGCCAACGACTTCGAGCATCCGGCCGCCCCGCGGTACACGATCAACTCGCTGCTCGGTCTGCAGACCGCCGCGCGCGAATCTAGCGACGTCGATCAGGATGACGTCGACCGGCTCACGAGGACGTTCTTGGCGACTCACGGCGGCCGACTCGCCACTCCGGCGGATCTTGGGCTCCTGCTCGTGCTGCTCGCCGAGGCAAACGGTTTCTCGCGCGACGCGGAGGAGACGCTCGCCCGGGTGCGACGCGTCTCCCGAGGCCCCGAGGTAGGGCGTCTGACAATGCAGGACGTGAGCTGGATGCTCTGGGGCGCTTGCGCCGCAGCGGACGCAGGCCTACGCGATGCGGCTGCGGTCGCCTCGGAGCTGGGGGAACTGATACTCACGCGCTTCGTGCACCCCGAATCGCTCTTCCCACGCCACGATCTCAGCCGCTACCGGCGCGACATCGTTTCCTTCGGAGCGCTGACCTACTTCCTGCGAGCGATGTACGAGCTCTTTAGCCTGACAGACGATCCACGCGCCGCACGCGCGTTCACCGAGGGCGTGGGAGCAGCCGTGCGCCTACAGGGAGACCTGGGCGAGTGGCCCTGGCTGATCAGCGCGCGGCGCCGAATCCCGCTCGACTTCTATCCCGTCTTCGCCGTCCATCAAGACAGCATGGCGATGCTGTTCCTGTTGCCTGCGCTCGAACTGGGCCTCCCCGTCGCGGGCGAGATCGAGCGAAGCTTCGCGTGGGTGCTGGGGCGCAACGAGCTTTCGACGCCGATGGTCGCCACCGATCCCTTTGTCGCGTACCGGTCGATCGAGCGAGTGGAGCGGTGGCCGCGCGCCCGGCGCTACGCACGATCGATCCCGCGGTCGGCAACCGGCGCCGCCGATCGTTCGGGGCGCAGCAGCAGGGTGCGGATCAACCCGGAGTGCCGTTCCTACCACCTCGGCTGGCTCCTGTACGTGTGGTCAGGACGGGCAGGGATGCCTTTCACAGCCGCCGACGCCACCGGACTCGACGAGTGAAAACGGCTCGATCGACCGGCTGATCGCGTGGACGTCTGGATCGACATCGAGAACCCGCCGCAGGTCCAGTACCTGCTCCCGTTCCGGGCGGCGTTCGAGAACGCTGGCGCCGACGTGGTCGTGACGGCGCGCGATCACACGGTCACACTCGATCTACTCCGCACTCAGCAGATCGACTTCCATTCAGTTGGCACGGCCTTCGGGCGCCGAAAGGTGCAGAAGGTTCGGGGGCTTCTGGACCGATCGCGCCAACTGCTCTCACTCTTCGACGAACTCGGGAGGCCGCGACTCCTGCTCGCCGCGTCGAGACCGGCGGCGGTCGCAGCGCGCCGCCTCGGGATTCCGTCGTTCGTCATCTCCGACTATGAGTACGCCAGTCTCGTGATCTATCGCCTCACAGGGTCGTACATCCTGCATCCGGAGGTCATCCGCGCCGACGCCTTCCTCCGCCGCGGGATTCGACCAGACCGCCTGATCGCCTTTTCCGGGTTGAAAGAAGACATAACGTTCTCCACGATCGACATCGAGAACTGCCCGGCTCATGACTTCGGAATCAAGGAAGAAGGCGCCAAGGTCCTCTTCCGGCCTCCCGCCGAAGACAGCCACTATTACAAGCACGGGTCGGGGGTGTTGGCGCTCGCGCTTCTCGATCATCTCTCCCAGCGCAACGACGTGGTCGTCATCTTCACGCCGAGACACCCGCGGCAGACGGAATATCTGAAAAGGTTCACCTGGAAGAACCGGCCGATCGATTTGAGTCGACCGATCCCGTTCGTTCCCCTGCTCAAGGCTGTCGACGCGGTCGTTTCGTCCGGCGGAACGATGATCAGAGAAGCGGCCTACCTCGGGATTCCGGCCTACAGCATCCTCCGCAGCCGGATCGGCGGACTCGACCGACATCTCGAATCGCTGGGACGCATTCGAGTCCTGTCGTCACCAGAGGACTTCGACGAAATCACGTTTCGCAATGGATCGCGTCGCCCGCCGATGACCAGGAACAGTCGGATACTCCCGGATCTCGTCGAGCTCATGCTCGAACGGACCCCGATCCGGCCCGCGAGGGCCCGATGAAGATCGTCATCGTCGCGTCGTTCCTCAACGAGGAATGGTGCCTGCCCACCTTCCTCGGATCGGTGGCGCGGCAGAGCCGCCTGCCCGATCTACTGGTTCTGGTGGACGATGGCTCGACCGACTCTTCCGGCAAGCTCGCAGAGGACTTCGCTCGCGGCCGACCGAAGGTGATTGTTCTCCAGCGGCCCTCGCGGCCTCCGGCCCATGACCGGCTGGCGGAAGCGGGCGAGCTCAAGGCATTCCAGTGGGCGCTCTCACATGTCGACCTCGACTGGGATGTCGTCGCGAAGATGGACGCCGACCTCGACCTCGCGCCGAACTCTCTCGAGACCCTCGAGCAGGCGTTCGCCAGCGATGCGGCGCTGGGTATGGCGGGCCTATCGTTGTCCGAGCGCGATGCCAAGGGCGAACCGGTCGTCGTGGCGTCGCCTCTTCGGCATGTTCGGGGCGCGACGAAGTTCTACCGGCGAGCCTGCTGGGAGCAGATTGGGCCGCTTCCGGAGATCCTCGGCTGGGACACCCTCGACGAGTTCGTCGCGCGCCGGTCCGGCTGGCGCACACAGAGCTTCTCGGTGCCCGGCGGAGAGACTGTGCATCTGCGGCGCGTAGGCGGTCACGGCCCGATTCTGCGCAGCTTCAGAAGGTGGGGCATCTGCAGCTGGGGCTACGGAGCCCACCCCCTGTATGTCCTCCTCTACGGCTTCATTCTCATGCGTCAACGCCGGCCGTACGTCATCGGCGGGGTCAACTTCATGATCGGCTGGGCCGCAGCTGCCGTGCGGAGAGCCCCTCGCGCCGACGCGAGCATTCGTGAGGCCCTTCGGCGGGATCAGCTCGCGAGGATCAGAGGCAGGCTCGTCCGCCGTCCGCTGGTCGACTCCCCTCCGCAACCGATCCCGGGAGTCGACGAATGACCATCTGGATGGCCGAGCGGAGAGTCCATGAGCTCTCGTTGGCAGCCGGCGCAGCGCTCGTGTTTGGCCTCGCAGCGGCGGCGCAACCAAAGCTGACCCTCGGTGCTGCGGTCGCCGTCGGGATCCTCCTGCTCGCCTTCCGGGCGCCCGTGGCCAACCTGACCCTGCTGCTCCTCTTGACCTGCGTCGTGCCGTACGGGGTCCAGAACCAGTTCAGCATCGGCGGCGGCGGTGTCGACTCACCTGGGCTGTTCCTCTCCGACCTCGTCTTGTCGGCCGGGCTCCTGTCCGCGCTCGGCGTCCTCGTCCGCATGCCCCTCGATCGCCGGCGGTTGGCATACGCAAGCATGCTCGTGCTCTTCCTCGGACTCTCCCTCGTCCAGTTCCTGCACGGGATGCGTGTCAACGGCGATCTGAGCCGAATCGGGTACGAGTACCGGATTCTGCTGGGGTTCGGCAGCTTCTTCCTCGCGCTCCCCTTGCTGGCGGATCCACGCTCTCGTCGCCGGCTGATCATCGGTTTGGCCGGAGTTGGGATCGCGCTCGGAGCATGGGGGATGGTGCAATGGTTCGGCCACGTCAGCTTCGGCGGCGACGTCGGGGTCCGTCCCGGCGTCCTCCTGACTACTGCAGGAACCGGCCAGCTCCAGGGGGGCGAGTTCGCGTACCCCGCCGCGGTCGTTCTCTTCCTTGCGGCACTGACCCTAGGAAACGTGCGCTCAACCGCTTCGCGGATCGCACTCACGGTCGGCCTAGTCTTGAACGCAGCCGGGTGCCTGCTCACCTTCGAGCGCTCGTTCTGGGCGGCTGGGCTGCTCGGGCTCGGTGTCGTCCTCGTCCTGACACGTGGCCAGGAGAAGCTCAAGATCGCCATGCTGCTGCTGACCGCCGGCCTGATCGGCGTTGGGTCGCTCGCTCTCGTCGCGCCCAAGCAGCTCAAGACTGCGGAGGAGCGAGCGTTCTCGGTGGCCGACCTCGGGCAGGATCAGTCAGTGCGATACCGCCTCGTCGAGTCGAGGTTCGTTCTCGACCGCATTCACGCCCATCCGGTCACCGGCTCCGGCTTGGGGGCCGAGATCTTCTGGGGCCGACCGTGGCAGCAGGTGACGCCGAAAAGCTATGCCTTCTCACACAACGGCTATCTTTGGCTTGCCTGGAAGGTCGGCGTTCCGACCGCGGCGCTGCTCGTGCTCCTGCTCGTCGGCGCCGTCCTGCTCCCGGCCCCGCGCAACGACGACCGGCTGACACGGGCTCTCCGCGACGGTTCGCGCGGCGCGATCGCCGGGCTTCTCGTGGCAACCGTGACGTTCTCGACCTTCAACGAACTGAGTATCACGAGCGCTATCGGCCTGCTGCTGGCCTTATCCGTGTGCCCGGCTCCCGCTTCCCGCGCGGCTGGCAAAGCCGCCCGCCCCTCCGGTCGCACGTGGACGGAGCGGCAAGCGCAGGGGCGGGCGACGCCGATCCGGCAGGCCGCTCGCCCCCTGGCTTGACGATCAAGTTCCTAGAAGCCGGGTTGCTCCCAGGTCCGCTTCGCGAGGTGCTGCTTGACCTGCCTCACGGCGTCACCGTCACGTTGTAGCTGTCCATGAGCCAATCGCTCATGTTCGACCGCCAGCCCTCACGGCCGCCGAGAAGCGGGGCGCTACCGGCCCTACCTTGGGGGTTGGTCGAGGCGTTATACGGCTGCGGGTTTTCGCCCATCTGGATCACTTGGACGCCGTCGCGGTAGCCGGTCAGTAGGACCGAGCCGTCGGGGTTGTCCTGCTTCACCGCCGAGAACGTGTGCCACTGGCCGAAGGACGCGGGCGGTAGGCTGACGGTTTTGAGGTTGTACCAGGTGCCGCCGGCGCCGCAGTCGACCGCTCGAGGGTCCTTCCCGCAGTCATTGTTGCCCCAGACCTTCTTCTGGATGTAGGCGTGGCCCTCGCAGATGTTGAGCTCGACCGTGTAGGTGGAGGTTTCGTAGACATCCTGCGGCCGGCCCATGAAAATCTTGGGACCGCCGGCCCAGGAGCAATTCGCCTGTGCCGTCAGTCCCCACTTGATCGGCTTGACGCGAATGTCAACGCGGTGCGCCGAGCCCCAGGAGCCATTGACCGTGAGCGGATTGTGCAGCCATGCCTGCATCGTGCCCGACGCGTTGTAGTCGATCGGGTCGAGCTCCATCGCGTAGCCGTCTCCGTCGACGGAGTCGGGGATCGCAACTGAGTGACAGGGATGGCACTCGCTGTTCCAGTTGGCGTTATCGCACAGAGGTAAGTCCCACGATGCCGTTGCGAAAATGCTGCCGGCGCAGTCGGGCGCGAATCCCTCGTGGAACGTCGTGCTCGACGGAGGAGGCGGCGGCGGGGGAGACGGAGACGGCGCCGGCGGCGGCGGAGGAGACGGAGACGGCGGAGGCGCCTGCGCGGAGCTCGTCACCGTCACGGGCACAGGGCTCGCGGTCGTCACGTTGCCGGAGCTGTCGGCCGCGCGAGCATCCACCGAATGTGCGCCGGCTGCCACGCCTTCCGAATTCCATGTGAAGGAATACGGGGCGCTCGTGTCGCTACCGACCTTTTGACCGTCCACGAGGAAGTCGACGTGGTCGATGGCGACATCGTCTGATGCACTGGCGCCCAAGGCTACGGTGCCGGTGACGTTCGCCCCGGAGGCCGGAGCGGTGACCGCCACCGTCGGCGGTGTCGTGTCCGAGGACGCGTCGATCAGAGCGAAATCGTCCATGGTCACGGAACCGACGGAGACGAGGCCCATTCCCACGGAAAGGCCCTTCGCGCCGCTGGGTACGGATGGTGTCGTCCAGCTCGCCTGAGTCCAGCTGCTCGCGGGAGCGAGCCGCGCGGACTGGGTCCAGTACTTCCAGCTGCCGGTCGACGTCCTGTAGTAGGCAAACAGAACCGGTGCAGCGGTCCCCTTGTACCACGCACTGACGACGTATCTGCGCCCTGCAGTTGGTGTCGGCGAGCACGCGTCACCGCCCCACTGTTTCGAGACCAGCTTGCGGTCGCCCGAGACGAGGCTGATCAAGTCGAGGCGCTCGGCGTAGCTTCCGCTATGGGCATCCGTCGTTCGGGTCCACGCGAAACCGTTCGTCCCGTAGCCACCGAGGACCCAACAATCGGGAACGTTCTTCGTCGCGGACTCGAGCGAGGGGTTTTGCAGAAGATTCGAGTTCGGCGCGGCGCTCGAGGCGGCGAGCGGAACCAAGAGTGTCATCAGAGCTACTAGTACGGCGAGGCGGCGAATCAACATCCGAGGTCCTCCTTGCCGCAGCGCGAGGGGGTCTTTCTCGGGTTACTCGTCGTATCCGATCTGTCAATAACTCCGCCGGGGGGCATTGGGAGCCCATGACCAATTCGTCCACAACTCGGGGTCACCTGCCAGCGACTCGCGGACGGGCGCATCGTCGTGTCAGCGGTTTTCATGGCTCATTCAGTTCGTTCATCGGTCACTGGGCGGCGGATACGGACGAGCGAACCAGTTACACACGTCTTATCGGCGCGATGGTCGAACTTCATTAGTGACACCGGGCGAGGTGTGTACGGCGGGGCGCACCGTAGCAACCGATCTAAGGTCTGGCAAAAGGCCACGATTTCCGGCCGAATGCGGACGGTAGACGCGCCTCGCGCGGAAGGGGGAGAGGCGCTAGACGCGCACGAGAGGCCGCGCCGGGTTGCCGACGACCGTCTCGCCGGGAGCGACCTCCCGCGTCACGACCGCGCCGGCGCCCACGAGCGAAGCGGCGCCGACCGTGACCCCGCCGAGGATGACGGCGCCGGAACCGATCGCCGCACCGCGTCCGACCAGAATCGGCAGCAATGTCCAGTCGTCCTCCGTCTGAAGCGCTCCAGCGTCGGAGGTCGCGCGTGGGTACTTGTCGTTGACGAACATCACACCGTGGCCGATGAACACCTCGTCTTCGATGATGACACCGTCACAGATGAACGTGTGACTTTGGACCTTGCAGTTCGCACCGATCGATGCGCCTCGCTGGACCTCGACGAACGGCCCGATCCGCGTGTTAGCACCGATCCTGCATCCGTAGAGATTGGTGAACGGCTGGACGATGACGTTCTCGCCCAACTCGACATCGTCGAGCCGCCGGTATGAGGCCTCGTTCGCCGGGCCTTCAGGCACGGCTGTAGAAGGCGGCGATGGCACTCGTCACGGAGACGATCTGGGCCTCCGTCATTCCGGGGAAGATCGGTAGCGACAGCGCTTCCGCCGCTAGCGCCTCGGCGACTGGAAAGCTCCCGCGCGGGTAGCCGAGATGGGCGTAGGGCGGGACAAACGGTGGCGGATCCGGGTAATGGACCCCTGTCTGGATCCCGCGGTCGCGAAGGAACGCGGCGAGATCGTCGCGCCGGCCGGTACGGACGACGTACAGGTGCCAAACCGGCTCGCTGCGCGGCGCCACTGACGGCAACCGCAGGTCGCCGACGCCTCTCAGGAGATCTGAATATGCCGCCGCGATGGAGCGGCGCTCGTCATTCCACGCATCGAGAAGAGGCAGCTTGTGGAGCAGGACAATCGCCTGGATCGTGTCCAGCCGGGCCGTCCACCCTTCGTAGGCGTGGCAGTACTTGGCGATTTGTCCGTGTTCGCGCAGCGCGGTGGCCGTGTCGGCCAGGCGCGCGTCGTCGGTCACAAGGGCTCCTGCATCGCCGATCGCGCCGAGATTCTTGCCCGGATAGAAGCTGAACGCAGCGGCCTTCCCTCCACCCACGCCCCATCCGTCCCGGCGGGCGCCGTGTGCTTGCGCAGCGTCTTCGACGATCACGATCTCGTTGCGACGCGCTATCCCGTCGAGTGCATTCATGTCGGCGAGCTGGCCGTAGAGATGAACGGGCACCATGAATCGCGTCCGCTCGTCGACGGCGACCGCGACCGCAGCAGGATCGAGGTTGTAGTCCTCCTCCGATACATCGACCGGCACCGGAATGCCGCCAGACTGCGTCACGGCCTCGAAGGTCGCGACGAACGTCTGAGCGGGCACGAGCACACGGTCGCCCCGCTCCAGGCCCGATGCGATCAGCGCGAGGCGCAATGCGTCCAGACCGCTCGAGACGCCGACACAATGGGTGCGGCCGCAGTAGCGGGCAAAGGCCTGCTCGAACTCGGCGACCGCGGGACCGTTGGTGAAGGCACCGGTCTCCATCAGATCCTTGATGGATCTCAGGATCGGCTCGGTCAATCCTTCGTGGACCGGACGGAGAGAGAGAAACGGCACGCCGACAGGCCGCTCGAGAGTCGCTGTACTCACGAAACGCAGGCTAATCGCTCAGTCCAAAAATCAACCTGGCCGTGCGGGGGGTCCGCGCGATCAGGAAACCGGGTCCGGCGAAGCGGTGGCCGGTGGCTCGAGTGAGGCGAACGGGGAAGAAGCGTCGCGACGGATGGTTCCGAACGAGAGGTCGGGATCCGTCACGTTGGCTGTCTCACGACGGCGCCACCACGCGGCGACCTCACGCGGCAGCGGCTTCCAGAGAGACTGCTTGTCGACCACGGAATCGAGAAACTCGGCGTAGAGGTCACGCTTCGCTCGATCCCCGAGGTATCCGGGATCCGGGTGGCTGAGGCACTGGACTAGTCCGAAGCGCTGCTCGATCAGATCCACCTGCGCGAGCCAGAGTTCCACCGATCGCGCTCGCAGGAGCGTGAACAGCGTGTGATCTTGCGGCAACGTATACGGAAGCTCCACGACCTCGCCGAGGAAGAACGGCCAGAGGCTGCAGCAACCACCCGGCTGAGGCTCGTACGGATCCGAGTGAGGTATCGAGCAGTCGTACGCGAGCGGTAACTCGCCCAGCCATTCGGGCACCCGGTGCGTCGCCGGCGAGCGGAATCCCTCCGCGCCGAAGTCGCGCGCACGAGCCGCCAGAGACGGCAGCGCGTCCTCGAACGCGTCGCGCGATGCGAAGAGCGAACGGTCGTGGCGAAGGCCGTGGAGACCGACCTCGAACCCACGTGCTTGAAGCTCACGCAGGACGCCGTAATCGATCGGGTAATCGCCTCCGACGACGTTAAAAGAAGAGCGGAGACCCCGTGCTTCCTCCAGATCGGCGAGTTCGGGCGCGAGCCGCAATCCCTCTGCGGACTCGACGTCATGCGTGAGAATCAACGCCCCGCGGTATCCCCGAGGCCAGAACCAGCGGAAGCGTTCCTCGGTCGTATCGCTGGAAGCCAAGAGGCAATAGGCGTAGAAGCGCAGCAGCTGGACGACGCTTTCATCCGCGGGCCAGGACGGAAACTCGGGCAGTCCGCTCCACCGGACGTGCAGTCGTCGCGCCGCAAGCAGCCACGAGGCCGGAATCAACGACTTGACCCGGTAGTAAACGTCGAGCTGACGCGGCGAAAGTGCCCGAACATCCGCGTGACGCCGCCACCCCTCGGTGACGTAGTTTGAATATGCCTCGTCCAGATCGAAAGGCACCCACACGGGGCCTGCGTCGGTTGCGACGGCGCTTCGCGTTTCGCCCGACACGAGCGTGAACCGCTCTACTTCCGCACCACGCGGCGACTCAGAGCGTGGCCGCGCAAGCACGCGCCAAGATCCGGCCGTCATCCAGGTGGGCTCTCCGAAGCCCGCGCAATGTTCGATCCGAGGGCGTTCGAGCGGTAGGAGAAGTCGCTCCAGCGTTTGGCCGTCCAAGCGTGTCAAGGACCTTTCTCCCAGTTGAGCCGTTGGAGCTCTACTCCGGCTTTTCCGCCGCCGCTTCCCGTTGGGCCAGAAAGGCCACGTCCGGCGCGTGCTGCAAACGGTCGAAGGTCGTGGTGCGTCGTCGCTGATAGCCGTAAGCGGGCAACCCGGGTGTCCCCGTGATCACGACTCCGGCGATGGGGACGCCGGCGTCTTGGAGAGTTCTGAGCGCACGCCGTGTCAGGTCGCTCGTTGCGTGGTTCAGGCCAACGACGAAGACGCAGGTGTCGAGGGCGTTCGTCAGCGTGAGTGCGTCGCTGACGAGGCCGATCGCAGGAGTGTCGATGATGACCACGTCGGCGGTCGCGCGCGCGTCATTCAACAGCGCCTGCATACGGTCGCTCGACAGAAGCAGGTGAGGATTCTGCACTGCGCTCCCGGCCGGGAGAACAGCGAGCCACCCCTGCTCCTGCGTGGTCGGCGGTTCGTCCCTCGGAGCCGGATCGACTTCGACGAGCTCGTCCTCGAGCGACCTGACACCGGCGAGCACTGCCGCAAGCCCAGGCCTCCGCGTGAGACCGAGCGACCGCGCTATCGAGGGGACGCGCAGATCGGCCTCGATCACGATCACGCGGTTGCCCAAGGAGGCGAGTGCCCTGCCGACTCCCAACGAAAAGGTCGTCTTTCCCTCGCCGGCCCCCGCCGAAGTCACGAGCACCGTCTCCGGAGGCTCCACTCCCTCACCGAGCCTGAGACTGAGGGCGGCCGTCGCGAACGCCTCCCCACCCTCGCTGGCGACCCGGTCGCGCCCGCCTCGAAGCCGCGGGACTCGGGCGAGCACGGGGAGCCCCACAAGATGCTCGGCATCGTCTTCGGTCTTCAGCCGACGGTCGTTGAATTCGAGGGAGACCGCGGTCAGACAGCCGATAAAGAGGCCCACGAAGAGCCCGACGAGGCCGTTCCGCAGCGGACGAGGAGTCGCCGCGCTCGTCGGAGCCTTGGCGTTGTCGACGAGCTGAACGCCACCGGTCTGAAGTGCAGAAGCAATCTGAAGCTCGTGGAGGCGCGCTTCGAGCGATCGCCCTTCGGCCGAGGTTCGCTCATCAGGCCTCAGCACCTGAAGCTGCGCCTGCGCCAGGCGCGCGGCCTCGTTGTACTGCGCGCGCGCAGAGCTCCGCCGGAACCCGACGTATCTAAGGGCGAACGCGTTTGCGATCGCGGCCGCTTGGTGCGGCGATCGATCCCGCGCGGTGATCTCGATCACGTCGGAGTTTCCCTGTGGTGCCGCATGGACCTCGCCGAGAAGCTGCGGGACCGTCAGCGGAGAATGAAGATCGCTTTTCACCCGGCGCGCGACCGAGTCGAGTCGGACGAGCGCGACGCCGGTGTTCAAGTCGCGCTCGGGGTCGAGCGAACGTGAGGACGACGTCGAGAGCAGCGTGTCGATCGGCTCTGAGTTCGTAAACAGGATCGCGGCCGTGGCGTCGTACTGCTTAGCGGAGTTGAGACTGACGAGGAGGGCCGCAGTCATCGCGATCGCTCCGGTGACGATCGGGATCCACCAGCGTCGCCGCAGCGCGCGTAGGTAGTCGCCGGTGCGAGCCCCCTGCTCGCCGTCAGACAAAGCGGCGCCCGTTGGGGTGTCGTCGGATGCCACTGGTTCGAGTGTAGGAGGGTTTTCGACGACCCGCTACCCGCCGAGCCGTGACTAGCCCAACGACTAGTAGGAAGGGCGAGGGCGCCATGCGACAGTGCTGGAGCGGTGAGGCGTCGCGTTTCATTCGGCTTGCGAAAGCGAGCGCTGCCGCGCCAGCGTTCATGGGCGAGGTGCGGACTGTTGACCCTGCTCGTTATCGCGGCGGGATTGGCGATCGCTCCCTCGGCGTACTCGAGGCCCGGCAGTACGGCGGCCGTGAGTTCCACGCAGACGATCGTGTCGCTGACCTTCGACGACGGCAGCGACTCAGAGTCCGTGGTGGGATCGCTGCTGGCCGCGCACGGGATGAACGCGACCTTCTACGTCAACAGCAGCAAGCTCGGCACCGACGGTTATCTGACCTGGGCGCAGGTGGCGGAGCTGGCGGCCGACGGGAACGAGATCGGCGGGCACACCGCGTTCCACATCGATCTGACCCAGACCGACACGACCGAGGCGCAGCGTCAGGTCTGCGACGACCGCGACAACCTTCTCGACGCCGGGTTCCAGGTCACCGACTTCGCGTATCCCTACGGTGGGTTCAACGCGAGCGCGCAGGCGCTCGTCCAGAACTGCGGCTACAACTCGGCGCGATCGAGCAACCTGCTCACGCCGCCGCCGACCGAGTCGCTCCCGCCCCAGGATCCGTATGCGATCCGCGAGGCCGGCTCGGCGACGACAAGTGTCTCGCTCGCGACGCTCGAGAGCTATGTCACCCAGGTGGAGCAGAACGGCGGCGGCTGGGCGCCCCTGGTCTTTCACCAGATCTGCAACGCCTGCGATACCTACTCGATCACGCAGGCGAACCTGACGGCGTTCCTTGACTGGCTGCAGCCGCGCGCCGCCAACGGCACGATCGTCAAGACCGTGCAGCAGGTGATCGGCGGCGCCGTCCGGCCTGCCGTGACAGGCCCGCCGCCACCGCCGGCCCCGAACGGAAGCAACGCCGTCCGCAACGCCTCGCTCGAGCTAGATACGAACACCGACCAGGCACCGGACTGCTGGACGTTCGACGGCTACGGCAACCAGTCGTTCGCCTGGAGCCGCACCTCGGACGCGCACTCGGGCACCAAGGCCGAGCGTGTCGACGTCACGAACTACCACTCCGGTGACGACAAGCTGACGCCGATCGTAGACCTCGGCAACTGCACACCCACGGTCCTGCCGGGACATCGTTACCGGATCACGGCCTGGTACAAGTCGAACGCCGCGGTCAACTTCACGACCTTCACGCGCAGCGCCGACACCGGCACGACTGCCTTCTGGGAGTCGAGCCCGAACTTCCCCGCCTCGTCCACATGGAGGCAGGCGAACTGGGTCACGGACGTGATCCCCAGCGGAATCAACGGGCTCAGCTTCGGCCTCACCATCTCCTCGAACGGCTTCCTCACAGTCGACGACCTCGGCTTCGACGACGCGGCGCCCACGGGAGGAGGCGACACGACGGCCCCGACGGTGTCGCTGACGGCTCCCGCCGCCGGCGCCTTCGTCGCGGGCACCGTCCCCCTGACGGCGAGTGCGTCGGACAACTTCGAGGTCGACCACGTCGACTTCCTCGTCGACGGATCCGTCGTCGGCACCGGCACGAGGGCGCCGTACAGCTTCAATTGGAACTCGCTCAACGCCGCGGGGACTCACACGATCAGCGCTCGCGCGGTCGACGTCGCCGGCAATACGCAGACGACGACCCCCATCTCGGTGACCGTCGCGAATACGGGCGCGAACCTCCTGTCGAACCCGTCGCTCGAAACGGCCACCAACGGCACGCCGAACTGCTGGCTCCTCGGCGGCTACGGGACGAACACGTTCGCCTGGACGCGCACCAGCGACGCCCACAGCGGCAGCTGGGCCGAGAACCTCAACATCAGCAGCTTCACCAGCGGCGACCGCAAGCTGGTCAACACGCAGGATGCGGGCGCCTGCGCACCCGCCGCCACGCCGGGGCACACCTACACGGTCAGCGCCTGGTACAAGTCGGCCGTCTCACCGCGGATCTTCGCCTACTACCGTCTCAACGGGACGTGGACCTACTGGGCGACCTCGCCCGCCTTCCCGGCCTCGGCCTCCTCCTGGGCACAGGCAGCCTGGGTCAGCCCCGCCCTTCCCGCCGGCGCGACCAACCTCTCAGTCGGCATGGGCCTCGTCGCCTCGGGGTCGGCCACCATGGACGACTTC
>Ga0307312_10000268_pt1 | contig 23051 bp, 22 predicted proteins | sample ER_DNA_202_FD_194489 | JGI IMG/M metagenome (GOLD analysis project Ga0307312, IMG submission 194489) | Bulk soil microbial communities from the East River watershed near Crested Butte, Colorado, United States - ER_DNA_202 | ecosystem: Environmental > Terrestrial > Soil > Floodplain | place... | reverse complement strand
AGGAATTTATTACTCGTTAGCATGTCAAATATCTGTGTTAAATCTGATGGCTCTAAATATGTCAAGCACTTTTAATATCACATGGGATCTCGAATTCCGATAAAAAGATTTGTATAACTGATAGAAACCTAAACAATATTGGCTAATGAGTAAAGTGCAATCCAAAAAAAGACGGCTTGCAGAAAATGGAGAGGTTCGATCAACCTCAAAGAACAAGACTACAGGTAGAGAACTGACCCTTATTGAAGAGATAAATGCGCGTATCAACACATTAATAGACCTACTCGACGCGAATAGCCTGATCGATAAAAAACAATATGAACGAACATTATCTATGCGCCTACACGAGATTTCCAAAGCGACTGCATTTGAAGAAATGGATACAGATGTATGAAACTACAGGGTATAGTGCCTCATCCAAGACTTATCCTATCCTTATCCTTTGATTGACCAATATCCAGCAAAATAAAAAGTCTACTTTTTTTAGATTCCCTTAATTCCCCGACGAGTCAGGGATTTTCTGGAAGAATAAAAAGTGTAATTCCCTAGAGTGGAAGTACTGTTTCGCAGATTTAATCATTGGTGAATTATGATTTCTTCAAATTTGGCACGCCCAATCAAAAGAACAAAGGATGGTAGTTTTAGGAAAACCGTCTAGCTGCATATATCCAACCTGATGCCGGTATTCCATCTGTGAGCTGAGGCGCCGGGAGAGGGATTTGAACCCTCGCGACCCTATCGGATCACAAGCTAACAAGGTTTGTTTTTCCAGGCTTGCGCCATACCGTGCTAGGCGACCCCGGCTTAAGCACAATCTATTACTCGCGTATATTAATCAATGAAAACGAATAATTAAATCTAATCCCTTAACACTAATTCGGAAAGGCTTCTGCAATTGGATGATGTGGACGTGGACTCAAATCTAGAGCTGCGATTTTTTGTGTTCTACACTGGGACAAAAAGTATATCTTTGCTATAGGAAATCAAATTTCGAGTGAGCGGAGATCATCTGGCTTGATCTATCATAGGGTCCATTATAAGTGCTTATGTATATTTATAACAAAAAGAATTATTTCTGTTCTTGTCTATGCAGATCATGCTAGCCTACAAGCCTAAAAAGTAGCCAGATTTGTTTATTTGGTCTAGGCATCTATTTCTCTGAGCTTAACAAGGTTATTAGAGTCCGTAATTCTGTAGTAATCAGATTTGAAATTCTCATCAGCAATGTGTGTTAGATTTCTACTGAGTTTTTACAGTAGGAGTACCCTTTGAACGCCATACTCTAGGATAAGTCCCGGGTTTCATGATGGTTCTTCTAGTATGAAAAGCTAGTCCTTTAGCGTTATCCTCTATTTCTTTTTTCGTCATTGCCGCTTCTGCCAGCCCTACTATTTCGCCTTTTAATGTGTACAGTCCAACAAGCTCGCCAAGCCTCAGGTCATCAGGTAATGCTAGAACTCCAGGTATTGCAATTTGTGCCCCATGACAAACTGCGTCGACAGCGGTGTCACGAATTATTACCGCACGTATCCCATGTAAACAAAGCTCGATAGGTTGTATAAGCCTACGGAGTTTCTTATCATCTCCAGTTTCTTTATACATCTTGAATGCGTCAACTATGTCATGTAACTTTACGAAGTCATATGCATTTTCTGAAAGATCGATAATTCTTGTCCTCCGAAGCTCTATCATAGTAGCACCGGTACTGAGAACTTCTCCTAAGTCATATACTATTTTTCTAATGTACGTGCCGGCTTGACACAAAACGCGGATCAACAGGAGCCGGTCATAATGTTCTATGTCTTCAAATTCATATACAGTTCTAATCCGTGTTTCTCTTTTTACGGAAGATCTTTGTGGAGGCCTCTGGTATATTTCTCCAGTGAACTCCTTGATTGTTGACATTATCCTTTCTTTTGTGACATATCCATGTAGTCGGGTCAACGCATAATATTCCTTCGGACCCAGTAGCAGGACTGATAAGGCTTTGGTACCCTCTCCGAGTCCCAATGGTAGTAATCCGGTAGCACCTGGATCAAGTGTACCGCTATGACCGGCTTTATTAATCCCCAGTATTTTTTTTACCCATGAGACCACTTCATGGCTTGTGGGACCTGCAGGTTTATCAAGCAGAATGAATCCATAATCAAGCAAGGATTCTACAGGCCTTTTTTGGGGGTAATGACCATAATTTTCATCAGTAAGATCGTCATCTATTCTTGCTAGGTTTTGCAGTTGTGGCAGACTCAAATGATATTCCTCATATCGCAATTCCGATATTAAACTCTAATCCAAGTTAATGCGAATTCTCCCTTTCCACTCTAAGGCTTCCCATAAGCTGTCGATCCAGGTGATCCGCACATGCATTTGTTCCTAAACCGTGGCTCATCATGACTCAGTAGTTATATGGCGGTTCACTTGAAAAATTTTATATTATACAAAAACAAACTGTAAACGGTATGAAACATCACAGGAGCCGGTCTGAAATAATTGCGTGTATTTTAGAGGTTACTAATGGAAATAGGGTAAGACAGACAGAGATCCTTTACAAAACGTATTTATCTCATAATTTACTAAAAGAGTATTTAATACTTTTACTTCAGACTGGTCTAATAGAGTATATCCAAGGAGAAAGGAGTTTTAGAACAACTGAAAAAGGCATGCGTTTCTTGCACATGTTTAATCAGATGGGCCAATTGATTGTTCCAAAGACCGATTTTACAAAAAGGGTCGATAAATCATAATAGTGAGAATGATTTAGCATTTCTTTCCCTACCTAAAAATAGATTCATCGAATCTCTTGGTCATTTCGTTAGCAACTGTTTTTACTTTTTCAGATTTCAGCAATAAACGTATCATGGTTCCGAGTTGTCAGCATCCGCAGATCGATTCCGACCCCTCTTTCTCAGAATTATTGCTACAGCGATAAGAACCACCAATATCAGTAACATACTAAAAAAAATAGTTTCGTTTTTAACTGTTCCCTTAGGAAGAATTAAAAAACTAATCACTAGAAATATTCCAAACACGATTATCCAGCTATTGTAAATCTGGTGGCTGCTGACCAAAAACTTTTCGGAACTAAGATATCAAATTGAATCATGTGGGTCTCTAGCGCCTCATGTACTGGGAGGTATATTTTAGAAAGTCCTCAAAAGTAGACGAACCGTTATAATTTCGCTGCATTCATTGCTCTGAGACTTTATTGCGATATTTCAGTTCATGAGCCATATCTTTGTCAGGATTCTTTGAGTTCAAGGGAATGATGGATACTCCAAAGAGAGCTATTGCTGCTCCTGCTAGCTCTAGTTGCCAACTGTTTTTGCCTAGAAAGACCAGATTGCTAGCTAACTCCTGACTATAACTTACCACCCTGTTCTATAAAGTAACGACTTGGATGGTTGAGAAAGTTCTGCAGGTCTGACTCTCTTTTTACAAAGCCTAATTAATAACATTCGAAGTATAAATTAGTCGGTAATATTTGTCCAGACTGCACTTAACTGGTAAGCTATATTTTTGTTAAATGGGAGAAAAGTTAAAAGAAATCAAAGAGACAACAAACGATGTTGTACATATCATACGGGAACTAAGCAAACCTGAAGTACAAGAATCATTAAATACGATTAACCATACCGCTGATGCAGTAAAGAATATCATAGCATCTCTCAATGATCAGACAATGATAAAGAATATCGAGAACATTCGTTTAACTGCTCAATCTATTCAAGATATATCCGTTAAAATTGAAAATATGGTTCTTGAAGTAAGCCACACTGGTATCATTGATAAAACTAATGCAAGTCTCGAAGCAGCTAAGGGTACTCTAGAATCCGTTAATAATCAGGGCAATTTTGGAGAGTTACTCGGAGCAGTAAAGGATATGTTAAATTCTATAATTGGATTGGTTGAGGAATTAAAACTCTCAATAAGATCCACAAGAAAATCAGGGCTAGTTCATGACATGGGAGAAGTCATAAAGGAGACTAAAAATATAAACGATAGTGCAGTCGGCAAGAATTTGAATCGTGAGCTTTAGAAGTCCCGAAGAGCTCCAGTCGGTCTAATGACGCAATCTATTATGCGATCAGCGGCGATCGAGCTTGTTCCTCCTCCTATTCTGAACTAAATTATTGCTTTACTATCTAAGCTACCCTGGTGGAATATGTACTACCCCTGCGTTGGCTAGTTCAGATCCTATCCCGTAGCCAACCAACGCGATACCTGTTCCTAGACCTGCCATTTCGATTCCTCCCTTGATCCAGTTTTTTTTTGCAATTCGTGCCTTAACTGAGCCCACGATAAACGAAGAACATATACTTATTGCTATTGCTATTGCAATTGACGCATTCATTGAAATCAGCCCAGCTTTAACCACGAAATAAGGTAAAATGGGCAGAATGCCGCCCAGCAAAAACGAGCCAAACATTACCAGTGCTCCTTTTAGTGGACTTCCTAGGATTTCTAAGTTAAGTCCTAATTCCTCTGTTAGCATAGTTTTGAGCCATACTTCCTTGTTTGAAGTTACTTTATCTACTACTTTTTTCAAATCTTCTCCCTGAAAACCCTTGTCCTTGTATATGTCTTCAATCTCCTGCCTTTCCATATCCGGAGCTGACTCTATTTCGACTTCCTCCTTCCTAATTTCGGATTCTAGTATCTCACGCTGAGATTTTACCGCTAAATAATTTTGAACAGCCATAGCCTTAGCACCTGTAAACATTCCCACTAAGGCTGCCAAGATAACAACATCAGCAGCAATCTCTGCTCCAGAGACGCCTGCAACAATTCCTAACGAGGTATTGACTCCATCGCCAAAGCCAAACACAAGATCTCGTATATAGTTACTCTCTTTAATGTGAGGCTCTACGTGGCTTGAACGCTTAATCACGGGCTTGATTTTGGCTGTTCTCTATATATTGATACCTTCCTCAGAAAAATATGCACTGTATAAGTTAAGGCATCTAAAGCTAGAAATACCAAGTTAGCCAAATAACTATTATCTAGCATCTGTCTATAGTCTTTCATATATCGCACTGATTGCTGTCTTATTAGATGCAATTGAATTCATTTTACTAGGAAATGCAACTAATAGATTGATGAAGAGTCTAGCTGCATTAATCGAAATACAATAATCTATTGCCCTCTGACCTTCATAGGGTTTATTCTTAACGATCCGAAGTATTAAGATGTACCCGTCAATTGAAGCTATTGCCTTTAAAGAATTATTATCTTATTTAAAACGTTAGTATGGTTTGATTCTCAAAAATTATTAAATCCATGCTCATTACACACTGTAAGGCGTAGGATGGCGCATATAATCTATCCAATGCCTTATTGAGGTTTAAAAATTCCTCACATCGTCAGGCAATTTCGCAAGGCTATTATTGTCGTCTTATTATAAAATGAACATTACATGGAGATTTTAGAAGGAAATATTCTTGCAAAATACCTTTTCGGTAAATATACTGCAAATCCAAAAAATTGGAATTATTGGATTTCAACATCTTCCTTGAGAGATAATTTTTTCGATGCAGTAATATCTAATGCTAACGAGATATGGCAACTCAAAATTGATTCTATCTATAAGCCTACCCCTATTGTACTTGGAACCAAAGTTGATGTCGATCCTGTCAAGATAGAAAAAACCATACCTGCTAGTATACCATTCGGATATCGAAAGCTTGATGAAGCTGCAGTGAGGGCTCTGTTCAGGAAACTTGCCGAAGATCATGATGACTTTGGGAAGCACGAAACATTTACTCAATCTCTTGACACTATTCTAGGCTCTATTGAACCTGTAACTCCGGCCAGGCGGGGTCAATATGCTTACGGACCTTTTATCTTTTCTGAAAGGAATCCATTGCATTCAAATGAGTATCATAAATTCGTTGCCGAGAAATTGGCGCTAAAGATGCGCGAGAGCTTTAGGAGACGTTATGCCGGTTATGGTTAGTTCACTTTTGAACCGAGTGGATATTTGGGTTAACACTTAAAGGTGAAATTAATAAAGTGATTAAATGAGTTATCTCTAGATTAGTTGTATCCTTCTGCATCATGAAAGAATAAATTCAATGATAGCTCATTTCGATGTCTTAGGTCATGATTGTAACTCTATTAGAGCTCTGTTAATTATAGATGAAAATCCGATATACTTGGTGAGGAGCTCAACTACCGACTCCAATGCATTCTCTCCCTTAAATCCTTCATCGTATTTTATCTCAGCAATCCCTTTGTCAGTTTTTATCAACACAGTGATTAGTGAGTAATATCCTAGTTTAGGATCGTAATTTTCTACATATTGGCGAAGCTCTATATGTTGTATAGTAAATCCTTGGTTGTGAAGATTTCCTCTTGTTAGGAGGACGGCCGATCTGTATGGTGGATGCTTTATTCTCTCCTCATCGATGTCGCATTTTTTCATCTCTTGTGATAATCCAAATATCGGACCCATTCAGGAAACCAAAGCTCATATTCGGATACACCTATCCCGCGTGCGAGGATTGATGGGGAATTATAATATAATGCATCTGTGCCAATCTCTTTGCCTACTTGCTCATTAAGTTGATCTATTGATGTAGCTTCACCTACGTACTTGTTCGCTATCAGATCTCTATTTTGAGTATATAAACCGACTTGCCTTCCGTCTACAGTGGGAACGTAACTCACAATAATATCTATATGTTTAGCTCCTGCCTTACGCAAATAATAGAGTGTTTCCCTTGCTGTACTTCCGGTCTGGATAGTACCTTGAATCGACGCTATTTTTTTGTCTTTGACTTGATCCTGCATTACAAATTTAAGCGATCTGCCCGTTGTCAGTAATTTATTTTTACTGACAAGTTCAGAAAAATCGATCATATGATCCGAGTCATCGTATCTGTCTTTAATTATTCCTTCAGAAATCTCAAAGGATTTAGAATATCTCTCGTATTCTAGACTAAAGCCTTGCGTCATAGGACGTGTGTAATCTGGCTCCGCATAAGCTGAATCAATAGTGATCTCCTTTCCCAGAAAATTGCCTTGTTCTTTGCCTATATTTTTTCTAATTGCATAAATACTCTTATTATTCACTATCGATGCTACATGGGATTCTCGAATGAACTCGAAGGGATCCATCAGAATTCTAGCCTGTGGTAGGTTTGCTAGAACTTCCAAGCCATTTTTCCTATTTAGCTTTAGGAGTTGACCTGGCCTAACATCCTTGAAATCCATGTCTGTTAACGACGTATGCAATGAATTCTCTGATGCAATCATGACAAATGATCTATCATTATTAGTCGCGGAGACCAGAGGTTTGAAGCCACCGCTATTCCTATAAGCATAGATATCGTCTTCTAGTTTTATGATCATATTTCCCCTCAGATGCCTATCCAAAAATTCTGCTGCACGTTCAGGATGAGATTGCTCTTTTAATAATTGTGTGAAAATATAATAAATCTTGAAAAGTGAGTCTGAATCCTTGGCCGTGCCTATTTGTGGGTGTAAATGCAATTTCTCAGTATCTACAAAAAAACCATCGAGCGCAACTCGTATTGCTGCCATACTGTGAAATCTGGGAGATCTTTTAGACAAATATCCTAACCCAGCTAAACCATATAGCTTCTCCTTTTCAGCAATTTTTAGCATTTGGGGCTCTGAAAGAAGAGACCCTTCGCCAGAAGCCGTGCTATTACCCACCGTTATGCTCCAATAGGCTTTACCTCTATGTTGTAGCATTCGCATTGAGTGCAGCAGAAGGTGCAGGATGTTTCCTTGTGAGCATAGATTGTAAAGAGCGACTATACCGGCCAACAGGTTGTACTAGATTATGTCTCTTATAAGACTGCATTAAGGTCCTATCCATATGAAATACAGGAAAAACTTGCTTTATTGAAAATGAACGTGCACAGAAGTTAATCTAGAGAGGAAGCTCTCAAGAAGAAATTTGTGCTAGTAATATTTTGAAAGGAATTAATTCAAGGAATAATAACTCAACACAGTCCCTATGCTAATCGGGCTTATTGGTAAAGCAAATGTAGGAAAGTCTACGTTCTTTAACGCAGCTACAGGACTTGCTGCAGAGACCGGAAATTACCCATTTACTACTGTTAAACCTAATATTGGAATAGGATATGTCAGAGTTGAATGTGTTTGCAGGTCATTTGGTATTCAAGATAATCCTATTCACTCTATATGTGTAGAGGGAAATAGGTTCATTCCATTAAAGTTGATTGACATAGCGGGCCTTGTCCCCGGCGCACACATGGGCAAAGGTCTCGGGAATAAGTTTCTTGATGAAGCAAGACAAGCTGATGCACTCATTCATATCGTAGATGCCTCTGGATCAACGGATAATGACGGTCGACCCGTGCAGGCAGGAACTGCTGATCCGGGTACCGACATCGCATTCGTAGAACACGAATTTGATTTATGGCTTTCTTCCATTGTAAGCAGAGATTGGAATAAGGCGGCGAGGACTTTTGAAAGTCAAGGTATGAAGCTGGAACAAGCATTGCATAAACGCCTTTCAGGTCTTGCTATACCTGAGGTTCAAATAACAAATGCTCTAGTGAGATCTCAGCTAAGCAACAAGAAGATAGCAACTTGGAATGAAGCAGACATTTTCAATTTTTGTAGAACGCTCCGGATAGCGTCAAAACCCATTGTAATTGCAGCAAATAAAGCTGATATGCAGCCAAGTCCTGAGAACATTCTTAAAATGGAAGCAAAAGGTTTACAGGTCATTCCCTGTGCATCTGAGGCAGAAGTAGTGCTTAGACGTGCAGCGATAAAGTCGGTCGTACATTACATACCTGGTGATCCCTCCTTTCAGGTCAATCAAGACGTTGTGTTAAATGAACAGCAAAAAAAAGCACTGTCTATTGTGCAATCGCTCATCAGCAAATATGGGTCAACTGGCGTACAAAGGGTCATCAATGTAGCATGCTTCGAGCTGCTAAAAATGATCGTCGTATATCCAGTTGAAGATGAGCTAAACCTAACCGATAAAAAAGGAAACGTGCTTCCCGAAGCGTACCTACTGCCAGAGGGTTCAACTGCAAAAGATTTAGCTAACTTGGTTCATGCCGAGCTTGGAAAAGGCTTCTTGTATGCTGTCGATTCGCGTGATAAAAAAAGATTGGGAGCCGAATACAAACTTAAGAATAACGATATCATTAAAATAGTTTCTACAACTAGCAGGGGATAATATAGATAGATGATAAGCCTGGGAATAGAGAGTACGGCTCACACATTTGGTTGCTCAGTAGTAGAAGTTTCTCTGGACAATCGTAAGTCAGGCACGATACTTTCCGATGTACGCGAGGTCTACAAAGGATTAGCAGGCTCAGGCATACATCCTCGTGAGGCATCTAGACATCATTGTAACGTATGCTCAGAAGTGCTGAAAAAATCTCTTCAACAGGCAAAAATGACCCTCAAGGAAGTCGATGTGATTGCTTATTCTGCAGGACCGGGGCTTGGGCCGTGTCTGAGGATAGGCGCCGTAGCCGCAAGAGCTATTGCCGCATATTACGGAAAACCACTGGTTCCGGTTCATCATGCGATAGGTCATATCGAATTAGGGGCTATGTTGACAGGCGCTTGTGATCCGCTGGTTTTGCTCGTTTCTGGCGGCCATACAATGATATTGGCCTTTTCTGAAAATAGATGGCGGATATTCGGCGAAACGCTTGATATTACTATTGGACAGTTGCTCGATCAGCTCGGAAGAACAATGGGCTTTGCTTCACCGTGCGGCGCAAAGATAGAATCTCTTGCTGATCAATCTTCTAAAAAGTACCTACGCCTTCCCTACGCGGTAAAAGGTAATGACGTCTCATTTTCAGGCATACTCACCTCTGCGATAAGGCTTGCTTCGAACAAAAATAATACAAAGGAAGATGTATGTTATTCGGTTCAGGAGACTGCATTTGCAATGATGATGGAAGCTTTGGAAAGAGCTATATCGTTTACGCATAAAAAAGAGATTATGATCGTGGGAGGCGTAGCTGCAAACAAAAGGCTTTCAGAAATGGCGCAGGGTGTATGTGGAAGACATCACTTAAACTTCTATGTCTGTCCTCCAGCATTTGCAGGGGATAACGGTGTACAAATTGCTTGGACTGCTATACTTGATTACGGCTCTTCAAAAAATAGACATATAAATATTGAAAAATCTTTTTTACGCCAGTCTTGGCGATTGGATTCCATTGACATTATTTGGCGCAACTAATTGACTTTATTAGACGTTATCTGATCTTCAATCGCCTTAACCCATTTTCCGTTATTAAACACACTAAATTTGTACTCCCTATCATCAAGAACAATTATAAGTTTTGATATAATAAAACCTTCTTTTTTGACAGACGATATTTTGTCAAAGGAGATATCCAAAAGAACCTCTCCAGTTTTTTTTGAAAGGGTTGCAATGTTCCCCTCTGTCTTTTCAAATATTATTCGTTGGTTTGTTAAAGTAAGGATCCCGTTACTTAATCTATCCTCTGCGCAATCTTCTTGCATGATTCTTTTTTCTCCAGGCCTAGGTTCGGCTGAACTCACGTTTTTATGGTCTATTAGGACGATATATTATTATTGCATCAAAGGAAGCTATTAATCAAAAAAGGTGCAGAGGCTGATATTTATCTAATTGACTGGTATGGGAGAAAAGCTATTTCAAAAGTCCGAACGCCCAAGCCTTATCGTCACAAATCGCTAGACGACTCAATCCGTAAAAACCGCACTATTCACGAAGGCAACATGTTATCATGCGCTAAAATGATTGGTATTAGGTCTCCGTTTATCTATTTTATTGATCCGGTTCGGGCTGAGATTGTGATGGAGTTTATTGAGGGAAAAAATGCGAAAGAGATGATGACACACGATTTAGCTTACCGGATTGGACGTTATGCAGGATTACTTCATTCTAATAATATCATTCATGGCGACCTTACAACGTCAAATTTTATCGTCGGAAAAAAACTGGTTCTACTTGATTTTGGACTAGCCTTTCATTCTGTGCGGAATGAGGATAAAGCAGTAGACGTAAAATTAATAAAAACAATTCTTAAAAGCGCCTATTCATCTGTTTAAGAACGAACCTTTAATGGCTTCCTAAAAGGCTACTCGAAAATGGTTAGTGCAAAGGAGGTTGGCAGAATTTTGAAAAATGTTTACGATATTGAACGTAGAGGACGATATGCAAGGATAGTTTGAATCTAACTCATATCTGATTCAAGATGGGTAAGTGCCCGCCTGTGGTCCGTATGAAGATCTGTTTGATTATTGAATCCATTCAAAAATACTTTCATATGTTTTTATTTTGGCAGAAAACATACGAATTAAATGCATTTAATTTATTTTGCAAGCAATAACAAGAATAAGTATAGAGAAATTAAGTCGTGGGTTACAAAATCTGCTCTAAATCTAAAATTTGCTCATCTAATGTTAACCGAAATTCAAGCAGATCAGATTGACAATATTGCAATAGAAAAGGCGAAGGATGCATTTCTCAAAGTCTCGAAGCCGGTACTTGTGGAGGACGATGGCCTTTTCGTAAATTCGTTGAATGGTTTTCCTGGTCAATACTCATCTTTTATATTTAAAACTATTGGTAACCCTGGCATTTTAAAGTTACTAGCAAAATGCAGCAACAGATCTGCTAGCTTTATTTCAGTTGTTGTATTCTGTAATCGGACTAATATCCGAGCTTTTCGAGCCCAAGTAACTGGACAGATCTCGCAGGTAGTCACTGAAGGAGGCTGGGGTTATGACCCAATTTTCATTCCGGATGGTGTCACCCGGACTTATGGACAGTTGCATCTACAAAACCGAAAATCGCTATTTTCTCATCGCATAAGAGCATTTGAAAAATTCTTAAAATGGTATAACAAGGCGCGTGTAACATCCAAGACATGAGAATTTCAAATCAACAACCATCTGCCTGTAAGCGATTATTTACATCAAGGCCGCAGAGACAGCTTTTCAATACCCACTTGGATTTGTCGATGTACTGTGTAATCCGCGGCCTGGCGATTCGCTAGCTTTCATTAGCTTGTTATGAGCCGACTCTCAGCCCGCTGGCGGGACGGCATGTGGAGCATCCTTAACTGTAAGATTTACAGTAGATGTATCACTTTCGCCTTCGCTGTCAGTCACCGTCATATCAAAACTGAATGTGGTGTCACCTGAAACATTGGGAGCGGTGAACACTAAAGTGGGCGAATTTGCATTTGTTAAGGCTAAAGTTGGACTGCCAGCGGTTTGAGCCCAGCTATATCTGAGTATACTATTTGAATCTATATCGTAGCTTCTGCTGCCATCAAGGATAACCGTGGAGTTTTCGTCAACTATTTGGTCTGACCCGGCTTTTGCAACGGGTGGATGTGATTCAGAAGATAAATTAGAGAGCTGGGGGGTTAGCGGTGGGACATTACTGGCAGTATTATTATCATTATTGTTGCCTGCATCACCAGATCCAGTATTATTGGAGGGGATTTTAACGACCTGAGAAGAGTTTGAATTGGGTTTAATAAGATTGGTTTCCACTGATGTTGGTTGCACAAGGACGTTCACTCTGTCTGTAGCGACTTGACCTAAATTATCAGTCACTATTAATTCAAATGTCAATGCAGTATCAGCAGAGACAGATGGTGCAGTAAAATGTGAGATAGGTCTAGTTACATCACTCAAGATGACTAAAGGACTTGAGTTACTTTGCTTCCATAAATAGGAGAATATAGTGCCACTGTTAGCTCTGGTTGCGCTTCCGTTTAAGGTTACGCTCGAACCAGCCGTTACCTTTTGGTCTGACCCAGCATAAACTGAGGGACTAAGACCCGTTGACAAAGTGTGACTTGTATTAGAGAGAGCACTTTCTCTTATCATTTTGTCGCTTATGGCAGATGGGACCGTCAGATTATTACTATCCGAGCTAGTAGGTTGAGCAGGAAACAATGGAAATGGTATATCATTGACGCCCCTCTGCGGTTGTGCTTGCGCTTGCTTTTGCAGGGGTGCTTTAGGAATAAGAACCTCATTAGAGTGGGAAGCATTAGCTTGAGGAGTAGTATTGGCGGTAGTGTTTGTGGGTGTGGATGTGGGTGTGGGTGTGGGTGTGGTTATGTTTGCTGAAAGTTGTGGTTGTGCTTGCGCTTGCTTTTGCAGGGGTGCTTTAGGAATAAGAACCTCATTAGAGTGGGAAGCATTATCTTGAGGAGTAGTATTGGCGGTAGTGTTTGTGGATGTGGATGTGGATGTGGGTGTGGTTATGTTTGCTGAAAGTTGTGGTTGTGCTTGCGCTTGCTTTTGCAGGGGTGCTTTAGGAATAAGAACCTCATTAGAGTGGGAAGCATTAGCTTGAGGAGTAGTATTGGCGGTAGTGTTTGTCGTCATCGTTGGCTTTTTATAATGTAATTTTTCATTCGGTGGTTCGACTGTTTTTAGTATAGGAGATGTGCTATTTGAGCTGACTGGGTTAACTGGTCTAGTTTTAGTAGCATTTGCTCCCTTTATAAGTGGTGTCTTATCGGAAGCGAGTTTCTGTTGTTTTAAGGTATTAGTATTACTATATCCTGTAAAGTTTACGCTATAAAATTTTGATAGATTATCCCTACAAGATAGCTTGGCCGTTAGTCTATTGTCACCTTCTTTAATGAGGAAATCTTTTGAAGTAAATATATACTTCCAAGTTGAGTAATCCATTGTGCCATTCTCACCTTTCGCTGTTGCTTGTTTGTATGGTTTCATTTCATTCATGAGAATTGAGACTTGACAATTCATCGAAGCATTATACGTGGATATACCAGCAACTGTTAAATTATGGTTATCAATCGGAATTCGTTGTCCTTTGGCAGGTGATGTAATTTTTATTCCCAACGGTTCTGCCTTAGTATTCGTATGAGTAAATGAGATAACAGAATAAAGTAATATCCCAATAGCAAACAATCCCACAATTTTTTCCGGCTCCACTTGGATAAACCTTCGATTGGTTTGTTGTGCAGGAGTATAAAATATAGGTTGTAATTAGAATTTGTCATAGTACAAAAATAACTTAACAAGGTCACTTTGAATATACATATCAGCTTCCAGCGAAATTTATCATCCGCTCTACATATCGACGCTGGTTTTGTAGAACTACTATCCTTGAAATTTCACTCTCATCCATCAGGGAAAATGCCGGCATTAAGCCATTGAGTCCCGTAGCGAAATACTTGACTTCCTCCATTTCAAGCATATCATTTTTTTTGAGACGATTTGTTGACATACCTATATTCATGTAGGATTTTAACTCGACAAAGTGTGGATTGCCCTGCGATAGAATGTCAGCAAATTCAGGCATGTACTTCGGGCTTTCATTGTAGTTTCTTATGAGTGTAATACGTACTACTGTGCGAGTTTTTGCTTTAGCAATGAAATGCAAACTTTCCCACCATCTTTCCCAGGCATTTTTGTAACGGGGTCGATTTATTTGGTGAAACATTCTCTTATTGCAGGCGTTTGTTGATAAGTATAACTGTGTAGGTAAAGCCTCCTCATCAGCTAATCGTTCCAGCATATGTGGTTCTTGGCCGTTGGTCACTAGAAAGATAGATCTGGTTTCGCTCAAACTTTTCAAGTATTTAATCAACTGGGGCAGTTTAGGATACATCGTAGGCTCTCCCGACAAGGAAATGGCGTAATGTGAGGGCAATAGGGATTCATCAAGTCTTTTCTTGTCGTTCTTGGAATGCCCGTAAAACCCATTAATTAATTTTTTTCTTTCAGCTATCAGATGCTCGACGATGATATCAGGTTCGTCAACTAGGTCTGTTGGCATATTAAGTGTATCGTAAAATTCTGTAGGCCTCCAGCAGTATATGCAGCGGTTTTCGCAATTCATAGCGGCTGGAGTCATTTCCATGCAACGATGCGTGGCGATTCCATAAAACTTGTGCTTATAGCAATCTCCCTGATTTGCGAATGATTTCTTAGTCCAATGACATAACTCTACTGCGGAATGATTGTAGACTCCATACTTTGCCTTTTGTAGTTTGGATTTGATCTGAGGAGTAATTTGAATAAGGTTATCTTCAGTATTATGTGATTCATATTCGTCAGAGCAACTCATTGATCTAGTGTTAAATAATTCAGATTTAAGTTTTACATCAATCTGCAATATCAGGATATAATACAAGTGTTACGATAGTAAACCGGAGCTATTCATACCAAGAAGATTATCACATATCAATCTAAAGAATATATACTGTAAAGCACCGAGAATTCTTGGTAGGCCTTCGTAGTATAGCCTGGTTAGTATAGGCGGCTGTGGACAGATTCTCCTAAATAGAACTGAAGGAAACCGCTTGAGGAGGGTTCAAATCCCTCCGAAGGCCCTCATTTGAACTTCGTCGTCTGTTTTTTATTCTAACATGATTTCTGCCCGAACATCTCGCTCAGTGATTTTCCAGAGAGGAACTCAAACTATCGCAGGTCACATAATGACTGTAGTTTTCATTGGAACGGTCGTAAACGGTGAACACTTCATAAGTCGATTGGGTTTGTTTAGATGACATCGAAAGGAAAACGCTTGCCTTTGATCATTAGTATGTACTGTCTGATTATAAACAATGGATAACATTAGGAGGATCATACTAGTCGTCGAAATGTAGAACTTGTTCGCGATAAGTTAGTTTTCTGAGTTGATTATCATCGGTTAGCTACTACAGGAAGATTAAATGAGTATACTTTAGGGAAAGGAGTACTATTACACGGTTAATTCAGGAGTGAGATGAACTACATCCTGACACGATTGTAAAATTGGATGGCAGCTCTTTCATTTTATACCCGCTCGTGCTATTTTCTTTGAGCTACATCTCAATTGATGGTATAGTGAAGGAATTTACCGCTTGGTCGTAGTCTAATGCCGGAGGCGGGATTCGAGCCCGCGACCTTTCGATTATGAGTCGAACGCTCTAGCCATGCTGAGCTACCCCGGCAAGCTCAGCAGCGTTCAGCATTCAAATTTCGTTTTAGAACATAATATAATCTATTCAAACACATGACCTTCTAGCAGATCTATTCCCAGTATGGAGCTTGTAGATATATTGCGAGAACACATTGTTCGTATCAAATGGAGATTCACATTGTGGACAGCTCAATTTAGCTATGATATTTGCATATGATACATACAGTGCCCCTTTGAGGTCTATGTAGGCAGTACCAGCACTTTTTATTGCTACAGTCTAATATGATAAAATTAGCCCGAGATGTAGAATTGGTTTAATTGTCTGATAGAACTTTATTAGCATTTCAAAAATTAATTGGACTGAGACGGCTTACTCCATATCCATACCGCCCATACCGCCCATACCGCCCATACCGCCCATACCGCCCATACCGCCCATACCGCCTCCTGGAGGGCCAGCTGGCATTTTGGATTTACTTGAGGCAATCACATCGTCTATTCTAAGTAGCATAGCAGCCGCTTCGGTTGCTGATTTTATAATTTGTTCTTTAACTGAAAGAGGTTCTAAGACCTGTTGTTTGAACATATCAGCGACCACTGTGTTCCTTACATCGACGCCAGTCCATTTGGCTCCTTTATTTTGTTTGGCTCTCAATTCAGTCATTGTATCGATCGGATCCATGCCTGCATTTTCTGCAAGTGCCAGTGGAATAGCATCAAGGGCGTCTGCGAATTTATGAACGGCCAATTGTGCTCGTCCTTCTAAATTACTTGCCCATTGCCTCAACTCGTTTGCAATATATGCTTCTGGTGCTCCGCCGCCTGCGACAATAGCAGGTTTTTCAAGGACGTCCTTCGTTACCATTAGTGCATCGTGAATAGATCTGTCAGCTTCGTCTACGACTCTTTGTGAACCGCCTCTCACTAGAATGGTGACAGCTTTTGGATTTTTGCATCCTTCTATGAATACCCACTTGTCTGTCTCTACCTTGCGTTCTTCTGCTAGATCGGCAGAACCTAAATCCTTCTCTACCAGGTCGTCAAGGTTATTTACCACTCTAGCACCTGTTGCCTTAGCAAGCTTGTACATGTCGCTTTCTTTTACCCGTCTCACGGCTAGAATGCCTTCCTTGGCTAAGTAATGCTGAGCTAAGTCATCAATGCCCTTCTGGCATATCACAACATTGGCTCCTGAATCCTTTATCTTTTCGACCATCGATTTGAGCATATTGTTCTCTTCTTCCAAGAACATGTGCATTTGCTGCGGATCATTAATTCTGATTTCTGCGCTCATTTCCGTCTTTTCTATCTCAAGTGCAGAATTAAGAAGTGCGATTTTTGCTCCTTCGACTCTCTTTGGCATTCCCGCATGAACGACTTCCTTATCGAGCACGATCCCTTTTATTAACTTGGTATCACGTATAGAGCCACCAGCTTTCTTCTCTACTTTTATATTGTCTAAATCTACTTTTAGATTGCCATCGTTTTCCGCCTTCTCAGCTACCTGTTTGGTGGCATTAACTACAATTTGACTCAATGTTAGACTGTCGTCGGAAACAAGTTTTGAATACATACTGGTCCTTGCAATTTTTATCAAAAGGTCTCTATCATTTACATCCACTTTAATTGCGATCTTCTGCAACAATTTCAGGGCTTGTTCTGACGCTGCTGTATAACCGTCGACGATCACTATAGGATGGACATCTTTATCAAGCAAGTCCTCGGCCTTCTCCAGCAATGTGCCGGCCAAAAGTACTGATGATGTTGTGCCATCCCCTACTTCGTTGTCGACAGACTTCGCAACTTCTACCATCATCTTGCCTGCTGGATGTTGTACATCAATTTCTTTCAAAATTGTTGCGCCATCATTCGTAATTGTTACGTCACCTAAACTGTCAACAAGCATTTTATCCATGCCACGAGGACCCAAGCATGTCTTCACGATCTCTGATATCACTTTAGCAGCGGTAATATTGTTCTTTTGTGCGTCCTTACCCTTGTTTTCTTTAGTCCCTTCCTTTAAAATTATGACTGGCATTCCGCCAGCCGTAGTTTGAACTGATGCCATTTCCATATTCACCTAGTATAATATTACACATTTTTCTCAAGCCTCTTTTATAGTTTGTCACTTTTTTCATGAACTTCTAATTGCTTTTGTTTGCCTTGTATTCTTGCTCTAAACTTTGGAACGTGGATAATAAATCTCTCGTGTGTTCCATCCCCTATCTTCTCGATATTGTCTGCTGCCTCCACTCTAAATTGTACCCGTCTACCTTCAACAGATATCACTTCAGCCTTAAAAAAAACTTGTGCGCCTACAGGTGTACTAGCCAAATGTCTAACATTCACCAGTGTTCCGACGGAATCCCATTCTACATCGGTAATAAACTGCTCTTTTAACAGTACCCTGCATGTCTCCTCTAATTCAGATATCATTGACGGCGTAGACAAAACGTTTTCGCCTTCCCAAAGAAAGCTTGTTGTTTGATTAGAGTCAATGTTAACGGTTCTTTCTTTGCTAGCGCCAATTTGAATTGCAAAACTCATCTGCTATGCTAGCAAGGCCAGGGTCTTAAGATTTTTCTTAGAGCCCAATCGCGTATAGAACCATATCTCCGGTAGAAACCAGTCAAAATAAATGGTATCTATTGTCCAAAAGAGTCATAGATCCACAAGCCTAACCATCGTGATTCCCAGTTTCGTTTTATCTTTCTTGTGCAAAAAAGAAAAAGATGGAGATGAATTTACCGTTGACGTCTTAGCCCTGACACAATAGCATATACCAAACCAATACTAAGGCCGAATGCTAGAGGTATCCACACACCAAAGCTATCCATACTTATAGGAACCATCTGCCGTATGAAGACTTCTAATACCACATCCCTGGTTATGTCGGTCTAAGTATATTAGATTTTCTAGAAAAATCAGTTCTTCTGCATATGCAATTGTGATTAAAGACTAACTGACAGTGTCCTTAAATTACCCTGATCTGATATCATCGTATTATTATGAAGATGCAGAAGGAAATGCGTAAATTCTGCCCTAAATGTAAAACCCATACAGATCAGGCAGTAGCAATATACAAGAAAGGTAAAGACAGAAAAACTGCTGAAGGTGCGCGAAGGCATGCTGAGGATAAAAAGGGCTATGGTGGACAAAAGTTTCCTGAACTTAAAAGGACTGCAAAGACTACTAAAAAAATTACTTTGCGCTATACATGTAAAAATTGTCAGAGAAAGACTATGAAACAGGGAATGAGATTACGCAAGTTGGAGATACAGGCATAATTAGGGTGGTAATATTGCGTAAGAAAAATATAATGATTCCAAAGCCAGCGAGTAACTTTCTATCTAGCCAATGTTCTGATTGTAAAGAAGAGAGGATAATCTACAGTCACAGTTCTAGTACCATTTACTGTAGATCTTGTAATAAGCTTCTTGTCCAACCGACGGGCGCCAGAGCTATTATGCTAGGAAAAGTATTAAAGACACTAGATTAGAGTCAGAAAAGTTTTTCTGCTGCCCTCAGTTCATTTCTTGAATTTATGTTTACTGCTAACTGCTTCTCGTTCATTGGAATATAAACTTCGTTAACGTAACTATTTGGTGCAAATTTACAAGAATCAATCACAGTTATACCTGAATGGCAGTATTTTTTAGTACCGATAGGCACAACTACACTGGGCTTCATGCCCATGTTCTCTACAAAGCTCTTTTCTAACACGATAGATACGCATGGGTGATTTAGTCTGATAGCGTTGAAGACTATCTTTCTAACTATTTTGGATCGTAATAATGGGAGGTCTGCAGGAACAACAAAGACATGTCTTGGCTTTAGCGTTTGGACTACTTTAGACAGGTCTGTTGGATACCCATCTGATCGCGTCTTAAATACTTCGATTAGACCTGCTTTGTAATATAGATGGTGCCTAAGGAATGAATTGGTATTGGGGGTGTTGGAGCTGGTTACACCAACTATCCTCTCAAATATGTTGGAGCCTACTAATGCATCAGCCACATATTCAATTAGCATTCTTCCTTTAAGTTTTTGTAACGGTTTTTCCTCAGTAGATTTACCCATACGAGTCCCTCTTCCTCCGCACATTATGATAGCAGTTACATGCATGCTATGATTATTCATATTGTTACGGAAGACAGAACGATTAACGACGCCAGTCGGGTTATTTCGTTAGAAGCACCAATTACGTCTCCCGATATGCCACCAAAACTCCTGTTTGCTATACGCTGGATTAAAAAGCCTAAGGCAACTGATATACCTAATGACAGAAAGCCTACGTAACCAGAAATCCAAATAGCTCCAAACATTAAAGCCGTAGCAGACAGCATCTTTCTTTTATCTTTCATCGCTGCCGTAAATGGGGAGCTTAAACCTTGCCACGCAGACCGTCCTAAAAAGGCTTCTAAGGCCATGACATATTTTGCGATTACTTCGGCTACTATAATGCCAGTCATAAGCTTAAAGCCATAACTGAAGCTCGAAATTGCAATAATCATGCCCGTAATATATAAAACAATAGCTGCAATTCCAGCGGAACCATTACCAGGATCCTGCATTGCCTTGTGTCTAAGCTCCTTTCCCCCCTTTACCATCAAACCATCTGCGAAATCTGCCAAAGCATCAACATGGCTTGCACCTGTAAGAATTATTAATGCGCTGGTAATGATAAGTCCCAGTAACGCAGGCTGAACATAAAAAAAAAGACCATATGCTAGGCTTCCAATTAAAATTCCTATTATTGCCCCAGCTACAGGAAATAGGTACATGTTTTTGGCAATATAATAAATATCACTGAGATTGGTGGGTTTGTCAATAGCTGTAGATTTGTCTACAATAGGAAGTATAGTTAAAAATGAAAGTATCGCCTCAAGGGATTTAAGAATCAAATAAGAGATTCCACCAACCAAGGTAAGACAAGACCAACATTAATGGTACAACGAAAAGTACGCAAAAAAGAAGTGTAGCCAATTTCATTATATGTAGTGAAGTTTTGCATTTTTCGAAGGAGATAACATCATATCCATCTCCAAGTGTATAGCAGCCTACCTTTTCTAGCTTTATTCTCAAGGCACCAGCCATGGTTGCCATAGGATAGCCTGCATTACAGCTTGATGTCTTATTGCGGTCACGTAGCAAAATTTGGATAGAATTCTTCCAGTCTGCGCCAAAAATCATAGCCGAGATGACAATTAATACTGCTGCAATTCTTGCAGGTAGATAATTGGCGAAAGTATCCAACCTCGCGGACATCCAGCCAATATTTTTGTGGTAATGATCTGTATAGCCTACCATAGAGTCAAGAGTATTAATGGTTCTATATGTAAAAGCTCCAAAGGGACCTAATAATGAATAATAAAAGAGGGGCGAAAGAATACCGTCGACAATACTCTCTCCGACGCATTCAATTATCCCTGAAAGCAAATGTTGCTCGTCTAGATCTTTTGTATCTCGTCTCACTATCAAAGATAAGCGATGTCTTGCATGCTGCAGGTCGCATTTTTGCAACGCCTCAACAATTTCAAGAGCATGTTTCTCCATTCCTCTTATAGAAATTGTAACTTTCACGATGAGTGTTCCGAATACAATGAAAACAATTATCCCTAAAAAATGAATGCTTAAGACCATGGCGTATTGAAGTAGAGTCCCTGAAATTACAACCAATAAACACGCAAAAACAGTACCGTTTGCGGTCTCCTTTCTTGAGGACTCATAGTTGTCTTCCTTCAGCCGCGGTACAAAAAATTCGATAACTATTCCTAGCCATGCGACTGGATGATATCGGTTTGGGGGATCGCCTAAGAGAAGGTCTAATAAAACACCACCACCAAGTGATATGAGCAGGTATTCTATTATCATTTATCTTTTATTTTAGACCTATAAGATTTTGGCGTATTTTGTCTAAATCAACGTTTTCTTCTATTGCTGTTACAATAATATCAATTTGCTCTTCCCATGACTCTTCTGGTAGTTCATATTTGTGAGATTTATTAGAATCTAGGGAGTCCTCGTCTGGTAAATTGAATTTTATCTTTGGTATCACTCCTAGAATTGGTCTGTTTATCATGCCTTCTACTGTTTTTAGTGCAGGCTGCAAAATGGATTTATCTCCACGGAACTTATTTATTAAAATGCCCTTCACCAAATTTCTATAATTTGGCTTTAATAGTTTCATGGTGCCAACGATGCTAGCAAAACACCCCCCTCGCTCAATATCTGAGACAATTATTACAGGAGCGTATATCTCCTTTGCCAGTAACATATTTGCCACATCAAATCTTGAAATATTAATCTCAGCTGGTGAACCAGCGCCCTCGATTATTACTAGATCGTTTTCTTTCCTAAGTTCATTTAATGCTCTTAAAATTGCAGGAAATCCTTTTTGCAATGCAAATGTATTATAATATTCCGTCGCATCCATTTCGGAATAAAAATCTCCGTTTAAAAAAACTCTGCTTCGATAATTTCCCAAGGGTTTCAATAGAATCGGATTCATTTTGATATCTGGGGCTTTCTTTGATGCTGACGCCTGAACTAGCTGAGCCTTAGCTATCTTTTTAGCTGTATTACCAATTGTATGGATGTTAGAAGACATATTTTGAGCTTTGAAAGGGGCCACACTGTATCCTTGGCTCGTAAATATTCTACAAAGGGCAGTAACAACAGTGCTCTTTCCAGAGCCAGATGAAGTTCCTTGAATCATTAGCGTTTTTGCTTTCATCGATCGCTATTCTCCAAGGCGTCTAGTAAAAGCAAATTCTCCTGATGAGTTTTTACTGCTACTCTAATGTAGTCCTCCTCTATTCCCGCAAAATCGCTACAGTCCCTCACCAGAATACCATTTCTCAGCAAGATAGAATCTCTTAGACTAGTAGAATCTTTGGCCTCCAATCGAATTAAAAAGTAATTCACATCAGAGCGTAAAGGGATAAACGAATGCAATCTTTTCGTAATATGAGTTTGCATAAATTCTCGTTCTTTTTTGATTAATCTCCGCGCATCTTCCAGATGAGTCATGTTTTCTAAAGCAGATATTCCTGCTCTTTGGGCTATGCCATTTACATTCCAAGGTATCTGACTAGCCGATATCCGGTTTGCCGCAGCATTGTTAGAA
>Ga0307312_10000266_pt1 | contig 23140 bp, 15 predicted proteins | sample ER_DNA_202_FD_194489 | JGI IMG/M metagenome (GOLD analysis project Ga0307312, IMG submission 194489) | Bulk soil microbial communities from the East River watershed near Crested Butte, Colorado, United States - ER_DNA_202 | ecosystem: Environmental > Terrestrial > Soil > Floodplain | place... | reverse complement strand
TCATCGCAGATGCAAAAGGTCGCGCCTTCGAGGATTCGCAGCTGCTCGGGCATCAGCTCTCGCTTCGCAGTATTCGGCCTCCGGAGGATTGTGCAAGCGCCTTGACCACGAGCTCGTCGACGTTCACGTGCGGCGGTCGAGTGACGGTGAAGAGGACGCACTCGGCAATGTCCTCGGGCTGCATCGCCTCGACACCCTGGTAGACCTTGCTCGCGGTCTCCTCGTCGCCGCGGAAACGCACGCGCGAGAAATCTGTCTCCACGAGACCGGGGTCGACCGTAGTGACGTGGATCGGCCGTCCGAGCAAATCTTCGCGCAGCGCGTACGTGAAACCGCGCACGGCGAACTTGGACGTCACGTAGAGAGAGCCCTTCTCGTACGCCTGTCTGCCCGCAACCGAGCCGAGGTTGACGATGTAGCCACCGTCACGCAGGTGTGCGAGGCAGAGGCGCGTCATGCGGATAAGACCGTTCACGTTCGTCTCGAGCACCGTCCGCTCGTCCGCTTCGTTGCTCTCGTCGAACAGTTCGCGGCCGAGCGCGAGCCCTGCAGCGTTGACGAGGATGTCGATGCCACCGAGCTCTGCGAGGGCTTCCTCGACGAAGCGCTCGCAGCTCTCCGGGTCGGTGACGTCGAGCTCGAGCGGTGTGATCGGGCTCGGAATCCGGTCGACCCGCCGGGCGCCGCCGACGACTCGTGCGCCTTCACGCGCGAGCGTCAGGGCCGTCGCCGCACCGATACCGCTCGACGCGCCGGTGACGACGGCCGACTTTCCCTCCAGGCTGGGCACCGCTGGACTCTAACGACGGAGGGGGCCGTGACGCGCCACGGCTTCACCCAGTTCGACCTTGGTCGTCGCGGGCTCGGCATGTTCGACCTGAAGCGTCGTGTGGGTGAGACCGAACCGATCGCCGAGGATCAGCTCGAGTCGACGGCGTGCGGCGTGACAGTCGGCCCCCGGTATCACCAGGACGTGCGCGGACAACGCCGGAAAGCCGCTCGTCACGGTCCACACATGGAGATCGTGGACCTCGACGACGTCGCGTTCCGCCACCAGCGCTCGCCCGATCGCCTCGGGGTCGATGTCTCCCGGCGCCCGTTCCAGGAAGATCAAGGTCGACTCGCGCAGGAGCTGGACGCTCGACCAGAGCATCAAGCCGGCCACGACGAGACTGGCGATCGGATCGAAGCGATCCCAGCCGGTGGCGAGGATCAGTCCTCCGGCCAGAGCCGCGGCGCCGAAAGCAGCGACGTCGGTGAGCACGTGCAGAAATGCACCGCGCACGTTCAGGCTCTCGCGGCTCGCCCGCGCGAGCACGAAGCTCGCCGCGATACTGACCGCCACGCCGGCGAGCGCAACGCCGAGGACCAGCCCGCCGCGCACGTCCTGCGGATCGACGAGGCGGTGCACCGCCGACCAGACGACCCAGAGCGCGATCAGGCCCAGGGTGATCCCGTTGGCCTGGGCGGCCAGGATCTCGAGCCGGGAGTAGCCGAAGGTCCAGCGACCGGCCGCCGGCCGAGCCGCCATCGCCGACGCCACTAGCGCGAACGCCAACGCGCCCGCATCGGTGAGCAGGTGGCCCGCGTCGGCGAGCAGGGCGAGCGAGTTTCCGATCAGGCCCGCGATGACCTCCCCGACCAGCAGTGCAAGGACGAGGCAGAGAGCGACGGTCAGGGCGCGGCGATCCGTGGCCAGGCGGTGTGAGTGGTCGCGGTGCGTCCGTAGAGGGTAGCCGCCTCGCCAGGCGAACCCTCTTTGCGTCTACGGCTTAGTCTTTCTGCGTGCGCTTCGCTCCTCACCGAATCCCATTGCTCGCAGCCGCGGTCGCGCTGGCGCTTCTGCCGACGGCCTGCGGCGGCTCGGGGAAAGCGTCGGCCCCTGTGGGCCCGCCGCCGGGAGCCGGGAAACAACTGTCGAACGCAGACTGGCCCCAGGTCGTGGACAACCCCGACGCGTACAGGGGCGCGACGGTCGACCTCGTCGGGCGTGTTTCCACGGTGCAGAAGTCGCGCGATGGACAGTTCCGCGGGATTCACGTCTATGCCGACGCGACGAACAGCCAACTTGAGACGACGATCATCACGCGCGCGAGTTTGCCGCTGCTGCCCGACGACTACGTTCGCGCCCGCGGCATCCTCGAGGGCACGCTGCAAAGCGGCAGCACGGCGGGCATCGACCTCCGCGGGCCTGTCGTCATCGCCTCAACTCTCCGGCCCGCGACGTTCGTCGACGCGGCCTCTCCGGCGCGGCAACGGCTCAGAGCCAAGCCGTACACGGTCTACAACGTCACCCTCACGCCCTATCGGATCGACTTCGCCGCCGACGAGACACGGGTCTTCCTGCGGATCAAGAACGCCACCGACTACACGATTCACTACAACGCCACGCAGAGCTACCTGCTGAACGACGGGATCCGCATCCGGCCGCACCCGCATCGGAGCTATCCGCAGATGCCGGCAGACCTGTTCCCCGGTAGCACGGCGACCGGAGTCACGACGTTCCGCGCGACCACCCCGGGCATGGTGTTCAAGTTCGTCACGAGGTTCAGCAGCGACGACATCAAGGTCGGCAACGTGGGCGTGACCACGCCGATCATCTGGACCTGGACGTTCTGAGCCGAGGCCTGGCGGCCTAGCGAGCTCAGAAGGTTGTGCGCCCTTCGCGGCCGGGGGGCGCCTGCCTAGCTGCAGGCGCCCCTCCGGCTGCGACTCTACGCGGCCTCGTTCACGGCTTTCTCGTAGGGAGCTTTGCCGCGCTGCGGACCGCGTTGGGTCGCAGCCGGGCCGAGGGCGCCCACACGCGCGGCGCGAACACACGCAAGACCATCAGCGGTGTACGCGCCGGGCGTAGGCGTGGCTAGGAAAGTGCCCCGGTGGACGAGCTGCTCGCGAACCTCGAGGTACGTCTCGCGAGCAAGCCCGCCCGAGCCGGGGAAACGTGGACCGCGCAGCGAATCGCTCTTGGGTAGCGATCGCGCGGCCCCCGCTCCAATCTGCGCAGAACCATGAGCCAGCAGGGTCGAGGCACAGCGCCGACCGACCCGGGACTCGGGCTCCCGGTAGGTCAGCGCTGTGTTCTCGGAGTTACTGGTCATGGGTTGCTTCTTTCTTTTTTGGTCCTTCGTGTTAAAGGATCCAGCCCGCGGACAGACCGCGGACCTTGACCTTCGCCTTCTGGGTCATGTGCTGCTCGACCCAGGCGCTGTTGTTGACGACTGCCGGGCCGCTCGTTGCCGAGCCGCCGTTGGCCGATGCACTGGCGTCGCCGCCCGTGCCTGCGCCAGCGGTGCCACCCTGGTTCGTCGTCAGCGTGGAAGCGCCACCCGTGGCCGTGCTGGAGCCGCCGAGGACTGCAGCGTCTGCGCTGGAGCCCTGGTTGCCGCCGATGGCGTCAGCGCTGTTCACGCTGTTGCCCACGGTTCCACCGTTGGCGGCGTTGCCACCGGCGGACGAGGTTGCGGAGCCCGAATTGGTGTTCGAGCCGCCTGTCGCGGCACCCGTCGTGTTGGAGCCCGACGTGTTGGTGCCGTTCTGCGTGTTGCCGCCGGTCGAGGCGGAGCCGGACTTGGCGTTGCCGCCGTCAGCCCAACCGCCGTCGCCACCGTCAGCCCAACCACCGTCAGCGCTGCCGCCCTTCGTGTTGCCGGCCGTGGTGTCGGCGCTGTTGCCGCCACCCGACGTGGCTCCACTGTTGGCATTACCGCTGTCGGCTGCTCCACCGGTGCCTGCACCGCCGTTTGAGGCGCCACTTGCACCACCGGTACCGGCACTTGCACCGCCGTTAGCCGATGAGCCGCCGTCACTGGAGCCCGTCGTCGGGGAACCACCAGCGCCACCCGACGTTGCGCCACCAGCGCCGCCGTCACCGGTGCAACCGACGCCGCTCAGTGACGTCGAGCACCCGTTTCCGCCGTTTCCGCCGTTGCCGGCGTTTCCAGCGTTACCACCGGCGCTCGAGCTCGAGCTCGAGCCGTCGGACGACCCGCCACCGTTTGCGCTGGAGGTTCCTGCGCCGCCGGGGCCGGTCGACGAGCTGCCACCGGATCCAGAACCACCGGCGTTGCCGCCGGTGCTGCCGCCGCTACCGCCGTTGGTGTCGCCAGAGGCGGTCCCACCGGTGGTCGTCGACGTTGCGGATCCGCCGCTGCCGCCATTGGCATTTGCCTTGCCGCCGTTGGCTTCAGCGTCGCCACCGATTGCCGTGCCCGACTCGGCCTTGCCGCTGTCCTGCTTCTGGACAACGGTGCCGGTGTCGTTCTGGCCGGTGTTGGCGTTGCCGCCGTCCTGCGAGATCTTGGCGTCGTCCGACGTGTTACCGCCGGAAGAGCCTCCATTCGCCTGAGGCGTGTTGTTTGCGGTGCCAGCAGTGTTGCTCTGACTGTTGGACGAGGCGCCACCACTGGTGGTGCAGTCCCCGCCCTTGTTGCACGTGTCAGCCGAGCTTGCGGCATTGCCGCTCGTGTTCTTGACGGAGTTCTTGACGTCTCCGCCGTAGCCGGAGGCCTTGCCACCAATGGCAGTTCCTCCGGTTGATGTAGCTGGACCGCTTTGAGCGTTCGCGCCGCTCTGATCCACCGATGCACCCTGGGTCCCGTTCTGCGTGACCTTCACAGTCGGGGGCTTAGGCGGGTGGATGCTTGCAAGCGCCGTCGGAACGGCGATGCAGGCAGCAAGCGCGACGGCCAAACCGGTCAGCCATCGGGTTTTTCTAGACACCTCTTTGCTCCTTTGTTTACGAACGATTTGGTGTTGCTAGCCGATCCGTCAGGTTTCCCAAGCAACCCAACGGGGTTGAGGTCAACCGAAGCGGCTACCCAGGTCGTTCGCGACGAGCAAAGTCCACCGACCGCCCAAGGGCCGGCATGGCGTATTGCAGACGCCCAACGCCGAGCGCTGCAATCATGAACAGCGCGAGGAGAGCGGCGAACGGTGTTGTTCCGAGGAGCAACACCAGCGCGCTCGAACCTGCGCCGAGAAGGTTGAAGAGTGTGTGGACGAAGCGCTCCGACGGAGTCATGGTCGGCGGGCTCGCCGTCGCGGCCCGGGGGGATCCCGGCGCAGTACCTGCGTTGTCGAAAGAGGCCGGGCCGCGTGGTGCGGTGACGATCCTGGCCGCGGACAGTCTCGAGAGCTCCACGCTGGCGCCCAGCACTCCCGACAGCGCCAGCGGCGGGGCTCCGAAGATCAGGTCGTCAGCAGGCGGTGCTTCACCGGCCTGGCCGAAGCTCGGGCTACCGCCACTCGCGACGGTGGCGGACGGAGGCGTAGCAAGCGTGCCGGTCCAGTGGGCGAGGTTGTCGATGTTCGACTGCGAGGCGCTGGACGAGGCGGACCCGCCCTGGTTCACGATCGCGATCTGCTGCGCGTGTTGATCCCACTCCACACCCTCGCCGCTCGCCTCCTGCACGGCCGTTTGCGTGATCTCGCTGTAGCTCGTCGAGATCGAGGCGGCGCTGACGCCGTTCGACTGGTCGATCGGCGGGTTCATGGCGCCGTTCCAGGGGATCTCCATCTCGATCCTGTTCCGCACGCTCGCCTGGCCGACGTGTGCCGATGCGACGTTTTGCTGCGTCGTCACCGCCTCCTGCAGGGCGTCGGCCACCTGATCGGCCCCGGCCCCCGTCTGCGTCTGGCTCAGCGCCTGGCTCGTGATGCTCTCGACGGCGGCGAAGCCCAGTGCCACTGACTCGTTCGTCTGCGTGATCTTCTGGATCCAGGCCTGGTTCCCGGAAGCCTGCGACCACAGATGAGCCAGGTTCGAGGCCTGTGCCTGGGCTGCGACCGCGTCGGAGGTGGCGGTCTGGAGGGTTCCGATCACCTGCGTCGAGGCGACCGAGTGAACGGCGCCGTCGTCGGTTCCGGTCTGGTTCTGCACGAGGGTCTGGGTCGCCGTGTCGAACGCGGCCGCCGTCGAGGCGGCGGCGACGCGGTTGACCTGCTTGATGCCCTCGATCAGGCCGGCCGTGCGGATGATCGTGTTCCGTGGGTCGACCTGGCCGGCGTCAGCAGAGGCGGTCGCGGACTGGATGCTCGTGATCCCCTGGTACTGGGTCGCGTCGCTCTCGCCGTCGCTCGAGATCGTCATCTCCTGGCTGCCGTCGAAGGTCGTGACGGCGGCAGCGGCGGCGGTCGAGTCGTTCGTCTGGGAGATCTGCGGGTTCGCGGGCGGAGGCGGCAGAAGGGCAGACGCGGGCGAGGTCGGCGCGGACGGGGAGTCTGCCGGCCACACCCAGGTCCAGTTCCACGTCCAGCTGCAGTTACAAGCCTGCTGGTAGCTCCAGGTGACCGACCATTCGCCGCGCGTCCACGTCCAGGTCCACGTCCACATGCCGGGCGTGCCCTGGGGTGCCGAGGTCGCGGCGGGAGAGTCCTCTGTCGGTGCCGTCCAGTTCCACGTCCAGTCCGGCGTCGACGTCGGCGTTGCACCCGGATCGGTGGGTGCCGATCCGGTCGTCCAGTTCCAGTTCCAGTTCCAGGGCGTGTCGGAGCTGGTCGGGATCACGACGTCCTTGGGGAGTCCCGGAACGACGATCGCGACGCTGAGATTGTCCGGGTTTGTCACCGTCTCGACCGATGTCAGACCCGTGGCACTCGCGTCGTTCAGCTGTGTGAGCAGACCGTCCGCACCCGGGCTCGCGACGCGGATCGAGACGTTGACGTTGCTGGGGGAGTCCTGGGTCGCGGACGCGATCGAGTTGTCCGCAGCCGAGCCGCCCGGTCCCGTGATGCCTTGGGGCGAGTTGGAGGGCGAAGAGATGCAGTCGGTCTCATCGGCGGAGCACTGCGCGAGGTCCTGGATGACCGAGCTCGCGTTCTCGACGTCGCCGTAGCTGTTGGGGCCGTTGGCGGGGAGGTCAGTCACCGCGGCGTCGATCAGGGCCGGATCGACCGGGGCTGCGACTGCGGTCGACATGTTGCCCTGCGTCACCGACGCGTCGCTCCCCGGGCTGCCGACGCGAATCGAGACGTTGACATTCACGGGTGTCACCTGGGTCGAGGTGGCCGTAGGCGTTGCAACCTGTGTACCCGTAGCCGGGCCGGTCGCCCCTGCCGCCGCCGTCGCCGTCGAGGTGTTCGTCTGGTGGACCGGCCCATTCTCTCCGGGGCTCAGCACACGGACGGTCGCGTTGATGTTCGCCGGATCGACCTGCGTCGAGGTTGCCGTCGCTGTTGCCGAATCCTGCGAGGCAGACGAGGTCGGAGCGGTGATCGTGACGGTCGGCATCGGGCTCGTGTCGTCGGCTGTGTCGTCCGGATTGGTGTCGACGACCGTCGTGCCGCCGCTGCCGTCGTCGGTTCCCGGGTCGATTTCGACGGTTACGCCCGTCGCCTGCGGGTCTTCTGGGTTGGTTTCCCCAGTTACACCCGTCGCCTGCGGGTCGGAATCTGTGTTTCCGGCAGTACTCGTGCCCGAGTTACCACCGGTCTGGGCGTCACCACACTGCCCATTGACGTACGAAGCCGACGGGCTCGTATTCGAATCCGTCGGCGATTGGCCGTCAGGTGAAGGTGTCGTGGCGGTTGAACCGAGTCCGTTTGCACAGGACTCGCTGCCAGTAGTGCCGCCGGGTGGGGAGTTGGCGACTGGAATCGTTTCACCTGAGGTCGAATCGGCTTGCGAAGGCGCCGGGGCGACGCTTCCTGGAACCGAGTCTGCGTCAGCTGATGCCCCACCGGGCGCAAGAGTTGCCGGTGCCGAACCGGAGCCTGATCCTGATCCGCCTGCTGAACCTGCACCCGCAGCGGCGGCTGCACCGTTTTCCTGCACGACTGCGCCGTTGTTGCCCGGGTTTCCGACCCGCACGTCGACGTTTACGTTCTTCGGCTTGTCCTGACTGGAATTGGCCGAAGCATTCGCATTTCCGGCGTGATCCGAGTTTCCGGGCGGATCGCCGTTTCCGGGCGCATTGGCCGAGTTGCCGGGGGAGCTGTTCTGGCCGTTTGCGTTGCCGTTCGGGGAGTCGTCGCTGTTGCCGCTGTTCTGCGCATTTGCAGCGGTGGTTACAGGTGGTGCGGGATCCGGCGTGGGCGTTACGGCCGGGGCAGCCGCGTTGCCGTTCCCATTTCCGTTCCCGTTGGCTTGCGCCGTGTCTACAGCGTTGCCAGTGGTCTGCGGTGAGGCATCTGGCGTGACGGGCGCGCCCTCTGCGACCGGGGGAGTGGTCGAAGCGCTGTCCGTCGACGCATTCGAGCTGCTGCTACCGCTTGTCGTGCCTGCTTGCGGGTCACTCGGGGTTTCTGCGGGGGAAGAAGTGGCGTTCGTGTTGGCGTTGCCATTCTCGCTGGCCGCCAGAGCAAGAGCCGGCGACGCCAGGAACGCGAGGATGCAGATCAAGAGTGCGACTAGCCGGCTGTGGATGCGGCTTGAACGCGTGGAGGTGCAGCACGTTGGCGTGCCGACCGACCCCAATCGCTCCCCATCTGAACCTAGCCGCAAAAGCTCCCCGTTTGCCTCTCTCCCCCGAGAAGGCGAGTGTTGATCTCGTCGATCGATCGTACTCTTCGACCATGGGACATTCAATAGGCCCGAGGCGGAATAACACGAACGAAACACCTGGGTGTTCGTTTAGTTGCACGACGACGCAAACACGAACGAAAAATCCGAGTGTTCGTCGCTGAGGGCGACATCGCCAACACGAACGAAACGTCCAGGTCGTCGTTGGTTACCGCGACGTCGCGAACACACGACGTCGGAGTGTGAAAGCGAAGTTTCGGCGCAGGGTTTTACGAGCTTCGGAGGAGATTTTCGAGTGGCTCAGACGGCGCGATGCGATAGGTGACGGCTGTAGCCCCGTTCTCGCAAAGCCGCTATTCACCAGGCAAGGTGACGCGTGTAGCCCAGGATTTTTCGCGGCTAGTCCGTCGCGTCGACGGTTACGGGTTAGCCGCCGCGATCTCGAGCGACTTTCTGCTCGATCAGGTCATGCCAGGGCGGACATACGCACCGGCGGTGACCGCAGCACCCCATCAGGCGGCACGGTTAGTCGTGCCGGCGCCGCGCTTTGAGCCACTCCGGGAAGAGGCTGCTGTGGCAGCCGCAGCGCGGACAACGAGGCAGGTCGTAGCGCCCGCGGTCCACGTAGACCGTCCTACAGCACACGCAGTGGAATCGCTCCTTGGTGCCCATGTCCAAGTAGACCGGGCCAGAGCTCAGAACTTGCGCACCTCGGGTGTCCTTGCGGAGGAACGGGGGATTAATCCGTCACGTCGACCGGCACCTGCAAATTGCCGCGACCTCGGGCGTACCTCTGTTCGATCGCCGTCATGCCTGGTAGGAAGTACGCACCCAAGGTGACCGCTGCACCGAGCACCGCAGCCCCGATCAGGGTCGCTCGCACGCCGACCAAAGCCGCAACGGGAGCGGTGAGCGCAAATGACAGCGGCATGAGTGCGATCGAGACCAACCAGTCGAGGCTCGAGACCCGCCCCAGCATCGACCCGGGGACATGGCGCTGCTTGATCGTCGCCCACACGATGGTGCCCGCTGCCTCGAGCGCGTTGAAGAGGAGGCAAGCGATCATCAGCTGCCACGCGGCGTTCGCAATGCCGTAACCGGCGATCGCCAGCGTCGCGAGTGTCCACGTCACATACATGACGGTCACGTCGCGCCTCGGGTGGCCCCGCTGGCCCATGAAGACCGCCGCACCGACGGCCCCGAGCCCGCCGGCGGCAACCACGAGGCCAAGCGTGCCTGCGGAAGCGTCCAGCTCGTTTTTCACGAGGTAAGGCAGTAGCACCTCGGCCGGACCGAGAAACAGGAGATATCCGAACGCCGCCGAGAGGAGTGTCCCCCACAACCACACGCGCCCGCGAACGAACCGCAGTCCCTCCTTGAGCGCCGCCGTCGCTGACGTCTGCAGCCCGCCGTCGAGCTGCCTCACCTTTGGGATGGCGAGCACGGCGGCGAGCGATGCCGCGAACGACGCTGCGTCCACCGTGAACGCGACGCCGGCCGAGGCTGCAACCAAAGCCCCGCCCGCCACCGGCCCGGCGAGCCTGAGCGCGATCGGCCGGACGAACTGGTCGAGCGCATTTGCGGCAGGCAGCTCCGACTTCGGAAGCAGATCCGGGACGATCGCTTCGAAGGCAGGCATGAAGAAAGCCGTTCCGATGCCGTAGAACGCAACGACCGCGACGAGCTGCCAGAACTGCAACGTGCCGGTGAAAATGAGAATGGCGAGCGCCCCAACCGCCACCGCGCGCAAGCCGTCCGCCCAGGCCATTACGAGCCGTCTGTCGTAACGGTCGCTGACGACGCCGCCGACGAGCAGGAATGCGATCGTCGGAACCGTCATCCCTATGCCCACGATCGAAAGCGCAGCCGGGGCGTTCCAGAGCGAGTAGGTCTCCCAGGCGATCGCGACGAGAAAGATTCCATCACCGATCAGCGAGACCGTCATTCCCATCCAGAGGACGCGAAAGTCGCGATGCCTCAGCGGGGTGAGCAGGTGACCGCGACGAAAGCCACCCGGTCGATCGAGCGAGTCGTAACTATGCTGCATTCGAGGCCGACGGCGACTCGATGTCCTCCTGGGCCGGCTCGGCAAGTGCGAGGAAGTTCGACAATGCCGCAGCGTCCATCGGACGGGCAAACAGGTAGCCCTGTCCCAACTCGCAGCCGAGCTCCTCGAGCGAGTTGGCCTGCTCTGCAAGCTCGATGCCTTCCGCGACGACCTCGAGCGAAAGACTCGTGCCGAGCGCGATGATGGCGGACGTCAACGCCTCGTTGTCCTCGGAGCCGACGAAGGAACGATCCATCTTGAGGATGTCGACCGGGAAACGGCTGAGATAGCTGAGCGAGGAGTAGCCGGTACCGAAGTCGTCCATCGCCAGACGGATGCCGAGTCCCTTGAGGTCGTGCAGCTGCTGCATGGCGAACTCGGTGTCCGTGAGCATCAGCGACTCCGTGATCTCGAGAACCAGCGAGGACGCCGGCAATCCTGTGAGGGACAGCGCGCTCCGCACATCGGCGACGAGCGTCTCCGACTGCAACTGCCTGACCGAGAGGTTCACGCTCATCGTCAGGGGCTCCTCGCGTGCGAAACGCTCCTGAAGTCGAACACCCTCGTAGCACGCGGTCTCGAGGATCCAGCGGCCCATGGGAATGATCAGGCCCGTCTCCTCGGCGACTGGGATGAACTGGACGGGAGGAATCGTCCCGCGCGTCGGATGGTTCCAACGGACGAGCGCTTCGACGCCGAGGATCTCTCTCCCGGAGAGCCGGACGACCGGCTGATAGTGCAGCTCGAGCTGGTTCAGGCTGAGCGCGTGCTGGAGGTCCGATCGAAGCTCCAGTCGCTCGACGACGCGCTCGTGCATCGTCGGCTCGAAGACGCGGTAGCTTCCCTTGCTGTCGCGCTTGGCCATGTACATCGCGACGTCGGCGTTCCGCAGCAACTCGGTCGCCTCGGGCGTCTCCAGATCCTCGCCGACCAGACAGATGCCCACGCTCGCACGGGGCACGACGTTCTTGCCGTCGATCTCGATGGGGAGCTCGAGAGCCCTGAGGATTCTCGAGGCGGCGTCGGCCGCTTCGGCCGAACCATCCACGCCGTCGAGCAGCACGGCGAACTCGTCCCCGCCGAAGCGCGCGACCGTATCGGTCGGCCGGACGGCGATCTTCAGCCTCCGCCCGACCTCTTGCAGAACCTCGTCGCCAGCCGTGTGGCCGAGGCTGTCGTTCACGGTCTTGAAGTCGTCCAGGTCGATGAACATGACCGCGATCTCGGGAACACCCCGCGTGGAACGCATCAGGGCGTGCTCGACACGGTCTGAGAACAAGGCCCGGTTGGCGAGCTTGGTCACCGGGTCGTGGAACGCCTGGTGGGCCAGCTGCTCCTCGAAGGCCTTCCGCTCGCTGACGTCGCGGCTGTTCAGCACGATGCCGTGGACGTGTTCGTCGTGCAGGAGGTCGGTGTGCTGCACCTCGAAGGTGAGAGGCGTGCCGTCCCGGTGGAGGACCGAGCACTCGATCGTGTGGCCCTCGGCTTCTCCCGGGCCGTCGAGCGCGATCAGCTGTGCCAGGAGAGGCCTGTCGCTCTCGACGAGCAGCCGGTCGAAACGCCGACCCTCGACTTCATGGGAGCGGTATCCGAGCACGCGCTCGATCGAGGGGCTTTGATAGGTGACGACGCCCTCTCCGTCGAGCACTGTGATCAGGTCGCTGGCATGGGCGACGAGCGAGCGGAAGCGCGCCTCGCCCTGGCGGCGATGGAGGTCAGCCGCGAGGGATGCGCCTTCGACGGCCAGGGAAACCTGGGTCGCGAGGGCACCGAGCGCGTCAGCGAGATCACGCGTGACGCTCTCCGGCGACGAGACAACGAGTGCACCGCGCACGTCGCCCCGGACCGTGAGCGGAGCGACCATCGTCGTCTGTCCCTCGGGGAGCCTCAGGTCGCCGCGCACGTACGCCGGCGGATCCGAATGAAGGACGCGGAGCGATCCGGAACCGTTGCTCAGCCAGTCACGCGTGCCGTCACCCACGAGACCACCGGTGGCGCCGTCGGATGAGGCCTCGACCACGGCCTGGTTCTGCGCGATGAGCACTAGGCGAACCGGTGGCTCCGCTCCCAGCAGCCGATGCACCGCGGAGATCGCGGCCGTCGCCACCTGGTCGTTGCCGGCGGCAGCAACGAGCTCGACGCCCGCTCCTCGCAGTGCGCGTTCGCGCGAGACCACGCGCGCCTCCTGACGGACCAGCCCGGCCATCCTCACGACGACCAGAAGGAAGAGGACCGCCGATGCGACGATGAGAACGAGCACGTCGGGGTTGCCGAGCGACTGGGCAAGCCGGATCCCCGGGGCGATCAGGCAAGCGGCGCCGAGCAGCGTGAGCCTCAACGGCGTCAGCGGAGTGCGCGAATCGGCAGCCGGCTCCTCGAGGGAACGCATGGACGGATGCAGCGCAGCTGCGCCCCAGAGGAGGTAGTAGAAGATCCAGCCGGCGTCGTAGATCAGCTGGTGGTTGTAGGTGTCCTTCAGGAGTGCGAAGTTGTAGGCGGAGTCCGTCGCCATCAGACAGACGATGCTGCTGACGAGCAGCCAGAACGCGGGCGAGCGCTTGCCGGCGTCGACAGCAAGACGAATGGCGGCAGCGAGCAACAGGACGTCGCCGAGCGGATAGGCGACCGACACTGCGTTCGCGAGCAGTGAAAGGTTCTCGAGATGGACGTTCGGCGCAATCAGGAAGACCCAGGAGAGCAGGCCGATCCCGATCGTCAGAATCAACGCATCGATCAATGCGGCCCGATCAGGGCGCGGGCTTCGCCGTCTGACGAGGATGAACAGGCCGGCCATGAGCACGGGGTACACGAGGAGGTAGAGCGCGTCGCCGATCGAAGGAAAGCCGACGTCGACTCCCAGTAGCTTGGGATAGCTGTACGTGTAGAGGTCGCCGCTGAAGAAGAGGAACTGGCCCGCCGCGAACAGCCACCACGCGGCCCTGGCGGCGGGCTTGTGCATCCGAATGCCGGCGACGATCGCGAGGACCCCGGTCAAGCCGAGGAAGTTGATCAGCGGGCCGTTGCCCGAGAGCCCCGGCGCAAACAGGTAGAGACCCGAGAGGAGGCCGGTGACGGCCAGGTACCAGATCCACGCCCGCTCGCGCGACCAGCCGGGAAGGGCAGACGCCTTCATGCCGCACGCTCCTTGGGCCGCGCAGGCTGAAGGTCGAAGACATTCACCAGGCGTCCGAGGACGTCGATCAACTGGTCGACCTCACCGTCGGTATTCGCATCGGTCATCTGAATGCGGAATCCCACTTCGCTCTTCGGAACGAGCGGATACGCAGCGAGCGTCACGTAGATCCCGTTGTCGAAGAGGAACCGACCGACGGCATCGATGTCCTCCTGTCGCGCGAGCGGCACCTCGATGATCGGGAAGCCCGACCGGTTGGGCGTGTGCACGCCGATCCGGTCGAGGTAGCCGAGCACCTTGGCGGTCTTCCGCCACAGGCCCGCACGGATCGCGTCGCCGCGCTTCTCGTTCACGTCGAGGCCGGCAATCACGGTGGCCAGTGACGCAACCGGAGATGGGCCCGAGTACAGATAAGGCGGCGCGGCGGTTTTCAGCAAGCGCTTCAGGTCCGGGGGGCAGGTGAGGAACGCGGCTAGAGATGAGTAGGCCTTGGACAGACCGGCGACGAGCAAGACATGGTCGTACGTCTCGCCGGCGTAGCGCACAATGCTGTTGCCCCGATTTCCGTAGACACTGAGCTCGTCGTCGCTCCGCTCGCCGATCACCCCGAAGCCGTGGGCGTCATCGACGTACAAGAGCGCGTCGTACTCCCGGGCGAGGTTCGCGAATGCGGGCAGGTCGATCGCGTTGCCCGTCATGCTGTTGACACCGTCGACGCAGATCAAGCGCGGCTGCGGTCCGCCCTCGCGGAGCAAGCGCTCGAGATCCTCCGCGTCTTCGAAGATGAACCTCTTGATCGTCGCGCCGCGGGCGGCGGCCAGCTGGCATCCTTCGTAGATCGTCTTGTGCGCGCGCGATTCGACGTAGATCGTGCCGCTCCCGGCAAGCACAGGGATCACCGACATGTGGATCAGGGTGATCGTCGGTAGGACGAGCGTGTCCGGGGCGCCGACGAGCTCGGCCAGTCGTTCCTCGATCTGCTCGTAGAGGACCGGGCTCCCGAGCAGGCGGGACCAACTCGGATGTGTCCCCCACTTCTCCAGATACGACGGAACCACGTCGATGATCTCGCGCTCGAGATCGAATCCGAGGTAATTACAGGAGGCGAAGTCGGCGAGCCACTTGTCGCCGACCCGGATCATCCGGCCATCGATCTCCTGGATGACCGCATCGGTCATCGGATTGGACCGTTCGAGCTCGGCCAGGTCGTGACAGGCGGCAAGCCACTTGTCGATCCAGGGGAGAGGGGCCGACGCAGGCCGTCGGCTCGCGGACGCGCGCGCAGTCATCCCCCAAGGCATCGACCGCAGCCGGGGGCACCTTTAGGGTCGGATCCGGCCTTCGATGCCAGGAGTCAAGGCCTCAATGGCCCGGCGGATGGGCGGTACTGAGCTCGAACCAGTGACCTCCTGCTTGGAAGGTGAGTGCCCGGAGTGGACTCCAGGCACGGACGCCGTCCTTTGAGCCTCTCTGGGCGAACGTAGGAGGCGCGGATTCCCCAGCCTCCCCACGCGCTACTCACCAACTTGGCGTCAAGCGCTCCAGAGGACCTCGCGGCCCAGTTGCCTCGATTCGGCAGGGGCTCGCTGCCGCCGTCGCCTGAACCCCCTGCGCGGAGTGACCCCGCTGGCGACTGATAAGTGTGACGGGGAGACCGTGACGCCGGCCCGTAATCGTGTAACACCAACTGGTGACATCGAAGCGATCCCGCTCCGGGGTGCGTGGACGGGCAACCGGGGCATCCTTCACTCCGGTCACGAGATCGTCCGCTTCCACGCAAGCGACCTCTGGATCACCTGCGCGCTCGAGTTCCGAGGGCGCTGGCATGAACAATGGAAGCCGCATCACTACACGTTCCTGTATTTCCACGACGAAGCGGTTTCATTTGCTGCCGGACACCGCCCGTGCGCGGAGTGCCGGCGAGATAGCTACAACGCCTATCGCGGGGCCTGGGCCGAGGGGCTCGGGGTCGATGTGCCGTCGGCGAAGTTGATGAACCGGCAATTGCATGGCGAGCGGATCGTTCGCGGGACGCACCGCCGACGTCTTCACCGGCTGCCTTGGGCCGATCTGCCTGACGGTGCCTTCGTTCTGCTTGACACGTCGCCCACCATCGTCATCGGTGACCAACTGACAGAGTGGATTCGTGAGGGATACCGAGGCCTCAGAGCTCGGCCAATACACGGGACCGTCGACGTCATCACGCCGCCCTCGACCCTTGCCGCGTTGCGCGCCGGCTACCGGGTCCAGGTCGATGCTTCTGCGCGTGGGTGAGGCAGAGGCCCTAACCCGCACTAGCTCGTTGAACCAGGCTGCCTTTCGAGTCGTTCATTCACCGCGCGGCTAGCGGACGGTCGGCGCGTCTGACAGGACGGCGCTAGTTTTCAGTCGTCGTAGCTGAGGATGAGGAATAGGAACTCCGCAACGTCATGGACGACCAGTCAGGCAGTAGAACGGTGATCCTCCTTCGGCACGGGAAGTCGAGCTGGTCGGATTCGACACTTGCCGACATCGACCGCCCGCTCGCGCCGCGAGGCAAACACGCGTCGAGGAAGCTTGCCAAGTACATGCGGCGGAAGAGGATCCAGCCCGGGCTTGTCCTCTGCTCACCGTCACTTCGCACCCGCCAGACGCTCGAGGCGGTCGAGTCTTCACTCGGCAAGCGCTGCGCGGTCGAAGTCGTGCCGCAGCTCTACGCTGCCTCGGAAGAGGAACTGCTCGAACGGCTGCAGGCTCTTCCCGAGTCCGTCAGTTCGGTGATGCTCATCGGTCACAACCCGGGGCTACATAACCTCGCGCTTGTCCTCGCTTCGCGGGGTACTGACCTCTCGCAGCTCGAGGAGAAGTTCCCGACCGGTGCGCTCGCGACGCTCGTCGTCCACAGCGAAAGCTGGACCGCTCTGGGCCCTGGCGAGGCAGAGCTCGTCGATTACGTTGTACCCAGGCAGCTGGACTGAGCTCCACCGACCCATGGGCGAGGAGGTGCGTGTGACGACCGACAAATCCGGGCGCACGAGTGCCGGCATCCTGCTCTGGCGCAGCCACAAGGGTCGCCTGGAGGTGCTCCTGGCCCATCAGGGCGGACCTTTCTGGGTCAAGAAGGACATCGGCCACTGGACCATCCCCAAGGGTGAGGTTGAGCCCGGTGAGGAGTTCGTGGCGGTGGCTCGACGAGAGTTCGCAGAAGAAACCGGACACCAAGCCCCTAACCACCCGCTCATCGATCTTGGACAGATCACACAGAAGTCGGGCAAGCTCGTGCTGGGGTGGGCAGTTCAGGGAGACCTCGACCCATCGACCGCCGTGAGCAATACCTACGACCTGGAGTGGCCGCCACATTCAGGCACCGTCCAGACATTCCCCGAGATCGACCGCGTCGAATGGTTCCAGCTCGACGAGGCACGCCGAAGGCTGAAGGCAGCGCAGGTTCCCTTCCTCGATCGGCTTCAGGCGGCCCTCGCACCCGACCGCACATAACCGATCCTTAGCGCAGGATGTTGACGGCGCGTCCCACAAGCAGCTGGACGGCGTGAGCGGCCGACTCGATGACCGTGTCGTCCGCTCGCCCGCTCAGGCCCTGCGTGCCGGAGTCACGGTTGCTGTCGTGCCCGCGTCTACATGCGGCGGCGAGCGCTGCTCACCAATCCACTCACCACGCCGCACCGTGGTGAGGTCCAGGGCGCAGATGGCGGCCTGGCGTCACCGCCGTATGCATAGGGACGCGATGTCCACGCCGTAGACGGGCTGGTAAACCTGGCATCCGATCCGGGCCGAGAAGAAGTCGAGGCTCGTGCTTGTCTCGATCGCGGCCACCGGGGCCACGTCGCGCTCGAGCTCGAGCGCGAGCCGGCTGGCCGCTCGATAGCGCTTCGCGCCCGACAGCTTCGCCACCGCCTTGAGTTTCCGATTGAACACAGGGTCGTTGAAATACGAGGCATTGAGGTTGTCCTTCGGGCCGATCGTGCTGCCGTCGAAAACGTCTCCAAGGATCAACGCTGGGTCGACCGGGAAAGACCATCCGCCGACAGCCAGGTCGAACGGCTCACCGCGTCGTCTGATGCGGGTGAAGAAATCGCCGATTGGGAATTCCTTCACCTGGACGTCGATTCCCAGCGGCTTCAGGTCACGGCGGATGATCTGCGCCTCCTGCCGCCAGAGTGAAAGGTTGGGGGTGTACAAGACCGCTGTTGCGTGTACGCGTCCGGCGATTCGCTTCGCTCGCCGGAGGTCGGGCCCGTTCAATGGATAGAGATGAAAGTCCCTCGCTCCAGTGGTCGACGGTGGAATGTAGTCGTCCGTTGGCTCGCCTGCGTTGAAGGGATTGGCCTCGACGAACCTACGTCCCTGTGCGGCGAGGGTCGGCCGGTCGATGGCGTAGTTCACCGCCCGTCGCAATCGCACGTGCGAGAAGAGAGGCCTGCTCGTGTTCATGTGCAGGAATCGCGCTCCGTTCGCCGCGCTGATGAAGTACTGCTGGTATCCCGCCTTCGCAGCTTGGCTGTCGGGACCGTACGGCGACTCCAACCTTGGTCCCGCCTTGCGCGGCACGCCGTCGGCGGCGTAGTCGGCCTTGCCGCCTTCGATCTCCTTGATTGCACGGGAGCGGTCGACCCCGATCGCGTAGACGATCTGGTCGAGACGGTGCGGGCGGTCACCGTGGTAGTTGGGATTCCGTCGCAGAACCAACTGCTGACGAGGCGTGTACGAAGCGATGTAGTAGGGACCGGCAGAGGGGATGTCGTTGATCCCGCCCGCGGCGGCCGGCGTGTCGCGTGGGACAGCGCAAGCCGAGCCCTCCGCGAGGTGAGTGAGGAACGCGCCGTCCGGCTGTGACAACCTGATCGTAAGCGTGCTTCCATGTGCAACGACCCCGGAGAGTTCGCTCCCTTTGCCGGTGACATATGCCCGGTACCCAGCGATGGCTCTGAGCTTGTTCGCCCATGGCGATTTCAACCGTGGGTTTGTCACCCGTTCGATCGTCGCCTTGAATGTCATCGCAGTGACCGCCTCATGTGACGGCGGGGAGAAGCGGAAGCCAGGGCGGATCCTGAACGTGTAGGTCGTCCCACCGGCGGTCGGAGCAGGAACCGCCTCAGCGACCTCCGGCACGATGCGCGATCCCTCGGGTGCGGGTTTGTCCGGGTACGTGAGCAAGTTCGCACACGTCGCGTAGGAAACCTGCGTAGCAGCAGTCGGGCTGAAGAACGCCGGATCGAGCGACGGGAAGTCGTCCTGAAGGGTGAAGCGTGCGGCGCCGCCCGCCGGCGGTGGCCGCGGAGGTGCCGGCGCGATCGCGACCCATACCTGGCCGGCGGCAGTCGCGAGCGCGTCGGGCGTTCCGCCGAGACGGATCGTCTTGTTCACCTTGCCGGAGTGCGGATCGAGGCGCGTGACCGTGCCGTCGCGGCCGTTCGCGACCCACAGGGCGGTCGGCATGGCGAGGACAGCCGTAGGCCCGTCGCCGACTCGCGTCGTCCCGGCGACGGCGTTCGTCTCGGTGTCGACACGTACGAGCGTGTTGTCACCGGCGTTTGCGACCCACGCGCCCGCATCGTTTACTGCGACCCCGGCCGGCCCGTGACCAACGGGGAATGTCGTCGCCACGAGCGTCGCCGGGTCGATGCGCGTGACGGTGCCGTCGGCGCTATTCGTCACCCAGACGGAGCCCGCGCCGGCAGCGATCGCCGACGGAGCGTTTCCGACGCCGACGGAGCCCACCCGCTGTGCGGAATCAGCGTTGAGTCGCAAGACGACCCCGTCCGGGCTGACAATCCAAATCGACCCGAACGCCGCGAGCGCTGACCGCACCGTTCCGCCGAAGAACCCGGCGGAGGCAGCCGGCGGCCGCGTTGAAGTGACAAGGTCGTACCTCGGATCGATCTTCGAGACGTCGCCGGTGCCATGGGCCACCCAGACGGCTGTCCTCATGGCGGCGAGCGCCGTCGGCGCGCCGCCGATCGGAATGTGTCGCACCACGCGCCGCGACGACACGTCGACGCGCGTCACACTCTGGTCGTCCAGGTTCGCTACCCACAACGCGCCTGCACCCGAAGAGATCGCAACCGGTCGAGCTCCAACCAAGATGGTGTCCCCGATCGAACCGGACGGGTCCAGGGAAACGATCGAGTTCGCTGCGACAGCTGTCTGCGCCGAGCCGCCGAGCACGAGCAGAGGTACGACGACCGCCGAGACGATGATGGCGCCCGCGGCTGAGACGAGAGCAAGGCGCCGCGAGCCGAACCGTGGCCGGGGGATCTCTTCGGCCATGCGAGACAACCGACGCGCCAGGGGCCGCACGGGCATGGTTCCCGGTTCGCGCTCGAGGACTGGGACAGGCGCGGCCTCGAATCTCGCCGCTCGAGGCCCGGGAGAAGGCGCCCCGAGCAGCTCGCCGTAGATCGACTCGGTTTCGGGGGAAGGGTAGGCGCCGAGCTCTGTCGCCAAGAGCCGCCGGCACCGCTCGTACACGCGAAGCGCCTCCGCACGGTTGCCGGCGGCCGCGTGCGCCGCCATCAGATGCCGGTACCCGGTCTCGCGGTACGGCTCGAGGGCGATCGTCTCCTCCGCCCACTTCACCGCCTCCACCTCGTCAACCGAACGAAGGGACGCCTCGGCGAGAGAACTCAGCGCACGGTGGAGGATGTCCGAGAGCTCGCGCCGCTTCGCATCGACCCACGCCCCTTCCTCCCCAGGCAAAAAAAACGGCCGAGCCAATGACACAGCCCGCGTGCCAACTTCTTTCGCGCGTTCGAGATCATCCGCGGCCAAGGCTGCCTCCGCCTCCTCGACAGCGTCAGCCGCTGCGAAGACGTCGACCCACGCACCTTCCGGCAGGTTCAGCCGGTAGCACCCGAACGCGCTCGTGAGAGCCATCGCGCCGTCGAGGCCGCACTCCGCGAGTAGACCGCGCAGCTTGCTCATGAGCACGGTCAGCGCCTTTTCCCACGTCGCAGGCGCCGCCTCCCCCCAGAGCACCTCCGCCAGCTCGTCCCGCGGCACAGCTCTGCCCCGCTCGGCCACCAGGCAGGCGAACAGGAGCCGACCCTGCCGCCCCGGGAAACGCTCCTCGCCCACGACCACGCCTTCCGCCTCGATCGCGACGCGGCCCGCAAGGAAAACCCTCAGCTCCGATCCGCTAGGCACTCTCTTGCCGACATCTTGCCTCTATCTAGGGGCGACTTCCTAGCCTCGCTGCATGGAGTCGATGGAGAAGGTGCTTCGGTGCGATTGTGGGTTCGAGGCCAGCGCCGCGCATGAGGACGGCCTCGTCGCCGAGGTCCAACGACACGCGAGGGAGGCACACGGCATGGCGCTGACGCCCGACCAGGCGCTGCTGCTCGCGTTTCGCGCCGAACTGGACGCGACGGCGCCGTCGCGCAAGCCCGGTGGCGAAGCCCTCCACGACCCCTCACAAAACGCCATATCCGACTCAGAGGAGGAGGAATGAAACACCATCGCAAGATGAATCTGAAATCGATTCCGATGCTCGGTCTCGCCGTGTGCCTTGCGGCCGGTGCGTTTCTCGCGAGTGCGACGGCGTCGCCGGTGGCGTCGAGGACGAACGCCGTCTCCGTCTGGAGTGCGAATGCCGGTGAAGCCGCGATCGCCGCGTGCATCTCTCCCGGCGACGACCCGCTTCACGAATCGCGTCTCTACGCCATGACCCACATCGCGATCCACGACGCGCTCAACGCAATCGACCGCCGCTCGCGTCCCTACGCGTTCGATGCCCGAGCGCAAGAGCGAACGTCTCCGGATGCCGCCGTCGCTGCGGCGGCGCGAGACGTGCTGGTCACGCTGCTCGCGCAGCTCGCTGTCCCGCAGTCGTGCATCGACGCGGGCGTCACGAGCGTAGATGCCGACTACGCGGCGGCGCTCGGCGCGATCCCGGACGGCCCCGCGAAGTTCCGTGGTGTCGCGCTCGGCCGCGCCGCAGCAGCAGCGATCCTCGCGCTCCGCGCTACCGACGGCTCCGACACGCCGTTGCTGGTGTTCGACTACCCAGAGGGCACCGCTCCAGGAGAGTGGCGCTTCACGCCCGGTTTCCCGCTCGCATTCGCACCAGGCTGGGCCGACGTCACGCCCTTCGTGCTAAGCGACAGCTCGCAGTTCCGTCCACGTGCGCCCTATCCGTTGACCTCGAGGAAGTACACCGACGACTTCAACGAGGTGAAGCGTCTCGGCGGCGACGGCGACACCACGCCGAGCGAACGCACCCCTGAGCAGACTCAGATCGCGTTGTTCTGGGTCGAGAGCTCGCCGCAGCAGTGGAACCGCATCGCGAGAACTGTCTCCGCTGCCAAGCACCTCGACGCCTGGGAGAGCGCGCGACTGTTCGGCCTGCTCAACATGGCGATGGCGGACGGCTACGTCGGCTCGTTCGACGCCAAGTACCAGGCGTACAGGTTCTGGCGGCCCGTCACTGCGATCCGGCTCGCAGACACGGACGGCAATCCGAACACCGCCGCCGACCCGACCTGGACGCCGCTGGTGCCGACCCCGCCCATCCCCGATCACGACTCGGCACACAGTGTAGAAGGTGGCGCAGCCGCCCAGGTCATGCAGCGCGTCCTCGGGACCGACCACGTCCGCTTCGAGACCTGCAGCCTGACGCTGCCGTCAGGGAGCACCTGCAACGACTCGTCGCCGGTGCTCCGCCGGTACACGAGCCTCTCTCAGGCAGCGGGCGAGAACGGCCTCTCGCGCATCCTCGTCGGGTTCCACTTTCGCAAGGCCGTCGAGGACGGGATCGAGCACGGCCGCAAGATCGGCGACCGCGCGGTCAACCGCTTCATGCAGCCCACAGGCGACAACAAGGACCGCGACTAGCCGGGCGCGCATCGTCAGAACGCCCGCCAACGGGGCCCTGAACCGGGCCTCGTTGCGTTTCGCCGGCGACGGCTCAGCTGCTTGTTACGGCTTTCGCGGGAACAGAGAAGTCGAACCTGTCTCCCATCCGAAAACGAAGGGCCCGCATCAGCGGCACTTCTGCGAGTGGGCGGTGACGGGATCGAACCGCCGACCTCCTGCTTGTAAGGCAGGCGCTCTCCCAGCTGAGCTAACCGCCCGAGGCGGCTCAGAGTAGCTTGCGCCGCCGGCGCCTGGGCTCTGTCAGAAACAGGTCCGCCGTCTGCTCCCGGAGGCCGGGCGGTGGCGGCATCGGTGCGAAGCTCGCGAAGATCTCGGTTGCCGAGGCAAACCGGGTGCTCATCTCACGACACGAAGCACACTCACGTACATGCCGGCCAGCGACGCGCTCGATGCTCGCGCTGTTCGCCGAGAGGTCACCGTCGAGACCTCCACAGTTGTGCCGAGACCGCGTGGCCAGCAACGCCAGTCGGACGGTGCTGTCGAACCAGTCACAGAGACGCGACAGGTTCCAGGCGACGTCGTCCCGCGGTAGCTCGAGCTGCTCAGCGAGCTCACCGACACTGAGGTCGCGACGCACATGAAGGTCGAGCAGGGAGTAGTCCTCGCGCTCGAGGGCTGTCGCCGTGTCCCA